>Ga0068860_100000255_pt1 | contig 78861 bp, 65 predicted proteins | sample KBSSwiS32_FD_66597 | JGI IMG/M metagenome (GOLD analysis project Ga0068860, IMG submission 66597) | Switchgrass rhizosphere microbial communities from Kellogg Biological Station, Michigan, USA - KBS Switchgrass S3-2 | ecosystem: Host-associated > Plants > Roots > Rhizosphere > Soil ... | reverse complement strand
TCGCCTTCGGGTTCCGATCACCCCAAGCACTCATCGCGCTGGCCATGCTCAACCTCGGCGGCCACCGACCGGTCCTTCCAGGCCGGTCATGACCCACGGACATGTCACAAGAGCCGCTTTCTCAGCCTGTTCCCGTTCTTGATCGTGGCGATCCTGTTGTCCATGCGGGAACGGGTGGGCCGGCTGCGTGGCGCGGTCCTGCTCGACGGGCTCGCCTGTGGGCTCGCCGCCGGTCTGGCCGCGTCCTTCGCCGTGTTGCCGCTCATGCACACCTTCGGGGGCGGGCCTGTCCAAGTCCTGGTGGCCACCACGTACCCGGCGGGGGATGTCGTGATCATCGCGATGGTGATCGGAGTGCTTGTCGCGACCGGTGGGCGACCCGGCTCGTTCTACGCCTACCTCGCCGTCGGCCTGGCGGTCTTCGCCCTCGCGGACGTGGTGTACGGCTACCGGGTCGCCAACGACACCTACGTCGTCGGGACGCCTCTGGACGCGCTCTGGGCCCTCGGCGCGACCTTGATGGCACATGGGGCGTGGCGACCTCGGGCGGAGCGGGTGCTTGCAGGTGTGGGCCTGTCGTCGTTGTGGGTCATCTCGGTCTCGAGCCTGGTGGCGACGGGTGTGCTCGTGGTCGGTTCCCAGGTGACGTTGCCCCTCGTGATCATCATCCTCGCGGTCGCTACCCTGCTCGCCTCTGCGGCGCGGACCGCCGTGACCTTCGCCCGGGTTCGGGACATGGCCGTCATCAAGCGTCAGGCGATGACAGACGACCTGACCGGCGTGGCCAACCGGCGAGCCTTGTGTGAGCTGATCGATCTCAGCCTCGAGAGCCGGGACTCCGGCAGCGTCGTGGGCCTGGCGTTGCTCGACCTGGACCGGTTCAAGGAGGTCAACGACTCCCTGGGCCTCCAGGTCGGTGACCGGCTCCTCCAGGTGGTCAGTGGTCGCCTTGCGACGGCGCTCGACGCGATCGACCCGGGGATGATGCTGGCTCGTCTGGGAGGGGACGAGTTCGCCATCCTGGTGCCACATGCGGTCGACGCGGACGCGGTCGTCGCGACCGTCGAGCTCGTGCTCGAGGCAGTGTTGGAGCCCGTCCCGCTGGAGGGCTCGATGTCGGTCCACGTGCGTGCGAGCACGGGAGTGGCCCTGGTCCCCGGGCACGCCGAGACACGCTCCGACCTGCTTCGGTGCGCGGACCTCGCCATGTACGCCGCCAAGCGTTCGACCGGCGAGTTGCGGCTCTTTCAGCCCGAGATGTCCGCCGGGACCGCGAGCGGCTTCGCCTGGCGGAGGACCTGCACCGCGCGATCCGACAGCGGGAGCTGGTCGTGCACTACCAGCCGCAGGTCGACCTGCTCGGGAACGTGCGCGGCGTCGAAGGCCTGGTGCGGTGGGACCGACCTGGCAAGGGCCTGATGATGCCGGACTCCTTCCTCCCTGTGGCGGAGGACCACCTGCTGATGCCGTCAGTGACCAGCATCGTCCTGGACATCGTCCTCAGCGACGCCGCCTCCCTACGGTGGGCAGGACACGTCTTGTCGGTGGCGGTGAACCTGTCGGTCGGCGACCTGCTCGACGAACGGCTTCCAGACGTCGTCCGAGCAAAGCTCGACGAACACGGCGTACGACCGGCCGACCTCACCCTGGAGATCACCGAGACCAACGTCATGTCTGACCCGCTCATGGCACAGAACACTCTCGAGCGGCTGAGGGCGCTGGGCGTCGAGCTATCGGTCGACGACTACGGCACCGGGCACTGCTCGTTGGCGTATCTGCGCAGTCTGCCGGTGCAGGAGCTCAAGCTCGACCGGTCCTTCGTGACGGGTATGGCGTTGGACGAGAAGTCTGCAGCCATCGTGCGGTCCAGCGTGGACCTCGCGCACTCTCTCGGGATGCGCATGGTCGCCGAAGGCGTCGAAGACGCCTGCGCAGCCGATCTGTTGGCCGCGGCCGGCTGCGACCTCGCCCAGGGTTGGTACTTCGCGCGCCCGATGCCGGTCTCGGACCTTCTCGAGTGGCTCGAGCTCCACCGGGAGACAACCGGTTCAGGTGGGCCGAACGGCCTCGCCAGCCTGGAAGCTCGATGACGTGTTGCCTGACAAGGGTCGTGAACGCGCGGTGACGGGCGGCCGTTGAGACGCCCCGCACAAGAGTTCCTCGCCATCGGCTTTGTTGCGCAGGGCCGTCCGGGCTTGACGTCATACATGCCGGGAAGACTCGCGTGTCCGATCGCACGTGACCCGGCCACGATCACGGAAGCCGCCACGGCCGCCCTGGTGACCCTCCGGGAGATCCCCGACGTCCGGGGCTGCGTCACCGCGCTGAACCATCCCGCCTTGGCCGGGGCGAAAGGCGACGACAAGACGGCCGCGTACCTGTTCGGCGTGTGCGACGAGTTCTGGCACGACGCGGGCGGTTCGCTGCTGGACATGGATCCCTGGGCGACGGCGCTCGCGACCGCAAGAGGCCGATGCCAGGAGGCGCTGGGAGACGAGGCCTACGACAGGGGGTACGGCCGAGGTCGCGGCTGCCCGGTCGACGACGCAATCGCCGCCGTCCTCGGGGAGCGCCTGCCGGAGCGGCCTCCTCAGGGACTCGACGCCGGCGCCTACGCCAAGCTCACCCGTCGAGAGGAGGACGTCGTCCGACTTCTGGCCGAGGGACTCCGCAACCGCGAGATAGCGGCCCGGCTCGTCCTTTCTCCCCGCACGGTCGAGACCCACGTTCAGAACATCCTGAACAAGACCGGCTTCGTCCCACGCGCCCAAGTCGCCGCCTGGCACAGTCGACACGACCTCGAAGCGTAGGCGCCCTTGGCGGAGCGACCGCCAGGCGCTGCGCCACCCTTACATCCGCGGCCGCTTGCCGCCCGATGCCACCACAGCCGCGTCGACAACGCCCATCGCCGCAACGGGATCCTCGCGCGGAGCGTGACCAGTACGGGATCGGCTTGCGGTCAGCCGACCGCGCGGATCGCGCCATGAAAGTGCGGACCCACGCGCCAGACTCATCCCACAATGATGCTGGACGTCCTACCTCCGAGCCGGACCGCAGTGGACGAGTCAGACCCCGTGGTGCATGAGGACCGGGTCAGCTTCGAGGACGGCGGCGCGCCCCTTGCCGGCACTCTTGGCGGCGTACATCGCGGTCTCGGCCAGCCGGATCAGCAGTGAGGCGGTCGCTTGTCGTTCGGCGACCGCGTCGCTGGCTGTTGCTGCTTCCGCATGGGGGTGGGCGTCGAACCTGTGCGTCGCGACTGTGGCCGATCCCTTGGAGCCTTCGTGGTGTGAGACTCCGACACTGATCGACGTGCGCACGGGCCGTCCCTGGATCTCCGTCATGGTGTCCATGGAGGCGACGATCCGGTCCGCCACTTCTCGTGCATCGGGGCAGTCGTCGAGCACGATCGCGAACTCGTCGCCGCCCAGCCTGGCCACCGTGTCTCGTGAGCGCACACAGCCCACGAGGCGTTCGGCGACGATCTTCAGCAGGAGGTCGCCGGCTTCGTGGCCGAGCTCGTCGTTGACGTTCTTGAAGTTGTCGAGGTCGCAGAAGAGCACGTTGACAGTCGACGAGGGGGTCAGCAGCGCACGGTCGAGGCGCTTGGCAAACAGCATCCGGTTCGGCAGACCGGTGAGTGCGTCGTGCGTGGCCTGGTGCTCCAGTTGTCCGCCGGCTTCGGCCAGGGCCCTCAGCAGCCGCTGGTTGTCGATCATCGCCAGGAACTGCCGGCTCAGCACGAGGAGGACGAGGGCGACGCTGAGCACCAGATCGGCAAGGACCGACGAGTGCGACTTCAGCAGGTCCATGCACAGAGCCAGTCCCGCTCCCGCGAGGGGAAGGTAGGGCAGCGCCAGCCAGAGCCAGGAGGAGTGGCCTGTCGCGGGCGGCTCGCTCCCCTCGGACGTACGTGCTCCCAGAGCCACGCTCATCCCAGACGCGCCCACGAAGAGGAACCCGAACACCCAGCCGCTGCTGCTGACCAGGTCCGCGGACGAGTAGGTGCCCTGGGTAGTCATGTAGAGGAACAGGCTGTCGGCGAGGGCGAAGCCACCGAGTCCGAGTGCCAACAGCCCCAGCGTGATCCGCTCTGACCGCGACCGGAACAAGGTGATCAGCACCAAGGTGCCCAGCACCACGTCCCCGAGCGGGTAGGCCAGGGACAGCACCAGGGAGAACCCGAAACCACCGCTCGTCTCGACGATGGGGGCCATGACCGTGACCCAGGACAGGACGAGCATCGAGACGGCGATGATCGCACCGTCCATCACGTCGCGACCGCGGGCGAGCGCCTGGTGCCCTTGGGTGCCGGACCAGATCAGCAGCCCGACGCCGGCGACCACGGGGAAGCCGAGAAACCCGATGTCTGCCAGCGACGGGAACGGCACCTCCCGGCCAGCCAAGACTTCGTAGTAGCTCCACACGGCCTGGCCGGCCGCCCACGAGCCGGTCCCTGCCGACAGGCACTGCCAGGCCCGACGCCGTTGGCCCTCACTGCGACTCGCAGCGACCGCGCAGCCTGCCGACCCGAGCATCGCGGCGAGGAGCTGGCCACCGTTGCTGAAGACCGTCACCGCGAAGTCGCTCAGCGCGCCGATCTGGAGCATGCTCATGAACGCGACGCTCATGAACGTCGCGATGGCAGCGAAAACGCACGTTCGCATTAGTCCCCCGACCAGTTGCCGCTCAGCGTGACAGCCCTCCGGGCCGTCCGAAGCCGATTGCGAAAACGCGGCATCTCGGGACTCGGCGGTCAGCTTGCCTCAAACGGCGGAACTCCGACGCGATCTACCGCCAACTCCTCGCCAGCGCACACCCCAAGGAGCCGAAGCCGGTCCCTTGACAACAGAGGGGACCCGGAATGAGGCAGGTTTCCGGTCACCCCGCGCCGCGCCGTCCCGCAAGGCGAACTCTGAGAGGCAGCTCTCGTCGTGCTGACGAGAGACCCCAGTGTTGCCGCTGAGGTGTTGTCGGCTGCGGGACGGCTGCGGGACGGCTGCGGGACGGCTGCACCGATAGGCGATCCGCGGGCGGGACGGACTGGACCACAGCATCGAGCGCACGGCCTCCGCGATTGACACTCATACGCGGGCGGAAGACGCAGGTGCCCAAACGCGATCCCTGGGATGTTGCCTGCAAAGTGCCGATCAGCGCGCGCGGCCGGGCTCTGCGGAGGTTCGGGACCCGAGGGTTGTCCACGAGGTGGATTGCTAGCCTCAGGATTTCATCTGGCCGGGGTGGTGCTCGGCCAGATGAAATCCCGAGGCTAGGCGGACGCGAGGACCGAGGGCTTGTGGAGCAGCCGCTTGAGCTTGGCTGGTGGGGTGTGGTGGTCGACCGCGATGACGGTGTGCGGGGTGGCTGCGGTTGGCCAGGCGAGGAGCGCGGGCCCGCGTTCGAGGCTCCCGTCCAGGACGGCCGGTGGTCCTTGTGGCTCGAGCTGCCCCACGACCTTGATGTCGAGGTCGAATTGTTCGGTCCAGAAGTACTGAGACGGTCTGTAGAGCGGAGCGTCGTCGTCGTGCAGCAGAGAGAGTGCGGCAGCACGGCCTTGCTCGATGGCGTTCGTCCAGCTCGGCATGCGCAGGAGACCGCCGTCGTTCCTCGCCATGATGGTGACATCGCCTGCGGCGACAATCTGCGGACTGACGCGGCAGTGATCGTCCACGACGACGCCGCCGCTGATGGGGATGCCGGACCCGACGAGCCATTCGGTGTTGGGGATGTCGCCGACGGCGCTGACCACGAGGTCGGCCACGAACCGCAACCCGGTGGCTGTCTCCACCCCTGTCGGTATGGGTGAGCCGAGGAGTCGGACACCTCCGGGAGCTACCTGAAGGCGGACACCGGCACGCTCGGCCCTGTCGCGGACGTGTTGGGCCACGACGGGGCCCAGCAGGCGGTCGAGAGGTCGAGCGAGGTCCACGACGGTGACCTGCTTGCCGAGTTGGATGCAGGTGGATGCGATCTCCATGCCTAGAAATCCACCGCCCACGATGAGCACGGATTGGACGGCGTCCAGGGACTTCCGCAGCCGGGTGCAGTCTTCATGCGTTCGCAGCACAAGCTCTGTCTGATCGGGTCTGCCGACGCGCCGTGCGCGCGCCCCGCTGGCGATGATCAGGCCGTCGTACGGCACCGGCCCTCCAGCGGCGGTGTGCACCAGCCGTTCGTCGACGTCCAGGCCAGTCGCCCCGGTGCGCAGACGCAGGTCCACCTCGTCGGCCAACGGTGCCAAGACGATGTCGCCAAGCGACTCGCGGCCGGCCAAGACGCTCTTGGAGAGTGGAACGCGGGTGTACGGCGGGAGGTCCTCGTCAGTCAGGACCGTGATGTCGCCGTCGAAGTCCTCGATCCGCAGCGTTTCCACGGCGGTCAACGCCGCGATGGAGCCGCCGACGATGACGACTCGGTCAAGGCTCACGATGTGACGCGAAGAGCGGCGACGGGGCATACGCGGGCTCCGGCCTCGGCCTTGCGCTCCAACTCCGGCGGGACCGACTCGTACCTCAGGACCACGATGGCGTCGTCGTCGAGCTCGTAGATCTCTGGTGCGGTGTCTTCGCAGAGCCCGTGGCCCTCGCACCGTGCGCGGTCGGCGATGATGTTCATGGGGTTCTCCGCCTCAGGTGCGCGTCAGGCTGCGTGTAGTCGAAGGGGAAGGGACTCGTAGGCTCTGACCAAGCCATTGATCAGGCGGACCGGCTCGCCGGCTGGCTCGATGCGAGTGACCACGCGAGCCAGCTGGGTCAGCACCGCTCCCACTTCCAGGCGAGCCAGCCCCTGTCCGGCGCAGCCGTGCACCCCGTAGCCGAGGCCGACGTGGTCGGCGTTCTCGCGAGTGATGTCGAACTCGTCGGGGCGCTCCCACCTGCGCTCGTCTCGGTTCGCCGAGGCGAAGATGACGAACAGTCGGGTGCCACCGGGGACGAATACGTCGCCTATGGTGGTATCGCGAGCCGCGACGCGGGTGAAGCCCCTGAGTGGGGACTCCAGACGGACCACTTCGTTGAAGGCTCCCGCGACCAGGGTGGGGTCGGCACGCAGCAGGTCCCATTGCTCGGGGTGGCGTGCGAAGAGCCCCAGCGCGGACCCGAGGGCGCTGATGGTGGTCTCGAGTGACGGGCCGAAGTAGTCGAGGAGCAGAGCCGGGCACTGCTCCGCCCGCACCTCACCTCGGTCGGCGGCAGCGATCAGGTCGGCTCCCAGCGAGCCGGCGGGCATGCCTCGACTCTCCACGAGGTGGTGGGCGTAGCCGCCCAGCTCGGTCGCTGCGGCGACGGCAGCTGCCGTGCGCTCGCTGACCGGCGCTCCCGCCTCGGTTGCGCCCTTGGCCCATCTGAGCAGATGCGGTCGGCAGTCATCAGGAAAGCCCAAGAAGTCAGGTACGACGGCCATCGGCATTGCGTGGGCGATGTCCGTCACGCCGTCGATCACGTCCAGGTCGAGCACGCGCTGCACGATGGCCTCGGCCTTCGCCTCGATGGCGCTCTTCTCGCTTCGAAGAGCGCGAGGGGTGAGCCGGTGGGCAACCACCTGACGCAGCTTGTCGTGCTCTGGGTGGTCACTGGCCAGAGTGGTACCGCGCGTCAGGTCGTTCGCGATGTCGTTCATCAGCACGCCCTGGCCGGAGACAAAGGTCTCATGGTCCGCGAGCACCGCGCGGACGTCGTCGTAGCGAGCCACAACGGGCATCCCGAGCGGCGAGAGCCACACCACAGGTCCGAGGTCACGAATCGCTCGGTAGTGACCGTAGGGGTCAATGATCCCGGCCTCGTCGAACAGGTCTAGGTCGTACGTCGGTGCACCCACCACAGCGCCTCCCTAAAGGCGATACCCGAATCGGGTTTCGGTTTCGAGTACTCTAGGGGCACGTGGCGCACGCCACAACGGCCCGAGGCTCAGGGCGTCGGATGGCTGGTATCGCCGCGAGCGATGGGGGATGCAGAGTGGTCGATTCCAGGGCGGAGACTGCGCCGGTGGAGATGTCGGCGTGGGTGCGCATGCCTCGGCAGGAACGCGCCCGTCGCTCATTCGAGCGGGTGTTGGCCGCCGGGGCTGAGCTGCTGATAGAGCACGGCTACGAGGGCTTCTCGATGAGCGAGGTGTGCCGGCGTGCATCGTTGTCGCCCGGGGCCTTGTACGACCGAGTTGATGGCAAGGACATGCTCTTCCTCGCCATCCATCAACGCGAACTGAATCGCATCGCCGCCGACGCGGAGACCCGATTCGCGCAGTCTCCTCGGTGGACCGCGATGACGACGTCTGAACTCGTCACCGAGACCATCAGAGAACTGGCTCTGCACTTCCTCAGGGAGCAGACGCTGCTGAGGGTGTTCATCCTCAGAGCTGCGGTCGATGACCGGGTCAGGGACGAGGGATCACACATCTCCCGGCGTACGAGCGATGCGGTGATCGCGCTCCTGCTCACGAGGACCGAGGACTACCCACACCCCAAACCGGAGACTGCTGTCCACACAGCATTCCGATTGGCCTTCGAGACACTCTCCTGGCGAACGGCCTTCGGGTTCGACTTCGCAGAGTCCGACGTCGACACCCCCGAGCGATGGATCGACCAGCTCATCATGGTCACGCGCTCATACCTGATGACGGCACCGGGTTAGTCGGTTCACCCACCACCCAAAGAGAACCTCGCACATCCAAGCGCACGCTCATGCGTGCAGATAGAGCGCGTCATTCTGGGCCGGTATGCAGCGGGTCGGTATGCGCCGGTCTCGGTTCCCTGTGCTGAGAACCAGCCCGTATGACGTACGCCCGGCGGCGACGGCGCGGTAGCCGAGGCTTCAGAGCTGAGTCGTCCCCGGTAACCCCGTCCGGAGGCAATTCCGGAACGGTTGCGTTGAACGGCGAGACCGCGCAAAGCGAAACAGGCGCCGCGCTCCGAGATGTTCAGGTGGGCCACATCGGCGACGGCGAACGCGCCGAGCGCGATCGTGACGGGTCGCGCGATCGTCACGGAACGCATCCGTGCAGGTCAGAGTGGAGTTGTCTTGGCGGTGGCGGTGGGATTTGAACCCACGGTGGGCTTGCACCCACACACGCTTTCGAGGCGTGCTCCTTAGGCCGCTCGGACACGCCACCGCCGGAGAGGGTACCGGAGCGGTGGCGGCCGGTTGAAATGCTCAGCGCGGCACCAGCGACGGCCAGGCCGGGTCGCGGCCGGTGGCCCCGATGAGCCGGTCGAGGGCGGATGCGTCGGGAGCGACCTCCACCGCAAGCCCGAACAGGCCGCCGTCGGCGGCGGGGCCACCGGGCGGCGGCGCGAAACTGGCCACGAAGCCGAGGCAGGCTCGCACGCCGTCCGGGTCGGCCGGGTAGGGCTGGCCCGTCGCGACCGCCAGGTCCCAGGCGTGCACGGTCACCTCGTTGAGCGCGACCAGCGCGGCCTGGTCGGCGGGGAGCTCCACCGGGCCGGCCATGGTCACCCCGTCGTAGGCGCCGGGTTCCTGCCAGGCCTCGCCGAGCTCGGCGAGGGCGCCTGCGATCCGGTCGCGGAAGCCGTCCTCGAGCCGTGCCCCGTCGACGGAGGGCGCCTGGCCGCCCCGGTCGTCCTTGCGGGCGGCGTAAGTGAACGCCAGCGAGAGTCCGCCGATGTGGTCGAGCAGGTCGGCGACGGAGTACGCCGGGCACGGGGTCGGCCCCTCGAGCTGGTCATCGCGCACTCCGCGCACGAGGCCGGCGAGGGCGGTGGTGCTGGGTCTGAGGTCAACGTGTCCCATGCGAGTCAGACCGGCCGGCGGCCGACGAATCATCGGCGGGGCCGGTCGGGCTCGCGGCGCCTGACGCGGACTCCGGCGGCGAGGCGGCCTGCGTCACCGGGTCCGTCGGCGTGGGGGTGGCCGAGTCGGAAGGAGAGTCCGGTGGCGCGGAGGTCGGCGGCGTCGCGGGCTCGGTGGACGGAGGCGTGGACGGCGACCCGGGTGGCGTGCTGGGCGGTGAGCTGGGTGGCGTGCTGGGCGGCGTGCTGGGCGGGGAGCTGGGCTCGCCCGTCGGGCTCGGCGGCTCGGTCGGCGTGGGCAGCCCGGACGGCAGCGGCGGCAGCAGGTCGAGCAGCAGGGCTTGCGAGGCGCTGCCCTCCGCCAGCGGACGCTCGACGAACCGCCAGCGGTAGAAGGCCGGCTGGTCGCGCTCCACCGACGCCCGGACGCCGCCGTGCTCGACGTCTGCGACGAGGACCTGCTTCCACTCCGAGGTTCCCGGCAGCCGCCGCTCGAGGATCATCGTCGCGTCGGGGATGGGGTCGCCCGTCTCGGTGTTCAGCTGCCCGGTGATGGTCACCGAGCCGTCCCGGTCGCCCGACACCTGGGCGATGGTCACCGAGGTCCGCAGCCCCTCGACGTCGTAGGTCGTCACGTCCCCGAGCGAGCCGACCCGCAGCTGGTCCATCGAGAACGCAGTGCCGTCGCAGCCGAAGCCGATGGTGTAGACGCCCGGGCCGTCGCCTCCGTGGGCGAGAGCGAAGCCCGGCACCGTGGTCGGTACGCCGGGGCCGGGGGCGACCACCTGGCGGGTGGACATGTCGTACTTGGTCCAGGCGTAGAGGCGAGTGGTCGCGTCGACGGTCTGCCAGGCGCCTCCGGGAGTGGTCAGCTCCGCGCGGCCCAACCAGATCAGCGAGGTGTCTGCGTCGGCCGGTTCCTGGTAGCCCGCGTAGGCGACACCGATGGCCCGGCCCACGGAGTTGACCGCGACGCTGGCCGTCGTCGTCGAGAGCATCGAGTCGACCGGGAACAGGGCACCCACGGCGTTGCCGCCCGCCAGGTCCCAGCCGAGGCTGCGGGTGCCCGACGGCGCGGCGCCCGGACCGAGCCCGACGGTCGGGACGAGCGCCTCGTCGGTGCGCTGGTAGAGGTCGGCGCAGCCCACGAACGAGATCGCGGCCCGGGCGGGATCGGGGAACGCCGTGCCCTGGACGGTCACCGTCGTGTCGGCGTACGACGGCGCAGCGAGCCCGGCGACGCCGAACCCGGCGAGCGCCGCGACCACCAACCCGGCCGATCCGGCCCGGAACCCTCCCACGAGCGCATTGTCACCCCGCGGACCAAACAACCGACACACCCGAAATGACTATGTGGCCAACTATCGGCGGTGGTGGGCGAAGAACTCCTCGAGCAGGGCCGCCGACTCCGAGGCGCGCACGCCGCTGACGACCTCGGGACGGTGGTTGAGGCGCCGGTCGCGAACGACGTCCCACAGGCTGCCGACGGCCCCGGCCTTGGGGTCGAAAGCGCCGAACACGACCCGGTCGAGCCGGGCCAGCACGGCAGCGCCCGCGCACATGGTGCAGGGCTCGAGGGTCACCACGAGGGTGCACCCGTCCAGCCGCCAGGCGCCGGTCGCGGCCGCGGCCGCCCGGATCGCCACCAGCTCGGCGTGGCCGGTCGGGTCGCCGACCGCCTCGCGCACGTTGTGACCGGCGCCGACCAGGACGCCCGTCCGGTCGACGACCACCGCGCCGATCGGGACGTCGTCCGTGCCGAGCGCCGCGCGCGCCTCGTCGAGGGCGGCACCCATCGCCGCCTCCCAGGGTCCGCCCATCAAGCGCGGGTCATCAGGCGGAGGTGAGGCCGACCGCGTCGTCGAACTGCTCGCCGAAGCCGAGCCGTCGAGCCACGTCGGAGAGGAGCTCGTCGGGGTAGAGGTCGACGTCGTCGAGCAGCAGCCCCATCTCCATCGCCGACAGGCCGAGGTCACCGAGCAGGTCGAGATCGCCCGCTGGCACCTGGTCCTCCTCGTCGACCACCTCGAGCTCGGGCAGGCCGAGGAACGCCACCGCCGAGCTCGCCAGCTCCCAGTCCTCGGCCGCCGTGACGTCGGAGAGGAGCACTCGGGTGGTCGCCCCGGCGACCCGGACGATCACGAAGAAGTCCTCGTCGACGGCGACCATCGCGACGGCGCCGCCGTCACCGGGGAACCGGCTCAGCGCGTGCGCGATCGTCTCGATGTCACCGAGGTGGTCGTGGGCCAGGTCCTGCACGGTCCACTCACCGCCCTCGCGGAAGGCCGCCAAGGCGAAGTCGATCCCGTCGTCGTGCTCGACCACGCGTCCAGAGTGACAGACACACCGGGCAGCGACCAGCCCTTTGGGCCCGCCCTTTGAGCCCGCCGGTACGCCGTTCACAGACCGGCGGTATGGCCGCCGACGTGACCGCACCAGCCGAGTTCGCTAGTTTCGATGCCCATGTTCGCCTGGACCGTACGCCGTCCCCATCGCGCGCTCGCCGCAGCGACCACCGCCGCCCTGGCCCTGTCCATCGGGGCGCTCGGTGGGTCGGCCGACGCCGGCCGGCCGGACCCGGCCCCCGCGCTCCGCCAGGCCCCGGGCCCGATCCACGCGGGCAACACCTTCGGCTGGTACGGCCACGGTGGCCTGGTCTACGACGAGACCTTCGTCGGGCCGCTCAACCACAAGCGCTGGCACGTCGAGGGGCCGGGCGCCGTCCGCACACAGCACGGCATGCTCACCCTCAACACGGCCAACAAGGGCACCGTGTCCGCGCAGATGACGATCCCCGGCCGCGCATACGGCCGCTGGGAGACCCGGCTCCGCCAGCGCCAGTACGGCCACAAGTTCACCCCCTACCGCGTGCTCACCGAGCTGGTCCCGGTGACCAAGGCGGGCGAGGGCTGCGGGGAGCAGAACATCGCGCTCAACCGCTTCAAGATGGGCGGCGACGAGGTGAACTTCTACATCCGCACCCGGCCCGACAACCTCTTCCAGGCCTCGCTCAAGCGCGGCCTCGGCCAGGACCAGTGGCACACCTACGCCGTGGAGGTCACGCCCAAGCGCATCTCGTGGTTCGTCGACTCTCACGTGATCCGCTCCGAGACCCGGCCCGAGGCGCTGTCGGGCCGGAAGTTCCAGGTCCGGTTCACCATGCAGGCGGTGCCGGGCAAGCGGATGAACAAGGCGCGCATGCAGATGGACTGGCTGCGCTACTGGACACTGCAGGCCAGGAACGAGCGGTCGACCAAGGCGCCGCTGACCAAGAAGACGACCTACACGCTCGCCTGCACGGGTGACCACTGACCTACCACGCCTCTGACTCCCGTCCGGACCGCCGGCAACCTCCGGTGACGGTAGGTTGCTCACCGTGCGTCTGAATGTGGTCAACCACCCCCTCGTCGCCCACAAGCTCACCGCGCTGCGCGACGAGAACACCGACTCGCCGACGTTCCGCCGCCTTGCGGACGAGCTGGTGACACTGCTGGCCTACGAGGCCACCCGCCAGGTCCGCGTCGACCCGCACGACATCGTCACGCCCGTCGCCCCGACCACCGGGGTCAAGCTCGCCTCCCCCAAGCCGCTGGTGGTCCCGATCCTGCGGGCCGGGCTCGGCATGCTCGACGGGATGATGCGGCTGCTGCCGACGGCGGAGGTCGGCTTCCTGGGGATGATGCGCAACGAGGAGACCCTCGAGGCGACGACGTACGCCGAGCGGCTGCCGGAGGACCTCGCCGACCGCCAGTGCTACGTGCTCGACCCGATGCTCGCCACCGGCGGCACGCTGGCCGCCGCGATCCGGTTCCTCACCGACCGCGGCGCCACCGACATCACCGCGATCTGCCTCCTGGCCGCGCCCGAGGGCTGCGCCCGGCTCGAGGCCGACCTCTCGGGCCTCGACGTCCCCGTCACCGTGGTCACCGCCGCGATGGACGAGAAGCTCAACGAGAAGGGCTACATCGTGCCCGGCCTCGGCGACGCCGGCGACCGGCTCTACGGCGTCGTGGGCTGACCCCGACCGCCCGCACTCCTCGCCGGCGCGCACGTCACGGACGTCCGCCCGGCCCTCCGAACCGCTCAGGTCGTCTGACGGCCGGCCGATGAACCGACCAGCAGAACCGGGCCTCGGCACCGGCGACGGACCAACGGGGCGAAGGCGGCATACATGCACATCTGGAGAGACGCGCGAGTCCGCACGAAGGTGGCGGCCAGCCTGCTCGTCGCGACCATGGGTCTGGCGTGGTTCGCCTTCGGCCACGTCGCCGACCTGCACGCACAGTCCTCCGAGGCCGGCAGGGTCGAGCGGGTGGCGACCGTCATCGTCAAGGTCGGCGACCTCCTCCACGAGAGCCAGCGCGAGCGGGGCCGGACCGCGCAGTTCCTCAGCTCGAGCGGCGCCTCCTTCAAGACCGAGCTCACGGCTCAGCGCGAGCAGACCGACGAGCGCCTGGCCGACCTCACCCACTACGTCGACCACATCGGCGACGTGCCCGCGGCCATCCGGGACCAGCTGCAGAGCACCGCCGCGGTCGCCGACACGCTCGCTGGCCTCCGCACCCAGGCCGACGCTCTGGCCGACACCAAGACCGTGATCGGCGGCTACACCGCGCTCGACGGCAGCCTGCTCGACCTCACCGCCCAGCTGGCCAAGGGCAGCCCGGACGCTCACCTGGCGCTGGAGCTGCAGTCCTACGTCGCGTTCGCCAATGCCAAGGAGAAGGTCGGCCTCGAGCGCGCCCAGCTGGTCGGCGTGTTCACCGCCGATGCGTTCGCGCCCGGCCAGTTCGCGCTGGTCAACCAGCTCATCGCCGCTCAGCAGAGCTACCTCGCGACGTTCGCGAACACGGCCTCGCCCGAGGTGCTGGCCGCCTGGCAGGAGGTCCAGAAGGACCCGTCGTTCAAGCAGGTGTCCGACTACGAGCAGCTGGCGATCGACAAGGCGGCCACCGGCGGCTTCGGCGTCGACGGTGCCACGTGGTTCGACACCATGACGAGCAAGATCGACAAGCTCAAGGAGCTCGAGACCACCCAGGGCAAGGCCATCCACGACGACGCCGCGGCCCGGCAGAGTGCGGCGACCAAGGCGTTCATGGTGGCGCTGGTGATCACCGTGCTGCTCGTGCTGCTCGTCGCCGCGCTCGGCGTCGCGGTGATCGTCTCGATCACCCGTCCGCTCCGCGAGGTCGTCGAGGTCGCCGAGCGCATGTCGAACGGCGACATCTCCCAGCGCGTCACCTACTCCTCGGGCGACGAGCTCGGGCAGCTCGCCGACTCCTTCCGGGCGCTCGCCGACTACGTCCGGGAGACCGCCGAGCTCGCCGAGCAGCTCGCGGCCGGCGACCTGACTGTCGCCGTCCGCGTGCACAGCGACTCCGACGTCCTGGGCACCGCGATGAGCCAGATGGTCGAGAACCTCCGCACCGTGGTCCGCCAGATCCACGACTCCGGGCAGCGCCTGCACAGCTCGTCGGAGCAGCTGGAGTCCGCGAACGCCGACCTGGTCGGCAACTCCGACCAGACCGCCGAGCTGGCCAGGGCGGTCTCCGCCGCCAGCGAGCAGATGAGCGCCAGCATCGCCGAGATCTCGCGCAACGCCTCCGAGGCCGCCCAGGTCAGCGATGGTGCGGTCCTCGCCGCCGACCGGGCGGGCGACATCGTGTCGGATCTGAGCACCGCCAGCACGGAGATCGGCTCCGTGGTGGGGCTGATCGAGACCATCGCGGCCCAGACCAACCTATTGGCGCTCAACGCCACCATCGAGGCCGCCCGGGCCGGCGAGGCGGGCAAGGGCTTCGCGGTCGTGGCGACCGAGGTCAAGGACCTCGCGCAGGAGACGGCGCGAGCGACCTCCGACATCACCGCCCGCGTCTCGGGGATCCAGGACGGCGCCACCGCCGCCGCGGAGGCGATCGACGAGATCCGGGGCGTCATCAGCAGGGTCAGCGAGATCGCCACCGTGATCGCCGGGGCCGTGGCCGAGCAGGACGCCACGACCGGCGAGATCTCCTCCAGCATCATGTCCGTCGCCCACGCGGCGACGTCCACCACGGAGGTCACCGCGCAGTCGACGACCGCAGCCGCGACCGTCGGCGACCTCGCCGACGAGCTTCGCGAGCTGGTCGGCCAGTTCAGCGTTTCCTAGGACTAGGCGCGGCCGTTCACAGCGCCTTGACCGCGGAGAGCACCTTGCTCAGCGTGTCCTTCGCGTCGCCGAAGAGCAGCGTGGTCTGCGGCTCGAAGAGCAGCTCGTTCTCGATGCCGGCGAAGCCCGGGCGCATCGAGCGCTTGAGGAAGACCACCTGCTTGGCCTGGTCAGCGTTGAGGATCGGCATCCCGTAGATCGGAGCGGACGGCGTGTTGCGGGCGGCCGGGTTGACGACGTCGTTGGCGCCGACCACCAGGACGACGTCGGCATCCTTGAAGTCGTCGTTGATGTCGTCCATCTCCACGAGCTGCTCGTAGGGCACCTGCGCCTCGGCGAGCAGCACGTTCATGTGGCCGGGCATCCGGCCGGCCACCGGGTGGATGGCGTAGTCCACCTCGGCGCCGCGCGCGGTGAGGACGTCGACGAGCTCGCGCAGCGTGTGCTGCGCCTGGGCCACGGCGAGGCCGTAGCCGGGCACGATGATCACCCGTTCGGCGTAGGCCAGCATGATCGCGACGTCCTCGGGACCGGCCGACTTGACCGGCCGGTCGGACACTTCGCCGCCACCGAGCGTCGAGCCGCCCTTGAGCGCCCCGAAGAGGATGTTGGTCACCGAGCGGCCCATGGCGTTGGCCATCAGCAGGGTGAGGAACGTACCGGACGCGCCGACCAGGGTGCCGGCGACGAGCAGCAGGGTGTTGGACAGCACGTAGCCACCCGCGGCCACGGTGAGGCCGGTGAACGCGTTGAGCAGCGAGATGACGATCGGCACGTCTGCGCCGCCCACCGGCAGCACCAGGAGCACGCCGACCAGGAGCCCGAGCAGCCCGATCACGATGCCGAGCCACATCTTTGGCTCGTGCACCAGCAGCACCGACAGCACGACGGCCGCGACGAAGCCGCCGCCGAAGAGGATCGGGAAGCCGGGGATGACCACCGGCCGCGACGTCATCAGCTCCTGGAGCTTGGCGAAGGTGATGATCGACCCGGCGAACGACACCGACCCCACCAGGATCGTGAACGCCGTCGCGACCAGCGTGAACTTCGCGATGCCGGAGTCGAACTCGACGATCTCGTGCAGCTCCAGCAGCGCCACCAGCGCCGCCGCGCCGCCGCCGACGCCGTTGAAGAGCGCCACCATCTGCGGCATCTGGGTCATCTGCACGGTGCGGGCGCCGTAGACGCCGCCGATGGTGCCGAGCGCGATCGCGGCCACGATCAGCGGCACGTGGTGCAGGTGCTCGCCGTTGGGCTGCTTGTAGAAGAACGGGATGGCACACGCCAGCACCGCGGCGAAGGCGCCGATCAGGTTGCCGTTGCGCGCGGTCTTGGGCCCGGAGAGCCCCTTGAGCGCGAGGATGAAGCAGACGGCGCCGAAGAGGTAGAGCAGCTGCGCCCAGGTGGGGATCACTTGTCCGCCCCCTCTGCCGAACCCTGGGCCGGCTTGGCCGGAGACTTCTTCCTCACGAACATCTGCAGCATCCGGTCGGTCACGACGAAGCCGCCGACCATGTTGACCGCCGCGAGCACGATCGCGATCAGCCCGACGACCAGCGCGATGTTGTTGTCGGTGCTGCCGGTGACCAGGATCGCGCCGAGCAGGATCACCCCGTGGATGGCGTTGGCGCCCGACATCAGCGGCGTGTGCAGCGTCGAGGACACCTTGGAGATGACCTCGATGCCGACGAAGACGCTGAGGATGAAGATCGTCAGCCAGACGACCGATTCGCTCATGACTGGGGCTCTCCCTCGCTGGGTCCTTCGATCGCCTCGCGGGTCGCGGCGTGGCGGATCTCGCCGTCGTGGGTCACGCACGCGCCGACCACGATCTCGTCCTCGAAGTCGGGCGCGAAGACCCCGCCCTCGGCGCCCTCACCGTCGGGCTTGCGCGTCATCAGGGTGAGGATGTTGACGATGTTCTGGGCGTAGAGCTTGGATGCCGGGCCGGGCATCGAGGCCGGCACGTTCTTGCCGCCCCACACCGACGCGTTGCCGATCCTGGTCACCTCGCCGGCGACCGAGCCCTCGACGTTGCCGCCGGACTCGGAGGCCAGGTCGACCACGACCGAGCCCGGCTTCATCGCCTCGACCATGGCCGCGGTCACCAGCAGCGGCGCCTGCCGGCCGGGGACCGCGGCGGTGGTGATCAGCGCGTCGGCCGCGGCGATGTAGGGAGCGAGCAGCTCCATCTGGCGCCTGGCCCGGTCCTCGGTCATCTCCCGGGCGTAGCCGCCGGCGCCCTCGAGGGTGTCGAGCTCGAGGTCGATGGACTTGGCGCCCATCGACCGGATCTCCTCGGCGGCCGCGGCGCGCACGTCGTAGGCCTTCACGACGGCACCGAGCCGCTTGCAGGTCGCGATCGCCTGGAGCCCGGCCACACCAGCGCCGAGCACGACGATCTCGGCAGGCTGCACGGTGCCGGCCGCCGTCATGTTCAGGGGGAAGAAGCGGCGCAGCATCCCGGCCGCCACGATCGCGCAGCGGTAGCCCGAGACGAGTGCCTGCGACGAGAGCGCGTCCATCGACTGGGCCCGCGAGATCCGGGGCACCAGCTCCATCGCGAACGACGTCGCACCGACGTCGCGCAGGTCCGCGACCAGGGAGTGCTCCTGGTTGACCGGCAGGAACGAGACGGTCGCCGCGCCCTGCTTGAGCCGGCGCACCGCCTGCGGCGACAGCGGCTGCACCGAGACCACGACGTCGGCGCTCGCCAGCGCGTCGGCGTCGAGGACCGCCCCCGCGTCGGCGTACTCCTCGTCGGCGAGCAGGGCGTGCCGGCCCGCATCGGGCTCGACCGCCACCTCGTAGCCGAGCCCGGTCAGCTTGCCGACGAGCTCGGGCACCATCGCGACCCGCGTCTCGCCCTCACGCGTCTCCTTGGCTACTGCAATCCTCACGGGCCGGACCCTACCCAGGTCGGGCAGGGCTCAGGGGGAATGTGTCCATGGGCACATGTCGCGGGCGCCCGCGCGGCCCCTCGCCGAGGTGCGAGCGGACCAGCGTCACCTCCGCGGCCGGCCACCGCGGACCGGCGTAGCTGTCGAGCAGCCGCACCCAGCTGCTCACGTCGTGCGGGTAGCGGGTCCGTGCGACCGTCAGGTGTGGCCGGAACCGCGCCCCGTCGACCTCGATGCCGGCCTTGCTCGCCGCAGCACGGCAGCCGGTCGCCAGCCGCTCCAGCTCGGTGCGGCCCGGCTCGTCGAGGTCGAGACCGGCCCAGACGGTCTTCGCGCGGCCGGCGTTCGGGAAGGCACCACCGCCGGAGACGGCCGTCTCGAACGCCGTACGCCGGGCGGCCGCGCGGCCGAGCCGCTCCACCAGGTCGTCCAGCTTGTGCTCGGGGGTGAACTCCAGGAACGCGAGGGTGAGGTGCACCTGGTCGGCCTGCACCCAGCGGAAGTCTCCCGCACCACGCCGTACGTCGAGGAAGTCATCGAGGTGCTCGAGCGCCTCCGGCGGCGGCACCAGCGCGACGAAGAGCCGCATCAGACGTGGGTGCCCAGCAGCGATCCGATTGCGTAGGTCACGGCCATCGCGAACAGGCCGCCGAGGACGTTGCGCACGACGGCGCGCCGCGGCGGCCCGTAGCCGAACCGGGCGCTCGCCCAGCCGGTGAGCGCCAGCGCGACCAGCACCGAGCCCACCGTGACCGCGACCCGGGCACCGGACGAGAATAGGGTGATCGTGAGCAGCGGCAGCAGCGCCCCGACGGTGAAGGCGATCATCGAGGCCCAGGCCGCGTGCCAGGGGCTGGAGATGTCGTCGGGGTCGATGCCGAGCTCGGCTTCCGCGTGCGCGCCGAGGGCGTCGTGGGCGGTCAGCTCCTTGGCGACCTGCAGCGCCAGCTCCTCGCTCAGCCCCTTCTCGACGTAGATCCCGGCCAGCTCCTCGAGCTCGTGGTCAGGCTCCTCGGCGAGCTCGCGACGCTCCTTCTCCAGCAGTGCGAGCTCTGAGTCGCTCTGGGTGCTGACCGAGACGTACTCCCCGGCGGCCATGCTGAGCGCGCCCGCGGCGAGCCCCGCCACGCCGGCGACCAGGATGGTGCCGCGGTCACTGGTCGCCCCGGCCACGCCCATGACCAAGCCGGCCGTCGAGACGATGCCGTCGTTGGCGCCGAGCACGCCGGCGCGCAGCCAGTTGAGCCGGTTGTTGAGCCCACCCTCGTGCGGCTCGTCGTCGTGCGGACCCGCCGCCAGGCCGGAGGGGCTGCCCATGACCTTCGGGAGATCGTCGGTGGTCATGGCCCGATCGTTGCTCCCGGCGTCGCGGCGGGCAAGCAAGGGAAGGCTGGGCTGGGCTGCTAGGTGGGCTTGGGCGACTGGCGCAGCAGGTCGGCTACCGCCTTGATGCCGGCCTCGATCTCCCGGGCGCCGGTGTTGCCGAAGCCGAGCACGAGCTGCGGCGGGTCGGGGTCACGGCTGCGGCGGTAGGTGCTCATCCCCCTCAGCCCGACTCCTCGCTCCCGGGCAGCGTCGAGCACCCGGCGCTCGTCGGCGCCGCCGGGCAGGTGGGCGACGGCGTGGAAGCCCGCGGCCAGACCGGTGAGCCGCACCTGCGGGGCGTGCGCCTCGAGCGCGGAGACCAGCGCGGCCCGCCGCCGCGCGTACTCCGCGCGCATCCGGCGCAGATGCCGGTCGTAGCGGCCCGACGCGATCAGCGCGGCCAGGGCGGCCTGGTCGATCCCGGAGCTGCCGCGGTCGGCCACCTGCTTCTCGGCGGTGACCTCGTCGGCGAGACCGGCAGGCACCACCGCCCAGCCGAGCCGCAGCGCCGGGGCCAGCGACTTGCTGACGGTGCCCAGTACGACGACCCGCTCCGGGTCGAGGCCCTGCATCGAGCCCACCGGGTCGCGGTCGTAGCGGAACTCCGCGTCGTAGTCGTCCTCCACGATCACGCCGTCGCACTCGCGTGCCCAGGCCAGCAGCCGGTGCCGGCGCTCGGGGCTGAGGACCACCCCGGTCGGCCACTGGTGTGCCGGGGTCACCACGGCCACCCGGGCGCCGCTGGCCGCGAGCGCGTCCACCTCGATGCCGTGCCCGTCGACGGGGACGGCGACGAGCTCACCGCCCGCGGCCCGCGCGGCCCTCGTGACGGTCCGGATCGACCCCGGGTCCTCGCACGCGCCCCGGGTCAGCCCCTGCCGCGCCAGCGCGCGCAGGGTGAGCGCCAGGCCCTGCGCGAAGCCCGAGCAGATGATCACCTGGTCCGCCCGGCAGTCGACGGCGCGGACCCGGCCCAGGTAGGACGCGACGACCTCCCGGGTGGCGGGGTCGCCGCGCACCTCGCCGTAGTGGAAGGCGGCGTCGGGCAGGGTGCGGCAGGCCTCGCGAACCGCCCAGGCCCAGTCCTCGCGCGGGACCAGGCCCAGGTCGGGCACGCCGGACTCGAAGTCCGCCACCGCTGGCCGCGGGGCCACGGCGGGGCGCGGGGACGCGGGCCGGGCCGGGGGACGCTCGCCCGACAAGATGGCCACCCGGGTGGCGGAGCCCGCCCGCGAGGTCAGGTAGCCCTCCGCCGAGAGCTGCTCATAGCACTCCTGGACCAGGCCGCGCGACAGGTCGAGGTCGCGCGCGAGCGTGCGGGTCGAGGGCAGCCGCTCGTCGGCGGCCAGCCGACCGCTGCGGATCGCCTCGCGCAGCTGGGTCTCGAGCTGGGCGCGGAGGGGCCGGCCGCGGTCGAGGGTGACCAGCAGCTCCGGGCCCGAACCGGACCACTCCTGAGGCACGAAAGTGGACCTTAGCAGCGATCCACTCCGCGCCTAGCGTCGTCGTCATGACGAACTCCCCAGTGCCAACGGTCCCGCTGGTCACCCGCCCACTGCTGCTGCGCTTCGTGTCGATCGTGGCGAGCTCGGTCGGCTTCTACCTCCCGCTGGCCGCGGTCCCGATGTACGCCGCGGCGGCCGGCTCGGCCACGGCCGGCGGCCTCGCCAACGGTTCGCTCCTGGTGGCGACCGTGGCCGGCGAGCTCGCGACCCCGCGCTTCGTCGCCGGCGTCGGCTACCGCTGGGCGCTGACCCTCGGGCTGACCCTGCTCGGCGCACCGGCGCTGGTGCTGCTCGGCACCGCCTCCTTCCCAGCGGTCTTCGCGGTCAACGCCGCCCGCGGCGTCGGCTTCGCCATCACCGTCACCGCCGGCGGCGCGCTGACCGCGAGCCTGATCCCGGACGCCAGGCGCGGCGAGGGGCTCGCGCTGGTCGGGCTGGTCGGCGGCGTACCGTCCCTGCTCGCGCTCCCCTTCGGTGCCTGGGCCGCCAAGCACTGGGGGTTCGGCCCGGTCTTCGTGCTGACCGCCGCAGCCCCGCTCCTGGCGGTGGTGACCGTCCCGTGGCTGCCCCGACGCGCGGCGACCGCCGGGGAGACCCACGACGTCGTGAGCAGCCTGCGGCGCGGCGCCCTGATGCGGCCGGCGACGATCTTCGCCGCGTCCGCCGCTGCGGCGGGTGTGGTCGTGACCTACCTGCCCCTGGCGCTCGCCCACAACGCCGCCTGGGTCGCGCCCTTGGCGCTGCTCCTCCAGCCCGCGGCCTCGACCGCCGGGCGCTGGGTCGCCGGCCGGCTCGGCGACCGGCGCGGCCAGACCCGGCTGCTGCTGCCCGGCCTCGGGCTGTCGATCACCGGCGTGCTGGCGATGGCCGTGGTCGGCTCCGACGCCTCGGTGCTGGCGGGCGCGGCCACCTTCGGCGCCGGGTTCGGGGTGCTGCAGAACGCCTCCCTGAGCCTGATGTACGCCCGGGTGTCGCACAGTGGCTTCAGCGCGGTGAGCGCGATCTGGAACGCCGGCTACGACCTGGGCATGGCCGTGGGTGCCGCCGGGGTCGCGCTGCTGGTGACCGCCGTCGGCTTCGGGCCGGCGTTCGTCGTCACCGGGCTCGCGATGGTGCCGGCCCTGTGGCTGGCCCGGCGCGAGGTCGCGGGGCGCCCGAACCACGCCACGGCTTCCGCCGAGGCCCTGACCCCGGTCCCGGCAGCCGCCTGACCTGAGGATCAACGACGTCAAGAAACGAAAGGAACGAACATGCGCAACGTCGTGCTCTACAGCCTGCTCTCACTGGACGGTGTGGCCGAGGACCCCGGCGAGGGTCAGTGGTTCGGCGACGCCGACCAGCGGCTGCTCGCCTTCTTGACCCAGGTGATCTCGACCCAGGACACGGTGTTGCTGGGGCGGGGGAGCTACGAGTTCTGGGTGCACCACTGGCCGACCTCGGACATGCAGCCGTTCGCCGACTTCATCAACAACACGGCAAAGGTGGTGTTCACCTCGAGCACGCCGGAAGACGTGTGGTCCGCGAGCACCTTCGTGGCCGAGCCCGCCGCGGCGTACGTCGACGCGCTCAAGCGGCAGGACGGCGGCGACATCGGCATCCACGGAAGCCTCACGCTGGCGCAGTCGCTGCTGCGGGACGGGCTGGTGGACGAGCTCCGGTTGGTCGTCTCGCCCAGCCTGGCCGGCACCGGACGCCGCCTCTTCGACGACACCGGCGACCTCAAGCGCTTCGAGCTGGTCGACGTGGATCGGTCGGGCGGCTGTCTGCTGCTGAGCTACCGCGCCCGCGTCACTCCTGCGCCTGCTCCACCCGGCGGGGCATCAGCAGGCTGACCACCACGAGGGCGACCGCGATGATCGCCGAGCCCACGAACGTGGTGTGGATCGCCGGCTCGAGGATCGAGGGGGCGAGGTGCTCGAGGTCGGGGGTGGTGTGGCCGAGCCGGTCGGTCACCCCGGCGTTGACCAGCGCGCCGAAGACGGCCACGCCGACGGCGCTGCCGACGGTGCGGGCGAACATCGTGGCGCCGGTGGTGACGCCGCGCGAGCGCCACGGCACCGCCGACTGGGCCGCGATGACCGACGGCGCGACCGCGAAGCCGAAGCCGAAGCCCATGACGAAGCACGGCAGGGCGAGGTGCAACAGCGAGGAGTGACCGTCGATGGTGAGCAGCAGCAGCGAGCCGGCCAGCCCGAACAGCGCGCCGATCACCATCGTGGCGCGGTAGCCGATCGTGAGGTAGAGCCGGCCGGCGTTGGACGCCGACAGCGGCCAGCCGAGGGTGAGCGCGGCGACGGCGAAGCCGGCCATCACCGCTCCGTGGCCCAGGACCCCCTGCGCGAAGAGGGGGATGTAGGAGGTCAGCCCGATCAGCAGCACGCCCACGACGAGCGAGGTGAGCATCGCGGGCAGGATCACCCGGTGCCGTAGCACCCACAGCGGCAGCACCGGCTCGGCCGCGCGGGTCTCGACAAAGGCGAACGCCACGAGCAGCACGACGGAGGCGGCGAAGATCGCGATGCTGGTCCCCGAGGCCCACGACCAGTGCACACCACCTTCGAGGAGGCCGAGCAGCAGCAGGAGGCCGCCGCCGCTGAGCAGGACCGAGCCCAGTACGTCGAGGCGGTGCGGGGCCTTCTCCACGCGCTCCTCGAAGCGGCGTAGGAACATCCACAGCGCGGCCGCGCCCAGGGGGAGGTTGACGAAGAAGATCCAGCGCCACGAGACGTAGTCGGAGAAGACCCCGCCCAGCGTGGGGCCCACCACGGAGGCGAGCGCCCAGACGCTGGCCAGGTAGCCCTGCACCTTGGCCCGCTCCTCGACCGAGTAGATGTCGCCGACGATCGTCATCCCGATCGGCTGGACGGCGCCGGCACCGAGCCCCTGGAGCGCGCGGAACACGATGAGGGCCACCATGTTCCACGCCAGGCCGCACAGCAGCGAGCCGAGCAGGAACAGCCCGACTCCGGCGAGCATCATCGGCTTGCGCCCGTACTGGTCGGCCAGCTTGGAGTAGATCGGCACCGAGACGGCCTGCCCGAGCAGGTAGACCGAGAACAGCCACGGGAACTGGGTGAACCCCCCGAGGTCGTCGACCACTGACGGGACGGCGGTCGCCAGGATCGTGGTGTCGATCGCGACGAGCCCGACGCTCAGCATCACCGCGAGCAGGATCGGGCCCCGCTCGCTGCGCAGCCCGACGTCGGCGCGGCTGATCGCGGGCGTGGTGCTCACGTCTGGGCGCAACCGCCCGCCACCGGGATCTGTTCCCCGACGGGGCCCAGCGTGGACTCAGGCGAGCTTGACGGTGCGGGGGTCCGACTGCGCCGAGGTGCAGGCGTCGGTCGCGGGAGCGGAGACCCGGAACCGGCTCTTCTTGGTCACCTTCTCCTTCACCCTGTAGGCGCCGGCGGCGTCGGTGGTGACGGTGTCGATGAGCTTGTAGACCGCGCCGTGGGTCGACCGCTCGACGTTCAGCACCACGCCGGCCGCGCAGGCGGGCGCGTCCGGGGCGTCGACGGCACCGGTGATGGTCACCTTCCGCCCCTTCTTCACGAACTTCTTGTTGACCAGGGCAGTGATGTAGCGCTGCGCGGGCACCCTCTGGTGGGTCGCGGCGGTGCGGGCAGGGGCTGCGGAGCCGGCATCGGCCACCAGGCCGAGCGAGACGCTCGCGACCAGGCCGACGAGCGGGGCGAGGACGCGAAGACGGTTGCGGTTGGTCACCCCGCGACCGTAAGCGATCCGCAGCCCATTTGTGCGAGTTCGACTGCTTCGCGGTCCCGCCCGGGCGGGACCGCCCCGGCATGGCAATGCCACCCCGGTGTGCTTTGATCGATCCAATGGAGATCTGGCCTGGCCGCCCCTACCCGCTCGGGGCGACGTTCGACGGGAGCGGCACCAACTTCGCGTTGTTCAGCGAGGTGGCGGAGCAGGTGCACCTGTGCCTGTTCGACGCCGACGGCGTGGAGACCCGCGTCGAGCTGACCGAGCTCGACGCCTACGTCTGGCACGGCTACCTCCCGCGGGTCCAGCCCGGCCAGCGCTACGGCTACCGGGTCACCGGCCCGTGGGACCCCGAGAACGGGCTGCGCTGCAACCCGAACAAGCTGCTGCTCGACCCCTACGCGAAGGCCACATCGGGCGAGATCGAGTGGAACCAGACCCTGTTCGGCTACACCTTCGGCGAAGAGGACGAGCGCAACGACGACGACTCCGGTCCGCACATGACCAAGGGCGTCGTGATCAACCCGTTCTTCGACTGGGAGGGCGACCGGCGGCTCGACGTTCCCTACAACGAGTCGGTCATCTACGAGGCGCACGTCAAGGGGATGACCGAGCTCCACCAGAGCGTCCCCGAAGAGATCCGCGGGAGCTACGCGGGTCTGGCCCATCCCGCTGTCATCGACCACCTCCAGCGGCTCGGCATCACCGCGATCGAGCTGATGCCCGTGCACCAGTTCATCCAGGACTCCTCGCTGCTCGACAAGGGGCTGCGCAACTACTGGGGCTACAACACCCTCGGCTTCTTCGCGCCGCACTCGGAGTACGCCGCAGGCGCGGGCGCGGGGATGACCGGGAAGGTCCCGGGCCAGCAGGTCCAGGAGTTCAAGTCGATGGTCAAGGCGTTCCACAACGCCGGCATCGAGGTGATCCTCGACGTGGTCTACAACCACACCGCCGAGGGCAACCAGCTCGGCCCCACGCTCTCGATGAAGGGCATCGACAACCGGGCCTACTACCGGCTGGTCGAGGACGACCCGCGCTACTACATGGACTACACCGGCACCGGCAACTCCCTCAACGTCCGCAACCCGCACTCGCTGCAGCTGATCATGGACTCGCTGCGCTACTGGGTGACCGAGATGCACGTCGACGGGTTCCGGTTCGACCTCGCCGCGGCCCTCGCCCGCGAGTTCTACGACGTCGACCGGCTCGCGACGTTCTTCGAGCTCGTGCAGCAGGACCCCGTGGTCAGCCAGGTGAAGCTGATCGCCGAACCCTGGGACGTCGGCCCGGGCGGCTACCAGGTCGGCGGGTTCCCGCCGCAGTGGACCGAGTGGAACGGCGCTTACCGCGACAGCGTCCGCGACTTCTGGCGCGGCGAGCCCAACCTCGGGGAGTTCGCCTCACGAGTGGCCGGTTCGTCCGACCTCTACGAGCACTCTGGCCGGCGTCCGGTCGCCAGCATCAACTTCGTGACCGCTCACGACGGGTTCACCCTGCGCGACCTGGTGTCCTACAACGAGAAGCACAACGAGGCCAACGGGGAGAACAACAAGGACGGCGAGAGCTTCAACCGCTCGTGGAACCACGGCGTGGAGGGACCCACCGACGACCCCGCGATTCTCGCCCTGCGCGCGCGGGCGCAGCGCAACTTCCTGGCCACGCTGCTGCTCAGCCAAGGCGTGCCGATGCTCTTGCACGGCGACGAGCTCGGCCGCACCCAGCAGGGCAACAACAACACCTACGCCCAGGACAACGAGCTGAGCTGGGTGCACTGGGACCAGGCCGACCGGCCCCTGGTCGAGTTCACCGCCACGCTGATCGAGCTGCGGCGCCAGCACCCGACGTTCCGGCGGCGTCGCTTCTTCACCGGGACGACCGTCCGCACCGGCCCGGCAGGCGCGGAGCGGCTCAACGACATCGTGTGGCTGCACCTCGACGGCCGGCCGATGGAGGACGCCGACTGGGACGGCGGCGTACAGGCGCTCGGCATGTATCTCAACGGGCACGGCATCGCGGGGTCCGACGCCCGCGGCAACACGATCACCGACGACCACTTCCTGCTCTACTTCAACGCCGACGGCGACGCCACGATCACGCTCCCCCCGGCGGAGTACGCCGAGTCGTGGGACGTCTGCATCGACACCGCCGGCACGCCCGACGGGGCCGGGCCGCTGGCCGCCGGGTCCGAGGTGCCGCTCAAGGACAACAGCGTCCTGGTCCTGCGCGAGAGCCAGCCGCCGGCCGACGATCCGGACCACTCGGTCGCCGCCTCGGTGGCGGCGGCGCAGCGCTGAGCTATACCGCGCCGCGCTCGCCCTACTACAGCGAGTTGAGGTCGACGACCTCGTCGTCGGCCGGGGCCGTGACGTCGAACTCCTTGTTGAAGTCGCTGAAGTCGATGTGACCGGGCTCGTCGCCCTCGGTGCGCTCGAGCTTGACCAGGTAGTGGTCGCCCTCGATCAGCACGTAGCCGACCGAGGTGCCCTTGTCGTCGGTCTGCTCCACCTTCACCACCTGCTCGCCGTCGAGCTCCTCGGTGCCGGTGGTCTTGTAGGAGCTCGAGCTGTCGTCGGCCTTGAACAGGTTGTCGAAGAACGCGTCGAGGTCGCAGAACTGGGCGAAGCTCGAGCCGGTGTCGAGCACCCACTTGTCGCCGACCGCGGCCAGGATCGCGTCGGCCTGGTCGGGCGCGTTGGCGCGCCAGAAGGCCTCGTCCGGCTTGTACCAGTTGGTGCCGTCCTTGGCCAGGAGCTGCGCCGTACCGTCGCCCAGCCCGATCGAGCCGGTGCAGTCGCCGGCGGAGCTGGCCTGCATGTCGAGGGTGATCTTCTGGCCGTTGGAGGTGATGTCCCCGCTGAACCTGACCTCCTCGAGGGCCTTCATGTCGGCCTTCGCCGCCGCTGCGATCTTGTCGCCCGACTCCTTGGCGAAGGCACTGTCGGCGGACGTCGCGTCCTTGTCCTTGTCCTTGCCGCCACAGCCGGCGGCGATCAGGAGGACGGCGCAGAGCGCGGCGGCCGCGCGGATCCGAGGCGAGGAGGTCATGGCTGGGGATCATAGGAGGCGCGCGCGGCGAGCACCGACTCCATGTGCGTCTCGGCCCAGGCCTTGAGACCGCCGATCACCTCCTGCAGGGACCGGCCCAGGTCGGTGAGCTCATAGCTCACGGTCACCGGCACCGTCGGCGTGATGGTGCGGGTCAGCAGGCCGTCGCGCTCGAGGGAGCGCAGCGTCTGGGTGAGCATCTTCTGGCTCACGCCAGCGATGGTGCGCGACAGCTGGGAGTAGCGCTGCGGCCCATCCGACAGCGCCGCCAGCACCAGGGGCACCCACTTGTCCGAGATCCGCGCGAGCAGCTGCCGGCTCGGGCACTGGGCCATGAACGCGTCGTAGTCGGCCTTGTCCTCGGCACGCCTCTGGGCCGCGGTCATCGTGGGCATCTGCCTCTCCTCATGGTCGGTTACGCACTTTCAGGTGCCTGCTCTCCGCTGGGAAGCGCCTGGGCGCGCCGGATTGTTCCGGCCGACGTCAGCGAACCCCGACTCTCCTGGAGGCACCACCATGAGCACCCAGACCACTCACACCACCCGGACCGACACCTTCCGCGCGGCAGTCGTGACCGACCCCGGCGCACCCGAGCCCGTCACCGTCCTCGACCTCCCGGTGCCGGCACCGGCGGCCGGGCAGGTGCGGGTCGCGGTCGCCGCGACCACCGTGAACCCCGTCGACCTCGCGGTCCGCAGCGGCGTGCTGCACCGGGCCGGCCTGATCAACCAGCCGCACCACACCGGACTCGGCTGGGACTTCGCCGGCACGGTCGTCGAGGCCGGCCCGGGCGTCGACCTGGCACCCGGGACCCGCGTCGCCGGTCTCGTCGGCGGGTTCGACCGCGACTTCGGCACCTACGCCGAGCAGCTGGTCCTCCCGGCCGCCGATGTCGCCGTCGTCCCCGACGGACTCGACCTCGTCGAGGCCGCCACCGTGCCGCTCAACGCGCTCACGGCCGCCCAGCTCGTCGAGATCCTCGGCGACGGTGGGGGCCGCAACCTCCTCGTCACCGGCGCGGCCGGCGCGGTCGGGGGCTACCTGATACCGCTCGCCCTCGAGCGGGGCTGGCGGGTCACGGGCCTCGCGCGGGCGGCCGACGAGGACTACGTGCGCGGCCTCGGGGCCGAGTTCACCTCCGAGCCGACCTCCGGCTGGGACGTGGTTGCCGACCCCGCAACCTTGCAGGAGCGGGCGGTCGCCCTGGTGAGGGACGGCGGCCGCTACGTCGGGCTGACGCCCTCCTCACCGCCCGTGGCCGAGCGGGGCGTCAGCATCGAGGCGGTCGGCGTGGTGCCGGACGGCGCGAGGCTGGCCGGGCTGCTCGAGCGTACGGCGAGCGGCGAGCTGGCGGCCCGGGTGGCCGCGACCCTCCCCCTCGACCGGTTCGACGAGGCGCACGCCGCCGTCGCCCAGGGCGGCGTACGCGGCCGCTACGTGCTGCTCCCCTGACCCCCGCGGGCCGATAGTCCCCGACGTTCCGCACACCTCCCACACACACCTCCCACGCGGGGAGCCATGTTGGAGACGTCGGGGACCATCGCGGCGGATGGCTCAGACGCCGGCCGGCTCGGGGGTGCGGGAGGGTTCCCCCGAGCCGGCGTCGTCGCCCTCGCGGAAGCCGTACCGCGCCCACCAGCGGGCCAGCGGGCCGGGCGCCCACCAGTTCAGCCGGCCGAGCAGCTTCATGGTCGCCGGCACCAGGAGCGCGCGGACCACGGTCGCGTCGACCAGCAGCGCCACCAGCATGCCGAGGCCGAGCATCTTCATGAACACGATGCCGCTCAGCGCGAAGGCACCGATCACGACGCCGAGCAGTACGGCGGCGCTGGTTATGATCCGGCCGGTCTTCTGGACGCCGGTCATGATGGCCAGGTCGTTGTCGCCGGTGCGGTCGTACTGCTCGCGGACCCGGGAGAGCAGGAACACCTCGTAGTCCATCGACAGCCCGAACAGGATGGCCAGCATCAGGATCGGGTTGGTCGCGTCGAGGAACCCCTGCGGCGTGAACCCCAGCAGACCGGAGAGGTGCCCGTCGCTGAAGATCCAGGTGACGACGCCGAAGGACGCCGAGATCGAGAACAGGTTCATCACCACGGCCTTGACCGGCAGTACGAGCGAGCCGAAGGCGACGAACAGCAGCACCAGCATCACCAGAGCCACGATCAGCCCCATCCAGGGCAGGTGCGCACCGACCGAGTCGATGAGGTCCACGGTCTCGGCGCTGGTCCCGCCGACCAGCACCTCGCCCGAGGCCGGCTGGAGGTCCCTGATCTGCTGGACGACGCTCTGGCTCCGCTCGGTCTGGCTGTTGCCCTGCCACGAGACCCGCAGCAGGGTCGAGTCACCCTTGCTCGCGACCGACTGGACGCCGGTGACGCCGGCGACGCCGGCGACCTGGTCGGCGTACGCCGTCACGTCGGTGGGCGAGGCATCGCGGACCAGCAGCTGCGCCGTCGAGGTCTCCGGACCGAAGTCGGAGAGCTTGTCGGCCGCGACGTGGGCCGGCGCGTCGGACGGCAGCACCCGGTAGTCGACGCTGCCCCACTTCACGCCGAGGAAGGGCGAGGCGATCAGCAGCAGGCCGGCGACGGTGCCGACGATCACCAGCCAGGGCCGCCGCATCACACCGCGGGCCAGGGCGGCCCAGCGGCCGTGGGCGTCGTCGACGACGACCGGGCGCTTGCGCCGCCACGGCAGCCGGCCGGCGTCGACGCGACGGCCCAGCAGCCGCAACGTCGCGGGCAGCACGGTCAGCGCGGCCGTCATCGCGACGAGGACGGCGGCCACCCCGCCGTAGCCCATGCTCTTGAGGAAGGCCTGCGGGAAGATCAGCAGGCTCGAGAGCGCGGCAGCGACGGTGAGCCCGGAGAACAGCACCGTGCGGCCGGCCGTCGCCATGGTGCGGCGGATGGCGGTCGGCACGGAGTCGGGGTCGTCGACGGGGAGCACCGCCAGCTCCTCGCGGTAGCGGCTGATCACGAACAGCGCGTAGTCGATCGCCAGGCCGATGCCGAGCAGCGAGATGACGTTGACCGAGAAGACGGACACCTCGGTGAAGACGGAGATCACCCGGACCAGCGCCAGGGCGCCGACCATCGCCAGCAGGCCCACCAGCGCGGGCATCGAGGCCGCGACCAGGCTGCCGAAGATCAGCAGTGCGAGCAGCACCACGACCGGCATCGAGATCGACTCCGCACGGGCGAGGTCCTCGCTCGTGATCTTGTTGACGTCGTGGTAGACCGCGAACGCGCCGGTGAGGTCGGTCTGCAGACCGGTGGACGCCGGCGCCTCCAAGGAGGGCGCCAGCTCGTCGTAGTTGGACAGGTAGTCGTCCTGGCTCTCCCCGGCGAGCGAGATCAGCACCTGCACCGAGTGGCCGTCCTTGCTCACCAGACCGGCGTCGGGAGGCGCGGCGTAGTAGGGGGTCACGTTGGTGGTCGTGCCCGGCGTCAGCCCGGAGACCACCTGCTCGACCCCGGCCTTGAACTGCGGGTCGGAGGCGGTCAGCTCCTTGCTGGTGTAGATGGCGACGACGTCGACGTTCTGGTTGCCGAAGGTGTCGCGCTCGCCCTGAAGCTCCCGCGCCGACTGCGAGCTCTTGTCGTCGAACCCGCCCTGCGAGAGGTGGTCGAAGACCCCGAACCCGTAGGCACCGGCGGCGACCGCCACGGCCAGGCCGGCCAGCAGCACGGCAAGGGCCCGGCGGGCCACGAATGCTCCCCAGCGCTCGATCATGGTGACTCCCCACAACTTCTGTGATGTATGTAAAGTTTGTGAACGGTGTTCACCGTAAACGGTGTAAACTGCGGGTGTCAACCAACTGGAGGATGAATTGAGCACCGAGGTGCAGACCGGCCCCGAGGCGCCGCAGACCCGGCGCGAGCGGCAGCGGGAGGCGACGTACGCCGAGATCACCCGCGCCGCCCGCGAGCTCCTGGCCGAGGGAGCCGAGCTGTCGCTGCGCGCGGTGGCGAGCAAGATGGGGATGACCGCGCCGGCGCTCTACCGCTACGTCGCGAGCTACCAGGAGCTGGTCGACCTGGTGGCGTTCGAGATCGACAAGGCCGCCACCGAGCGGTTCGCCGCGGCGGCCGACCAGCTGCCCGAGGACGACTACGCCGGCCGGCTGGTCGCCTCGACCACCGAGTTCCGGATGTGGGCGCTGGCGAGCCCGCAGGAGTTCACCCTGGCCTTCGCCAACCCGGTCGCCGACGCCAACTGCGTGCGCCGCGAGCTGATCACGATCTCGAACTCGGGCCACCTGATGACCGGTCAGATGCGGGCGCTCTGGGAGCACACCCACCACCCGATCCCCACCCTCGACGAGCTGCCCCCGTCGGTCCGGGAGTCGGTCCTCGACCCGCTGATCCCGGCCAAGGTCGACGACCTGGCGATCGAGGACCGCGGCCTGGTCTGGCTCTACCAGCAGGGCTGGACCGCGCTCTACGGCGTGGTGGCGCTCGAGGTGTTCGGCCACATGGACCCGCGGATCATCGAGTCCGGCGAGATGTTCGTGCACGTGGTCCGCGAGTTCGCGCCCAAGATCGGCCTCGCCGACGACCTCGACCGGCTCGAGGCGATCATCCGGGCGCGGATCGCCCGGGGCTGAGCGCGGCTACATGCCGCCCTGGTAGTAGTCGATGATGTCGGCACCGCTGATCGGCTCGTCGGTCTTGCGGCCGAGGAAGAAGACGCTGCTCGCGGCATCGACGGAGTGCTTAGGGTCGAGGAACCGGTCGAGCCAGCTCAGCCAGAAGAAGCACAGCGAGACGACCCGGCCCAGCGGCACCGACCGGGTCAGCGCGCGGACGAAGTAGTCGACCGACCAGCGCAGCGCCGTACCGGCCCCAGCGACGCTGCCGGAGTCGATCCGCTCGAAGTTGCGGAACAGGTAGCGGTGCCCGCTATCGGTGAACCGGGTGAAGTCGTAGGCACCCTCGTGCACCTGCTGGAGGAACGGGGTGTCGGCGTAGACGATGCCGCCGACGCGGAGCACCCGGTGGATCTCGGCGGCGACGACGGTCGGCTCGAGGACGTGCTCGAGCACGGCCTGCACGATCACGCCGTCCACGCTGCCGTCGGCGAGCGGGATCGAGTGACCGTCGCCGACGAACTGGGTCGCCGGGCTGGCGTAGACGTCGAAGGAGATCAGGTCGACGGTCGGGTCGGCGTACAGCCCCTCGAGCCCGTCGCCGACCGTGCCGCCACCGATCACCAGGATCCGCGGGTTGCGACCCGGGGTGCCCTGGAGGTCGGCCTCGAGCAGCGCCTCCATGCGCGCCACGTTGCGCGGCGCGGTGGTGTTGGCGGGGTGGAGGAGGCGACGCAACGGCCCGGCGAACCGCGACCGGCGCACCTCGCTGGCGCCCTCCACCATCCGCAGCCGGTTGGCGTCCAGCACGCTGTGCTCGAAGTCGACCAGCGCCGGGACGCCCGCCACGACCGGGAACGGCTCGTCGGCGAAGGCGCACGAGGCCCCCGCGCAGTGCCACTCGCCGTCCGCCGGCCGCACCGGGCTACCGCACCGGGGGCAGATGAACAGGTCCTGGTCGACCATCGCGTCGAGGGCGAGCACGAGGCGAGCCTACGATTCGTCTGCGACCGCTCCGCGTGGATGGCCGGTCAGAGGGCAGACGAATCGCGGGCGTTCACAGTCACCACGTAGCCCGCGGTCTCGTCGTACGGCGCGCGGTCCCACGTCGAGAACCGGTCCATCGGCTCGAGGCCGGCGGCGGCGAACGCCGCGTCGACCTCGGCGAGCGGGGTGACCGGGCAGTCGCCGGGCAGGTGGGCCTCGTCGAGGCCGAAGCCGCACACGAGCAGCCCGCCGGCCTCGAGCTGGGCGGCGAGGTGGCGGGCTGCGCTGTCGAGGGTGCCGGGCTCGAGCAGCGGGATGGTGTTGCCGGCGACGAGCACGACGTCGAAGAGCTGGCCGGTGTCGAGCAGGGCGAGGTCGCCGACGCGCCAGTCGAGGTCGGGTGCCTCCTCGCGGGCCATGGCCAGCATCGCGGCGTCGATGTCGACGCCGAGCACGTCGTAGCCGAGCTCGGCCAAGCGGATCGCGACCCGACCGGTGCCGCAGCCGGCGTCGAGCACCCGGGCGGGCGGCTCGGCGAGCTCGGTCACGAACGTCGCCTCTCCGTGGACGTCGGCACCGCGCGCGGCCATCGCCCGGAACCTGTCGGCGTACTTCTGCGCGTAGTCGGGGCCGACGGTCTCGCGCGCGATCTGCTGCCAGCGGGTCACCGGCCCAGTAGTACCGCCTGATGCGTGATCACACCACCGGACACCGTGAGCACAATCGAAGCCTCGACGACCTCGCCCGTCCGCGCACTGGACGGACCAACCGCGAGACGCGGTCAGGTCGGCACGTTTGCCGCGCTCGGGGTGCCCGGGCGCCGCCCTCGCTCACGGGCCGGCGAAGGCGCTGGGAGCCTGAGGCCGGGCCGACGCAGCGGCCACTCAGGCGGTCGTCCGCCGGGGTGGCGCGGTGCTGTCCCGGATCACCAGCCGGGTCGGCACCAGGACCTCCCGCTGCTCGTGCTCGACGGACTGGATCTCCCGGACCAACGATTCGACCGCACGCTGGCCGATCTCGGCGAACGACTGGTGGATCGTGGTCAGCGGAGGCCAGAAGTACGGAGCCTCCTCGATGTCGTCGAAGCCGACGACGCTGACGTCGTCGGGAACGCGGCGACCGCGCTCATGCATCGCCCTCAGCAGTCCGAGAGCCATCTGGTCGTTCGCAGTGAACACGGCGGTCACCTCGTCGTCCTCGGCCAGCCTCCGGCCGGCTTCGTAGCCAGAGGCGGTCGACCAGTCCCCCGGCAGCACGGGTGGCACGGCGCGGTCGTGGAGCTCGAGGGTCCGATGCCACGACGCGCGTCGGCGGCGTGCGGTGAACGAGTCCGCGGGCCCGGCGACGTGCCAGACGGTCTCGTGCCCGAGGTTGAGCAGGTGCTCGGTGGCCAACCGGGCACCGTGGGCCTGGTCGTTGTCGACGATCGGGCAGTCGTACTGCGCACTCGAGTCGACCATGACGACGGGCAGCCCCTCCGGCAGGGCCAGGCCGGCGAGCCGGTGCGCCTCGACCAGGATGATGATGCCGTCCATCGCCTGCTCTCCGAGCTGGCCGAACGCGGCCCGCACCGCGTCCGGCGTGGAGTCCAGCACCGGCAGCAGGTGGACGGCGTACCCCGACTCGGTGGCAACGCTCGCGATCGCGTCGAGGAGGTGCACGGTGCCGACGCTGGAGAGCTCGAAGGCGATCACGCCGATGGTCTGGAACCGCCCGCTGCGCAGCGCCCGAGCCGCACGGTTGGGCCGGTAGCCCACGTCGCGCATCGCCTTCAGGACCCGCTCCCTGGTGGCTGCGTCAACGTAGCGAGCTCCGTTCGCGACCCGGGAGACTGTCTGGCCTGACACGCCGGCTATGCGGGCGACGTCGGCCTGCGACGCCCCACGGCGTGGGGCAGCTCCCCCGTCGGCGCCGTCGGTGCCCATCTTCCCGATCTTCCTGGGCATTCCTGTTGACGTCAACATATGACGTGCGTCACTCTAGGTGTTGACGTCAACAGGTCGGCTCCGCAAGCGGACAGACAGAGGAGGCGAGGACCGTGTCCCAGGGCGCTTGTCAGTGTCATGACCTCCCGCTCCTTCCGTCTCATGACCTCTCTCCCCTGCCCACGGCGCTCACGTTCGGCGGCACGTTCAGCAGGCCCATGCAAGACGCGCTCGACCCGGCTGGAGACCCGCAAGGGTTCCCGCCGCGGATCCGGTCCGTCGCGACGGGGCGGTCAGTGAGTCTTACGAGACCACCATCGGGCCTCGGTGCCCTCCCGACGTCCCGGAAGGAGCGCGCGCGGAGGACGGCAACAGCCGGACATTCGCGTCGAGTGACCCTCGAGCTGGTCCATTAGATACCTGACGGACAGTCGCCGTTCCCCCGGCGGCGGCTGTCCGTCATCCCCAGGGGCGGCGCGGCATCACGGTCGGTGAGACCGACGTCCTCCGGCCAGGAAGAACCCGCGCGTGGCACCGGTCGTGAGTGCGGCGTCGGCCGCGGTGGCCCCGAGGATCTGGCAGAGCAGGTTGAGCGGACTGTGTGCGGACTGGCCGCACGCACACCCGCGGTGACCGCGTACGCACGCGCGTTCAGTAGTACCAGGGAACTTCCAGACGCGACTCTGGCTGATTCTGACCATTGTTGGTTCTCGTTGAAAATAGCCCTTGACCTGCGTAAACGCACATTTGTTGTCGTTGGCCGTCGGTGAATGCTCCTGGTCTCGGCCGAACCTTTTGCGGACTACTTGCGGACTGAAGTGGTCAGCCGTAGCGACCGACGTCTCGGCCGCTGGCCGACGACACCAGGGTTTGCTTGGTCGCGCCAAGTCGCCACGCGAGAAGGGTTGAGCAGGGCGCGGGTGAGGTGGAGGTCCCCGGCACTTACGCCTCTCTGCAGAAACCCCGATTGCAGCTGACCGAGGGGTCGTTGGACGACGCTGGACGCCCGAGAGTGCAGGGGCGGCGACGTGCCGGCCTCCATCGCTTGCCTACCGGACTTGGCCGCGACTCCCTCAAGATGGGGATGGTCTCCGCCATGTTCGCCCTGCTCGCGAGGATCAGCGCCGCGCGAAGGCGGGCGCTCGGCCAGCAGATGCAACGCGACCAGCTGAAGCAATCGGTCCCACGCCTACACGGCCGCTCCCGCCGGGGAGGCGCTTCACCGGCTGGTCCCTCGAGACGGAGACCTCGCCGAGTTGAGTTCGTCGCCACGAAGACGACGGTGACCGCGGACCCCAGCTGTAGTTGTCAACTCAGGGCATGGGCGTTTCCGACACCTGGGTGACTGAGGTACACCCCGGCACCGCCAATGTCGGACCAGGCCTGCCGCGCTCGTGCTCATCGAGGAGGAGGTGGAACGCGCCGAGCAGCCCCGGCTCTGGAGCGACGACGACGGCGGTGCCGATGCGCTCGAGGTAATGGCGGAGGTCGGGGTGAGTTTCGAAGCGCTCGCGGAAACCACTGCTGGCGAGAAAGTCTGGGAATCGCCTGACGATGCCACCGGCCAGGAAGACACCGCCCGTGGCGCCGGTCGTGAGTGCAGCGTTGGCCGCAGTGGCACCCAGGATCTGGCAGAAAAGCTTCAGGGTGGCGACGCAGAGTTCGTCCGTGCCCGCGCAGGCCCGGTCGACGATCCAGCCGGGACGCGATTCGTGAGCTGCGACGTCGCGGCCATGGAGATCGGCCAGGGTCAGGAAGAGCCTGGTGAGCCCGGGTCCGGATAGCACCATCTCGGCGCTGGGAAAGCCGAGTTCGTCCCGGAGCGCCCGGAGGACCTCGAGCTCCTCATCCTCGTAGAGGCCGCTCAGGCCCACGTGGCCGCCCTCGCCGGCCAGGACGTGCCATCCGGTGCCGGATCTGAGGACGGTGGCGACGCCTAGCCCGGTGCCTGGGCCGATCGCCAGAGCCGCCGGCTCGACATCTAGCCGGCCGCCTCCGATTTGGATGATCTCTTCTGGCTGGAGCTCGGGAATGGCCCGGGCGACGGCCGCGAAGTCGTTGACGACGAGCAGGGTTCCAAGGCTGAGCTGATGTTGCGTCGCTTCGATCGAGAATTCGATCTGCGCGTTGGTGAGTGCGCATCTGTCGCCGATGACGGGACCGGCGCACGCGAACGAGGCGGCCGTGGGGCGAGGGCCGGGTTGTTGCTGCAGGTACTGCTCCACGAGTTCCACCGCGCCTGTGGCTGAACTGGTCGGGAGGACCGCCTCGTCGGTGACCTTTTGGGTGTCGGGGTCCGCGATCCCGAACCGGGCGTTCGTGCCTCCCAGGTCGGCGATCAGCCAGCGGTCCGTCATTGTGGTTCGCTCCGTTCACCGTGGTGGATCTCGAAGCCGGTGACGAGGTGGGTGGCTCGTCGAGAACTCGGGCCGACGCGCAGCTCGAACGATCCTGGCTCGACGACTCGGTGTCCCTCGGCGGTGACCAACGTGCATCGTGAGGCTGGTACGGCGATCGCCACCTCCCGGGACTCGCCCGGGGCGAGCTCTACCTGGGCGAACGCCTTGAGCTCCTGTTCGGCCCAGGTGACGCTCGTCGTGAGATCGCTGACGTATGCCTGGACCGTCTCGAGCGCGGGGCGCGCTCCGGTGTTGGTCAGCCGGATCGTGGCTTCCACGGTGCCATCGGCCGGAACCCGATCGGCGCGAAGGCCCAGGTCGTCGTACGCGACGCTCGTGTAGCTCAGACCCTCCCCGAAGGCGAAGAGGGCATCCTGCGTCAGGTCGGCATAGCGGTCTCCGTGCTGACCTCGAATCTGGTTGTAGTACACGGGCTGCTGCCCCACGTGGCGCGCGAAGGAGATCGGCAGCCGCCCCGTGGGCTCGATGAGTCCACACACCAGCTCCGCGATCGCTCGGCCGCCGCGCATGCCGGGGTTGAACGCCTCAATGACCGCGCTAGCGTTCACCGCCGACTCTGGCAGCGTGCTGGGCTTGGACTGCACGAGCACGACGATCATCGGCGTCCCCGTCGCGGCGACCGCATCGAGCAGGGCGAGCTGTCCGCCCTGGAGGTCGAGTGTGGCCGTGGATCGACCCTCTCCTGTGAGCGCGACCGTGTCGCCGACCACGACAACGGCGTAGTCCGCGGCGGCTGCCGCGCTGACCGCGTGGGCCAGCACCTCCGCGTCGACCGGCGCAGGGCCAACGACGGGCGGCCGGGGTTGGCCATCGGGAAACACCGGCCCGGCCGGGTCGGGCACCAAGGTCTGGATGTCAGCGCCGCGGGCGTGGTGGATCGACCACGCGGCCGGTGCCACCGCGTGGAAACCGTCCAGCACGGTCTCCACGGATGGCCGCGGATGCCCGTCAGGCATCCAGTCGATCTGTCCGGACGCACCCGCCCAGTCGCCGAGCATCGCATGTGGATCGTCGGCGTTGGGGCCGACGACCGCGATGGTGCGAACCTGACCGTTCGCGACGGCGCGACCGCGGTCGTCCGCAGTAAGCCCTCCCTCGAGGGGTAACACTCCGTCGTTGCGCAGCAGCACCAAGCAACGGCGGGCCATCTCGAGATTGAGCTCGGCATGCTCGCGACACCCGATCACGGCGCGCTGCCGCTCGGGGGCCGGCGCGCGGGGGTCCTCGAAGAGGCCGAGCTCGAACTTCAGCCGCAGGATGCGGCGTACGGCGTCGTCGATCTCCTGCTCATCGAGCGAACCTCGGCTCACCGCCTCCTGGGCGCCCTCGAAGAACCCGGGGGTTGTCATCACCAGGTCGTTTCCGGCGCGAACAGCGATTGTCGCCGCCTCGACGTCGTCGGCGCAGACCCGCTGCTCCCACACCATCCGGCCGACGTTGTCCCAGTCGGTCACGAGTGTGCCGGTGAACTCCCATTCGCCCTTGAGGACGTCGTTCAGGAGCCACCTGTTCGCCGTGATCGGGACCCCGTCCACCGCCTGGTAGCCGAGCATGAACGTGCGGCAGCCCTCGCGTGCAGCCCTCTCGAACGGCGGCAGGAACCATGAGCGCAGCTTGCGCCGGGTCAGGTCCGCCTCGCTGGCGTCGCGTCCGCCCTGCGTTTCCGAGTAGCCCGCGAAGTGCTTGGCGCAGGCCAGAATCGCTGTCGGGTCGTCCAGTCCGGCTCCCTGATATCCGCGGACCATCGCAGCACCCAGCTCCCCGATGAGCAGTGGGTCCTCCCCGAAGGTCTCGTTCACGCGACCCCATCGCAGGTCGCGGGCGATGCACAGCACAGGCGAGAAGGTCCAGTGGATCCCCGTCGCGGCAACCTCCACCGCGGTGGCCCGGGCCATGCGCTCGACAAGCTCGCTGTCCCAGGAGCAGGCCATTCCCAGCTGGGTGGGGAAGATCGTGGCGCCAGGCCAGAACGAGTGGCCGTGGATGCAGTCGTCGGCAGTGAGCAGCGGAATGCCCAGCCGGGTGGCCGCCGCAAGTTCGATCGCTGCGAGCATGCGCTCTGGCGAGGCGTGCAGGATCGACCCGGCCAGCTTTGTCGCCACCACGCCTTCCAGGTCACCGCGGGCGTCCAGCTGCAGCATCTGCCCGACCTTTTCCGGCAGCGTCATGCGGGCGAGCAGATCCTCGAGGCGTTCCTCTAGTGGTCGCGAGGCGTCCCGGTAGGGCGGCGTGGTCGTGGTCAGGTCCTCGGCGTGCACGGTCACGGCACCTCAACGGGGGTGGTGGAACTGCGCGAGATCGTCGGGTTCCCGGCACCCGCGGCGAGGTCGCCCGTGGGGAGCTGGCCAGGTCGTCGGGTCGGTACGACCAGCGGTGCGTCCTGATGGACCGTCTGTGTCGCGCCTGCGACCTCGACTGTCATCGGCGCGCCCCCGGTCAGGGTGATCGTGGTGTGCTCCGGGCCGATCGCGACGTCGAACTCCCGCCCCTGCCACGAGATCCTGCGCAGGGTGATGCCGGCCAGCTGGCGCGGAAGGCTCGGATCCAGCCGGACGCAGTCTTCACGCCAGCGCATCCCGCTGAAGCCGTACAGGAACACCTGCAGGAAGCCGCCGTGTCCGGTGATGAACGTGAACGCGCCGCCGTGACGCCGCTCTGCGAACTGGTTGAAGGGTCCGCGCACAAACGGGTCCACGCTGCGCCGCATGAAGTCGTACGCCGCGGACCCGGGGGTGCCAAGCGCGGCATGTGCGATGGAGTGGATGGAGTCGGTCATCGACGGTCCGTCCGGGTCGGTGCGCGGCACGTAGTAGTCCAAGTTGTTCCGCGCGACCTCGGCGGGCATGGGGTGCTCCCACGGAAACTGCAGCATCACCACGTCGGCCTGCTTGATGGTCACCCCGTCGTAGCCGTCGTACTGCAGATGGATGCCCAGCTCCTCGTCGAACGGCACCCGCAGACCGTCGGCGACCCGGCTCCAGCCCGGGTCCGCTGCCACTCCGATCACCTCCGCCGCCTTGGTGGCGATCCGCAGGGTCTCAGCGGCGGCGACGTTCGTGTAGGCGCTGTTGTCGACCGGGAAGTTGTACTCATCCGGACCCATCACCTTGGTGATGACGTAGCCGCCGGCGTCGTCGGCGGCTGCGGAGCTCATCCAGAACTCCGCGGCGCCCTTCAGCACCGGCCAGGCCGCCTCGGCGAGCCAGGCGCGATCGCCGGTGGCGAGGTAGTACTGCCAGTGCGCGAGGGCGACGTCGGCGGTGATGTGGTGCTCGAGCTCGCCCATCTCCCAGCCGGGTGGGGTCTGCTCGTCTCCGCGCAGGGCGCTCTCCCAGGGGAACCTCGCACCCCCGAACCCGGTCCGGGCCGCGTACTCCCGGGCCGCCGCCAAGCGCTGTTGGCGGTAGGTGTTAGCGCCTGCCGCGATGTCCGGGTGCTGGGCCAGCACCGCCGGATACATCCAGGTCTCGGTGTCCCAGAAGACGTGCCCGTTGTAACCGTCGCCGGACATGCCGCACGGGGACAGGCTCCATGCCACCCCGGCACGAGTGTTCTCCAGCAGGTAGAACATGCTGGCGCGAACCTGCAGCTGCAGCTCGGGATCTCCCAGGACCTCGATGTCGGCGCGCCACAGGTCGGCCCACGCCGCCTCGTGCTCGGCCAGCAGGTCACCGTACCCGGTGTCTGCCGCGGCCGCTGCGGCGGCGCGAGCGGTCGACAATGGGTCCTCGGAGTCCTGGGAACTGGCGATCCCGATGTACTTGGTGACCGTGTACGTGGTTCCGGCTTCCACATCGAAGGTTGCGTGCACGCCCACCGACTGGAGCTGGTCGGTCTCGAACTCCTCGGTTTGTGCCCAGACCCCGGCGGGCGGTTCGAGTCGCGACGCCAGCGCTGCGCTGATGCTTGTGCCGAGCGCGGTCACCGTCTCATACGATTCGGCGGTTTCACCGTCGTAGCCCTGGCCCGACCGTTCTGTCAGCCCCGCGCTGGTGCCGTCGAAGATCCCGGTAACGCGCGCCCTCCCACTCCAGTGCGGGGTGAACATGAGTTGGACGGCCGCCACCCGCTCCCGCGCCTGGTGGACCAGGACCCGATAGGTGAGCTCGGTGCTGTGTCCCGCTGGTGAGGTCCAGGTCGCTTGAGTGGTCAGCAGCCCGGCTCGTAGGTCAAGGGTCTGCCGGTAATCGGTCACCGATCCGGGCTCGCCGTCGTCCTGTTCACCTGCCCGCGACGACTGTGGCAGCCGACCGTAGGTGCCCGACTCGTCAGAGAACGCCAGCGTGGACCATGTCGGGATGTTCGCGTATTTCTCGACCGGACCATCCTGGGCGAAGAACCCGGCCAGGTGCGCCTGGGTTTCGATCGGCTCGGTTGCGTAGCCCATCCCCGCCGCGGGGATCCGGCCACCGAAGTAGCCGTTGCCGAGGAAGGTCGGCGCATAGTCGTCGTGCGTCTGGGTGGCACTGAGCGTCCACCCGGTGTCGGGGTTGGACCGGCTGGACGCCGGGTCGTGGGGGGGATGGTTCTGGTCGGAGAGATCTCCGTGGGGGGTCATGCAAGGCCCTTCTCGGATAGGTCTCGGGGTGGGGTCCATGGCTGTGAGGTCCGCTGGGTGGCGACCTCGACCCCGGATGCACTTGGAGCTCCACGCGACTCAGGACTTGGAGCCGGAGAGTGCGACTCCTTCGACGATCTGGCGTTGTGCGATCGCGAACACGATCAGCATTGGTGCCGCCAGCAGCGTGGTAGCGGCCATCAGCGCCGGCCAGTCGGATGCGTACATGCCCTTGAACTGGTTGACCAGCAACGGCAGCGTGAACTTGTCGGAGCTGTTGAGGAAGATCAGCGGGTAGAAGAAGTTGTTCCACTGGCCGAGGAAGGTGAAGATCCCCAGCGCCGTGAGCGGGGTACGCAGCAGCGGCAGGATGATCGACACGAACGTGCGGATCCGGCCGGCGCCGTCGAGCCGGGCCGCTTCCTCCAGCTCCAGGGGTATGCCTTTGACGTACTGACGGAGCAGGAAGACCCCGAAGGCGTTGAACAGGGCTGGGGGCACGATGATCGCGGCGTGGGTGTCCACCCAGCCGAGCCAGCCCATGATGATGTACATCGGGATGATCGTGAGCTGGCCGGGGACCATCATCGTGGCGAGAAAGACTACGAACAGCCCACGACTGCCCCAGAAGTCGATCCGCGCGAACGCGTATGCGGCCATCGCCGAGGTGAGTAGGGACACTGCGGTGACGGTCACGGCGATGTAGGTGCTGTTCCAGAAGCCGCGGACGAAGTCGGCACCACTGAAGGCGGTGCGGTAGCCCTCGACGTTCCAGTCCTGGGGTAGGAGCTTGGGCGGTTGCATGAAGATCTCCCCCAGGGGTTTGAACGAGGAGAACAGCATCCAGGCGAACGGCAGCGCCATGGCGACGGCAAAGACGAGGAGGACCGCGTGCAGCAACAGCTTGTGGAGGGTGGGCCGGCCGGAGCCGGAAGTTCTCTTGTAGGTGGTGACCGCGCGGCTGATGGTGTTGGAGTAGGCGCTCATTCGGAGTAGAAGACCCATCTTTTTTGGGCCGCGAGCTGGAGGCCGGTGACGCCCAGCAGGGCCAGGAACAGGAGTAGCGCGAGGGCCGATGCTTCCCCGAAGTTGAACTCGCTGAAGGCGGTCTGGACGACCTCGTACACGATCGTGCGAGAGGAGTCCGGGGCGGTGCCGCCGAAGAAGACGTAGATGTAGTCGAACACCTGGAACGAGCCGATGATCGAGGTGATCGACAAGAACAGGATTGTCGGCGACAGCAGCGGGATGGTGACGTGCCGCAGCTTCTGCCACTCCGAGCAGCCGTCCAGCTCGGCGGCCTCCAGGACTGTGCGGTTGATGCTCTGCAGCCCGGCCATGAACATGACCAGCATGTAGCCCAGGCCCTGCCAGATCCCGACGACCGCCAGCGATGGGATGACGAACCGGGCATCCTGCAGCCAGTTCGGCGCGGGAAGGCCGATCGCGCGCAGTGCGTTGCTGACCGGGCTGATGTCGGGGTTGAACAGCCACAGCCAGATCGCCGCGACCGCGACCGAGGAGGTGATCACGGGGGCAAAGAACGCCAGCCGATACACCGGGGTCAGTTTGCCGGCGCGCTGCATCAGCACTGCAAAGAAGAAGCCGGTGAGCATCAGCCCCGGCACCTGCAGCAGCGTGAACCAGAGGGTGTTCACCGCCGATCGCCGGATGCGCGGGCTGGACAGGACGTCCGCGAAGTTGGACAGGCCGGCGAAGGAGCGGGTGCCGAAGCCGTCCCAGTGGTAGAACGCCAGCACCAGCGCGAACAGCAGCGGCCCGATCATGAACACCACCAGCCCCAGCAGCTGCGGCGCCAAGAACAGATAGGCCGCCACGTTGTCCCCGCGTGGCCGACGTCGGCGGCTGCGGTGGACCTCGTGGTTCCGGGACCCCGGCTGCGCCCGGGTCCCGGAGCCGGCGGTGAGGAGGGCCATCAGGACTTCCCGCTGTTGATCAGCTGGACCACCTTGCCGCTGAACGACTTCGGCGTCTCGTTGCCGGCCTTGAACATCTTGTCCACCAGGTTCGGGAGTTCGGAGAGGACCGTCGCGTTGGCCGACATCGCGGGGGGAACGGCGTATCCGGCGGCCGCGATGTCGTTGAACAGGCTGCCGTGCGCAGGCGCATCGTCTTCGGTGACGATCCCGTCCAGGCCCTTGACCGACGGCACCGCGTTGCCACCGCCGGACAGGCGGAACTCCTGCCCCTCCGGGCTCACGAAGTTGCCCAGGAACTCCAGCGCCTTGGCCTGGTCCTTGGTCTTGGCGTAGACCGACAGCGCCGCCGTGTTGACTGGCACCGGCATGACGTCCTTGCCGGACAAGGACGGGTAAGGAGCCATGTCATAGTCGAACTTGAGCTTCTTGAGGTTGGGGAGGACCGTGCGGCCGGTCGTGATGGCGGCGACCTGCTCGGCGAAGAACAGCGGCTCCGCGCCCTGGCCCTCGGGCAACGCACCGGCGTAGGTCATGTTCCCCGACTTGAGCTGCTCGAAGAGCCAGGCCAGGGCTTCCTGGGCCTTGGGGTCTGTGTCGAAGACCGGCGCTCCGGACTCGTCGAACAGCGTCCCGCCGAACGTAGAGACCCAACCGAACCAGTCGAACCAGTTGCCCCCACCCAGCATCAGCCCCTTCTTCCCCTTGGCGCGGACCTTGTCCAACATGTCCGTCAACGCGTCCTGGGTCCACGTCCCTGCGTCGAACTGGGCAGCCGGGTCGGTGCTGACGCCAGCCTCGGCCAGGAGGTCCTTGTTGAACCAGAACACCGTCGGGTTGCAGTCCACCGGAAGCCCGAAGAGCCCGGAACCGCCGTCGGCGGGCTTGCACCACTGGTACAGCCCCTCATGGAAGTCATCGAGCTTGACCGCGGCATCGCTGCTGTCCAGGTAGTCGGTGAGGTCGAGCACCTGCTTGGTCTCGATCAGCTTGGCCATGTAGATGTCACCGACGTAGAACGCGGCCGGAGCAGCACCGCCGGACAGCTGGGTCAGCAGCTTGGAGAGGTAGTCGCCCACCACCTGTTGGTAGGTGACCTCCACCCCCAGCTTCTTCGTCATCTTGTCGGAGAACTCATTGAACCGTTCCGACTGGGGTGGGCCGTCCCAACCCGCCCACTTCAATCCGGGTCCACCCCCGGAGCCGCCGCCGCACGCGGCGAGCGCTGGTGCGGCGGTCAGAGCAAGGCCGGCGAACATGCCGGCCTTGAGGAGGCTGCGGCGATCTACAGCTGGGGTGGCAGCTGCCCCCTTGATCACGTTGTTATGACTGAACATGGTCATCCCTTCCGCTGGGGGTCCGTCGCGTAGAGCAGCCCTTGATCGTTTCGCCGAGTCACGGCGTCTGGTCGAGCGGGCGGGATTTCGCGACCTTGGTTTACCGATAAAACGGGACGGTAGTGGCGCCCGTCACAGCAAGTCAAGAGGAGTCCGTGGTTCATGGGACGGCGACCGGTAGGGGCGCCGTGGCCCAGCCTGGAAGCTTCAGAGGGATAGGACAGATGTCTCGCGCTGTCGCTCCAACCCGGTGCTTGGTTGGGTTTCTGTGGCGAGAGGGCATGCCTCCGACACCCCAAACGGCGCTTCGAAACAGTCACCCGCACCCTGTGCCTGGGTCCGCCAGGGCCATACGGTTCGACTGCTTGACGGAGCGCTTTCCCCTCACCCAGACTGGAACCATGAGTTTTACCGATCAACAGCCGGTTCCGCGGGGAGGCCGCCGAACAGGCGGTGAACGACCGGCTGGCTCGCCAAGGCCGACCATGGCCATGGTGGCGGCGCGGGTGGGGGTGTCCAAGCAGACCGTCCACTTCGCGCTGAACTCCCCGGACCGTCTTAGCCCAGCAACCGTTCGTCGGGTGCTCAAGGCGGTCGACGAGTTGGGTTATCGACGCAACCAGGCTGCGCGTTCGCTGCGAACGCAGTCTCCGCGAGCCGTGGGCTTTCGGCTTTTCCCGACGGATCATCGGTCTCAGTCCGGCGGAGTACTCGCAAGCTACCTCTACGAACTCTCGATGGCGGCACGCCAAGCCGACCACGCCGTCTTCTGCCACGCCGCGGCCACCGACGAGGAAGAGATCCAGGTCATCCAGGAGATCTTCAGCATGAATACCGTCGACTGTGTCGTGACCACCAACACGCAGACCAACGACCCTCGAATCACCTTCCTGCTCGAACGCGGCGTTCCCTTCGTCTCCTTCGGGCGCCCCTGGGGACACGCCATGTCGGACACCTGGTGGGTCGACGTCGACGGCGCCGCCGGCGTGGAACAGGCCGTCGACCATCTCGCCGAACGCGGTCACCGACGCATTGCCTACTTGGGCTGGAACACGCCCAGCGGCATCGGGGACGACCGCGAGTCCGGCTGGCACCGCGCCATGAGCTCACACGGTTTCGCGACTCGCGATCTCGCAGTCCGCGGGCCCGACGAGATCGGCACCGGCAAAGAGCTGGCCGGCCGACTCCTCGACAGGAAGACGCCACCGACCGCCTTCGCGTGCGTCAGTGACACGGTTGCGATCGGCGCGCTCCAAGCATGCCGCGAGCGGGGACTGGCCGTCGGCCGCGACGTCGGCGTCGTTGGATTCGACGACAGCGTCGGCGCACGCGTCGTCACCCCGGGGTTGACCAGCCTCGCCCAGCCACTCGATGTCGCCGCACGACACACCGTGCGTCTTCTCCTCGAACTGCTCAAGAGCGCAGACGCCAAGCCCGAGCAGGTCTTGCTCCGGCCAAACCTCGTGGTCCGAGAAAGCACCGTGCCCCTCTGAGCCCCGGCCAGCGTCAGGGCTGAAGCTCGACCCGACCCGGGCCCGGGTGCCCCTAACCTCCACGATCTGGCGGATCCCTACCCGGACGCCACCCGCTCCGGTTGCTGACCCAAGAGCGGTGCGTCCGAACTTGGCTGACCCTGCCGCTACGCCCGCCATGCATATCCGCTGGACCTCGCTGACCATTACTGGCCGTTCAACTTTCTGCTCCAGCGGCATGCAAACACCGCTTTCCAACCTCTCAGATCGTCGGCACGCATGCTACGAATGTCGTAGATGGGTCGCCCGCGGTCGGGTGGCCCACGAGTCATTTTCGGGCGACTTGTTGGACGTGATTGGTCGTGCATGGTGGCGTCAAGGTTTACCGCGGAGCGGCGTCCGCGGCGCGCGCCTATGTCGAGGCCGATCGGTCCCGGGTCGATGACTACTACCTGGCCGAAAGCAGTGGTCTGGCGCGCCGGTTCGGCGCTTCGCCCGCCGAGGGCGTGCAGGGCCTAGGGGTGCTCGACGGCGACGGCTACGAGCAGTGGGTGGCCGGTCGCGATCCGGTGATCGGGCTGGCGCGCGGTCGGCTGCGCCAGGACAGCAACGCGGTGCGGTTCGTCGAGATCACCGTCAACGGGCCGAAGACCTGGTCTCTGGCCGCGGCGCTGGTTCCTGAGGTGGCCGCGGCCTACGACGCCGCGCAGGACCGTGCGGCGGAGCAGATCATCGCCTGGGTGGCCGGGCACGCCACGACGCGGGTGGGGCCCCGCGGCCGGCAGGTGCAGGTGCCGGTGGAGCGGATCGAGGCGGTGACGGTACGGCACTACACCTCCCGTGCCGGTGACCCGCACCGCCACCTGCACCTTCAGGTCAACGCGCGGGTGTTCGCCGGCCCCCAGGGACAGAGCCAGTGGCGGGGCCTGCACACGGTCGGGTTCCGCGACTCCATCGAGGCGCTCAACGGCATCGGCCACTCGGCCGTGATGTGCGACCCGGAGTTCCGGTCCGCATTGGCCGCGGCGGGGTTCGCCCTCGACTCCGCCACCGGCGAGGTCGCCGAGCTGGCGCCCTACGTCGGGGCGTTCAGCGAGCGGGCCGCGCAGATCGGGCGCAATATCGACAGGTGCGAGGCCGGGTGGCGGTCTGCCAACCCCGGTCAGGAGCCCGGCCCGGCGGTGCGGCGGTCGTGGGACCGGCGGGCCTGGAAGGAGGCCCGACCCGCAGACTGCCCATAACAAGGAATCGGGATGGCGAGACGAGCGGCTGACAGCGTCCGATCCGAACTTATGCATAACTTATGGATCTCGGGCGCGAGCGCCGCTCTGCCGTGACCGGGAAGGTCTCCCCGTGCTCCACGCCGCAGCGCTCCGACAAAGAAGCTGCTGACTATCTTGCGGACTCTATGCGGACCGCACGAGCAAATATGTCCTCTGACCTGCGCAAACATGTCAATTCAGTAGTACCAGGGGTATGCCGACCAGTCCGGTTCGCGCTTCTCCAGGAACTGGTCGCGGCCTTCCTGGGCCTCGTCGGTCATGTAGGCCAGCCGGGTGGTCTCGCCGGCGAAGAGCTGCTGACCGACCAGGCCGTCGTCGATGAGGTTGAAGGAGTACTTGAGCATCCGCTGGGCGGTCGGCGACTTGCCGTTGACCAGCCGGCCCCACTCCAGGGCCGTGGCCTCGAGCTCGGCGTGCGGCACGGCGCGGTTGACCGCACCCATGCGCACGCCGTCCTCGGCGGAGTACTCCTGGCCGAGGAAGAAGATCTCGCGCGCGAACTTCTGGCCCACCTGGCGCGCGAGGTACGCCGACCCGAAGCCGCCGTCGAAGGAGCCGACGTCGGCGTCGGTCTGCTTGAACCGCGCCTCCTCCCGGCTGGCGATGGTCAGGTCGCAGACCACGTGCAGCGAGTGGCCGCCGCCAGCGGTCCAGCCCGGCACGACCGCGATCACGATCTTGGGCATGAACCGGATCAGCCGCTGGCACTCCAGGATGTGCAGCCTGCCCAACCGCGCCTTGTCGACCGAGTCGGCCGTCTCACCCTCGGCATACTGGTATCCGGTCCGGCCGCGGATGCGCTGGTCGCCGCCGGTGCAGAACGCCCACTTGCCGTGCTTCTCGCTCGGCCCGTTGCCGGTGAGCAGCACGCAGCCGACGTCGCTGGAGGTCCGCGCGTGCTCGAGGACGCGGAGCAGCTCGTCGACGGTGTGCGGGCGGAACGCGTTGAGCACGTCGGGCCGGTCGAAAGCGATCCGGACCGTGCCGTGGGCCTTGGCCCGGTGGTAGGTCAGGTCGGTCAGATCGGCGAACTCCGGGACGTCGTCCCAGGCGTCCGGGTCGAAGGTCTGGGAGACCCCGTCGAGCGCTGGCATGGCGCTACTGTGCCTCATGCTCGACCGAGGGACCGCGGCGTGGCCCGGCAGGGCGCCGCTCGCAGCGGCCACCACCCACGACCTGGTCGGGCCGCACTGAGCGCCGAACCGGTCTCGGGGACCGTGGAGCCGCCGGCCGCGCTCGCCGAGCCGACCGTCTCGCCGCCTTCGCGGTGGGTGGCGCTCCTCTCGCTGGCCAGCGTGGGGCTGTGGGCGGGGTTCTTCGGGCCGATCTCCGTGCTGCTCGCCGAGCAGGCCAAGGCGCTCGACCCCGGCAACAAGGAGCAGATCCTCGCCCTGGTGACCGGTGCCGGCGCGCTGGTCTCGGTGATCTGCAACCCGTTGGCCGGCGCCTTCTCCGACCGGACGACGCTGCGAGCCGGGCGACGGCTGCCGTGGCTGGTCGGCGGCGCCGTCGGCGGGGCGGTCTCGCTCGTCGTACTCTCCGCCGCCCCCAACGTCGCGGTGATGCTGCTGGGCTGGTGCGGGGTCCAGGCCGCGCTCAACGCGATGCTCGCGGCCGTGACCGCGATGATCCCCGACCAGGTGCCGAGCAGCCGGCGTGGTCGGGTCGGCGGGATCGTCGCCGTGGCCCAGACCGTGGGCGTCGTCGCCGGGACGGGCATCGCGGCGGCGACCGGGAGCATCGCCGTGGGCTACCTGACCATCGCGGCGTTCCTGCTCGTGCTGGCCGTGCCCTTCTCGCTGAGCTCGCGCGACCTGCCGCTGCCGGTGGCGTCTCGGCCGCCGTTCGACGCTCGGCGCTTCGTCCGCTCGTTCTGGATCCCGCCGCGGGTGCACCCTGACTTCGCGTGGGCCTGGCTGACCCGGTTCCTCGTCAACCTCGGCAACGCCCTCGGGCTGCTCTACCTCCTCTACTTCCTCCAGGACGTGGTCGGCTACAGCTCCGACGAGTCCGAGAACCGGGTCTTCGTCCTCACCGCGATCTACGCGCTGACGCTGGTGCTCACCGCCGTGGTCTTCGGCGCGTGGAGCGACCGACTGGGCCGGCGGAAGGTGTTCGTGATCTGGTCGGGGGTCGTCTCCGGGGTCGCGGCCGCCATGCTCGGGATCGGGCAGAGCTGGCCCGCCGCCGTGGCCGCCGCCGCGGTGATGGGCTTCGCGTACGGCATCTACACCTCCGTCGACTTCGCGCTGATCACCGAGGTGCTGCCCACCGCGATGGATCGCGCCAAGGACCTGGGCGTCATCAACATCGCCAACGCGCTGCCCCAGGTCGTCGCGCCGGTGCTGGCCGGGGTGCTGCTCTGGCTGGTGGAACACGCTGGCGGTGTGGTCGAGTCGAAGGGACAGGGGTTCTCGACCGGCTACTTCGCGCTCTACCTGCTCGCGTTCGTGGCCAGCGTGCTCGGCTCGGTGTTCGTGACCCGGATCCGCGGCGTCCGCTGACCGGTGGGAATGCTGTCGCCCGGATCGGGGTTCCGGATTGGCATGACCCTCCAAGGCGTGTATGAACCGAGTGCTTCCGACTGGGTCCGCGAGCAGGTCGAGGCCTACGAGGCCTCCGGCGGCAAGGAGGCCAACATCCTCCGGGGTCGCCCCGAGTGGCCGATCATCGTGATCACCTCGCGCGGCCACAAGTCCGGCAAGCTGCGCAAGAACCCGGTGATGCGGGTGGAGAAGGACGGCGTCTACGCCGCAGTCGCGTCGAAGGGCGGCGCGCGCGAGCACCCGGAGTGGTACCACAACTTCGTCGCCGACCCCCACGTCGACGTCCAGGACGGCCCCGAGGCGAAGCCCTACGTCGCCCGGCTCGCCGAGGGCGCGGAGCGCGAGGAGTGGTGGGCCCGCTGCGTCGCGCAGTACGCGCCGTACGCGGAGTACCAGGAGAAGACCGACCGCCAGATCCCGGTGTTCCTGCTCGAACCTGCGAGCTGACTGGCCGGACGTGAATTGGAGGAGTTTCACCGGGCGGCCGGTGAAACTCACGCTTGGCGTGCGAAGTTTCGAACGCCAGGCTCCAGTTTCACCGGCCGGCCGGTGAAACTCGTGGCTGGTGGGATCAGGGCCGGGCGAGCGAGACGGCCAGGCTGACCAGGTGGCCGAGTCGGGCGAGCTCGGACTCGACGAACTCGGGGCCGCCGCGGCGACCGATCACGACGACGTCGTTGCCGTCGATGCGCGCACCGGCGTAGAGGTTCACCTCGTCACCGTCGATCTCGAGCCGCTCCGCCCGCTCGATCTCGACGAACCCGAGCTCGCGGGGCGCCGCGTCGGTGGCGCGGACCACGCCCTTGCTGCGGTGGATCCGCATCGCCCAGTCCGAGCGGAACGCGACCGGCAGCAGGTCGATCAGGCGGTCGAGCGCCTGGCCGGGGTCGGCGGTCAGCTCCTCGACCACCTCGAGGTCGAGGAAGATGTTGCCGCCCGCGGCGTAGCGGCTGATCCACATCACCCGGACGCCGTCGATGGCGTTGCACGCGGAGACGACCGAGTCGGGCATCGCGCCGTCGTGCATCTCGAGGAGCACGTCGTCGATGGCGGTGCCGTCGCCCTTCTCGACGATCTCGATCGCCTCGATGTCACCGCCCGCCTCACCGATCGCGGTCGCCATCCGGCCCAACGACCCGGGGACGTCGGGCAGCTCGACACGGAGGAGGAAAGGCACCCATCGACACTAGGTGATCGAGGTGACAGGGAGGTTTCCGGGCGTTCAGGGGGCGGACGGGCCGGCCAGCCGCTGCCGCAGACCGGTGGCTCGCAGCGCCCGGCGCTCGACCGCGGCCCGTACGTCGCCGGGCGAGCCCACCACGACCACCCGCTCCCGGGCCCGGGTGATCGCGGTGTAGAACAGCTCGCGGGTCAGCAGCCGCGACTCCGGCGGCGGCAGGATCACCACCACCTCGTCGGCCTGCGAGCCCTGGCTCTTGTGGATGGTCAGCGCGTGCATGGTCTCAACCTGACCGAGCCTGCTGGTGGCCAGGTCGAGTCGCCCGCTGCTGCCCGCCACCGCGGCCCGCAGCGCGCGGCCGGCGGCTCCCGCGGGAGAACGCACGGCCACGCCGGTATCGCCGTTATAGATCCCGAGGCCGTAGTCGTTGGCGGTCACCAGCAGCGGGCGGCCGGCGTACCAGGTCGTATGGATCGGCTCGCCGGTCGACTCACCGAGCCAGCGCTCGACCTGGTCGTTCCACTGGCGTACGCCGAACGGTCCCTCGCGGTGGGCGCACAGCAGCCGGTGCCGGTCGAGGAGCTCGAGGGCCCCGTCCGCGTCGCCCGCCTCGGCCGCACGGAGCACACCGAGCGCGTGCGGGAGGACCAGGTCGCGGACCCGCGAGGCCGGGTCGTCGACGTCGACGAGCTCGACGTGGTCGCCGCCCGCCTCGAGCAGCGCGACGGCGCGGTCGGCGTCGCCGGAGCGGACGGCCTCGGCCAGTGCGCCGATCGACTCGCCGAAGCGGTGCGAGGTGCGGAGCGAGGCGACGCCGACCTGCGTCTTCTCCTGCACCGTCTCGACGAGGTCGGCGAGCACCGCACCCGCCTCGACCGAGGCCAGCTGAAACGGGTCGCCCACCAGGATCAGCCGGCTCCCGGGCCGCACGGCCTCGAGGAGCCGGGCCATCATCGTCAGCGAGACCATCGAGGTCTCGTCGACCACCACGACGTCGTGGGGCAGCCGGTTGTCGCGGTGGTGGCGGAACCGTGACGACGTGTCGGGCCGGGCGCCGAGCAGGCGGTGCAGGGTGACCGCGCGTACGCCGACCAGCCGGTCGCGGTCGGAGGCGGGCAGCTTGGCGACCTCGTCCTCGACGGCCTGCTGGAGACGGGCCGCGGCCTTGCCGGTCGGGGCCGCCAACGCGATCCGCACCGGCGGGTCGCCGGCCAGCTCGGCGCGCTCGGCGCAGAGCGCGAGCAGCGCCGCGACCGTGGTGGTCTTGCCGGTGCCGGGACCGCCGGTGAGGACCGTCGTCGCCTGGGTGAGCGCGACCCGGGCGGCGGTCCGCTGCTCGTCGTAGCCCTGGGCCGGGAAGACCCGGTCGAGCGCGGCGGCGAGCCAGGCCTCGTCGGGAGCCGTCGCGCCGGCGGGCCGGCCGACCAGGTCTGCGCGGACCTGCTCCTCCTCGCGCCAATAGCGGTCGAGGTAGAGCAGCCGCGCCCTCCCCTGACCATGACCGTGCTCAAGCAGCCGGAGCACGGGACTGTCGGCCGTGGTCAGCACGCTCCCGGCGACGGCGGCGTGCCAGCCGTCGGGGTCGGGCCACGGCAGCTCGGGCAGCCCCGACTGGTCCGCCTCGGCCACGGCGTCGAGCTCGACGCAGACCGAGCCGCCTCGGACGGCACGCACGACGAAGGCGACCGCGAGCGCGACCAGCTCGTCGTCTTCCGCCGCAAGAGCGCACAGCCGAGAGGCGACGTGCGCGTCGGCGGCGTCGAGGACGCCCACCTCGTTGAAGGCGCGGAGCAGCCCCGCCGCCCCGTGCGCCAGCCGCGGGTCGTGCGGGTCGTCGAGGTCGAGGGTCAGGATCGTCATGCGGCACCGTCGAGGAGGTCGGACAGAGCGGTCACCAGCGACACCGGCGGCAGCCACGAGAAGACTCCGGCCGGGTGGCCGTCGGCCTCGGGCGTCTCGGGGCCGCACATGCCCCGGACGTAGAGGTAGAGCACGCCGCCGAGGTGCTCGGCCGGCTCGTAACCCGGCTGGCGCCAGCGCAGGTAGCGATGAGCCACGACGACGTAGAGCAGTGCCTGGAGCGGGTAGTCGGAGTGCAGCATCGCCTCGGTCAGCCGCTCGCGGGTGTAGGCGGCCGCGGTGAGCGGCTGGTCGACCGGCCCGAGCCAGTTGGTCTTGTAGTCGACGACCAGGTAGCGCGGACCGGGGAGCCGCAGCACTACGTCGATCGACCCGGAGAGGTAGCCGCGCAGCGACTGGCTGCCCAGCCCGGGCGCACGCAGCCGCTCGGCGTAGGGTCGCAACGGGTCGTGGTCGGTGAGGTGCTCGGCGAGCAGCGCTCCGACGTCGGCCAGCGACACCTCCGCCCGGGTCGCCTCGGGTGTGTCGCCGCCGGCCAGCGGGATCTCGAAGTCCAGCTCGCACAGCCGGTCCGCCAGCCCGATGCCGCCCAGGGTCAGCCCGCCGGCGAGTGGTCCGAGCGAGGTGTGGTGCAGCGGGACCAGGGCGGCCGCCAGCTCCTCGGCGGGCGTCTCGACCGGCCACCAGACCCCCTGCTCCTCGATGTGGCCGCGCAGCTCGGCCTCGAGGTCGGCCGCGAACGGGTCGGTCACCTCCAGCACGCCGTGCACGAGCGAGCCGAACGCCGCGCCTGAGGGCAGCGCGGCCATCGGCGAGGGCGGGGCGGGCGACGCAGGCGGAGCGTCCGACAGCGGCTCCGGAGCGCTCAACGGATTGTCGGTGCCAGCCTCGTCGGCGAGCTCGTCGGCGAGCTCGTCGTCGCGCGCCGACAGCTCCGGCTCCGAGGTCACCCCGCCGGACTGCTCGGCGGCCCGGATCAGCGCCGAGTAGGAGGTCCGCCGCCAGGCGACGTCGATGTCGCGGTCGAAGCGGCGCACGCCGAGGCCGCGCGGTGTGGCCGGTGCGGCCGGGTCGGGTACGTCGCGGAGCGGCTCGGCCCTCTCCAGCCGGGGCCCGCCGGCGGCCTCCCACTTGCGCAGGTGGTCGAGCGCTGCGGCGTCGTCGACCTTGGGCGGCAGGGTGTCGGGCACGGCCGGCTGCCCGAGCACCCGACCGCGCAGCAGCCGGGAGAGCCCGCCGTTGACCTCGTCCCACGACGGCGCCCACCAGGCGACCACCTGCGACTGGGCGCGGGTCAGCGCGACGTAGGTCAGCCGGATGTCGTCGCCCGCCATCTCGGCCCGGCCCTTGGCGGTCACCTGCGCGTAGCCGGGGCCACCGGAGCCGCCGATGTCGAGGCAGCGAGTGCCGTCGGGCTCGTGGTAGAGCACCGCCTCGCCCAGGCGCACGTTGCGGTTGAACGCGAACGGCAGGTAGACGAGGGGGTACTGCAGCCCCTTGCTCACCCAGACGGTCATGATCTGCACCGCCGCGGCGTCGCTGTCGAGGCGCCGGTTGCGCTCGCTCGCGCCGGTCCGCTCCTCGCGCTGGGTGCGGAGCCACTGCAGCAGCGCGGGCAGCCCCAGGCCGTCACGGTGGGCCACCTCGTGGAGCAGCTGGGTCAGGTGCTCGACGTCGGTGAGGTGGCGCTCGCCGCCGCGCCAGGCCAGCACGCGCGCGGCCATCCCGGCGACGTAGGCCGCCTCGAGCACCGCCGCGATCCCCCGGGCGCGGGCGTGGTCGGACCACCGGCGCAGCGTGTCGGCGACCGTGTCGGTGAGGTCGGGGTCGGTGGCGAGCTCGGCGGCGGTGCGGCCGAAGAACATCGTCACCGCCGCGGCCCGTACCAGCCCGGCCCGGCCGGGCTGCTCGAAGGCCTCGAGCAGGCACTGCCAGTCGGCGGCCGCCTGCGAGGCGAAGACGTCGGTGTCGCCGGTGTAGACGGCCGGTACACCGGCCGCGGCGAGGGCGTCGCGGCAGGCGCGGGCGTCGCGGTGGCTCTCGACGATGACGGCGACGTCGCGGGCCCGGATCGGGCGCTCGTCGTAGGTCGCCCCCGATGCCAGCAGGGCCTTCACGTCGGCGGCCAGGTCGGCTGCGATGAAGGGGCGCAGCTCGTCCATCGCGATGGTGCGGGTGCCGCGGACGCCGAAGGACTCGCGGGAGACCACCCTCAGCCGGAACGGGTCGTTGGCCGGCGCGCCCGCGAGGCGGTGGGTCTTGCACTCGGCCGCGACCGGCCGCACGACGATGTCGTCGTGTCCGAGCGCCGCGCCTTGGAGGACCGTGAGCAGCCGGCGCACCAGCGGGTCGTCGCTGCGGTAGTTGGTGTCGAGGGTGAGCAGCGCATCGGCGCGGTCGCGGGCGCGGAGGTAGGTCACGACGTCGCCGCCCCGGAAGGCGTAGATCGCCTGCTTGGGGTCACCGATCAGCACCAGCGTCACCCGGCCGGCGAAGGCGCGCTCGATGACCTCCCACTGCACCGGGTCGGTGTCCTGGAACTCGTCGACCATCACGATCGACCAGCGCCGGCTCATCCGGCTCCGGGCCGGGGCGTCGTCGGCCTCGAGCGCGACCGCCAACCGGGACAGCAGGTCGTCGAAGCCGAGTACGCCGAGGAGCCGCTTGCGGCGCTCGAGCTCGCGGACCACGTCGTCGGCGAACGCGCGACGGGTGGCGGCGCTGCTGGCGGCCGGAGGGTCGACCGGCGTCAGGAGGGTGCGCGGGTTGCGCACCACATCGCGGGCCAGCTCGAGGGCCTGCGCGCGGGTCAGCTCCGGGACGTCCTTGAGGTCGCCGAAGCGCTGGAGGTAGAGGTCGTCGACCACCTCGGTCACTAGGTCGTCGAGGTTCTCGACCAGCGTTACCCCGGCATCGGTGTCACCGGCGACGCCGAGCGAGCGCAGCACGAGCTGGCAGAACTGGTGGGTGGTCGCGATCGTCGCCGCGTCGAAGCCGGCCAGCGCGTCCTGCAGGTTGCGGCGCCGTTCGGCCAGCTCGGCGGCCGTACCGGTGACGAGGTGGGTCAGCAGCGCGTCGTCAGCGCGCGCCGGGTCGTCGAGCGCCTCGGCCGCGCGGACCAGCTGGTCGCGGACCCGCTCGCGCAGCTCTTGGCTGGCGGCGCGGCTGAAGGTGATCAGCAGCATGTCGTCGAGGAGCGCGGCGCCCTCGGCGACGTAGCGGGTGACCAGGGCGGCGAGCGCATAGGTCTTGCCGGTGCCGGCGCTGGCCTCGAGCACGGTCGTGGTCGGCCCGGAGGGCAGCGGCGCGAACAGGTCGAAGGGGCCGGTGACCGTCACAGGGGTTTCGGGTGGGGTGATCACAGCGGCCCTCGCTCGCTCGCCAGCAGCGGCCGCCAGAGCCGCTCGGCCAACGCCGGCAGCTCGGCGAGCTCGTCGAGGTCGGCGTGCTCGCCCCAGACCCGCACGTGGGCGGGGTCGGCGTCCTCGCCGGGGAAGCGGCTGGACCGCCACTTCTTGAGCGCCTCGGGTTTGGGGTCCTGCCCCATGAAGGCGGCGGTGGCCCAGGCGAACGAGGTCTTCAGCGGCAGCTGGAGGGGTGCGCGGCGGCCCTCGTCGTAGAGGTCGACGAGCCCGTTGAGCAGGGTGAGCGGCTCCTCCACGGTCGGGCCGAGCAGCCGCTGGGCGGCCTGGGTGCCGCGAGGGGCGCGGCCGATCGTCAGCGCGGTCCAGTTGTGGTCGGGGTGACCCGCGGCCAGCGCCAGCAGCCGGACCCAGGACTCGAGCAGGTGCTTGCCGTCGAGCCGGGAGTAGGCGACGGCGACCAGCCGGTCGCCGTAGACCGGGGTGACGGTGCCGGTGAGCCGGCGTCCTCCGGGGAGCAGGATGTCGACGTCGTAGGCGCGGTCCTCGACCTGCCGGTGGGTGAGCGCGGCGATGCCGAGGTTCATCACGACGTCGCGGACCTCGCCGGCCTTGCGCCAGCCGAGCTGCCCGGGCGGCACCGCCCCGCGGCGCCACTCGAGCTGCAGCGCGGTGTCGGGATGGATCCGTCGCTCGACGACGTCGGCCAGCATCCGCCTGCCCACGCCCCAGGTCTCGAGCGTGTCGATCTCGACGGGCATCGCGTCGCTCACGCCGTCGACGTCCCACGGCAGGGTGAGGTCGAGGGCGCGGAAGAAGCCCTTCACCGGGTCGCGGAAGAACCTCACCAGGTCGTCGAGGGCGATGTAGTCGCCGCCCGACCGCGACGCCGGCTCGGCCAGCGGCTCGACGAGGAACGGCGGGGCGGGCGGCCGCGGGCCGGTCGCCGCGGTCGCGGCCGCCAGCATCTGCGCGTCGAACGTGAACGGCGTCGGCGTGCCCAGCCGGCCCGGCTCGACGTTGCGCAGGTCGAAGCCCTGCAGCGGGTGCTTGACCACGATCGCGTCACGCACCGGCGCCTCGGTGGTCCGGTCCAGGGCGTCGAGCAGCTCGCCGAGGGGAACGGCGGGTGGGCGGTCCTGCCCGCTGTGCGGGTCGGCGCCGGTGTAGGTGACCACGAGCCGCTCGGTGGCGGCACCGATCGCGTCGAGCAGCAACTGGCGGTCCTCGGAGCGGACGTCGCGCTCGCCAGTCACCGGGAGCCGCGCCAGCACGTCGTCACCGTCGACGCTGCGCTGGCGCGGGAAGACCCCGTCGTCGAGGCCGAGCAGGCAGACCACCCGGTGCGGCACCGACCGCATGGGGACCATGGTGCAGACGGTGAGGCTGCCGGCGCGGAAGTTGGCGCGGGTCGGCCGCCCCGCGAGGTGGTCACCGAGCATCGCGCGGACGTCGGTCAGCCGCAGCGGGCTGGCACCACGCTCGCCCGCGTCGACCGCGACCTGGGCCAGCTCGCGCTGGACCTGCCCGACCTGCCACTGGTCGGCCCGCTCCACCCGGGTCAGCTCGGCCACCCCGGCGGCCAGCGCGTCGAGCCAGTCGGCCAGCGGCCGGATGCCGGTCAGCCGGTCGGTGACGGCGACCAGCCGGTCGACGTACTCGGCGAATCGGCCCGCGAGCTCGACCCGGTTGCTGCCGACGTCGTCGAGCGGCAGAGCGGTACCGAGCCAGGCCTGGGAGTCGTCGGACAGCGCCACGCCGGTGAGCACCCGGTCGAGGCCGAAGCGCCAGGTGTTCTGGAGGTAGCGGACGCCGAACGGCTGACGGTGCTCGGCGTCGAAGCCCCACCGGATCCCGGACTCGCGGACCCAGGCCGTGACGGTCTCGAGGTCGTCGTCGTCGAAGCCGAAGCGGCGCCGCACGGCCGGGCTCTGCGCGAGGTCGAGGACGTCGCTTGCCGTGGCCCGGCTGCCGGCCACGTCGAGGAGCTGGGCGGCGACCCCGAGCAGCGGGTTGGTGCGGGCCAGCGACCGGTCGGCGAGCTGGACCCGGAGCCGGTGGGCCGGGTGGCCGCCGTCGACCACGTCACCGAGGCCGAACGCCGCGGAGATGAGCGGCGCATAGCTCTCGATGTCGGGGCACATCACCAGGATGTCGCGCGGCTCGAGGGGCCGCTCGTCGCCGGCGCTGTCCTCGAGGATGCCGAGCAGCACCTCCCGGAGCACCTGGACCTGGCGGGCCGGGCCGTGGCAGCGGTGCACCTGGACGGACCGGTCGCCCGGCTGGTGGCGGCGTCCCTGCGGCCGGACCGCGTCGGCACGGAGGTCGCCCTGGAGCCAGCCGAGCAGGGTGTCGGGGAGGTCGGCAACGGCCACCTCGGTGTCGGCCCCGTCGGGCTCGACCCCCAGCAGGCTGCGCTGCAGCTCGCGCTGGTCGCGACCGAGCGAGGCGAGCAGGGGGTGCCGCACGCGGCGGTGGCTCTCGTCGAGCTGCCGGGGTGTCGGGCCCTGCAGGTCGCAGAGCCGCCGCCACAGGTCGTCGCTGGGGTGGGGCAGCCACAGGTGGAGCTCGTGGTGGCCGGCCAGCGCGCACAGGAGCTCGATCTCGGTCACGGGCATCCGGGTGTGACCGAAGAGCGAGACGCGCGGAGGCAGGTCGGACGGCCCGTCGGCCAGTCGGCGCAGGGTCGCGGCGTGCCGCTCCGCCGGCACGGGCGCGGCGACCCGCTCGGTCAGCGCCTGCCACAGCGGCGGCTGCCAGGCGAGGTCGGCGTCGAGGTCGTTGCCGAGCCCGTCGGTGGCGCGGCCGGCCGACCAGTCCACGAGCAGCTGGGGCCGCTGGGCGGCGTAGGACGCGAAGAGACCGGCCAGCCGGCGCGCCACGGCGTAGCGGCGGCCGCGCCGGAACTCCGCCTCGTCGCCGGTGTCGTGGTGGCCGAGGTGGGCGGCCAGGGTGGTGGCCCACGGCTCGTCGAGCGAGTCGTCGAGCACCGACAGCAGCGGCCAGGCCAGCGCGTCGGGTGCCCACGGGTCGTCGTCGCGGGTGCCGGTCAGCTCGGCGATCAGCGAGCGGGGGAAGCGGAACTCGACGCCCGCGCAGACGCCGTCGCCGCCGCCGGGCGAGGTGCCGAGCCGGTGGGAGAGCCGCTGGCTGAGCCAGCGCTCGACGCCGCGCGCCGGCACGAGCACCAGCTCGGTGGCGAACGGGTCGGCCAGCGGGGTCGACAGCAGCTCGCCGAGGGCGTCGGCGAGCAGGTCGGTCCGCGGGGCGCGGTGGAGGTGGAGCACCATCGGTCACCGACCCTATGCGGCGGCACCGACGTGCGGCCCGGGCCTGGTGCGGCGACCCGGTGTCCGTCCGCGCAGCACCTTGTAACTGACCGTTAGGACATCTGTCCTGCGCGTAGAACCGCATGGAAGTGTTCCAAACGGTCAGTTACAAGCGGGTACGACGACCCAGGGCCGGGCGGGGCTCACTCACCCCAGAAGTGCTCGCGGTCGTCGTCGGCCTTGGCGGCGGCCTCGACGGCTGCGATGGCCTCGGGGTTGCCGTGGAACTTCCGGTAGCTCCAGATCAGCAGCCCGGCCGCGAGGGCGGCAGAGACGAACTGCGAGATGCTGGTGGCCTTGCCGCCGGGCAGCCACCAGCGGTCGGAGATCGGCCACCACCCGGGCGCGTGCGGGCCGACGAACCAGAGCACGCCGCAGGCCGCGATCAGGCAGATGAAGAACGCGGTCAGGACGATCCGCGGCCAGGTCTCGACGGAGTTGGCGGCCCCGCGCAGCGCCTCGCGCTTGATGGGCTCCACGCGGCGCTCGGCCCACTCGTACTGCTGGCTGAGCAGGAGCAGTCCGCCGGCGAGGATCAGGAACCCCGGACCCGGCAGCGGGATCGCGACGATGCCGACCACGACCAGCAGCCAACCGAGGATCTCCAAGCCGATCCGCTTGGCCGCGGCCTTCATGGGTCGAGCCTGCCAGAGTGACGCAAGCAGGTCGCGACCATCAGCCGAACTGCTGGAGGTACGCGCGGCCCTCGTCGCTCAGGTTGCCGTGCGCCTCGGCGATCCGCGCCCACGCCACCGACATGCGCGCGAACCGCAGCGGGTTGTAGACGTCCTCCTCGCGGGAGAACAGGCCGTCGCCGGCGTAGGTCATGATCGTCAGGTTCGGCTCCTCGAGGTGGGTGCCGTCGCCGGGGTCGGGCATCAGGTTGCGGACCTCGCAGATCAGCCGCGAGGTCGGCGCGTCGACGACCTGCCAGGCCAGCGGGAAACCGGTCATGACCCCGCCCGGGAACGTCGTCATCGTGCGCACCGACCAGGCGCGGATCTCGTCGCGGCCGCGGAAGGTGCCGAAGGCGTGCTCGACGTACTCCGCGTTCTCGGTGAAGTTGTCGGCGAACCCGCTCCAGTCGCCGCTGTCGACATAGCCCTGCACCCGCTCGTGCACGGCGGCGTACGCCTCGGTGATCTCCTCGGCGCTGAACCGTCCCTCGCTCACGCGAGCATCAAACCAGAACGTGTTCTACCCGGCGCGAGACCACCAAGGCACCGGCGGCTAGGACGGTGGTCAGCACCAGCGCCGCGACGAACGGCGCGAGCTCGCTCGCCGGCCCCACTGCGGTGAAGACCAGCCCGGTCAGCGAGATCGCGGTGGCTCCGCCCACCGCGTCGGCGATCGCCATGGCCGCGCTGTTGCCGCCCTGGTCGCGCTCGTTCGACGCGGCGAGCACCAGCGCGGAGATGCGCGGGAACATCAGCCCCATCCCGGCGCCCGCGAGCACCCAGGCAGCGGCGATGAGGAACGGCGTCAGCTCGAGCGCGCACGCGGCCAGCTCGCCGACCACGCCGCCGAGCAGCAGGGCCGCACCGAGCCGCAGGGCGGCGTGATGGTCCAGCCGAGCGCCGAGCCGGGCCTGCACGTGCGAGGCGCCCGACCAGCCGAGGGCACCGACGGTGAGGGTCACACCGGAGAGCCAGGCCGGTACGTCGTAGCGCTCCTGGAGCAGGTAGGGCAGGTAGATCTCGGTCGCGAAGAACGTCGCGGCGATCGCGCCGCGCAGGAGTACGACGGCCGGCAGCCCGCGCCTGGCGACCAGGGTGCCGGCCGGCAGCAGCGGCCGTACGGCGACCAGCAGGACCGCCACCGCGACGGCGGCCGCGGCAAACCCGACGGAGGCCGGGGCCCGGCCGGCGAGGTCGACCGCCACGACGCCGCCGGCCACCACCACCGCGAGGAGCAGCCGACGGCCGGACGCGAGCGGCGAGGGCTCGGGGTTGTCGACCAGGTCCCGGAGGCCGGGCAGCAGCAGGACGGTGGCCCCCGCGGCCAGCGCGACGACGCCGAGGAAGACCCACCGCCAGCCGAAGGCCTCCAGGACCGCCCCGGCGATGCTGGGCCCGACCATCGAGGGGATCACCCACGCGGCGGCGAAGGCGCCGAAGATCCGCGGGTGGTCGATGGGTGCGTAGATCCGGGCGACCACGACGTAGAGCGCAACGGTCATCGCGCCGCCGCCGAGCCCCTGCAGGAACCGCGCGGCGACGAAGAGCCCGATGTCCGGCGCCAGCCCCGCGAGCAGCAGGCCGCCGGCGAAGACCACGACCGAGGCGAGCAGCGGCAGCCGCGGGCCGTTGCGGTCCGACCAGAGCCCGGCGACCACCATGCCGACGACGCTCGCGGCGAGGGTCGCGGAGAACGCCGCCGAGAACCATGCCCGGCCGTGAAGGTCCGCACTGACGGTGGGCATGATCGTCGTGACCGCGAGCGCCTCGAACGCGGCGAGGAAGACCAGGCTGACCATCCCGATCGTGGCGAGCCGGTAGCTCGGCGCCAGCAGCGGCGTGGTGGTCGGCGTGGTGCCCGGCGTGGTGCTCGGCGTGGTCGCCGGTTCGTCGGTCAAGGTCACCTGGGGAGAGTAGGAGTTGAAGTGCAGTTGAGCTCAAGTGCGGAGTTCGACGCGGCGGTCGCCCACCATCGCCGCGAGCTGCTGGCTCATTGCTACCGGATGCTCGGCTCCCCGCACGACGCCGAGGACGCGCTGCAGGAGGCGCTGGTCGGCGCGTGGAAGGGCTGGGCCGGCTTCGAAGGGCGGAGCTCGGTGCGGACCTGGCTGTTCCGGATCGCCACCAACGCCTGCCTGAGGCAGGCCCAGCGCCGGCCGGCCCGGGTCCTCAGCACCGACCTCGGGCCCGGCTTCACCCAGACCGCCGACCTGGGCCGGCCCGACACCGACCACCTCTTCCTCGAGCCGTGGGCCGACGAGGCCGACGACGCGGGCGACCCCGAGGCGGCGTACGCGCGGCGAGAAGGCGTCGAGCTCGCCTACGTCGCGGCGCTCCAGCACCTCCCGGCCACCCAGCGCGCGGTCCTGCTGCTGCGCGAGGTGCTGCAGTTCTCCGCGGCCGAGGTCGCCGCGCTGCTCGAGACGTCGGTGGCCGGGGTCAACAGCGCGCTGCAGCGCGCCCGGGCAGCCATGGCGGAGCGCACCCATGGTCGGTCCCAGCAGGCGGAGCTCGCCGCCTTGGGCGACGACGGCGTGCGGCGGCTCGTCGAGGAGTTCGTGACCGCCTGGGAGGACGCGGACGTCGACCGACTCGCCGCGCTGCTCGCCGAGGACGCGAGGTTCACGATGCCGCCGCTGCCTGCGTGGTTCGACGGCCGCGAGATGGTGGCGCGGTTCCTCGCCGAGCGGCTCTTCGAGACGCCGTGGCGGCTCGAGCTGCGGACCATCAACGGCCAGCCCGGCTTCCTGTGCCACCAGCTCCTGGACGGCACCTGGCGACCGGGCGCCGTCAACGTCCTGAGCCTGCGCGAAGGCCGCGTCACCCACATCGCCGGCTTCGTCGACCCGGCGGTGGTGGCGAGTTTCGTCGGCTAGCCGACGGAACTCGGCCTTGGACGACGCGGCTTCGTCGTCCCGGGTCGAGTTTCGTCGGCCGGCCGACGAAACTCGCCACCCGCGGACCGATGAGTCCGGCCCGGTCGCTGTCCTCTGCACCTGTGTAGGAACCACCACCACAGAAGGAGTGAGCCATGAGCAAGGTCGTCGTGAGCAGCATCGTCAGCGTGGACGGCTACACCGAGGGCCCGGGCGGCGACGTGATGGTGATGCCGATGGACCACGCCTTCGACGAGCACAACGCCGAACGAATGCGGGCAGCCGGCTCGATCCTGTTCGGCGGCACCACCTACCGCGGCATGGCCGGCTTCTGGCCCACCGTCGTCGGCAGCCCGGAGCTCACCCCGGGGAGCGCTTACATCGCGCAGAGGTACGCCGACGGCATTCCGATCACCGTCGTCTCCGACACCGTCACCGAGGCCGACACCGGCGCCTGGCGCGACCAGACCACGATCGTCCGGCGCGAGGAGGCCCACGACCACGTGGCGCGGCTGCGGGAACAGGACGGTGGCGACATCCTGGTCTTCGGCAGCCGCACCCTGTGGGGGGACCTCCTGGCCCACGGGCTCGTGGACGAGCTGCACCTGATGGTCGGGCCGGCCGTGGTCACCGGTGACCAGCACGCGTTCGCGGGTGTGCCGGCGACCGCGCTGCGGCTGCTCGACGTACGCCGCTGGGACGGGTCCGACAACGTGCTGCTGAGCTACGCGGTCGGCGGCTGACCGAACGCCTCCCGGTTGCGGGCCAGCCAGGCGCGCAGCGATCCCGCGGGACGGCCGAGCAGCCGCGGGACGGTGTCCTGCACCTCGGACTCGAGGTCGGGGTGGTGCCGGAAGATGTCGGTGCCGGCCGCCCCGCCCTCGTCGTCCGGGGCCTCCTCGAGCCTCAGCTCACGCCCCAGGGCCTCGCCCACCAGCCGGAGCTGCTCCGGCGGCGTCAGCGCCTCCGGCCCGCTGAGCCGGTGCACGGCGCCGGCATGACCCGGCTCGGTGAGCGCGAGCACGGCGATCGCCGCGATGTCGGCGGGGTCGACCATCGCGACGGGGACGTCCGGGAACGGCGCCCGCACCACGTCCCCCTCGGCGAGCTGGTCGCGCCACCGCAGCACGTTGGACTGGAAGGAGCATGCCCGCAGGAAGGTGTGCGGCAGCCCTGAGGCGAGCACCGCGCGCTCGGAGTCCAGATGCATCCGCGCCAGCGGGTTGTCGCCGGTCGACACCGCCGACCGCCGCGTCGAGCGAGCCGGGCTCCATCGGGTCGGCCACCAGGTCGGTGACGCCATCCGGCCATTCCTGCGCACGTCGGCTCACCGCCAGGACGCTCTCGCCGCGGTCGAGGAGCCCCCTCACGACGGCTCCGCCGACATTTCCGGTCGCTCCCATCACGAGTGCGGTCACGACGTGGAGGCTACGTCGCCTACTGCTCGGCGACCTGGTGGGCGGTCACCACGTCGTTGGCCGCGGCCCACTGGGCGAGGTCGCGGCGCTCGATGGCCGCGGCCATCAGGTCGGGGAAGAGGTCCGGCGTGCACGCGAACGCCGGGACGCCGATGCCCGCGAGGGCGGCGGCGTGCTCGGCGTCGTAGGACGGTGCCCCCGAGTCGCTGAGCGCGAGCAGCGCGACCATGGTGACCCCGGAGGAGACGAGCTCGGCCGAGCGGCGCAGCATCTCCTCGGCGATGCCGCCCTCGTAGAGGTCGCTGATCAGCACGAACACGGTGTCGTTGGGCTGGCGCACCAGCCCCTGGCAGTAGGCGATCGCGCGGTTGATGTCGGTGCCGCCACCGAGCTGGACGCCGAACAGCACGTCCACCGGGTCGGAGATCTCCTCGGTGAGGTCGACGACCTCGGTGTCGAAGACCACCAGGCTCGTCGCCACCGAGCGCAGCGAGGCCAGCACCGCCCCGAAGACGCTGGAGTAGACGATCGACTCCGCCATCGACCCCGACTGGTCGATGCAGAGGATGACGTGGCGCTCCAGCTGCGTCGTACGCCGGGCGTGGCCGACCAGCCGCTCGGGGACGACGGTGCCGTAGTCGGGCAGGTAGTGCTTGAGGTTCGCCGCGATCGTGCGGCCCCAGTCGATGTCGGCGTGGCGCGGGCGGCGGGTCTTCGCGGCGCGGTTGAGCGCACCCGTGACGCTCTGCACCGTGCGCGAGCGGAGTCGCTCCTCGAGCTGGTCGGTGACGGTCCGCACCACGGCCCGGGCGGTGGCCCGGCTGCGCTCGGGAATGGCGTGGTTGAGCCCGATCAGCGTCGAGACCATCCCGATGTCGGGCTGCACCGACTCCATCAGCTCCGGCTCCAGCAGCAGCTGCCGAAGTCCGAGCCGCTCCATCGCGTCGGCCTGCATCACCTGCACGACCGAGGACGGGAAGTAGGTGCGGATGTCGCCGAGCCACCGGGCCACCCGCGGCGCGCTCCGGCCCATGCCGGCCCGCCGGTCGCCGTCGTAGAGCTCGCTGAGGGCGCGGTCGCGTTCGGCGTCCTCGGCGCTCAGCCCGCCGACGCCCTGCTGGCCGGGGCCCGCGCCCACCCCGGTGCCGTCGGCCTCGTCGCCGCCGAGCACCAGCCGCCAGCGCACCAGCCGGTCGCGCCGCTCGCTCATGCCGCACCGCCGGGGACGTCGGGCAGGCCGAGGAGCTCGGCCATCCGGCGTACGGCCGGCGCGGCACGCGCCCAGTCGAGGTCCGTCCCGTCCTCGTCGCCGGCCGAGAAGGAGGACGTCGCGTCGCGGTTGCGCAGCCGGGTGCCGAGCCGGCGCCGCTCCGCTGCCTCGAACCGCGAGAAGGTGCGGCGCAGCAGCGGGAGCAGGTCCTCGAAGGTGGTCTCGTCGACCGCCGTGACCCAGTCGTCGATGATGCGCAGCAGCTCCTGGTCGTGCAGCAGCAGCACCATGTCGCCCTCGAGGAATCCGTCGAGCCAGGCCGCCCCCGCGGCCGGCGCGGTGCCGACCGAGAGCCGGCGGCTGAGCCGCCGGGCGACGTCGTCGGTGCCCAGCAGGCCGAGGTCGAGCAGGATCCGGTTGACCCGACCGGACACCAGCCCGTGGATCCCGTCGTCGGCGGCGACCGCCAGCAGCGCCTCACGCCAGACCGGCGGCTCGGCCTCAACCAGGCTGATGCCGCGCTGGGCAGCGTCGACCGCCTGCCGCATCCGAGCGGCAGCATCGTCGTCGAGCGAGGCGCAGCCGGGCCGCAGGTCGACCGAGGCGCGGGCGACCACGGTGTCGAGGACGTCGGCGACCAGGGTGGTGTCCGCCTCGCGCACGTCGCCGTAGCGGCGGGTGCGGGCCAGTGGCTCGATGGCCTCGAGCAGCGCGACCACGTCCTGCTGACGTGCGGTCTGCACCGCCAGCGCGGTGACCACCTCGCTCAGCGCCTCGGGCAGGTCGGCGAGGAAGCACCGCTCCACCAGGGCGCCGAGCGCGCCGAGGTCGGCGGCCTTGGCAGCGCGCTCGGCGACCAGCGCCGTCGCCGCGCCGAGCACCGTGGTGCCGTAGAGGCCCGCCTCGACCAGGGCGACCGCGAACTCCGGCTGCCACGCGAGGGCCCAGCCCTCCTTGAAAGTGCCGGTGGTCCGGCCGGTGTCGGCCGGCGTGCCCCACGGGACCCCGAGCAGCCGGAGCCGGTGCAGCAGCACCGACCGGTCTCGCTGGGCCTCCTTGCGGAGGTCGAGCACGACGGTGGTCTCGCTCGCCGAGGGCCGCAGCCGCAGCGAGCGCTGGAGCCGGTCGAGGTCGCGGGCCAGGGGCACCATCGGGGCCTCGTCGGGCACCGTGCCGAGCGCCTCGCCGACCACCAGCCTGCGGTGCACCAGCCGCAGCGGCACCTCCGACCCCTCGCAGAGCACGGCCTGCGTGGCGTCGTTGAGCTCGGTCAGCCCCACCGACGGCCGGCCGCGTACGGCGGCCAGGGCCTCGGCCATCCGGACCGCCTCGACCACGCTGGCGGGCGCCGCCGGGAGCCCCTCGTCGCGAAGGGCCCGAGCCACCCGGGTCAGCCAGCTGGCGACGACCAGGTCGCTTCCGGGATCCTCCTCGGCCCAGGTGACGAACAGGTGCTGGTACCACCCCGGCGAGGTGACGCCCGCGCCGTAGCCGCTGGCCACCGCCAGCCGGTCGGCGGTCCACGGCGCCCAGGTCACCGCCACCTTGGTCTTCGGCAGCCGGGTCAGCAGGGCGTTGTCGGCGGCCAGCGTCGGGAACGCGTCGGGGTGGAGCACAGGTGCGTGGTAGGCGCCGCAGACCACCGCGATCCGCGCGTGGTCCTCCTTGAGCGCGGCGCGCAGCACCCGTCGCATCGCGGCCTCACGGCGCTGGTTGTCGAGGTCGTGCTCGGCGTAGCCGTCGGCCGCGCGCACCTCGGCCATCGCCTCGCGGATCGCGGCGAACCGCTGCAACGACGAGGTGTCGCGGTGCTCGACGGCGTCCTCCCACCACCGTTCGGGATCGTCGTAGCCGGCGGCCCGGGCGAGGGTGCCGATGGCGTCCGGCGGATGGGTCGGTACGCCGGCCGCGGGCGTCTCGGCGTCGTCGGCGTCGACCTCCGGGTCGGCCTGCTCGGCCTGCTCGGCCGGCTCGGGCCGCTCGGCCAGCGAGTGCACCGCGGGCAGGTCGGCGAACCGCACCTCGACGCCGTGCTGCACCGCCCAGCGGATCGCCACCCACTCCGGCGAGAACACGGCGAGCGGGTAGAACGCGGCCCGCCGGGGCGCGTCGACGGCGTAGACCAGCCCGGCCACCGGCGGGACCAGGTCGGGGTGGCCGGCCAACGGCAGCAGCGCGTCGAGCTCGGGGGCGCCCTCGATGACGACGAGGTCCGGCTCGAGCTCGGCGAGCGCGTCGGTCACGGACCGGGCCGAGCCCGGGCCGTGGTGACGGATGCCGAGCACCTCGATGACGGCCATGGGGTCAGCCGAGCTCCCGGCAGGCGCGGTAGAGGTCGGTCCATTCAGCGCGGTCCTTGACCACGGTCTCGAGGTACTCCTGCCACACGATCCGGTCCTGCACCGCGTCCTTGACCACCGCGCCGGTGAGCGCCGCGGCCACGTCGGCGGCGCGGATCACGCCGTCTCCGAAGTGCGCCGCCAGCGCGACCCCGTTCGTCATGACCGAGATCGCCTCGGCCGTCGACAGCGTCGCGCTCGGCTGCTTGACGGTGGTGCGCTGGTTGAGCGTGGTGCCGGACCGGAGCTCTCGGAAGATCGTCACCACCCGCTCGATCTCGGAGAGCGCCTCGAGCTCGGGTGGCAGCTGCAGCGACCGGCCGATCGCGGCGACCCGAGTCCGGACGATCTCGACCTCCTGCTCGAGGGTGTCCGGCAGCGGCAGGACCAGGGTGTTGAACCGGCGCCGCAGCGCGGAGGACAGGTCGTTGACGCCCTTGTCGCGGTTGTTGGCGGTGGCGATGACGTTGAACCCCTGCCGGGCCTGCACCTCGCCGTCGAGCTCGGGGATCGGCAGCGCCTTCTCCGAGAGGATCGAGATCAGCGCGTCCTGGACGTCGGCGGGGATCCGGGTCAGCTCCTCGACCCGGACGATCGACCCCTTCTCCATCGCCCGCATCACCGGGCTCGGCACGACCGCGTCGCGCGACGGCCCCTCGGCCAGGAGCCGTGCGTAGTTCCACCCGTAGCGCAGCGACTCCTCCGGCGTCCCGGCCGTGCCCTGCACGACCAGGGTCGAGTCGCCCGAGATCGCCGCGGCGAGGTGCTCGCTGACCCAGGTCTTCGCGGTGCCGGGCACGCCGAGCAGCAGCAGCGCCCGGTCGGTGGCGAGCGAGGCCACGGCGATCTCGACCAGCCGGCGCGAGCCGAGGTACTTCGGGGTGATCACGGTGCCGTCGTCGAGCTCGCCGCCGAGCAGGTAGGTCGCCACGGCCCACGGCGAGAGCCGCCACTGGGGCGGCCGCGGCCGGTCGTCGGGGGCGGCGAGCGCGGCCAGCTCGTCGGCGTACTCGTCCTCGGCATGCGCGCGCAGGATCTCGGTGGGCAGGTCGGTCATCGGAAGGCCTCCGGGATCTCGGGGACGAGGGCGAGGTACTGGCTGATCCGGGCGACCCGCTCGTGGGCGCCCGGGGCGAGGGTGGCCTGCCACTTCTCGAGGGTGGGCCGGGTGGCCGGGTCGAGGCCGGTGGCGAGCTGGGTGGTGAGCCGGCTGATGAGGACCATCGGGTCCGGCTCGGCCGCCAGCCGCTTGAGGACCGCACGGCTGAACGCCGGCCCCCACGGCGCCGGGACGGCGGCGACCACGGCCATGACCTGTTCGGACGTGGCCGCCACCGTGAGCTGCCGGGTCGCGGTGCTCTCCAGCACCTCGGCCGGCAGCAGGGCCAGCAGCCGGGGGTGCCAGACCTCGCCGACGAGCGCGGCCGCCCACTCCGCGTCACCCCGGGCGAGCACCGCCTCGAGGATGCCGACCTTGGCGTCCTTGGCGTCCTGCTGCGACACCATCCGCCAGGTGGTCGCCGGGTCCGCGCCGGTCGCCTCGGTCCAGACCTCCAGCGGGGCCCCCGCCGCCAGGCGCTGCAGCCACCAGCCGCGCACGGAGCCGACGCGCCTGGGCCGGGTCAGCCCGTCGCGGACGCCGGCGGCGTCGGGCTCGAGCGGCAGCTCGACCTCGAGGGTCCTGCGGAGCCGTCCCTTGGCCTGGATGAGCGGGCGGAGCCGGTCGGCCATGCGCGCGGCCCGCGCCGAGGTCGGCAGCGCGTCCAGGAGGGGCATGGCGACTTCCCGGACCCGCTGCGCCCGGTCGTCGAGGGCGCGCTCGAGCAGCGGCTCGTCGTCGGGCCCGAGGCCGGTCGCAAGGGCGGCAAGGAGACCGGCCCGGTCGCCGGCGCTATCGCTCGACCACGTCGACTCGACGAGTCCCCGGCCCGTCGCCGCGTCGGTGGTCCGGAGCCGGACCACCTCCGCCACCCGCTGGTCGGTGGGCAGCCGCGCCCACTCCGCGGGGTCGACGTCGGTCGTCGTCTCCGCGGCGGCGGCGCCGGCCGCCCAGCGCCAGTCGGGGTTCGCCGCGGCCAGCCACGCGCCGCGCGCGTCGAGGACGTGGCGTACGCCGGGGCGCAGCGCCTCCCGCACCGTGGCCAGCTCGAGCAGCTCGGGCAGGAGGTGGTGGGGTGCGCGCAGCCCGAGGTCGGCGGCGGCGGTGAGCCAGTGGCCGACCAGCTCGGGCGCGAGCGCCGGCCCGACCGGAGACTGCCGAAGCACCAGCTCGAGCAGCTGCACAGCGCGCGGGGCGGGTAGCCCAAGGACGTCGTCGCGCGCGGCCTCGGCCGGCTCCGGCTCGCGGGTGCGCACCCCCGCCCGCCGCAGCGCACTGCCGAGCGCCGCGGCGTCGAGGAGGGCGACCTCGCGGGCCGCGCCCGGTCGCCCGCCACCCATCACGTCGGGCAGCGGCGGCACCTGCCGCCGGGTGGTGCCGATCAGCGCAGCGGCCGAGAGCTGGGACCACCATTCGGCGAGCTCCGTGGTCACACCGCCACCAGTCCGTCGTCCGCGCCGATGCTCAGCACCCGGAACCCAGAGCGCTCCAGCTCTCCGACGACCAGGGCCGGCCGGCCGCCGGTGCGGGCCAGCGCGGTCCACGGCATGGTGTCGGTCAGCAGGGACGCGGCCGCCCCGGCGGCGTCGACCACCTGCGCACGCACCCCGTCCACCGGCAGCAGCGCGGCGTCCGAGAGGACCACCGGCACCCGCGACCCCCACGGGTTGTCGACCCACGCGGAGGCGAGGTCGGCCAGCCCGTCCTCGAGGGTGCCGCCCTCCGGGAGGGGCACCGGCTCGCTGCGCACGCTCGGCTCGCCGACCACCAGCGCCCGGCGCGGCCGGCTGCCGGGGTAGAGCGCGAGGGTCGCCTCGAGCACCGACCCGGCGAGGTGCGACAGCGGCAGGGGCGCGCCACCGGCGGCGAAGTCGAGCAGGCACACCACCTGGCCGCTCGTCTCGCCGCGCAGCCACGTCCGCTGCTGGAGCAGCCGGCCGTCGTCGGAGCGGTGGGCACCGAGGACCAGCCAGGCGTCCGTCACGGTCTCACCGGCACGCACGTCGTCGGTGGCCTGCGCCCAGCCGACGTAGGCCCGCAGGTCGGCGCGGGTGCGGTCGTCGAGCTGGTCCCACCGCTGCCACGCCTGCACGGCCGACCACCATCGACCGAGCTCGGCGAGCAGGTGGTCGGCCCAGTCGGCGCGCCGGTTGACCTCCGAACCGGCGGTGCGCACCCGCTCGGCCAGCGCGGGCAGCTGGGCGTCGACCAGCCGCGCGGCCGCGGTGTCCCACCACCCCCAGGGCTGGCGGCGCGCCTGCACGGTGCCGCCGCGCACCAGGTCGGTCAGCCACAGCCCGAACTCCGCCATCCCGGCCGTCATCAGCGCGAGCCGCTCGGCCTGCCGCTTCGCGCGAGCCTCGGGATCGGCCGGCGTGGCGGCGCGGTCGGGGCGCGCGGCCTTCTCGGCGCGCTGGGCGGCCCACTCCCCCGCGAAGTCGGCCGGCCGCTCGGCGTCGGCGACCGACCCGTTGCCCTGGACCCAGAGCAGCAGCAGAGCGAGCGCGTGCTTGCAGGGGAACTTCCGGCTCGGGCAGCTGCAGCGGTAGGCGGGGCCGCTCAGGTCGATGCTGACCTGGTAGGGCGTGCGCCCCGACCCCTGGCACTTGCCCCAGACCAGGGTCTCGGTGCTGCCCGTGTCGGACCACGGTCCGGGCGCGGCCAGCCTGCGGGCGGCCGTCAGCGACGACGCGTCGGGAGCGGCCTTCTCGACCGCCGCGAGGTTCCATCGAGGCATGGCGGCTCCATCATCACCGACCGGTCCGACGGTCGTGGCGATCTGCCACGATTCCGCCGTGGGCACGACCGCACTCGTGCTGCTCGGCGTCGTCGCCGTCGAGACCGCCCTGCTCGTCGTGCTGGCCGTGCTCTCGCTCCGCGCCCGCCGCGACCGCGGTCGGCTGCTGGCCGAGCTCGAGGAGGCCCGAGCGCCGCGGCCCGAGCGGCGTACGCCGCGGCGGCTCGTGCCGACGCCCGACGAGGCGGTCAAGGCGGTGTGGGAGACGGTCGACCGGGTGCGGGAGAAGGGGCTGGGCGGCGCGCTCCGCAGCTCGATCGAGGACCTGGCCGGCTGGGCCCAGGTCGAGCGACCGGCGCTGGTGCAGCTCGCGGGCGCCGACGGCTCGGTGGCGATCCTGTTCTCCGACATCGAGGGCTCCACCGAGCTCAACGAGCGGCTCGGCGACAAGGAGTGGGTGCGGCTGCTGGCCCGCCACGACGCGGCGGTGCGCTCGGCGATCGAGCGCTACGACGGCCACGTGGTCAAGACCCAGGGCGACGGCTTCATGGCGGCCTTCGGCTCGCCCGAGCAGGCGGTGCGCAGCGCGGTCGCAGTCCAGCGGGCCTTCGAGAAGGGCAGCCGCAAGGGCAGGGCGTCGGTGCTGGTACGGGTGGGCATCCACTACGGCGACGTGGTGCACCGCGACAACGACATCTTCGGCCGCAACGTCGCGCAGGCCGCCCGGGTCGCGGCCCTGGCAGGCGGCGGGGAGATCCTGGTCAGCGAGACCGTCGCCGCCGCGCTCGCGAACTGTCCCGACGTCGTGCTCTCCGCACCGCGGACCGTGCAGCTCAAGGGGCTGGCCGGCGACCACCGGGTCGCGGCCGTCGAGTGGGCCGCGTGAGACGCTGCCCGCGTGACTGACCAGGTCGTCCCCCGCCGCGGGCGGCCGGGTCACGACCAGGCTGCGGTGCTGCGCGTGGCCATCGACCTGTTCAACCGCAAGGGCTACGACGCCACGAGCATCGGCGACGTCGCCGACGAGCTCGGGGTCACCAAGTCAGCGGTCTACCACCACGTGCGCAGCAAGGAGCAGCTGCTCTCGGAGGCGCTCGACGAGGCGCTCGAGGAGCTCGAGGCGGCGGTCACCCGGGCCGTGAGCGCCGACGGGTCGGCGTACGAGCGGCTGCGGGGCGTGGTCCGCCACAGCGTCGAGGTGCTCGTCGACCACCAGCCGGCGGTCACCCTGCTGCTGCGGGTCCACGGCAACAGCGCGACCGAGAAGGCGGCGCTCAAGCGCCGGCGCGCGATCGACGCCCGGCTCGCGGTGCTGGTGAGCCAGGCGGCCGCGGAGGGAGCGCTGCGCACGGACGTCGATCCCGAGCTCGTCAGCCGGCTGGTCTTCGGCATGGTGAACTCCCTCGTCGAGTGGTACCGCCCCAGCGGCCCCGTCGACGTCGAGCAGCTCGCCGACGCCGTGACCGCGATCGCGTTCCAGGGGCTGGACCGGTGAGCTGGCCGGCCGGGTCCGTGGTGCGCTGAGGGGCCTGGCTCAGCTGATGTCCTGGCGGACCACCCGGACGATGCCGGTGAGCGCGAACGCCGCCGCCCACGCGGCGAGGGCGATGGCACCGCCCCACCAGGAGAGGCGGACGTCGTCGGCCGAGGCCTGGGCACCGTTGAGCACCGCCTGCGTGGCGGCGCTGGGGAGGTAGGGCGCGATGTGGTGCTGGCCGAAGTCCCACGCGCTGATCGCCAGCCCGGCCAGGGGCTCGACGATCCAGGCGACGCCCACGGTGATCAGCAGCGCGGCTACCTGGTTGCGGATCAGGATGCCCGCGCCGAGCCCGATCAGGGCCCACAGACCGAGCACGAGGAGACTGAGGGCCAGGGTGCGCACCACCTCCGCCGAGGGGAACGCCTCTGCACCGCGGGAACGCAACGTCACCGAGCCGACGAGCACCGACCCGACCAGGCTGAGCGCGCCGTACGCCGCGGCGATGAGCACCAGCGCCAGCACCTTGCCGAGCATCACCCGCGGCCGGTGCGGCTGGGTCAGGAACGTGCTGGTCACCGTCCGGTGCCGGTACTCCGCGCCGATCTGGATCACGCCGATCACCAGCATCAGCAGGTAGCCGACGCCGAGTCCCGCTGTGTAGACGGTGTTGGCGATCTGGACGTCGTCGGCGACGACCTGGCCGCCGAAGGGTCCGCCGCCGGACTGTTCGAGGAAGCTCTGCGAGGTGTAGAGGATGCCGAAGAGCAGCGCGAAGAGTGCGGCGGAGGCGAAGACCCCGATCGCCAGGCCCCACCAGAGCCGGGTCGTGAAGAACTTCAGCAGCTCCGAGCGGACCGCCCTCGTCAGCGCCGTCACACCGCCTCCCCGAGGTTGCGGTTGCGGCCCTCGGTCAGCTCGAAGAAGAGCGCCTCCAGGTCGGCCTCGCGGCGCCGTAGCTCCCAGACCGGGAGGCCCGCGGCGAGGGCGGCGTCGCCGATCGCCTGGAGGTCGGTGGAGTGCACGAGGAGGGTGCCGTCGTCCTGCGGCTCGCAGGTGACCTCGCCCAGTTCCCGGGCCAGCGCGGCCGGGTCGGACGTCCTAACAACGGCACCGGGCTCGCCACCCAGGTCGGCCATCGGGCCCTGCCTGACCAGGGTGCCGTTGGCGATGATCACCACGTCGTCGACGGTCTGCTCGACCTCCTGCAGCAGGTGGCTGGAGACCAGCACGGTCTTGCCCTGGTCGTGGCTGAGGTGGCGCAGGAAGCCGCGCAGCCAGCGGATGCCCTCGGGGTCCAGACCGTTGGCGGGCTCGTCGAGGACCAGCAGCCGCGGGTCGCCGAGGAGTGACTGCGCCAGGGCGAGGCGCTGCTTCATGCCGGTCGAGTAGCCGCCCGCGCGCTTGCGGGCGAACGCCGGGATGCCGGTGAGCTCGAGCAGCTCGTCGACGCGTGCGTCGGGGATGCCGGCGGCAGCCGCGATGGTCCGGAGATGGTCGCGCCCAGTCCGCCCGGGGTGCACGTCGGTCGCCTCGAGCGCGGCGCCGACGACGGCGAGGGGGTCGTCGAGCTCGGCGTACGCGCGGCCGCCGATCGTCGCCGTCCCGGCCGTCGGCCGCACCAGCCCGAGCAGCATCCGCATCGTGGTGGTCTTCCCGGCGCCGTTGGGCCCGAGGAAGCCGGTGACCCGGCCGGGCTCGACGGTGAACGTCAGGTCGTCGACGGCCGTCAGCGACCCGAACCGCTTGGTCAGCCCCGCGAACTCGACGCTCACCCCCGCCGACGGCATGTCGCCGATCCTGCCACGTTGCGGTAGTCCGTCACCTTTGGCTGGCGCTGATGCCCGGAGTGCCGGCCAAAGGTGACGGACTACCCGAACGCTCGGCTCCGGCCGCGGAACTCCGCGATGACCTGACCTCCGGAGTCGTCGCGACGGACGGTGACGTCGTAGATACCGGAGCGGCCGCGCAGGGAGCGCTCCTCGGCGGTGGCGACCAGTACGTCGCCCTCGTGGGCCGGCTCGAGGAAGCTGACGTCGAACCCGGCGGCCACGGTGGTGGTGCCGCGGGAGTTGCAGGCCAGGGCGAAGGCGCTGTCGGCGAGGGCCGCGACCAGCCCGCCGTGGGCCACCGCGTGCCCGTTGACCATGTCGGCCCGCACGGTCATCGCCACCACCGCCTCCCCCGGGCCGAGGTGGCGCAGCTCCATGCCGAGCCCGCGACTGGCGGGGTCGTCGGCCCACATCCGCCGGGCGGTTTCGAGCGGGTCGCTCATGCGTCGTAGTCGACCGTGGCCGCCTCGCCGACGGGGTAGGACTGGCAGGTGAGCACGAAGCCCGCCTCGACCTCGGCGGGCTCGAGCGCATAGTTGCGGCGCATGTCGACCGACCCGGCCGTGACCTTGGCTCGGCAGGTGCCGCACACCCCGCCCTTGCAGGCGAAGGGGAGGTCTGCGCGCATCGCCTGCGCCCCGTCGAGGACGGTCTGCTCGCGCGGCAACGGAGCGGTCGTCGAGAGCCCGTCGAGGACCACGGTCACCTCGGTCGTCTCGCCGGCGAGCTCGGTCTCGGCGCGGTGCAGCTCCGGCGGCGGCTCGTCGACGTAGAACAGCTCGAAGTGCACGCGGTTGCGGGGCACGCCGAGCTCGGCCAGCACCTCCTGCGCGTCGAGCAGCATCGCGTGCGGGCCGCACAGCCAGACGTGGTCGAAGCGGGCCGCCGGCACCAGCGTGGTCAGCAGCCTGCGGAGCCGGTCGGCGTCCAGCCGGCCCGAGAAGAGCTCAACGTCGCGCGGCTCGCGGCTGAGCACGTGGACCAGCTGCAGTTGCGGGCCGTAGCGGTTCTTGAGGTCGGCGAGCTCCTCGGCGAACATCACCGACCCGGTGGTGCGGTTGCCGTAGAGCAGGGTGACCTCGCCGTGGTTGGCAAGGACCGTGCCGGCGACCGACAGCATCGGGGTGATCCCGGAGCCGGCGGCGATGCACAGGTGCCGGCCACCCTCGAGCAGCGCGGGGTCGGGGCAGAAGCGGCCGCCGGGGGTCTGCACCTCGATGGTGTCGCCCGGCCGTACGTCGTGAACCAGCCAGCGCGAGAACAGCCCGTCCGGGATCTCGCGCACGCCGACGCGAGGCCGGCCGCCGGCGGGGGCGCTGATCGAGTACTGCCGGCGCTGCTCGACGCCGTTCACGGTCCTGCGCAGGGTGAGCGACTGCCCGGGGACGAACGCGAACTCCTCTCGCAGGTCGTCAGGCACCTCGAAGGTGACCGCGACGGCGTCGTCGGTGAGCTCCTCGACGTCGGCGACCTCGAGGGGGTGGAAGGTGGCGGCCACCTAGATCTCCTTCACGTGCTCGAAGGGCTCGAGGCAGTCGGTGCAGCGGTAGAGCGCCTTGCAGGCCGTCGCGCCGTACTCCGAGGTGAGCTCGGTGCGCGCGGAGCCGCACCGCGGGCAGGACACGGCCCGGGCCGTCGGCATCAGGGTGAGCGGGATGGGCCCACCGGACCGCGGCGCCGGCCCCGGCGCGGAGAGACCGTGGTCGCGCAGCGCCTGCCGGCCCCGCTCGGTGATCCAGTCGCTCGACCAGGGCGGGCTGAGCGCGATCTCGACCCGGGCGGCATAGCCGGCGTCGGTGAGCCGGTGCACGAGGTCGTCGCGCATCGTGGCCATCGCGGGGCAACCGGAGTACGTCGGGGTGATGGTCACGACGACCCGGCGGCCCTCCTCGCGGACGTCGCGCAGCACGCCGAGGTCCTCGAGGGTGAGCATCGGCATCTCCGGGTCGCGGACCTCGGCCGCGATGGCGCG
>Ga0068860_100000249_pt1 | contig 80196 bp, 86 predicted proteins | sample KBSSwiS32_FD_66597 | JGI IMG/M metagenome (GOLD analysis project Ga0068860, IMG submission 66597) | Switchgrass rhizosphere microbial communities from Kellogg Biological Station, Michigan, USA - KBS Switchgrass S3-2 | ecosystem: Host-associated > Plants > Roots > Rhizosphere > Soil ... | reverse complement strand
CAGAGACCCACCGCATGAAGGACAATCTCCCCACCATGGGCGGCCTTTTTATTCTCTGCGCAGTGACCCTCAATATGCTCCTTTGGTGCGATCTTACCCAACCGAGAGTATGGCTTCTACTGGTCTGCCTCCTGGGATTCGGTGCTATCGGTGCCTGGGATGATTGGTGCAAAATTTCACGCAAAAAGGGGATTTCTGCCCGGCTCAAATTCTGGCTGCAAGTCTCTGTTGCCCTGATTGTCACGGGTGGATGGCTCTATTTGACCGGTGCGCCAACCACTATTTCCCTTCCCTTCCTGAAGAATATCCAGCCGGACCTCGGTATACTCTTCCTCGCCTGGGCCATATTTTTGCTCGTGGCGACAAGCAATGCGGTCAATCTCACTGATGGCCTCGATGGGCTGGCAATCGGCTCTCTTATTCTAAATTTTGGCACTTTTGTGCTTATTGCCTATGTTGCAGGCCATGCGACCCTGGCTGCCTACCTGCAAATTCCATGGGCAGAAACAGCTGAGTTGGCGGTGGCTACCTCAATCCTAATGGGTGCCTCCCTGGGCTTTCTCTGGTATAACACCTATCCGGCCCAAATTTTCATGGGTGATGTGGGTTCGCTCGCCCTGGGTGCTGGCCTGGCCTTTATCGCCTTGATGACCAAGCAGGAGCTCCTATTGGCAATTTCTGGTGGGCTCTTCGTGCTTGAGACGGTCTCGGTCATTCTTCAGGTCCTATCCTTCAAATTCCGCGGTAGGCGCATGTTTAAAATGGCTCCGATTCATCATCATTTTGAACTGCTTGGTTGGCCTGAATCGAAAATTACCGTCCGATTCGGGATCATCTCCTTTGTGCTCTGCTTGCTTGCCTTGATTACTCTCAAATTGCGATAGCAAACTTAACCCGTTGGATGAGAATAATTGGGCCTCTGAACACGGAGATCTTTTTTGTTTTTTGTTGGCCGTCTCAAAACATAGAATATTATTGCCATTCCAAATCCCAATTTCCTACTATGAGAATCAGTGATCAGCAAGCGCTAAAAAGAAGAGGTTCTCATGATGAAGAAATTATTGGTTCTGGTTCTGTTCTGTTCGGCCACGGCCAGTGCAATGTGGCAAACATCAACTGCAGTGAATGAGGTAGTTAATCGACCAGGCATGCTAAGAGTGAAAGCATCTAGTGCACCTAATCGAATAAGTAGCATTAATCTCACTAAAGCAAAATATGCAAACTTTACTGGCGCAAATCCTGACGATGCCGATATGGCGAAAAAAGTTATTAAGAATCGGCGTAAGTTGCATGAGACACAGCAATCAAATACATCCTGGTTTCAGTGGTTAAAAGGAGCTGATGATAATAAAACAGCTAGTGATCGGGCCATCAAACATTCGCGTTCCTATGCCCTAGATACAGAATGTATTGGTCATATTCTTTCTCAAGCAGAAAATGCCCAGACTCCGGATGAGTTGTTAGCAATTGTGAGAAGTGCTGAGGGAGATGGAGTTCGTAAAGTTATTAAGCATTTTCGAGCTGCAATTAGGGAAAATGGCCGTGATCTCGAAGCATCCATTTATTATGTTAATGGTAACACCACAGTGGAAGGACTTCAGGATCATCTAAAAAGACTTAATCAATTTGAAGAGCCTCTTGCTAAATATTATCGGGCTCAGATGGCCCTATCTAAGGCAACGCGTCATGTTTTGACTAAGTTGTTGGAGCAAAAAACGCATGAGGCGCAACAGATTGTCGCAGATAACCGTTCCAACAAAACGGAAAGCAAACGCAAAAAGAGAACGGTTGGTGTGGGAGGTTGGTTTTATAACGAGCGTTGATAAAAATAGAAAGGCCCCGATAATTCGGGGCCTTTTTTAATCTTCTTTCTGTGCGGTAATAAAATACATTGTCGCGCCAGTAACCAGCAGCAACAAGAATGCAATGAACGCATAGGAGCTTGAAATCAGCAATCCGCGGATGCACATTCCCATCAAAAGGATCGCGCTGCCAAGGCCAAGAATTGGCACAGCCCAACTGACCGCCAAACTTGGATTGTTTTGTTTTGCGCGAATCAATGCAACCACACACATGAAATAGGCGAACACAACGCCCAAGCCACTAATTTGTTGCAGCAAAATTCGTTCGCCGCCGGTGACTGCCAAATAGATCAGGCAAAGAATTAATTCTGTTATCACGCATAGCCAGGGAATGTCCTGTTTGTTCATCTGTGCAAATGCAGATGAGCCGATCAGATGTTTGTGTTCCGCAAGCGCATATAAGTTCCAACTATTGCTGAACAGAATGCCATACGCACCGCCAAGTGCTGATGAAGCAATGGCTAGGTGCAAAAAAGTTTCCCATGTTGCGGCACTGAGTCCTGCAGCTGCAAGCAGCGACGGGAATGCAAATAGATAATTTGGAGCAGAACTCAGGACCATGCCTAGTGCGCCATAAAAAGCAAACTGATAGAGCGCAAGAATGGCCACCACAATCCCATAGGAAATGAAAATTACGAGCGGTGCATTTTTTTCCGGATCCTGAATTCTGCTACTCAAAGAAACAGCCGCTTCAAAGCCGATGCAAGCATAGAGCACCAAAGGCATCATCGAAGGAATGCCGCTCCAGAGCAAATGTGTGCTGCTCAAATATTCGCCATTAAAGAGCCAGAGGCCCACTAAAATTGCAAAGCAAATAGGAATAGTTTTGAGCGTGATGAACACTGCCTGTACTGTGCTTCCCGTGCGAATATTGCGCATGTTGAGTGTGGTGAACAGCATGAGAATCGCGGTATCGAGAATCAGAGGATTGATGAGTGCGAGTGTGGGAATAATTGTCTGCATGAGCAAAACGCTCGCATGAGTGATCAAAGTTGCTGATGCCAATTTGGCCACGAAGAAAGTCCAAGAACTTAAAAATCCGGCAAGCGGGCTAATTTCTTTTTGTGCGAAGGTATAAAATCCGCCGCCAGGATGCAAACGCAGCAAGTGGCTGATCGAGAGAATGAGTGGCAGCATCAAGGCGCCGACAATCAGATAGCCGAGAAAACCGAGTCCGCCAGCGCGTGTTGCCAGGGCAGTGGTGTTGATAAAAATACCGGTGCCGAGCATGATGTTAACGTTGATCATGATGGCAGCGGGGAGCGATAATTTTTGTTTGTGTGTCATATGAGAGAACTTTCAGTGCAAAACTATTCTATGATTAATACCAGTGTAGAAAGGTTTTGCAGTTGCAGCAAATTACGCTCCATACAGTGCGCTATGCGTGGGAATTTTTTTCAGCTTCGATAATATTTTTACCGAATTTGGCAATCAATTGTGTGTACACCGTTGGATTTTGCTCGAGTGCACGTGCGATAACTTGTTTTCTTAAAACGTCTCCCATTGCCTCTTGGCATCGGCTCCGTTTATAGAGTTCGTTGAGTGCCGGTGTTGGGCCAACGCTTTCGCAGGCAGAGGCAACAGCTTTGAAGCCTTGTGCATAATCTTTTGTGAAAAAATGGGCCGCAGCCGCATACATCTGTGCGCAGGGATCATCACCCAAAGGACACACAGTTTCTAGTGTTTGATCATAATCGCCATTGAGATTGCAGAGCTCGGCTTTGAGTAATGTGTGAAAGCGAAAATTTTGATTGCTCGGGTCCAAAACTTTGGGAGTGAGTTTAGCTAAGTTGTGTTGTGCCTCATCGCATAATTCTTTACGTTGAGACGGTTTTTTATGGGCAACGCTCAGAAGGGTATTAATAAGAGCATTGCGCGTTTCTGCTGTTGGATGAATATCCACAACCGCACGCCAGTGGGCAAGTGCTTCTTCAGGTGATTGTGCGCGCTCTGCGAGGGTACCATGTATGGAATGCAGCGTGACGAGCTGATTGGTGTATGCTTGTTGATCGCGGGATTTTTTAGGTTGGTCTTGGAAGAATTGGCGCGATTCAGTGAGTGCTGCCAATCGTTCCTGCACCGGAATTTCGGCAAGTGAAGAGTTATTTTGAGTGACCGCATTGTGATAAAATGAGGCAACATCAGCATAGACTTCGCGAGGAGTCGCCAATTCAAGATCAATAACCGCCATGCGTGCTTCGCGATTGATTGGTGCGGCTTCTATTAATTTTTGCGAAAGCTGAGAAATTTGAGGTTGTATTCTTAGCCCATAATAAAGACGAATGCACCCTTTATCATCAGGATCAGTTACATAGCCCGGCGTTAATAGTTTATCGAGTGTTCGTATCTGCGCTGGATATTCAGGTAGTTTTGAATCTCTTTTTAGCCCGAACGTGAGCATTGAGTGGAACGATGACAATTTCGAGTCATCAGCATCCATCGCGTACGTTGCATTAAAAAAAGATACGGCTGCCATACCAATGGCGAATCTCAAATTCATCTTTCCCCCCTTAGGAACTATGAAATAACCTCCAAATTGGACACTTTCAGTGTTGCAAAATTGGCCGCATTGTCAAACGGGGTCATTTGCGAATTATGTTGGAGATATGGGGGCTTTTGACGCTTCTTTCTATTTGAAATAGACTGAGTTATGAGTTTGAGAGGTTGTATAAATATTTAGGGGTTTTATGAAACATTTATTTCTTTCACTGCTTATTTGTTCTTCAGCGAAGCTACTTTCTATGCAAGGTCAACCTGAAAAAGTTGATTTTAGTGATGTTGAGAGCATGCAGACAATTAAAAATCATGTCCAAGCAATGACTCAGAATTGTTCGGAAAAATGCTCTTTTACTCAAGATGTCATGAATGCTTGTTTTAGTAAGTGTATGCAAGCTGAATCTAAACGGGCACAAAATTATTTGCTGCGAAGGTATGTCGCAAGCTGTCAGGGTGTAGAGCGACAAAAACGTTTTAACTTTAAGCCAACAATTGAAGAAGAGGTTGAAGAGTTACAGGGCACAATTAACGCTATTCAAACCTTAGAAAGACGTCCTGAAATTCAACAGTGTACGACAGCAAAATTAACTGAACATCATCGAAGAATGCAATCTTTGCAAAGAGTTGCTAAACATGAACTGGATGAGCTAAGAGAAGAGCATCCTGTTATTTCAAAGGTTGTGGACGGAATAAGTAAAGTTAGACGTCACAAGTAAATTTAAAGGGATCCTTCGGGGTCCCTTTTTCTCCTAAGGTTATCATGAAAAAGTTACTATTAATTGCGACATTATTTACCTCTTCAGTGGCATGCTTTGCGCAGATGCCAACGGAAACAGAGAAATTAGATCGATGGACGCAAGAATTGTGTAGTAAAATACCTTTGTCTGCCGAGATGGTAAAAGAGCTGCAGGCTATGAGAAACGCTCTGCAGGAAAAGTGTAAAAAAGATCATCCTCAGGATAGTGCTGCAAGGCAACAATGTATGAATTGGGATGAGACCGCGTTGGGGCAACGTTTATGTTTTCAATATGTAGTTTCACAACGCCTTTCCAGACCTTAAAAAACAATCATTAATAAGCAACAAAGGTTTTCCATGAAAAAGTTTCTACTCGCAGCAAGTGTGCTCATCATTCCAGGTTTTTGTTTTGCAGAAGCAAATTTGGATTTTGAAAAAAAGGCAAAGGTCGCTTGTTTTATTGAAGAACTGGTTGCTCAGCACCAAGATGTTGATACGCAAGAATTCGATCTTACTCGTGCGATGCGTACAGAATTTTTTTGGCGAGAGAGGCAAGAGATTCAGTGTCTGATGAAGAAGCTTTTCAGCTAAGTTAAGATAGTTTTGTAAAAATTAAGGGACCCATAAAAAGGTCCCTTTTTCTATATCTAAAAAAAATCCAAGTTTCCCCTATTTACGGGGTCCCCATTTTAATGGGGAATGGAGACAGCCCATCCTAGGTATAAGGCGATTGATCCAGCGATGGCCGCATTGAGGCTTTCGGTTCCCCCGGGCATCGGCAGGGTTATGGCAAATTCGCATTGTGCGCGCCACTCATCTGGCAAACCGTGTGCCTCATTTCCAACCACAAGCAACGTATCTCTCAAGGCAAATTTCGATGGATTTTGACCCCCCGATACCACCATGGCTGTCAGGGCAATGGAACGTTTCATGATTAAAAGCTCTTGCCAGGTCAGGGTGTAGAGCTGGATTTGGGCGATTGTGCCCGAGCTTGCTTGGACCACTTTCGGGCTCCAAGGATCGCATCCTTCCACCACCACAACCGTTTCTGCCTTCATGGCTGCTGCACTGCGGATCAGGGTTCCCATGTTTCCTGGATCGGCAATTTGCGCTAGCACGATGCCAGGCGAGAGCGGATCGAGCGGTTCATCCGGGATAGGAAAAACGCCCAACACGCCACTTGGCGATTCGGAGCAGCTCATCGATCTGAGCAGCTCATCGGTCACCAGATAAATCCGTTCTTTTTCAACGTGATATTCTGCCCATTCTTTCCCATTTTTCAAGATATTATTTTTGTGAAAATCTTCGGTGATAAAGAGAAAGTCGGGATAGACATTGTTCAAAAGCAGGGTGGTGCAGACGCGCTTGCCTTCAGCGATGAACTGATGGTGGGCTGTGCGGCCTTTTTTCGCGTGCAATTGCTTCACGTGCTTGATGAGTGGATTATTTGGAGAGGTGATGGTGATCATTGGAACTCTTCTTTTATAATTTTTATATCTCGTCGTTCAGAATCTTCTGCCGATATGCAGCCATAAGTTGAACCATAAAATGAAGATTGTGAATGGTTGCCAAAATGTGGCCGGTCACTTCTTTTGCTTTGAACAAATGGTGCAAATAGGCGCGGCTATACCGAGTACACACGCTGCAGGTGCAGTGCGGATCAATCGGGCCAAAATCGGTGCGGTTGCTGCTGTTTAAAATTTTGACGTCCCCTTGTGAGGTGAACAACAGGCCATGGCGTGCGCAACGGGTTGGATGGGAGCTATCGAATGTATCGATTCCCAGGGTGATGCATGGTTCAAGCGAGGCAAGATCAGCAATGCCTAGCAAATGATTTGGCGCATCGGTTGGAATGCGAGGCATGAGCAGGGTGAGCATATCGATCATTTGCTCTTTTGTTTTTCCAAGCGATCCGCCGATAGCAAAGCCATCGAAGGGCAAGCTGGTCAAATAATCGGCACTTTCTTTACGCATCTCTGGATCGATACCACCATGGATCACGGCATACATTGCCTGATTTTGCGGGTTGGCCAAATGGGCATCGAGTGATCGCTTTTCCCAGCGATGGGTGCGATCAAGAGAGTTTCTTAATTTTTGTGCGCTGATGTGGTAGGGCGGCAGTTCATCGAAAGGGATGATAATATCTGCGCCTAAATCTTTTTGAGCAGCGATAGATGTTTCGGGGGTCAGCAGCACTTTCGCACCATCGCGATAGGAACGGAATAAAACGCCATCTTCGGAAATGTTGAGGACTGCATTGTTGGCTGTTTTTTTACCGCTGCTTTTGAGCTCATCCTTCACGGTGCCATATGCCAAACTAAAAACCTGGAATCCGCCCGAATCGGTGATGATCGGAGTGGTGCGGTTCATGAATTTGTGCAGACCGCCGGCCTCTTTGATCGTTTGGGTTCCTGGTTGCAGCATAAGATGGTAGGTGTTACAAAACATCAATTGCAGGCCAACATCATGCGCTAGCGCGCTATCGACAGCCTTCATGGTCGCATTGGTACCGACACCCACAAAATTGGGCGTGTCGATGATGCCATGAGGCGTGTGGATCCTGCCAACACGTGCGCGAGATTTTTTGGACGTGTGGATTAGTTCAAAATGAAATGGTTTTTTTAGAGTCATAGCCTGAAAACGTAAAGTAACACTTCTCATTTTCAGGCTATTGATTTACGGGTGGATCGTCAAATTTTATCGGCTATTCACCGGTTTTGTAGCGTTGTAGGCGCTGCCACCAAGAGGGTGACGTTTATAAATCCCCTTTATCCTTGGGAGGTATAATTTTTGCGGCTTCTTGTTTCAGCTGCGTAGAAGCAGGTGATTTCAGTCTTCTCATCTCTGTTAAAAATGATTGTTTTATTTCATCAATTTTTGCAGTCACTTCGGCGGGAGTCAAAAAGGTTTTCATGTATATTTCAGGTTTTGGGACGGGTTCTTCCTTGATTTCTTTTGCTGCAAGTTTATCTAAGGGCGCTATAACTATTTGCCCGATGGCTTGCGTTAAAATTGGATCCAGTTGATTGAGCTCTCTATTAACCTCTCTATTAACTGCTTGCTCTTCTGTGGTCGCAGCATTCTTTAAAAGATAGGAATCTATTTTATATTTGGAAGCGTCTAAGTTTTCTAATAAGGTGTCTGTTTCGGTTCTAATTAATGATTGGAGGCTATTGGCGTTTTCGGGAAGTTTTATTTTCTTTTTAAGATCATCAAGTGCCGTTACCACCAATTTTTCTCGTGCTCCAAGCATATTCAGCTCATTTTCACTGCGGCGCGGTGCAGTATAGATGCGATAGGCTATAGCACATGCAGCGCCAATACCAACCGCGCAGAGGGCTGCATTTTTGTGCTCAACGAACCAATTGGAAAAAGTGTCCCACCATCCCGCGTGTGCTGGTTGTGCGGCGAGTAGGGCGAGAGCAAGAATCAAGGCTTTTATTTGCTTCATGGTTTACCTACTATGAATTTTTGAATATCAATAGTTTCTTTACCAATTTGTACGATCCCGGATGCTTTATCGAATAGTGCATTCTGGAGCTTTGCATTCGTAAGGGTTGCGCCATCAAATGTTGTCCCTCTAAGATCTGCACCTCTAAGATCTGCGTCCGTGAGATCTGCACCATCGAGATTTGCATTCATAAGATTTGCACCAGCAAGAATTGCTTCCTGAAGTTCTGCTCGAGTGAGATTTGCTCGTTGAAGGTTTGCGTTTTTAAGATTCGCCCTTTTAAGGTCTGCTCGGGTTAGCATTTTTTTTTCGAGATTTACTCCTGGGCAAATCAAATAGTTTTGACGGTTTATATTACGGATATCATTACAACGCGTTAATTTATAAACCACCGTACATGCCGCGCCAATACCAACGAGACAAAGTGCTGCATTTTTACGTTCAACGAACCAAGTGGAAATAGTTTCCCACCATCCCGCGTGTGCTGGTTGCGGGGCCAAGAGGGCGAGAGCAAGAATCAGTGCTTTTAGTTGCTTCATGGCTTACCTCTTTTCTCATATTCGCGATTCATAGTTTCACGAATAATGCGAAATGCTTTTCTGACTTCTTCTATTTTTTCATAGCGACTGTCCATATCTTCTGCATTTGGCAATATAATTTTCTTACTCATCTGCGCGAGTAGAGCATCGATAGTTGTTTTGAATTGCTCAAATTCAGGTTTTAGTTTTCTATCTTTGTAGACTGCAGCACTTAACGAATTGTGTAAGTTGGCCATTGGGCCGATAGCTGTTTCGCGGAACGTTAGTGCATTGAGCTGATTATTAATCTCATCGAAATAGGCATACAGTTGTGCAATCGGAGTTTGTGCATTCATGAGTGGGCGCACCGTCTTTTTCAGTTGCGTGGTGAATGATTGTTTGATCGCATTGATCAATGAGTTTTTATCCTTGCGTGTGTAGGTGATGGTGATATCTTTCATATTCTCCATCTCGCCTGTTGCGCGATTGAATCCGTGGAATTCACGTACACTTTCTTTTTTATCGAATGCTTGTGCAATAATTCCCTTCACCCAATCTTTTATCTCTTCTTGTTTCCACAATGTGGTGCGTATTTTTTTAAAGAGATCTTCGAGCAGCTCGGTGAGTTTGTTTTCCACATACTTTTTGTGCTGCAATCCTGCTTCTGCTTTTGGCAGATATTTATAGAATTCTTCTGCCGGTCTTGCCACATATTTTGCGTGTATGCGTAACAATGGTGGATAATGCTGCACCATTTCGCCTAACGCATTGATTTCATGAACATAGTGATTGTTCAATTTAACGTCTGGTGTGAACAGCAGGTCCACTTTGGTTAGATATCGTTTTATGAGCGTGTTTTCTAATGGTTTAGGTTGTTCAATGGTTGCGGCAGCTTTTTTAGAGACTTCTGCTTTTATGACCGAAGTTGGAACTGATTTTGGTTGCGCTGTTGCTTCTTCTTTACCCAATTCTTCGCTTGGTGGTGTTGTTGGTGGAGTTTGTTCGGTAGGTTTTGGCGAGGCAATCTCTGCAGCTTTCTGGATCTCTGTGGGTGGAGTATCTGGACTAGCTGGCCTAGATCCTTGTATCGCAGAAACAATTTGTTTTTGCAGCATGGTTGGTGATTGTTCAGGACTTGGTGTTAATGGTCGAGTGGGGACTGGTTGCATCATCGGTATCATTGATTGATTGGGATGAGCTCCAGGCAGTGCTGCTGCCGGTACTTGACCAGCAGTAGGAACGGCCGCGGGTGCTGTTAGTTGTGATTGCGTTTGTGAGGCAGGTACAAATTGACCCGATTGAGATGCGACTGCAGGTTGCATCAATGGTAGTTGTTGAGATGCCGCTTCGGGCGCACTTGCTCTTGGTGTAGGAGGGCTTACTGGCTCTGGTCGTTCGTATTCGAATTCTATTTCTGATGGTTCTTCTTCTCTCAATGAAAATGGTTTTCTGATTCCGCCATAACGATATATAGGTTTTTTTTCTGGAGATGATATGGGTCGCATTACGTTTTGGATGTCGACAAAAGTGGTACCTCTATACACATCACCATGAGCGCCAGCAAATTGTGTGATGTCATAAATCGTGCACTCAGTCAGGTCGGCAGCTTGGAAATTTGCGTTGGTGATATCCGCTTGTGAAAGATTGGCACCGCGCAGAACTGCATTGGCAAGATCTGCCTTATTCAGTTTTGCTCCGGAGAGATTGGCATTTGTTAAAATTGCATTGTTTAGCTGCACGCCTTCAAGATTGGCTTTTGTGAGGATTGCATTGCTGAGATCAGCTTTTGAAAGATCGGCATTATCTAGAACAGCATTTTCAAGATTTGCCCCATTCAGTTTCGCTCCGGTGAGATTGATCTTTGTTAGAACTGCACCTTTTAAAATTGCGCCTTCAAGATTGGCGCCAGTGAGATTTGCATTGCGGAGATTTGCGCCTGTAAGGTGTGCACGTGTAAGGTTTGCTCCTTGAAGATTCGCACTCGCCAGATTTTTGCCTTCGAAATTTACGCCTGGGCAGATTACATATTCTTCACCATTTATTGTTCGTTTATCGGTGCATGGAGAAGGGAGAATACCAATAGGAGTTAAAATACCTTTCTCTCGCGCCCATGAAGCCCACTTTACTAGGTCGGACCAATCGGCATGCGCTGAGTGTGAGGTGAGCAGGCAGAGTATTAGGAGAAGTTTTTTTGTGTGCTTCATAATCTATTCTCACTTTTAATGAGCTGATGGCAGAGGTTCACTATACCTGGAACCCCGTATCAATATTCAGTTTGAAATATTTTATGGGTGAAAAGCAAGAAAATGGGAACAGCGTCTATCTTCTGCCGGGGATTGAGAAAGAGCGCGAGAGGGCCACCAGGGGCGTTCCCACTGCAATGGCGATTAATTTGATCAGATAGCTCACGAGAATAACGTGGCCAATATTAGAAACGAGGCCAGAGAGCCCGAGGATGCTAAAAAGAATGGTGTCCACTAATTGGCTCACCGAGAGTGAGGCATAGTTGCGGGCCACGAGCCACTTGTGCGTCCAGATGCGGCGCAAAAAGCCATAGAGCAAATAATCCACATTTTGCGAGATGAAGAATGCTATGAATGAGGCAATGATAATGCGGGGCATGGGCGTTAGCAGCAGGCTGAAGGCGCCTTGGGTGGTATCAAAGGAGCTGGGCGTATACCAGAGATGAATCTGTGGAATGATGGCGCAAAAAATGAGAGCAAAAAAGTTAATGTAGATCGTTTTCTTCGTGATCTCTCGGCCAAAATATTCCTGCAGCAGGTTCAATCCTAGGGTTGCCCCTATAGTGAAGGCATCAGCACAGGTGGCCGATAGACCAAAAATGGTGATCTGCTTGAGGACAAAGAGGTTGGCAAGCACGCACTGGAGCACAATAAAGGCCACCAGCGCACTTTGTCCCAGACCAAGGCTTGCGAGCATGGCACCAACGATAGCGAGTGTGTGAACCAGAAAAATGATCTCATTTGGCATTCGAAAACTCCTAGATGCCTTTAGTATAGCGCAAAATTGGGCGGGGGGCGATGACAAAAGCCTTTAGTTCTGGTAGTTTTAAAGTTGTATTTGGAAATTACACGGGGGATTTTTGTGAAAAAACTTTTCCAGAGCAGTATGCTCATTATTCCAATTGTTATACTTTCAGGTATGCCAACAGTGACCAGGCCTACTTCTGGCGCTCCGGTTGGAGTCCATACCGATTTTAGCGCTATCGATCCTGAACGCATTCATGGCCGCTATCTTCTTGAAAACCTAGATCAATTCGATCAGGCTGCTTTTGAAAAATTTCTGACAACCGTCAGCTGGGGGCTGACAATGCCCCATTGTATGGTGGCGTTGAAGGTTGGCAAGGACCGTGCGGATCAGCTGAGCTATTATAGCCCGGTATTAAAGCCGCTCCTGCATTCAAAGAAAAATTTAAAACATACACTCTCCCATCTTCATACGCACTTCTCACTTGAAGAGCGTCTTGCAATAGCCAATGAGTATCTGACCTATTATCTCTCCTTTGGTGGCGATAAAGATGCCATTGCGTCTGTCCATGAACTGACACTCAAAAAGCTTGAGATGCCAGATACGGTAACGGTACCGAGCCTCGTCCATCAGATAAAACATGACACGGTCTTACACGCTAAATTTGAACGTGCGAAGTATGAATTGTTGACCGGTCTTGCAGTATTGTGGATTCAGCGCGAGCAGTATGAAAAAGCGATGCAGGCATAGGGCATAGCTATGAAAATCATGCGCTCACTTGCGTGCATTATCTGTGGATTGTTTCTTGGTGCTGCCGGCATGTATTGGTATGTGCGGCGTGCTGAACCAATCGACATTCAGCCAGTGGCATGTCCACTTTCGGCAGATTTTGAAGCACAACGCGCATGTTTGGTTGATTTTGTTTATACGCAAATTAAAAAACAGTGCAGCTATCTTGCCAACACTCCCGATTTTATTTCAAAATTAACGCCCTATCACAAGCACAAAGAAAGCTGTGTTATTTTGCTGAAGAATTTCTTTGGGCAAAAAGAGCGTTGTGAGCAGACATTCAATGCGATTGGATCGAATGAGCATCAAAATTATATTCAGATGGTGTTGCGTGAAATTGATCAGACTTTAGCGACGCATCCTGCATTGGATGGCATGGATATTTTGAATGACATTCTGAGCAGAAAGCCATATCGGCAGATTCAGCCAGGAGTGTACGATGATGCTTATTTCGAGCAAACGGCACTTTCATTGCTGATCATTGCGGCATATAAGCTCGATGTTTGGAAAGATAAAATTACTACATCCTCGAATGCATCTTCAACTTCATCTTCTGCTGCTTCTTCTTCCGCAGCGGACTCAGCTCCCAAGAAAATAAAAAAAGGCCGTTCTAAGTGGCGATGGAAGAAGACTGCGTAGCGCTTCTTCTCAACTATTGCAAAACCAACCTCCCCTCGACTAGAATAAAAATTGATTAATAGAAAATAAGGGGTGGGGTATGAAGATCAAACTAATGTTTTTCGTTCTAATGCTCACGATGGCAACATCTGTGCATGCAGCAAGCAGATCGCTGGATGAGTATTCATTGCAAACAAAACATGCAGCATTGATGATGCTCAGAAATCCTGAGCTTCGCAAAAAACTTTTTGCGCAAGAAAAAGCGCAACAAAAGACAGAAGAAAAAGGCTGGTGGCAAACAGTGACAGGTTGGTTTGGACTATAATTTTTTCTAAAGCAGCGGCCATTCTTTAAAGCCAACAAGTTCGCATTCAGGTTGCGGGACAATATTAAATTGCTCCCGCACTTTTTTTTGCATTAATTGCACGAGTTGCACAATATCGGTTGATGTTGCCGCGCCGCGGTTGACCAGCATATTCGCATGTTGGTGCGAAACAATCGCATCGCCAACTGCGAGAGTGCCTTTCACGCCAATTTTATCCAAATAGTAGGCAGTATAAATCATCTTCTTGCCGTTGCTCTCGAGCGTGACTTCGTGCGGATGGAAGTTGCGGAAGAAGCTACCGCAGGTGTGCGTTGCCGGATAGCGTGCGGTGCGGTGGCGAATAATTTCTGTGCGTCTGCCGCGTGCGAACGCCACTTCAAGATCGGTTACTTTTCTCAATTGAAACGTGGCATCAACGAGGAAATGATTATGTTCAAACAGCGTGGAATAATCGTAGCCAAAATTGAACCATGCGCGGTCAACGAGCAGAATAGTGCCCGTGGATTTTTCAATCACGTGCGCAGAGATGAGAAAGTGCTCCAGCAGAAATTGGAAGTAGTGCAAATTGATGTAGACCGATCCACCAATCGTTCCGGGAATGCCGCTAAATTCTTCGAGGCCGAGAATGTTATGATCGAGGCACCATTCAATCAGATCAGACATGGTGACGCCCGATCCCGCGGTGATTAACACAGAATCGCCATTTTCTTGAGCAGTAATATTTTTGAGTGCCGGTCGAATGACGAGGCCATCAAAGCCATCATCGCTGATTAAGATATTGGCACCTTGGCCGAGGACAAAAATTGGTTCAGTATTAGTGCGCGCATAATCGAGAGCCTGCGCAAATTCTTCGCCATTAGTGGGCTCGAAAAACAACTTTGCCGGCCCGCCCGTTTGAAACCAGTTTTTATCTTTCAGAGGGATGTTTTTCTGTATGTTCATTAGCTGTGATCCCCGTTCATGTATTTTTATTGGTCTGCGGATTTTTCTTGATCTAAGAAAAAAGTTATCGAGCCATCATCAGCTTCTTCATGCTCAACATTGGCATTGATAAGTTCACGAATAGTGGTTTGAACTTTTGTGCAAAAAGCGGGTGTAAATTTTATTACATTTTCTTCTGGATAGAGAGAAAAGTAGAAACGTTGTGCGTCATTTATCACCTCTTTGGTAATCTCAAAAGGGCTTAGAAGGTCGAGTTCATGGCATTCTTCCTTGAGTGCAACATAAGTATCACGATCAATAGTCCCTTCATCGAGGTGACAGAATCCCGTTCTCTCTACTGCACAGGAATACCCATCAGCTTCTATCAATTGGTATCCATCTTTGCCTCGGGCGAAAATAAGTGCTACGGCTTCGGAAGGATTCTCTAATGAACAATCATCAATGCTATATTTTGCAAATAGTTCCTGCAAATGCGTTTTGTCCGTCAAATGCTTAGCCACTTCTTCGTGATCAATAGGAATCAATTGTTTCCCATTTTTATCATATCTCACCAGATGAAGAGGAATACGTCTACCGACGGTTGGAATGAAGGTGACTCGCCAATCATTTTCCTCTGGCTTTGATTCTGGTTGCATACTTAGAATTTGAGTTGCGAGAAGTAGGGGGAATATGAGCAGTTTTTTCATTGGCATTTTATTTCTTTCAAAAGTATTTTCGGGGTCCCCACGCAAAGTGGGAATATATTAGTAATGTACGACCGGTTGTCGCTTCTCACGAATGTGCACTTTGCGTTGTGCAACCAAATCTCTGCAGCGATCTGAGCAGGTTGAATTGTAGGCCTGTTCGCATGGTGCGCAGGAGATGAAATGGCGGTTGCATTCAGCATTGAGGCAGTTGGTATAGCTATCGCACGGCTTTGCGCACAAATGGCATGAGCCCAACACATCATCATTCACTTTGATCGCGATGCGATTATCAAAGACATAGTTTTTGCCGCGGAAGAAGCCTTCTGGGAACTGTTCCACATAGCGATGAATCCCGCCTCGAATTTGGAACACCTTTTTTGCAACGCCTTTTTGCTGGAGAACAGCCGTTGCTCGTTCGCAGCGGATGCCGGCGGTGCAGACCATCAAGACTTGTTTGTCTTTAAATTGATCAAGATTCTTTTCGATATAGTCAGGGAATTCACGGAAGTTTTTGATTTCAGGGGTAACCGATTCGGTGAATTTTCCGATTGCCCATTCAAAATCGTTACGGGTGTCCAAGAGGACAAAATCATCCGGACGGTTTTGAAGAAGTTCGTGCACCTGATCGGCCGTTAAATGTTGGCCACCATCTTTTGGCGATACAGCCACGGGATCGAGACCTAGGTTCACGATTTCATTTTTTATTTTGATTTGCAGCTTGCTAAAACAGTCGGCGCCACCAGCACTTTCTTTAAAATCGATATCATTAAAGAGTGGGTGTTTTGCCATAATTTCTTTGTACCGTTCGCAGCTTTCATCGGAGCCACCAACAGTACCATTGATACCTTCGTGGCCAAGAATAATGCGCCCAGTCAGACCCAGATCGGCGCAGATTTGCTGCTGCCATTTCATTGCCCGTTTTGGAAATTCGATATGCACGTATTTATAAAAAATGAGAACTTTACCCATAGTGTACCCCTTGGATCGCAAAATCTACTGTAAATAGACCATATTAAGCTTATCACTTTGGAAAAAGTTCGTCATCTCCGAACCCGATTCTTTTGGGGTCATTTCTGTTTAATCCGTTTTTTACCAAATTCTTTACTTTTAGGATTGAACTTCAGAATACTGTAATCCGTATCTCCAAAAAAAATAAAAAATTAAATTGGTATGGTATCAGATTTCCTTTTATGGAATCGGAGTAAGCTCAAGTTTCCTTTTATTCACACCTGAGGTTTTGGAATTTCCAGTGCTTGCATTAATTGGATACTGTGATAGAAATCTCTAAGTAGTAGTATATGTATAACCTTCCTCTATTTTTTAAGAAGGAGATCCGATGAGGCAATATATAATGGAATTGTTGGGAGCGTTATTTCTAACGCTTGCCATCACCCTAACAGGTAATGCTCTCGCGATCGGTGTCATGTTTGCGGTTCTCGTTTATATCGGTGCGCACATTTCTGGTGCACACTACAATCCAGCTGTGAGCCTTGCGGTCTGGATGCGTAAAGGTATCAAAACAGACGAACTCATAAAATATATCGCTGTTCAAGTTATCGGTGCGTTGCTTGCCGCTATTGTTTACAACAAATTAACTGGCAACCATTTCCCTCTCGAAGAAACTCCAGGTGTTCACCTTGGCTGGGCAGTCATCATGGAAGCAGCATTAACAGCTGTTCTTTGTTTGACTTTCCTCACGGTGACTATGGGTTCGCAATTTAAAAATGGCGAAATTTATGGTCTTGCAATTGGTCTTGCATTACTTGCAATCGCATCAATTGGTGGTCTTTTCAACCCAGCTGTTGCGCTCGGAGCTATGCTCTGCAGCCTAATCTTTGGCAATGGATTTGGTGCAATGAACGCGGTTCTTGTGTTCTTAGTAGCTCCACTTGTTGGTGGCGCACTTGCTGCAATGGCGTACCAATTCTTGAATGGCAAAAAAGCGTAAAATGCTTTGATGCTTCAAATGAATCAAAAAAGCGAGTGGCACATGTGTCGCTCGCTTTTTTTTAGTTCCAAAAACAAGGATGGGTCATGTCACGATTTCAAATGATGTTCGAAAATCGCGCTGATGCGGGGCAACGTCTTGCAGAACAATTGAAGGCTTATAAAGGAAAAAACAACGTGATCGTGTTGGGTCTGCCGCGTGGTGGCGTGGTGGTCGCAGCTGAAGTTGCGCAAGCCCTGCAGGCGCCACTTGATGTTGTGGTGGTGCGCAAAATAGGGTTGGCTTCAAATCCCGAGACGGCCGTTGGCGCCGTGATGCAGGATGGAACGCTTGTTTGGGATAGGGAGTTTGCCAAGATAGTGGATGTGCAGAGCCAAGCGATGCAACAGATTGTTGAAAAGGAAAGAAACGAGCTTGCGCGCCGCCTGACTCAATATCGGCATGGACGCGGGCCATTAAAATTGCAAAACAAAATTGTGATTCTTGTGGATGATGGGCTTGCAACCGGGCTGACCATGGTTGCGGCAATCAGAAGTGTTCTGGAACAAAAGCCGGCAAAAATTATTGTTGCTATTCCTGTTTCTTCCGCCATTCAAGCAACGCAAATTCGGGGCATGCAGGATGTGGATGATTGCCTCTGTTTGATAGAGGATCCAGCCTTTCGTGCAGTGGGGCAATACTACAATAATTTTGCGCAAGTGAATGATGAAGAGGTTGAAACGTTGCTGCACATAGTCAAATAGATTAGTGCAAAATTGAAGCTGACTTAATTTTATCCTAATTTTATCGTATGATGAAATCCATAAAGTTGTACCCGTTGCACCGATGCATCTCCCACTATTTTGGAATGCCTTATGAAACTGTCTATTGCTTGGATTTTCGATCATATCGATTCTAATTGGAAAAAGCTTGATATCCCGGATGTGGTTACGCAGCTGAATCGTACCACCGCCGAAATTGAGAGTTTTCAAAAAATTTCTTTTGATGCAGATCGATTTGCGCTTGCAGAAGTTATTGCAGTAGGCAGCGATGTGACAGTCCGTTGTTCCGAGTGGAAAAAGGATTTCACCTTGCCACTGCGTGATGATGCGCATATTGGTGCATTCTTCATTATTTCCCGTACGGCCAAAGCAGTTGCCTGGACCACGCTCCAAGAATGGCATTGCAGCAAGGATGGCCTTCTTCCTGCCATGTTGGTGGATGAGAAAAATCGTGCAGGCGGTTGGAAAAAAGAAATTCCTCTCGATGATTACACATTCGATATTGATAATAAATCGATCACGCACCGTCCCGATTTGTGGGGCCATCGTGGCTTTGCGCGAGAAATCGCTGCAATGCTCGGGTTGGAACTCAAGCCATTAGAAAATTTTCTCTCTGATCTTCCAGTGGTGCAGCATGGCTGGTCCGCGCAGGCATCAAAGAACGAACCAATTTCAATCAAGATCGACGATCGGGAAGGATGCCACCGATTTGCCGGTGCATATGTGAAAGATGTTGTGCCAACGCCGTCAGTTCCCTGGATGGCGTATCGATTGGCCACGGCAGAAACCCGTCCGATTGATGGGATTGTTGATGCAACTAACTATGCAATGCTCGATTGCGGTCACCCGATGCACGCTTTCGATGCGGACACCATCGCAGGAAAAGAAATTATCGTGCGCAGAGCACGCAAAAAAGAATCGCTCGAATTGCTCGATGGGCACAAACTTGAATTGCGTTCCGACGATATTGTGATCGCGGATAAAAATGGTGCAATTTCTCTTGCCGGTATTATGGGCGGCAAAACAACGAGTGTGACTTCCACTACGCGCGATTTGTTTTTGGAAGCAGCATGGTTTGATGCAACCACGATTCGCCACACCGCGGCACACCACAAGGTGCGCACCGAAGCATCAGCCCGTTTTGAAAAAACATTAGATCCAAATGGGAACATTATTCCGCTGCAACGATTTGTGCGTCTGCTGCAAGATGTAAAAATACCATTTAAAGAATGCAGTGCAATCCAATCAGTGGGCCCAGAAACTGAACCGGTCCAAATTGTGCTCACGCACAGTTTTATTGAGCGCCGCTTGGGTTGCGAAGTTACCACCAAAAAAATAGAAGCGATTTGCCATGCGTTGGCATTTGAACTCAAGCACAAGAAACAAGATCATGATGTCATCTACACCGTGACCGTTCCTTCGATGCGTTCAACCAAAGATGTTCAAATCAAAGAAGATATCGTTGAAGAAATTGCGCGCTTTGTTGGCTACGATAATATCAAACCACGTCTGCCTGAATTGGCACTCACGCCTTCCGATCTTTCTCAGGTTGAACGTGGGCGTTTGATCCACGAAGTGTGTGCTTATTCAATGGGTATGCAAGAAATTTATGGCTACGCATTTTTTGATGAATCATTCTTGCACAAGTTGCACTGGCAACCAGAAAATACTATTTCGGTGCAAAGTCCCGTGTCTGAAAATTGGCGCCGTTTGGTGACCACACTGGTGCCCAATATGTTCAAGGCGGTGGAAGAAAATTCTGCTGAATGTGATCAGCTGCGCTTTTTCGAATGGGCGCGTGTCTGGCACAAAAAGCCATCAATTTCTGAGCAGCGCAGATTGGCAGGAATTTTCTTCGATAAAAAAAATCCAGTCGATTTTTATGATGCAAAATTATTGTTGAGCAATCTTTTCGAAACGTTGCGTTGCACGGTTAGTTGGCAGCAGGTTGCCGATCCTGAGCAACCATGGTTTGCTCCTTATCGCACGGCACATATTTTGCACAATGGACAAATAATCGGAACCGCGGGAATCGTGGAACCATTTTTCTTGAAAGATATCACCGATGGGCATGCATTTGCCTTCGAACTTGATGGGGACTTTCTCCTTGCATTCCGGCATGCAGATGTGCGTTTTGTGCCACTGCCAAAATATCCTGATGTGCATCGCGATATCAGTATGATGGTGCCGCTCAAAGTGACGGTTGCTCAGTTGCAAGAGAGCATTGCCGATGCAGATGATCACATCAAGCAGGTGGTGCTGCAAGATTTCTTCACCAAAGAAGAATGGAAAGATAAAAAATCATTGACATTCCGCTTGGTACTTCGCGACACAGAAAAAACAATGACTAAAGAAGAAGCGGATGCGGTGTGCGCGCGAGTTGCGCAGGTGCTCCATCGCGCTGGGGCGGAAATTCGATGAAGCGTTCGCTCAAATATATTCTGCTTGGCAGCGGGATTGTGCTGATTGATGGCATCACCAAAATGTGGGCAATCAAGCAGTGCCAATCATCTTGTTTGATTAATCCATTTCTTGCCATCACACCAACGCTCAACCGCGGCATTTCGTGGGGATTGTTATATTGCCAGCAGCAACTACCATTCATGCTCATGTCTCTTTTTATCGTTGCGATCACCATTGCACTGTGTGCGCATGCAGTGGTGCGAGCACGAGAAGGGTATGCAGTTTGGGGCCATGTGTGCGCAATCGCCGGATCAGTTTCCAACATTTATGATCGATTTATGTATGGCGGTGTGATCGATTTTATTCTCATCTTCTATAAAGAATGGGAATTTCCTGTTTTTAATATTGCGGATGTGGCGATCGTGGGCGGCGTTGCGCTGATGTTCTGGCAGCTCTGGTTTCTTGATGAGATTTAATCATGAACAATAAATTCTTTCTCCATCTGGCCACCCTGGGTCCGATTGGCTATTTTCCCGCACCGGGAACGTGTGGCACACTCGTCACAATCCCATTAGTTTTTCTGCTGCAACAGTTCTTGGGCACGGGCAGTGCTTATGCACTTTTTACCTGCGCATTCACGCTCGTTTCGATTTTCATTATCGCCAAGGCTTTGGCAGCTCTGCGCGGAGGCAGTTATGGTAATGACCCTCAGCAAATCATATTGGATGAAGTGGTTGGCTGTCTGATTTTATTTGCCTGGATTCCACTTTCGCTCAACACATTTTCTCTGGGCATACTGTTATTTCGCGCGCTTGATATTTTCAAGCCAGGGCCAATTTCTTGGATAGAACAATTGCCGGGTGCATGGGGCAATGTGGCGGATGATGTGTTGGCCGCATTAGTGAGCAATCTTATTGTGTATAGTTTGATTGCTGCATGTTAAAAGAAACTTATAATTTCATTATCAAAAAAATAATTGCGCCTCCATTTTGCCGGGCGTGCCAAATCTTTTTGTCTGAAGATGAGGTGCTGTGTGGCGACTGTGCTGCGCGCATTCATCCGCTCATTTCCACCGAACTTTTTCTCACGCCCACCTATTCGTGCAAAGTGTTCGCCATTGGCAAATATGGCGAGCCACTCAAATCGATCATTCTGGCAAAAAGTTGGTCAGATCGATCGGCGAGTCATCAGCTCGGACAACTTGTGTGGCAAAAGACCTATATCAAGCATCAGGAATTTGATTACATTGTGCCCGTGCCGCTGCACTGGACCCGCTTTTCCTATCGCGGATTCAATCAAGCGCAGGAGCTTGCGCAAGTGCTCGCGCATCAGAGCGGCAAGCCGGTGCTCAATGCATTAACGCGCACTCGCCGCACGCCGTTTCAATCGGCCGTTTCAGCAGCACAGCGGGAAGCGAACGTGAACCGTGTGTTTCTTCTCAATGAAGCGGAGAAAGAGTTGCTGCGTGGCAAACATATTTTATTGGTTGATGATTTGATGACCACCGGCGCCACACTCAAAAATGCGGCGCGTGAATTGATTCGGGCAAAGCCGGCATCGATCAAAGCAGTGGTGGTTTGCAGGACATAAAAAAGGGGAGCCAATCGGCTCCCCTCATTATTTTGAGAATGTAGTTGGCTATTTTTTAGCCGCTTGTTCTGCTGCTTTTTTAGCTGTTCTATAAGCTTGGAGTTTTGCAACAAACTGTTTATCGTTGCCATATTCGTCATCTGAATAGATGATATCAGATTCCGCAGGTTTTTGTGCGTTAAGATCGGCTCGAATTGCTTTACGTTCTTCCATACGTTGTTGAACCATATCATATGTATCGGCTAGCAATTGCAAATCAGCAGCATCTTGGTTACGCAGCAAAACATCAGTTCGTTTAACAACCTCAACATCTTTCAACTTAAAATTCACTGATTGCTTTGAACCCTTAACAAGGAACCCTAGGGCTTGAATTGGTCCGTTATGAATGTTGTTTTGAATATCATGTTGACTTGGGATAGTGCCATTACTGCCGGCTTGTAGTCCTTTAATGGCGTTTGTCTGTTCTGACATGATGGCTTTACGACGATCGTTCGTGAGCTGAGTAGTCATGGCCCCAGGGATAGTGATTGGATGGTCGCATGGATTCGAGCATCGTTCATTGCATTTTAAGTACTTTTGTACGTATGTAGTTTTGTTATGACCAAGAGCTTTCATTCCTAGAGATCCCCATAATCCACGTTCATAAGCGGCTTCTGCTGTATCTTTTGTATCTTCAGCGGGAGTATTAACTGTAGCCGCAGCAACAGCAGCAGCTACGGCAGCAACCTTAGTTTGAACGGGAACGGCTGAAACGGCTTGACCACTAGCGACCTCTTCTCCAACAACACCACTAGCTTCTTGGATTGCTTCTGTCTGTGTAGCCTGTTGCTTTTTCTTAGCTTTTACTACTGATTGTTGGACAGGTGCTTCTTCCCACTCATCTTCCTCTACGGCTTGTTCTTCATCTTGTGGTACCGTTTGAATAGCTGCTTGCTTGGCTTTTGCTTTTCTTGGAGCCGCGGCGACCAATTGTTGAACAACGCTAGGTTCTCCATCTGCGTCCATTGCAAACACGGCAGCTGGCGCTAGCAGGAGCGTTATGCTTAAAAAATGTTTTTTCATGAAAATCTCCCCATCAGATTCGTATGGAATGTGAAAAATACTTCTTTTTTTTCAGCAGTATGCACACTGTCCAAAATTGATGATGTGGATGAGATTGAGATGTATGCTTCCAACTTTGTTCTCCAGTGCAACAACTACTGTGTTTATTTTCCAGAAAGGCTTTGCTTTTTTATCATCGCTCTTTTCTCGGGTCCCCGCACGTTGAGTGTGGGGATTTAAAACAAACTGGTCTAAGTGATATCATGTTGGTTAATCGAATGCAAGTACTTACCCCACTTTTTCAAAAATATCTCTCTAGGACGATGAAACTCCTTTCTGCTAAAGAAAAAGCGCATTTTGTTTTTATGATTTTCATTTCTATCCGTTGTTATGCTCATCTTCTTCTGAAACCGAAGGCAGATTCCCCGATCTTGGAAGTTTCTTTGCAGCGCGCTGAGCCATAGCGGCAGTGTTTTGTGCCTCCTTGGTGATGAGCGCGAGCACTTTACGAGTGGCAGCCGAACATACATTTTGTGACTCTTCTGCGGCATCAACTAATTGACTGAGATCTTCTAACTTATCAGTATCTTTTGTTTTTCCGGTCCTAATAATATCGGAGATAGCTTCGCGTTCTAGATCAGTTGCATATGCCCTTCGATCAAATAGCTTCTTGAATGCATCGCGATGCAATGGATGATTTAAGAGAGGCTGAAGATCTTGTATGCTTTCGGCAGCTTCAATTTGTTGCAACATCCAGGCATAGAATTCAGAATTCTTAGGATCAAGAACATAAGGAGAGGGATTCATGCGCTTGCTGACAGCTCGTTGCCCTCGGCTGATAGCGGAGAGCAAGCCATCAAAAACGCTTGTTGGAATAGTAACTTGCACTTGCACCGTTTCTTCGGGGCCGGCGGCTTCTTCGGGACGGGGTTTTGGCGGTGCAGTTTTTTGCACTGCTTTTTTCATTGCTGGTGCGGGTGAGGCTGGAGCGACGGTTTTTGGAGATGCAGCAGCGACAGCGGACACTTTGGGTGTGGCAACTTTTCTCGGCAGAGCGGCAACAGGCGGCGTATCTTGAGCAGGAGTTGAGGATTCTGAAGTTCCGCTTGCAGCAGCTGAGTCACTTTCATCATCGTCATCATCCGAAAGTTCGACAGTGCCAAATGCTGGGGCTGGTGGTGCCTTTGCGATGGGAATTGCTTTTGTTGCTTGCTTGGCGACAGCAGTTCTAAGCGCTGCGGCTTTCGATGCAGCTTTTGGGGCAGCCTTTGCGACAACGGGTTGCGCAGCAATTGTTTCTTCATCTGCGGCGACAAAATCTTCATCCTCCATGGCCCGGAGAGGAACATGCAGGGATGCCAGAGAGATGAGTGTGAGAAATAATTTTTTGCGCATTAAAAACTCCTTTTTTGGTGAATGTCATAAAAAATTATCGATGCTGTTCAAGAAAAAATAAAAAATCGCCCTCAAGTCTAGTAAAAGAAGCAAAAAGGGCAAGAACCTCCTGAGTTAGGCCAGACAACAAAAAAGGGCGCAGTGATGAACTGCGCCCTTCATATCGCGAATTATAGTCGCTATTTTAGGAAGTTATTTAGGAAGCATATCCACGCCGCGTTGAGCAGTAGCGGCCGCTTGCTGATTTTTTTGTACCGCAAGTTCAGTAAACTTGCAATAAAATGATGGGAGCGACTTTTGAGCCAGAGCAGTAGCTTCGAAAATTTGGCCGATCTTAGTTAGTCCGGCGCTATCTGTTGCTAATTTTCCATTCAGCATGTCGCGAGTCATCTGAGCTAGTAAATTCTGACCCGCACACGCGCGAGCAGTTATTCTTTTGAGCGCGTCTCCACCAAGTTCCTCATCATGCAGGAGTGCGGTCAGATCTTCCAAGTTAGTAGCCGCTTCTGTTTTTTCCATAAATTTGGAATACAATTGCGTATTCTTTGGATTAAGAACATAACTTTCCGGATCCCATTGCTTACTTGCAGAATTTATCGCAGCTCCCATGGCATCGCTTAGCTGTTTTTGAAAGCCGGTGTAGCCAAAAACAGCATTATTCAGAACTTTTCTTGGAATACTGAGAGTCTCGTCCACCTCGGGAGAGGCTGCGCGGAGCATCTCAAAGCCAGTGGCAGTAGCACCATCTTTTTCAGAGCCCTTACTTATGGCCACTACAGCACCTTCAGTCACAGGTTCCATCGCCTGTATTGATGCCTGTATCGTTGTTAGGCAAAGCAGTGTGAATAATTTTTTCTGCATATTCGTGATTCCTTTGTGTGGATTGTGTGAAAATATTCAAGATTGTTAAGAATCAATGGAGATGTATAAAGAAAGAGCGCAGATTATTCTGCGCTCCTTTTTCGAAAATGTGTCTACTATTTTATGACCTAGCGATTAGATATCGCTTTCAAGAGAAGGCATGTCATTATTGCCATTGTTTACGGAGTTGCTTTTGGGAGTTTTGTGTAATTTATTGAGTAGTTCAACGAGAGTAGGAGACAAATGTTTTTGGTAGGTTGCAAGGGTTCCGGCAAATACTTCCTCATCATCCGCCACTTGAGCAACCGTTTCAATTGCATACAATGTATTTCGATGTGCTAAGAGTAAAACAGCGGAGAGCTCCTCGGTTGTTTTTGCGCTTGCTATTGCTTCTTTATTTCTTCGAAATTCATCAAGAGATACATGCTTACTTAATTGCTCTCGCATTTTATACATCTGATTCTCGAGATACATTTCACCTAAAAAGAGTGCTGCATTACCAAATTTTTGTGCCACCTGTGTTGAGGCTAATTGAGTCGCAGCATTCGCCACAGCAGCCACAACAGCGTGGCCAGTTGGCTGCGCTTGTTGCTGTGGAAGGAGAGTGACTACGCTATCATCTCCAGGGACATCGAAAGGATTTCGGCTGCTGGTAGCATCGCTGACTGGGACTAATTGCTTATCAGCATCCATAGCTATGGAGAAAGATGAGATTCCGCTTGCCGTGAGGAGTATGAGAAGATTTTTTTTCATGAAAGATCCTTATTTGAGAGTTGATGAAATATTCGATGCTGCTACTAAGGAAAAATAAAAAACCGCAATTAAGTCTAGTAAAATGGGAAAAAAGGGCAAGACTATTTAGTTTTTTCCACCTTTTATTATTTTTTTGCGTCCAATGTTTTTTGGCGTAATCTCAATAATTCAATTTGATTTGGTGTCAAAAAATCTTTGTTGCCTGCCAAGAAACCTTCAAAAGCATGAGTTCCCCATTTTGCAACATCCTCTGCGCCGATTACACAATGTCTATCGGCTTGAAATGATTCCTCAATAATGCCATCGATTTCTTCCAAGGAAGGAGTTTCGGCTTGCAGCAGAGCATTCGATTTTGCAACATAAGCTTTGAATGCCGTTGCGCCATCAGCTTGCCACAACGCGGTAAGGCTATTGGCTGCACGGGTTGCTAATTTCAAAACGGCCTGTCCTTCGGCAGTGCTGGCAGCGGTGAGAGCTTTGTCTGTGAGTTCAATAAATTGGGCGGCCTTCTCTGCTCCTATCCAGAGCGCTGGGGTGAGTTCCGGAGTGCTTGGAATGGCTCTAGTCGGCTGCGATGTGCGGGAGTAAACTTTCGATTGTCGTATGGATGAAGGTGCGCCATCAGTTGCGCGTATTTCGGCTGCTGCTTCTTTTATCTCTTGTATTACGGCTGTTTGTTCCGCTTGTTCTTGTGCTTGTCGAGCTCTGTCTTGGGCATCCCATGTTTCTTTAAGCACTTTGGAGATTTCAGTATCCATCCCCATTGCAGAAGATGCGATGTTGCCAGCAGCGAGAAGTAATAAAATGTTGTGTTTCATACGATTCCTTTTTTAATAGGGGATTTTTAATTTCCGCTAGTTTAGTACCATTTTCACAAAAAGCACAAGTGGTTCCTCCTCTTTTTGCTGCGATTGAAAAAGTTGGTAAAAGTGCGTTCCTGTGGTACTATAAGTGCCACTATTCTGCGTAAAATTGAAGCAGAAAATGAGTAGAACAAACACATGTATGTAAGGAGTTCTTTTATGAGTAATCGTTTATTTGTCCAGAAGAATGGGGCTTTCATTGGCGCATTTATGTTGCTTTTATTGCTTCCAGGCTGCGGCATGTTCGACTGGATAAAAGACAAAATGGGTGGTAGTCGTCAGGTTGCATCTTCCTCGATGGATCAGGGAATTATGTCTGATGGTTCGCAAGTGGTTGTTTCGATGGATGGCCAACCGTTGATCACTCAAGAGCGTTTGATTAAAGAAAAAAATGATGTGATTGAATCGAACCCACAGCTCAAAGCAATGCTTGCCATGATGGATGAAAAGCAGCTTGAACGTAATCTTGCTGAAGGGCTCACCAATCAGGAAATCGTTGCACGCTTCATTACCGAAAATAACATTCAAGCAACCAACGAATATCAAGAAGAATTAGAACGTACAATTCGTTCTATTCGCCATATGTTGAACGTGAAATACTTTAGCCAACAGTTCCCAGTAGCGGTAAATGAATCTGATGCGAAATTGTTCTATGACAAAAACAAAGATTCAATGCCACAATTGTTACTTTCACGCGGTGGGATTGAAGCAAAAGGTCTCTCATTTCAAAAGCTTGAAGATGCGAAAAAGTTTTTAACCCAAGCAAATCAAGCTGGCTTTGATAAAGCGGCACAAACTGCTGCAGCAACAGACAGAGTGAAAGATTTCCGTTTGGTTAACAAACAAAGCCTTGGCATCGATGCTGAATTGCGTGATGACATTCTTGATATCGCACAAGCGCCAGCAACAAAGCTGTTCACGCTTAAAGATGGCACACACTGGGTTGTATTTGCCGATAAAAAAGAAGACGCGCAATACCGTCCATTCGAACAAGTTAAAGATGATTTGAGACAGTATCTTGAAAAAGAAAAACGTGTTGAGCGTTTCGATCAAGAAATTTCTCGCTTGAAACAAGAATACCGCGTTATGATCAACGAAGATTATTTCTCACCAGCGCACGCTGAACAAGCACCAAACAGTGCTGTTTCTCTTGCACAAGGCGAGCAACAATCGGACATGGATCAACCAGCAGCTAACGTTGAGCAAGAAGTGGCTCATGCGGCACGCGCAGCATAAATCTTCCCTAAATTAGCTAAGAAAAAAAAGAGCGTATCGAAAGATGCGCTCTTTTTTGTTACACTCAATGCGAAAATTATCTTAATCCTTCATTCGCCACTCAGCAAATGTCGGGGATAAAAAACTCAGGAAGTACCAAATGAAAAAATTATTACTGTATGTGATGCTTGGCATTGGATTGGTGTCTGGATTTAATACCAATACCAAAGCAAAGACAAAATCAACAACACAAAATGCACCACAAAAAAATGTTGTATCAGATAAGCAACAACAGCCGCTCACCTTCAAGAGCGATGAGTTTTTGATCGACACAATTCAGGCAGTGGTCCATGGCCAATCGGGAACGGAAATTATCACGATGTCCGATGTTGAGCGCCCAAGCTTGACGGGCCAGATGCGCAAAATAGATGATCTTGTTTTCGAGCGCATGGTGCTTCTTGATGCGGCCAAACATAAAATTCCAATGGATGAAGAAGCGGTGGATAAATATCTGCAGCAAATTATGCGTGAGAATGGTATGACGCAAGACCAGCTGAACCAAGTGTTTCTTTCAGCAGGATACACGCAAAAAGAGGGTCGTGAGCAATTTAGCATCATGCAAACGGTCAATACCATGCTCGATTTTAAAGTGCGTTCTGGGTTGATCGTACCGCGCAGGGATATCGAAGCCTATTTTGAATCCCATCCGGAAGTTGTTGAGGCGCAATATTTTGTGCAGTATGCGCGAGTGCCATTTGATAGAACGCAAGATAAAGAAGCACAACGTAAAGAACTTGCGGCCTATGCAAAAACAGGCAAAGGTTTGAGCAGCGTTCCGTGGAGTGATCCATTCTGGATTAGCAAAGATGAGATTGCGGATGATAAACTTTTCATTTTTGATCTTCCTGTGGGCACTATTTCGCAGCCACAAAAAACGGCAACGGGGTTTGAACTCTATCGCGTGAAAGATACCAGAGAATCCCGTGCGCGAACTCTAGAAGAGCGCTATCGAGAAATTTCAGACATTTTGCGCCAGCCGCGCTACCAACAATTATTGAGTGATTATCGCACTGCGCTGATGAGTGGCTCGATAGTTGTTTATCTTTAGAGAAAGTTATTCAGCTTCTTCTTCGTGATGATCTTGATCTTGAAGCTCCTGTGCAAGCAGGAGCGTTTTTTCTATCAAATCTTTTTTGCGATCTTTTAATTCCGGCTTAGTGTCAAAATAGGCGCTGAGTAGTGATGGCAAATCCATTTCCATATTCACCGCGCCAAATCGCCGCTCGCGTGTTTCGACTGGTCGAATTGGAATAATTCCAACCACATACATTGCAGATGCGCAGGCACGGTGCACGAGTTTGAGATCCGCCGCGTCTTGCCGCCCCGGCGGAATGTGATAGACCACTTTGAGCACTGCGTCGGTGATATCATGCTTGGCGATGGCAGCCAGCACCTGTTCCGTTTGCGCTTCGCCTTCTTTGAGCTGCACATCGATCTGGATGAAGGGGCGTGTGGGTGTTTTGATAAATTCGTGCGAGCAGGTTCCTTTTTGAGCAATGGAGACCACGCAGAAACCTTTCGCCTCTTTGCGTTCACCAAAATCAACCCGTTCAATCGATCCAGCATAGACCACTGATGGATAGCCATTTTTGTTCAAATCTTGATAACGATGCAAATGGCCAAGCGCCACATAATCAAATGGTTCGATTGCCAATTGTGATGGAAGCAGAATTGGATCGGTGCCGAAGATCGCACGTTTTTCTGATCCGGAAAAAATGCCGTTGCTCACGGTCAGATGGCCAGCAAGGACTGCAGGGACTTTTGGATCCAATGCGGCAGCTTGATCTTTGATGATGTGTGCGATTGCTTTGGAAATGTAGGATGTTATTTCATGCGCCGTTTTGTGCAGATGTTTTTCTGCGATCGAGACCGTGTTGCGTGTTGGCCAGGGAATGCCAACAACATTGATAGGACCATTTTTTGTTTCTAAATGTATCGTGGTTGGTTTGGATACCACATGAAAACCATCCACCGGCAGCGTGCTGAAAATATCGAGTGCATTCGCTTTGCCAAAACTCAAAGGATGATCATGATTACCCACCACAATGATTGCAGGAATTTTTGCATCATAGAGGCGGAAAAAGGATTCGATTAATAATTTTTGCTGTGTCTGGCTCGGGTGCGGTGTTTTATACGCATCGCCAGAGAAGAGAAAAAAATCAACTTTGCGCTCTATGGCCGCATCAATGCAAAAATTGAAGGCGCGATCAAAATCCAAAAGGCGCGAATGGATTCCCGTCTTTGGATCAACGCGTCCATAATTTTCAACGCCGTAATGAATATCTGCAGTATGAATAAAGGTAATCATGTCTATGAGTATAGCATGATCATTGCCATTAGTGGATTTCTAAAGTTTGCTTTTGGGGCGCTTTAGATCCTTTGGATTGCAAGTGATGATAGCTAGCTGCAGAATCACAGCGGTCGTTCCTTGCAAAGGGCACGTCACTTTTTCGGCTTTAGGTTTGAGAAAATGTATCTCCCCATTTTCAATAATTATTTCTTTTTTAGGATCATTTCCTTTGTTGCCATTCATGCAGTTGAGGGCGTTGGTACTTATCAGCAATAAAAGCGGAAGCATAATTTTTTTCATGAGTTCCCCTAAAGTTTGCTTTGTGGTTCCTGACTCTTTTTGAACGCATCCAAAAAGGCCTTGACACTTTTTTGATCAAGAGTGAGCCCTAGGGATTGTACAAAGTTTTGGATATTTGTGCAGCCATCAATCGTGGCTTGTGTTCCATTTGGGTTAAAGCAGGGAAAACAAAATTGAGGAAGTAGTGCGAAGGGCAATGATCTACTTCTTGTTGTCGGATCACTCAAGACATAGAGTCTTAATTTTTGAGTTATGTCTCGAGATGCCTCGGGTTGCAATTTGGTAACTTGATCGAATTGTGAGACACAAATTTCACCGCTTTGTGTGGCGGCTAAAAGATCGAGAGACTTTTTGTTGTCCATACTGTTGAGCGTGCTCATGCCTGAAAGCAGCAGGAGAGAAAGGGAAAAAGTTTTCTTCATTGAGGATTTCCTGTCTCGAAATTGTTTGTGCATTACGTTACTTCGTTTCCGCGTGTGCCACAAGCTGCTTTCTTTTTTGGCGTAATTCATACAAAAAGCATGCGGCATATTGTGCAAGGTTTGATTTTAATTTTTTAATTTCACGTCGCTGTGGTTTGGCAAGAGATTTCAAAAATTCGCGTTGATGATTCTGACGCCATTCTTTTACTACCGTTTTTTTCGCCCACTCTGGTGGTTGTTCTTTCGCCCACCCCGGGGATTTTTTCAAGCCTCTTATCTTTTTGATAAATGAAACCACTGCGTCTATGGGGCTTGCTTGAATCAGTTCGCCATCATAATTGAAACATTTTAAAGGAGAGAAAACATCTTTGTCTTGAGGGGTGTAGAGATCATTAGTCTCGATTTGGAAGAAATGACTTCCTCTATTGCACATAGGCCACGGTAATGGATATATCAATGCATACACAATCTGATTGGATTTTCTTTCTACGATACCTTTTACTCCCAATTCTTTAACTCTACATTCAATATATCGTTCCATCTGCCAACATGTTAATTTTTCATTGGCGGCGAGAGCCTGGAGTATGGGATGGGCTCCAAATTGTGCAGTTGCTGCAGGAGTTGCAAGATCCATGCTCTTGAGTGGGCAGAGGTTTATCAGCAGCAGCAGCGCTATGAACAATTTTTTCATGATCTATTCCATTTCAAAATGTCTCAATTTGCCGATACTGGGAGTACCGAAAGCGAGTGTTACTTTATCAGGGTCAAACAGAGAGGGATCTTTTTTTTGCAGGCGGTTTAGAATATAGTTCTCATATTGTTTAAATTCTTCCATAAAAGTTTTAGCGTATACATCAAGGTGGATTTTACCCGGTTTGGGTGTGAGTTCGGGTATTCGCTTTGCGGCAATATCTACTATTTTTCTCTGCAGACAGGGAAGCCGATCACGATCGCCTGCCACTAAGCCCACATGCTTACGCAAAAAGGTTTCAACTCGCTCTGTACTTTCTCCCCGGTAATCAGGGTATCGGTGATGAGGATCAAAAAGGAAGGTATCCTTGCCTAATGTTAATACATACTTGAAAACGATTGGACGAGCATTTCTTTGTTCACCATTATAATCTACTGTCCAACCAGTCTGGCCGTATTCTTTTTCTACTTTCAACTCCACATCTCCATTGAGTATGTCTGCGATGAGTGGGTGCCAGTAATGTGCCTGGCAACTAATTTTTTTTGCACGAATCTCAGCAAGTGCTTTTTCTTTTGCACGAATCTCAGCAGATTCTTCCATGCAATTGAGCGTGCTGATGCTGGCTGATAGAAAAAAAAGGGTGATAATTTTATTCATTGAGAGATGTCCTATCCTAGTGGTGTTCGTGCATTATTTGTTCTTATTGCCTATTTTTTGTTTTTGGCGCAATTGATGCAAAAAACATGCGGCATATTGAGCAGTATTTGATTTTAATTTTTTAATTTCACGTCGTTCTGGTTTGGAAAGAGATTTCAAAAATTCTTTTTGGTGTTTTTCACGCCATGCTCGAACCGTAGTTTTTTTCGCCCACCATGGTTTGGGTTTCACGTCACGATTTTCTTTAATAAAGGAGACAACTGATTCTATAGGATCATCCGGAATACGTTCAAAATCGTGGGGATCAAAACTACTGAGCATGCTGAAAATATTGGGAGAATCTTCTGCGTCAAGCATGCTCAATTCAAAGAAGGCGCTTTGTTTAGTGCTCACATTCCAGGATTCGGCAACAACTTTTTTTAAGCTCCATAACTGCTTCGTTCCCGGGGAAAAAGTTTCCCGCTTTTCTCGCCAAATTTCTCCATGATCACCATGAATATCTCGTCTCATCCACACAAGTTGGAGCTCCTCTTGCAACACTGCTCCCATCATTGGATGGGGATCCACTTCCATGCTGTGCACAGGGCAGATACTCACAAAAATGATGAATGAGATGAGATGTTTCATTCTTTATTTTTCCTCTGCAGTCCGAGCGGCTTGTTCTTGTGCCCTGTGTTCGAGCCTCGCGAAAATTTCATTTTTGTGGGCTTTGAACTCACGAAAAAAAGTGGTTCCACCCCCGAGCCATCTTTCCTTAAGCCATGACAGCTCATGTTGGTCTGGTGTTTCGAAGACATCATCTCCGAAAAGCTCAAGGGCATCGAAGCATTCCTGGGTTTCGGGAGTATCTATACGTTTACGTTTTGCTTTAGGATCTAAATTATAATCCCAAGCAGCAATATTCATAAAATCACTGCGAAAGGTGCTGCCGTTTTTATGGGTGAATTGCAACCGATATCTTTCTTCTAGCCATGCTTGCGAAGGTGATCCGAGAAGCTTGTTAACCTGGTGTGATTGCACAAGCTCTATTTCACCAGCAAGGATCGCTTTGGTTATTAAGCTTTCTGGTTGCCATTCAGCCGACTGCTCGTCCACGTCCATGCACTGCAATGCGCCATTGCTTGCAAAAAAAAGGAGCGCGATGAGTTTTTTTTCCATCGATTTATTCCTTAAAAAGTATCACTCTAAATTAGGCGTATCATTTTCCGTTTTGATTGCACCGAAGAATGAGAATTTGCCCTTCGGGCTGCTATTTTTATTCTTGTCCTCATCATTCGATTGCGCATGAATTTTGTGCGCATAGCCTTCTTTATTTGTCTGGTACGCACGGGCAATCGCGAGCGCATCGGATGGCACATCCTTGGTGATGGTCGATCCTGCAGCGGTGAATGCATTATTGCCGATAGTAATTGGTGCAACAAGGCTATTATTTGTGCCGATAAAACTATTATCACCAATCACCGTTTTATGTTTATTTTTGCCATCATAGTTGCAGGTGATGGTGCCGGCGCCAATATTGGTGCGTTCGCCAATAGTTGCATCACCAAGATAGGTCAGATGTTTTGCCTTTGTGTGTGAGCCAACAATTGAGCGGGCCACTTCCACAAAATTTCCAATGCAGGCATGATGTTTGATCGTGCTATTTTTGTGCACATGCGCATAGGGGCCAACTTCTGCCCATTCTTCAACGGCAGAATTTTTTATGATCGAGTGGGAATGAATGTGTGCGTTATCCTGCACGATTGCATCTTCGATGATGGTGAATGCTTCGATGCGGCAGTTGCTGCCAATGGTGGTGTTGCCCAATAGGTGCACGCCCGCGCCGATAAAGGTGCCATTGCCAATGGTGACATTCAAATCAATATGCGCATTTTGTGCGGTGAAAAAACGCACGCCGTTTGTCATCCAATGGCGGATCATCTCTGCGCGCTTAATTTGTTCTGCGGCCCACAAATCTTCGAGCGTGTTGATTCCGCGGATAACATCAAATGGTGCGCGTGTAGTGGCCACGGTGCTGTGTTGTTTGCTTGCGATGCGCACGAGATCGGTGATGTAGAATTCATCATTGAAATGGCGCTGTTTCAAATCGCCGGTGTGTGCTTCGAGAAACGTTTTTTTCACAATATAAATTTCAGCATTCACGAAACCATGATCATGAAGTTCGCCTTCAAATTCATCCGCTTCGATAATTTCTATGCGACCATCATTCTCCACCACGCGGCCATAGGTTTCTGCGCGTCTATCGCTATTATGTGCAGTGACAAAGCTGATCATCGCGCCCGTTTGCAGATGCGTTTCCCAAAGATGGGTGATAATTTCTTCAGTCACGAGTGGGATGTCGCCATTCATGATAAGAATGTTGTCCTGCTTCCAGGTTGCTTGGGAACATAAAATTGCGTGTCCGGTTCCGAGCTGCTCTTCTTGGTAGGCAAAAGAAATAGTGTTGTGTTGCTGAGTGATTGTTTGTTCGATGCTATCTTTTTGGTAACCGACTACTGCCGTTGTGGGTATCTTTAATCCTTCAAGTAATCGTGTGACATACAAAATCATTGCTTGGCCACAAATTTTTTCGACCAATTTTGTTTTGCCTGTATTGAAACGAGTTGATTTTCCTGCCGCGAGAACAATTGCTTGAAGATTGGTAATCATACCATCTCTCTCTTTTTATCAAATTCGGAGATTTATACCGTTATACTATTTCTAAAATTTGTAGGTCAATATGCCGGAGATCTACATATTTTGGGTCCCTAGTTTATACCTCACATAGAGGCAGAGCAAGCATTGAATATTAGAAGACATATTCTCCCCCATTGGCTTTTATCATGCACACGTACTTCTCAAAAAAGAAGAATCAGTTATTATAGAGGGCACAATCAACGTGCAACAGCGCGTATTTTTTTATCATTTCTGTTAAGATGTAACGTACACCGTAAGTGCAGGGTCCCAGATGTTAAATATGAAGCCTTCGTTGTTCCTGCTGTTTATTTTATTCTGTGCATCAGCAGCACAAGCCATGGTTTTCGATAACCGTTATCTACCGCTATTGCAAAAACCACGATTCGATTTGGATGGAACGCTTTCCTGTTTTGAAACAGATTTTGTGATCGCCACCGCGAGCGATGCCTATAGCTCCTCTGATCAAGACACGAGTATTCCCGAAATTTGGGGGGTGCTTGATTTGGGCGAGATGAGCACTGCGATGCAAAAGGCGGGATACACGAGTCCACTCCGTCCTGATTGGCAGGGTGCAAAAATTTGGTTCAGAACGCCAAGCAAAATTCAGATGCAAGCGCTTACCTTCTTTTTCCATCAGCGATTGCTCGATTGGTTTTATGTGGGTGCCTCATGGGCATTCTTCCGAACCAACTCGCGTCAAAATTTTATAGTCAATACCAGTTCGGGTAAGACAAACTTATTTCTCTCCGTACCAGATATTCTTGAGCTCGAACAAGATCGCGTTGCAATGTTCAACACGGTTGGGATCGATAGCGGACACACTGCGCAACTTGGGTTTGGAGATGTTGATTTTTGGATACGCTTTGCGCATGTCTGGAACTACACGCTCAAATTCAGAAGCATCGATGCAGGTATTCGCTTTGGTATGTTAGCGCCATCAGGCATTTCGCAAGATCCGCACCGATCTCCATCCATACCGAATGGTGGTGATGGACATTGGGGGATCTATACCACCTTCGAATCATTATTTGAACTCAAAGAAGATATTAAGGCCGGAGTTTCTCTGCGCTTTAGCAAGCGATTCCAAAATACCAAAAATCGACGTATGCCAGTTTTGACTGAACCAGATATTTTTGGTGTGCTTTATGGTCCTGCAAAAGTTGATCCGGGTGTGACTATCGTATTTTCACCATACTTTTTACTCGAAAATTTACGTCAGGGTTTGGCGCTTGGTTTGCAATACACATTGCGCAAACATTTCCAGGATCTCTGGTGCGATGCACGATGTGATCAAACCGTGCTTGCTAATTTGAGGCAGGTGCAAAAAAATTCTGAATGGGCATCGGAATATTTTTCACTGTATGTTTTGTATGACTTTGGTAGGGTGAGAGCGTTGCGAGATTTGGCACCAGTATTAACATTCCGTTGGGATATTCCATCTCATCTGTTTGTGAGTAACCGCGTGGCCAAAGCGCAACAAGTATCTCTTGGTTTGGAATTTGCGTTTTAATTGTGAAAGTGGGGACGAGATGAAAGATAGAATTTTAAAATTTTTTCCGGCACGAAAGTTTTTTAGTTTTTTTTCGAATGATATGGCAATCGATTTGGGTACTGCAAACACGGTGGTTTTCACACCCAGCAGGGGAATTGTGCTCAATGAGCCATCAGTGGTTGCGGTAAAAGCACACACCAATCAGGTGCTTGCTGTTGGCCGCAAAGCAAAAGAAATGCTTGGCAAAACGCCAGAAAATATTATTGCATCTCGCCCATTGCGCGATGGTGTGATTGCAGATTTTGATCTAACCGGCCACATGCTCCGCCACTTCATTCAAAGTGTGCATGATGATCGCCGCAGATTTATTCGCGCTCGTCCACGCATGATTATCGGTGTGCCTTCAGGCATCACGCAAGTTGAACGGCGTGCAGTGAAGGATTCAGCGCTCCAAGCAGGTGCGCGCGAAGTCTATACCATTCCAGAACCAATGGCAGCAGCGATTGGTGCCGGATTGCCAGTTCATGAACCATCAGGAAGCATGATCGTTGATATCGGCGGCGGAACCACAGAGGTTGCAGTAATCTCATTGATCTCCGGTGTGTTTTGCCGATCAGTGCGCGTTGGTGGTGATGAAATGGATCGTGCGATTGTGCAGTATGTCAAACGCAAATATAACTTATTTATCGGCGAACGAACCGCAGAATTGATCAAGATGCATATTGGTTATGCATTGTTAGAAGATAATGCTGCACGCCAACAGACCATGCTAGTCAAAGGGCGTGATTTAGTTTCTGGTGTGCCAAAGACCGTTGAACTGACGGCCCTCGAAGTGAACGAGGCATTGCTTGAAACTATTTCGAGCATCATTGATGCGGTACGCGTTGCCTTGGAAAATACACCACCAGAACTCTCTTCTGATTTGGTTGATAAAGGAATCGTGATGGCGGGTGGCGGATCGCTTTTGAAAGGGTTGGATAAACTGATTTCGAAAGATACTGGTTTGCCAGTACGCGTTGCGGAAGATCCACTCTTTTGTGTTGTGCGTGGAATTGGTAAAGTGATAGAAGATCTAGATTTCTTCAAAGATGCGCTTGTTGAATAAAAGCGATGTATAGAGAGAGGAACGCCTAAAGGATGGCGCATTCAGAAGGCATACGCCTTAAGAAAAAATACGGCCAACATTTTTTGCGCGATGAGCGGGTTGTGCAACACATGATCGATGCGGTTACCATTGGGCCTAACACCTCAGTTTTTGAAATTGGGTGTGGCGATGGATTTTTGACGCAGGCAATTTTGCGTACCAACATTGCACGGTTATTTGTTTTTGAAATTGATCCTGAATGGGCGAAGTTCATTCGGGATAAATTTAAATCAGATACACGATTGCACATGTTCGAGGCGAATTTTCTTGATCAAGATCTGCGTATGCTCGATGAACACAAACCGTGGACAGTGCTTGCCAATTTGCCTTATCAAGTGACTTTTCCCATTTTGCACCGCTTCCATGAAGTGCGGCATCGCCTTGCAGAAGGCGTTGTGATGGTGCAGGAAGAAGTGGCGCAAAAAATTACCAAGACCCATGGCCGGGGCTATGGATTCTCCTCTCTTTTTTTCCAGCACTATTTTGAATGGAAACAACTCGATAAAATTCCACCAACGGCATTCCATCCGGCGCCGAAAGTTTTTTCTCGCTTGCTTTATTTCAAGCCTAAAAAAACGGTAACGCCGATTCCTCAGGAAGCAGCTTTTTGGGAATTCATCACAACCTGCTTCAAGCAGCCACGGCGTATGTTGCGCAATAATTTGCGTCAGGCGCATTATGATGAATCAAAGCTTTCTGAAGAAACATTGTCGCTGCGAGCGCAGCAGATGAGTATGGAAGATTTTTTGAAGGTGTGGGATCAAATTCGGACATAAATAAAAAGGGGTGCATTAAGCACCCCTTTTTTAATCCTCGCTACATATTCTTTTCAAGAAACTCCCGTGCGTAGGGATTTAAAGCGTCCCTCAGATAATGAGAGATCTTATTAAATGTGCGAATATCATTTCTAAGGATATAGATAATGATTTGAGCACTTGCAAGATCAAGTTTATTGAGATCAACTGCAGCAATATTAAGTGTGGAGAATCGCCACAGTCTTGCGATGGTATCTGAAGCAGTGGCTATAGAGTGGCCATCTGAACTGAATGCAACTGACTCGACCGCTTGATCATGAGGTAGTGTGGTAATAGGTTGCGGATTCTGGTCTTCTCCTACTCTCCATAGCTTTGCGGTCTTATCCCAAGAAGCAGTGGCTATATAGCGGCCATTTGGATTGAATGCCACTGCCGAGACTTTGTCATTATGTGGAAATATAGCAAAGGGTTGTGGATTCTGGTTAGATCCTATTTTCCAAAGCTTTGCAGTTTTATCCCCTGAAGCAGAGAGAATAAAGTGGCCATCTGGGCTGAAGGTAACTGCCATGACTGCCTTATTATGCGGGAATGTGGCAATGAGTTGCGGATTCTGGTCTTGTTCTATTTTCCATAGTTTTACGGTCTTATCGAGTGAAGCAGTAGCAATATAGTGGCCATCTGGACTGAATGCGATTGAGGTGACTGTCTTATTATGTGGGAATGTGGCAATGGGTTGTGGATTCTGGTCTTGTTCTATTTTCCATAGTTTTGCATTTGTATCATCTGAGGCAGTAGCTATATGTTTGCCATTTGGGCTGAACGCAACTGCATGGACCTCTCCATTATGCGGGAACGTAGCAATGGGTTGCGGATTCAGTGTTAGTTCGTTTTTCCACAGCTTCGCCGTCTTGTCGAGTGAACCAGTGGCGATATAGTGGCCATTTGGACTGAATGCAACTGCCATGACCGTGCTATCATGCGGGAGTATAGCAAGAGGTTGCGGATTCTGGGCTTGTTCGTTTTTCCACAGTTTTGCAGTCTTATCGAGTGATCCAGTGGCTATATATTTGCCATTTGGACTGAATGCGACTGCCCAGACTGGTCCATTATGTGGGAATGTAGCAAGGGGAATCGTTAATTTAGAGACCAGGGTTGGCCATGCCTGATTGAGAATTAATCTCCGAACATCGGGTATCGCATTGAGTGGATTGAGAAATAGTCTCTTATAAATCGCATACATTGTTGCATTTTTGAGTTTATCAAAATGCGCATCGAACATGCGTTGTGCACATTCGGGAATGGCATATTTTTGCAAAAATGATTCTGCCGGAGATGCGCCTTCAGTGGGAATTCTAATATCTAAATAATTTGCAGCAAGGGTGATACCAGCGAGATCTTCGTCTGATTCATCTTTCAAATCAATTGGTGTTCCATTTTTAATGTTTTTTGTGCAGCCAATGATCTTGGCCAATATTTTGCCGGTAATATTCGGCAGTGGAATAACATCATCTGGATTGGCATCTTGCATGAGATTTTTGATAGTTTCGCTTAAGATAGCAAGAGATTTTTGTACCACAAAATAGTGCCCATCTTGCGATTGTAGACTAACTAGATCGTAATTGGGGAGCTTTTCCAATGCGGTCTTTTTATCTTTGATAATCTTTTCATTTGGCGCTTCAAAAGATATAAACTTTTTCTCTTTTATCGTCATTGTGGCTGATTGCATTCCAATGAGTGATACGCCGCTGGCGAGGGCCAACAAACATAAAAACTTCTTCATATCCCTCTCCTTTGAATACTGAAAATATCTTGGCTATTAACCTACTTGATGGGAGAGTGGGAATGAAAGACTTTTTTCTATTTCGGACATGAAGAAGCCCGTCATTTCTTGCCGAGAAATGACGGGCTAGTATATTTTACTCTTAAGATAATCTACGCAGTGTTATAGTGAAGCTCGTCCGCTCTTTCATAGGTCAACTGCAAGCGTTCTTGGAACGTTTGTTCATTATAATTTTCAGGTTTATATTTCCACAACGTCTCTTTGATCGTGGCAAGGTGTCGCGGATCTACTGTTGGCAGCACGCCATGCAAGTGGATAGTATTTCCTGTGTTGCGTGTAAATACCGCGCGTCCATTTTCTGGGCGAAGATCAAACACAAAATGATGCTCCGGATTGTTTGTATGGCTGTGGGCATTGGCCGCATGAATAATGAATGGCACAAAGCTTGCTGCAGGCAATGGTGCAATAATCAAATCGGGACGGTAGTCGCTTAACGCCCAGCCGAAGAACCAGAGCTCAGCATGGCCAGGAGAAACGTTCGTGAGCAATTTTGAACGGCCCCTAATGATCGCAGGATTCTTATAATTTTGTGTGAGGGCAAATCGCGTTGGGTTATCCACAACCCCTTTTGCGCAGCGTCTCATCTTGAACTGAATTTGGTGTAGTTTTTTTGGCAACTGGAAGGTTGCGTCAGCTTGAATTTTTTTGCTGCAGGCAAATTGGCTTGGGGTGAGCAAGTCTATTCGTTGGACTCGATCGGCTGACGAGAAAATATTGTAGACGGTGCCAAACAGATCATCATTAATATATTGGTAGGTGATTTTGTGTAGCGGCGTTCCGAGAAGAACGAGCTGATCAATATGCAGGTTTGATTCTGGAAAAAGATCCTGATGGGCAGCACCAAGATTGAGGGCAACGTTGCCGCCTTGACTAAACCCGATAACGGTTATGTGTGGTTCTTGACCATGATTTTTATAATTTTTGACTTCCTGCTCAAGTTCCCGAAAGAGATCAGTTGCCGCTTTTAGGTATTCTTTGTTACTGTGCAGGCCATTCCATCCAAAAGAGTAGTAGTGCCGTTTTTCAGTCGCACCGGCTGCGCTATACATCTGATCAAAGACATAGGCCATGGCTCCAGCACTATTGCCCGGGATGGCATCCTGAGATTCTATTTTGCGCAGGCCAAGATCCTGGATAACCTGATTTTGATAGAAAAAAGGGTCATTTCGCAGGGCGGTAATGTGAGTTGCATAGTAGGTATCCGACACGGTATCGCGCCAGAAATTGATAAGTTGTTTTGGACTTTTGATGTGATAATGGACGCCACAAACCCCATGGACAAACACCACGATGTGAGGTTTCATACCTGAAGAAGCTCGAAAGTCTGGCTGATTCTGGTACGATATGATCCCAAAGGTGAGCAAAAAGAGTAGTGACGCTGAGAAGATACGGAAATTCACTGAACTTCCCCCATTTTTTAGAAATTCATCCTGTAATTAAATCTACCATAAATGGCCAATTTTTCAAGGGGTAATGGGATAGTATGATTTCATATAGAAACAATCGCGCGGCGCTCTGCACCGTTCTTGGCATCCTCATATGGGCCCAACCTCTCCTTGGCATGGAGGGGGCGGAAGCCAAGGGCAAGGACTCTCTTTTTACGGGTGAAAGAGCCTACGCCACCCAGGAAGATGAGGATCGAGCACAGGAAAGAATGAAAAAGAGATTTGTTAAGCAGGCGTTGATTGCGCTCCCTCTTACATGGCTAGGCCAAGGTGGGGCATGCATGGGCCTAGCGAAATTCCTTGCTTTTTCTTGGTCTTGGAAGGAGACCTGTCTCTTACAAGCGATGACAATGCCTCTATATGCAATGGCTGCCTGGGAACGTTTTGACTCAAATAAAGGGTGGTTGTTAGATCAAGCGCGGGTTTTTAGGGTGAGTGAGATGCAGTTGGATCGATCGCTTATAGATAAGGCGGATAACACCCATCTGCATACTATTAGCGGAAACTCATTTCGAGCGCTGAATGAGGCGGCAAGATTTCATGGGGAGGTTTTATTCGATGGTAGTTATTACCAAGAACATCAAGAAGCGCTTATGGCCGGAGTCCAAGATTATTTTGCGCAATGTGCTCAGCTAAAAATAAATGAAAACTGGAAGAACAGAAATAAACTTAGAATACACTGTGTGCGTTTGAAAAAAATGGGTCAGAAGGCATTGGAATTAAAGCATCGGTTCTCAAAAGACGTGTGCAATCTTATTTTGGCTCATGCAGGTTTTAGTCGTTATAAGGCGAGTGATCGGCAGGGCGATAGAGAATTAACCGAACGGGACATTCTAAAACTAAGTGGTGGGCAAAGTCCCAACCATGTTATTAAAATAGGTTCTGGCCGATCGATGCGTATTAATTATATGGATGATCGAATTTCCCAAATAATAGCAAGTTATAAACGGTGTGCCTTTCTCGAGGAGCGGGGGTGGATTCGCTTTGTAGATGCAAAGGATTCTGAGCCATCATTTTCTCCTGACTATGTTCGGAGTGCAGGGATGCCGATCGCCCAGGGAATATATCATAACATTGGAGAAGCTCGGGGTCCCCGTTTTACGACTCCCGATCCAGAATTTTTTGCACAGTTTTATGCTTTTGAAAGCGATCCAGCGTATGAGGGGGTTGTAGCGCGTCTTCGAAATGAAAAAGGATTTGAGCGGATGTCTCAAAAAAAACTTCGGCGGAAAGTTTGTAACGAGGTATTCAAAAAATAAATTTATCGTCTTTTGAACCCATGATGCGGCATACTGAAAGTCCGAGAGCGCTCCTATCTTGAAAAAAAGGATGAATAATGAAACAGGGATTTTTGATTGAGAGCATTCGTCTCATAGGCATTGGATTAAAATCGAGCATCGAGGGCGTTTATGGATTGTGGCGCCTCTCTTATTTGCGCGATCCTATTATTTCCATCTTGGGTGGCGGTAATGTTAAACCCGGTAGCGAATATAGCAGCAAGGCGAAGGAACTTTCTCGCATGCTTGTTGAGAACAGTATGTCTATCATCACGGGTGGTGGTCCGGGGATTATGGAATCGGCAAATTGCGGTGCGCAGGAGGCAACTATTGCGGGCGACCAGAAACGATTGCACACTCTCGGGATTATGGTTCGCAATGTTGATCCTGGTTTTAAAAATCCATGTGCTCAAACATTCCGCGTGAGCTATATGTTTCTGCGTAAATGGTTTTTGATGCACTATAGCTGCGGCTTTGTTTTTTTCCCCGGCGGAATTGGCACAATGGATGAATTATTTCATCTGTTGGATTTAATGAAATTAGGCAAAATTCCTCAAGCACCCATCATTTTGATTGGCACAGCATACTGGGCAAAAATTCAGGAATGGTACGTTGGCGCTGCCATTAAGGAAGGATTGATCCCCGCGCAGTTCGAGAATCTTTTTCTTATAACGGATGATCTGCGCGAGGCGGTGGAGATTTTGAAAAAGGCATCACAAAAATAAGTTATTCTTTGTGTGCGCACTCATCGCATGGACTTGTAAAATAGCTTTTTACGCCACTCGCAATATTTGAGCTCACATCTTTTGCCTTTTTGTAGGCACTTTTTGCGGCATGTTTTGCTTTTTGTGGCAGAGAATCTTCTATGCACTTGCCGCAATTTGGGCAATGTCCCATTAATCTTCGACCAACTTTTTTGTGCAGCGGCGTGCAGCTTGAGCACTCAGGCGCTGCTACCACTGTTTGCTCTGCTTCTTGCGGTGCGGCAACTTCTTCTGAAGCGTATGCGCTGATTGAAAAAAGAAGTGCGCTACTGAGTAGCAATTTTTTATACATCATGGTGTGTCCTTTGTTAAATAGTGCGGTTATAAAAACGATCAGCTATCAAATATGCCACGAGCGATAATGCTACGGGAAGCAATGATTTTGGTAGCTGCGTATCCCAGAATTGAATAGTAACAAATGTTACAAGTCCGGCAACCACTGCAGCAACTGCTGCTTCTTTTTTTACCTCTTTTTTAAAGTAGGCAAAAAGCAGCGGGACCAACATGCAGCTGACTGATATCGCATAGCTTTCGATCAAGATGGGAATAATTTCTTGGGGAACAAAATAGGATGCAAGCAGTGCCGTGATGCCGATAATGAGCGTGATCAGTTGGGAACGTTTCACGGGATCCTTAATTCCTGTCCATGAAAGATTAAAATCGAGTGCAATGTTGGAGCTGATTGCGCAGAGCAAAGAATCGGCGGTGCTGGTGATTGCGGCAATAATCGCACAGACGGCAAGCACGAGCACCAGCTCATTGGTGAGCAGTTCTAGCACTGGAATGAGCGGACTTGCGCCTGGTGCGAGCGGCAATCCAAGCAGTTTTGCTTTTACGCCCAAATAGATTGGCACAAGAGAAAAGAGAATCAAACAGAGTCCCGCGATCAGTGCTGAAAGGGTGGCAACGGTTTTTGTCCGTGCGGCAAAAAATCGTTGTGCCAAATCCTGTTCAATGAGCGAAAAGAAGATTGGCATACTGAGCGTTGCCACAAATTCTGAGAGGCCCATTTTTGTTTGAGCAAATTGCGATTGAATGTCCGTCAGGCCTTTCCAAGTGAAGAATGAACTTGGTTCAAGCCAGAGGCTATAGCCAAAGATGGCAAGAAAAACGGCCAGAATAATAAGTACTTGAACAATGTCGGTCAGGACAACGGCATAGAGGCCGCCGATCATGGTGTAGGCGATAATAAAAATCCAGAGTCCGATAAAGAGCGGTTCATTATTAACACCAAGGCCAATGATGAGCGCTTTCGATCCGACTACCTGTGCGAGCAAGACGCCGCTCATAGTTATGACCGAAAGAAGCGAGGCGAGCCGTTTGAGAGATGCTGATTTATATTTGGTTTCAAATAATTCGGCGGTGGTTGAAACGCCGAGGGTTTGCATCTTGGCCGCAACACCGGATGCCAGGATCAAAAATCCTATCGCCATGCCGAGTGTGTAGAGAATTCCATAGAGGCCAGATTGATAGGCTTCCTGGGCAGTACCCAAGAGCATGCCGCCGCCTAATTGGGTTGCAATGAGCGTGAAGGCGATCGATCCAAGGCCAAGGTTACGGCCGGCCAAAAAGTAGTCACTCGTTGAGTTGATATTTTTGGAGGCATAGAGGCCGACGAAAAAATAAAGAACGGTTAATAGCGAAGATATAATAATAAATAAGGAGATGTTCATGGTTTATTCCCTAGGAAAAAAATACAAAACAGTAGTAAAAAACAGGAGAGATTTGAGGTTACGAAAAGATGCTAGCCTCGATGGAGGTAGCGGGAAGAGAAGTGATGCATGTTTTGTAGAACAAAAACTGAACCAGAGACCATATAGACCATGTGTTTAAACCTTTCAATTTAAGATTCTATCAGTAAAATAAGATTAAATGAAGTCGCGAGGGATCGGCACTTGTGCTACACTGCAAGCTTGATGTGACCTAGATACAATAAGAGGGATTGTTCATGAATTCATATACTATGCACAGTAAAAAATTAGTAAAAATTGGTATTTTCGCCTTCGCTGCAAAAGCGGTTTCGCTTATTAAATGCAGCTTCATATTTGGTACGTTTTCGGGGTTCTTCTCTGGGGTGAATGCCGTTGCACCGTTGGCAGGGGCCTTTGGTGGTGGCCTCGGGGCTATCGCATTTGCTGCTGAGCGTCTTGGGTGGGCGCTATTTTTTGGTGGTTTTTCGTTTAAAATTTTTGCCTATTCTATTCCCGGACTATTTGCTGGCCTCTATTGGGCATACCCATCATTGATAACTCGTGTGCTTGTGCCACTCGCCTGCATGATGCTCTTTGTTACAAATCCGGTTGGCGGCCAGGCGTTTGCCTATTCTCTCTATTGGTTAATTCCTGTTGCACTCTATTTTGTTCCTAAAAAAAATCTTTTCCTGACCGCACTTGGCAGCACCTTTGTTGCGCATGCAGTGGGCTCGACTATTTGGATCTATGCCGCTCCTATGGCGCCTGCGGTATGGTATGCATTGATACCTATTGTTGCCGTTGAACGAATTTTATTTGCAACAAGTATGGTGGTGTGCCACTCATTGTTTAGCGCCGTTTTTGCGTCTGTGAATAGATCCACCGTTTTTGCACGAGTGCGCCGTTTCGTATCAGCACAATAAATTTTTCGCTCAACTGGGGTAACGCATCTATGATAAAACATTTGGCATGCATACAGGATGGCAATCGCCGTTTTGCAAAAAGCAAAGGATGGTTACCATGGTATGGCCATCGCGAGGGCATCAAAGCCACACTGCGTGTTGTTGATTTTTGTCTTGAGAATAACATTCGTTATCTTTCGCTTTACACTTTTTCCATCGAGAATTTCCGACGCTCATTCGAAGAAGTGAAATATCTCTTTTCGCTTATTGAAGATGAGTCGGAAGAAATGTTGAAAATGAGTCGCGAAAAAAATATTCAGATTAAATTCATTGGTGATCGTACCCTTTTTCCCGCAACCTTAATTCCGGTGTGCGATAGGCTTGAACAAGAAACCAAAGACAACACGGCATTGCAGGTCAACTTATTATTTTGCTACGGTGCGCGCCAGGAAGTAACTTCTGGGGTGAAAGAAATTATTAAAAAAATTCGCACTGGTGAACTTTCGGAAGATGATATTAATCCTGAGGTGGTCGAGCAACATTTATGGTTGCATGATGTTCCGGCACCGGAGCTTATTATTAGAACAGGCGGCGTTAAACGTTTGAGCAATTTTTTGCTCTATCAAGCTGCATATAGTGAACTCTGCTTTCTTGATTGTTTGTGGCCAGAATTGACAACCCAGCACCTGCACGATGCGTTTGCAAACTATCAAGTCCAACAAAGGAATTTTGGTACATGAAGAAAATTTGCATGATCGGTTCAGGCGCATGGGGCACCGCGATGGCGACAGTCCTTGCGCATAATGGCCATGAGGTCATCGTCTGGTGTCATGATGAGGCGGTCGCACAGGAAATAAACACAAAGCACACCAATAATAATTTTTTGCCTGATGTTTTTTTGCACAAACATATTAGTGCAACAACCAATTTGAATGAAGCGATGGCAGGCGCGCGATGGATTTTTGAAGCAACGCCAGTTTCATATTTGCGCGAAACTTTGCAAAAAATGCGCACGCAGTATCAGAAGGAACAGATTTTTGTGATGCTGAGCAAGGGCATTGATCGAACCTCTGCGCAATTGCCCACACAAATGCTGGATGAGATTTTTGGGCCACGTGTTGCCAAGGCAGTGTGCGTTGGGCCAAGCTTCGCCCGTGAAGTTGCAGCACAGAAGGTGACGGGTGTTATTGTTGCATCAGACAATCCGGCCGTGGCGAACGAATTGCAAAGCCTGTTGGCGAACGATTATTTTTATCCAGAAATTTCTTCCGATATGATTGGCGCGCAAATTGGTGCGGCGTTCAAAAATGTGATGGCAATCGGCGTTGGTCTGCTTGATGGTGCCGATTATGAAGATAACACGAAAGCATTATTCATAACGCGTGCACTACGTGAGATGGTGCTCATTACAAAAAAAATGGGCGGTAAAGAAGAAACATTGTATGGCTTGTCTGGTGTTGGCGATTTAATTCTCACCACCGTTGGCGCACAAAGCCGTAACCTTGCAATCGGAAAATTAGTGGGCGCGGGCCAATCATTAGACAGTGTGTTGAAAACAACCGGGTTTACTGCCGAGGGTGCAAACACGGTGCAATCGCTACGATTACTCACACAAAAATTGAAACTGGAATTACCGCTTTGCTCTGGAATTTATGCAGTACTTTTTGAAAAAAAATCGGTGCAAGAGTTAGTCAAACGGCTGAAATAAAAATTGATCACAAAAAAAGACCCCCAAAAATCGGGGGTCTTTTTTATGCCACAACAGAATTCTATTTTGTAAAATAGTTGTTCACAAACCGCTTGAGCAGTTCGATAGGGCTTGGAACGGTTAATTTGAGCAGCGATCCGCAGCAAGTGCACCTTTCTTCTTCTTTAAAAGCTGGATGGCCGCAGGGGCATGCATCGTCTGATACCGCCTGATTTTGCAACAGTTGCATTGGTGCTATTGGAGAGATTTTCTTTTCCAACAACGGTGAGCGGCGAAGGGGTTTCGGGTAAGATTGTTTTGACATGGGTTGTTGGCGCATGCTTGGAAACAGACGCAAGAGATCCCAAAAGGTATTTTGTGGATAGGTGGTGTTTGCGGTGCAGAAAATTATAATCAAAAATTTTATTTTCATAGGCGTTCAAATGAGAATGGGGTTTTCTTTTTTTGAACAACTATTTCAAAAATTCACTATTGTAGTCAAGAAAAGCGAACGCAAAAAAAGGGTCGGGAAATTTTCCCGACCCTTTTTAATTTTTAGCTTTTTAGTGTGATTGATTATGAATGACATTATTTAGGTGTTTTTTTTCCTGAAAGGTAATTAGCCAATCTCTTTAGTGAGCTAAAGGGAGAAATGCCCTTATTAGATGAATTATGAGATCTTGCAAAAGGACGTCTCCAGTCTTGGACTCTTCCATTAGCGCGATGTGAGGTGTATTCGCAATAATCATATTTAGGATCTTGTTTTTTTTCAGCATCGGCATCTTCATACTTGGGTTGCTGAGGCTTTGCAGCTGCTGCATTCATGATGCCCAGCTCAAACGCTCCCCAGTCTTGCGCATTTTGGACTGATTCGAATACAAGCGTTCCATTTGAGTAGGCCTGGTCGGTAGAAGCTTTTAATTTGGTTATTGTTTGATCATCTAGAGTGCCGTGTTGCATGCTAAGAGAATTAATTTTCGCTTGCATTTGAGATATGTCAATTGCAAATTCGATGCATTTTGCTTTGTATTTTTCTTCTGCTTTGCGCCGGGCATTACGCTGTTTTTCTATTTCACTTGGAGTAGCTTTCTCTTTAAAGCTTCCGGTCCTATAGCTCACAAGTGGATACGTACTCTGAGCGCTCAGAATCAATGTGAGCATAAGAAATAATTTTTTCATAAAACCCCTAAAATCCCTATTTGAATAGTTTTTTGGCCACTATTCAAGTTTCTTATTTTTGGGGTCGGGTGTCAATGTGAGGCAGCGATTGAGGCCTGCGTTGGGACAATGCTCACTGGTATGCCCATGCAGTTGAGTCTTTCAACAAGTTTTTTTGCGTCGATAAAATGGATGGCGGTGAAGCCTATTTTTTTGGCTGATTCAACATTGGGCAGTGTGTCATCTATAAAGATGACGTGAGTTTTTTTCAGGTTAAGACGATTGCGCGCAATGAATCGCTCATAGTAGGCAGGGTTGGGCTTGTAGGCAACATTTTCCATGCTTGTGCCATAATCGATTGATTGCGATCCTAGGATATTAAAATTCGTCAGGAAAAAGGGTGCAAGATCTGGATTAATTGCTGGATCTATTAGTTGGGCAAACACCGCATTATCAGCATTTGATGCGATATAGTTCGTGTAGCCAAGATGTTTTATAGCGGCTATCACCTGCGGGGTCCCGGCAATTTCTTGCTGTGCATTACCTATCTTGATCAAAAGATCGATGAGTTTTTGGTTATTATCAGCACGTGCCGCTTGGAGAAAAATTTCTTTTTGGACGTGTTCACCTTTGAGTAGCCGCAAAGGATACACGGCAGCTTTTTTTAGAAATGAAAGGGAAGGGTGGCATAGCAACACTTGTGGCAATAGCTTGGCAATTTTGAGAGCATCATGATCGAGAATAACACCATGAATGTCCCAGACGAAAATGGTATTTCTTGGCGTATAGTCTATTGCGCTGATGAGTGGCGCAGCAAGAATAAGCAGCGCATATAAAAATCTGAATAATTTCTTCATGATCCCTAATCCCCCTAAAAGTTATTGGCCTATAATGGCAAGCGCCTCAGAATTCTGTTTAACTAGAACACCGAGCGCTTCAAGATCAGTGCGCAGTTGACCAAAGTCTTTGTACACGATACCAGTTGCGTTGGCACCAGCCGCTTTGAGCCATGCGAAGACATTCTCTGCTTTGTCATCGATAAATATTCCGCGTACTGTTTTTGGATCAATATTGTTTCTTGCAAGAAACGTCTTGAAAAATTCCGTATTTGGTTTCTTGAGAATAACGATTTGCGCCCCTGGATTTTTTGCCAACTCGGGAACCTGGCTATAATCAACGAGCTGCGGTGTGCCGGTAAAATAGGTTTTGAAGACAGTCGCAATTTGCGCATCGGCAGGGGTAGTACCCTGCATTATCTGTGCGTAGCCTTCTTGGCCCATGTTGCTTGCAACGTATTCTTTTATTCCTTGTGCCGCCACATCTTTTATAATGTTGGCCACTTCTGGATTGATAGTTTTGGTATTGGCTACATCATTCACAAATTGTGCAACGGCATTATCACCTTTTGCCTTGGCATAGGCAATGATACCTTCGGCGCCGGCGCCTGATCCGATGAGTTTTTTCAATTCAGCTTGGAGGGCTGAGGTGCGCTTTAAGGTTGGCCACCAGAGTGGGTTGGCCAGATAGCTTGCTATGACCCATTTCATATTTTTATCGACGACCACATCATCAAGATCCCATACAAGTTTAGTATTATTGGGATCAACAGGAGTGGCGTTACCATAAATATTATTGCTACTTAATTGCGGTTGCGGGACATCCATGGCCGATAAGTTCAGGCCAGAGGTCAGGCTCGTGAGGGCAAAGAGGAGTGCTATATTTTTCATCAGCTTCATAAATCGTCCTTCTTATAGAAAATATATTCAAATAGATAATAGCAGTTGCGGCCATGCGAGTGCAATAAAAAAGGCCCCCCACATTAAAGTGGAGGGCCAAATCGGTTTATTTTTTCTTTATAAGAGTCCAAGGTCTTTTAGATCGGCACGAAGCTGTTTTGGATTTTTGAAGACGATACCGATCATACCTGCTTTTCGCGCAGCTTCAACGTTGTCTGCCCTATCATCAATAAAGATGACATGGGTGGTTGCAAGGTCGAACTGGTTCTTTGCAATAGCCTGGTTAAAAAACTCAATGTTCGGTTTTTTAATGACCGTTGCCGCTCTATAATCAACCGTTTGTGGATGATCAAGGTTAAAGTTCGCACGCAAGAATCTACCGGATTTACCGTTGCCTGTGATTATGGTTGTGAAACTTTGTGTGCCAATGTTTGTACCCACATACATTGGAAAGCCTTGAGCGCGCAATTCTTCTATGATGGTCACGGTGCCTTTAATGGGCTTCTTTTTACGGGCAATTTTTTCAACAAACAGAGCCACATCATTCCAGCCACGTTTTTTGGCCAAAGTGATCATTTCTTCAGCAGACGCATCATCACCAATTTCATTCTTGAGTTGTTTTGCGCGGAATGGTGCAGATGGGTTTGTTAGCAATGTCTTAATAACAAGACTGATTCGGCCCTTGGGTTCGAGGACGACTGCGTCCATATCCCAAAGGAAGGCTACATTTTTAGTAGCGTCAAGTTTTTCCAGCCGAGCTTTGTTTTTTTCGTTATAGAGCGATAGAGCCTTCGCGGGAAGGGCAGCAGCGAGTGGTCTGCTCAGGCGACCCATTGCTTCCATAGATGGCGTAATTGCTATCAATGAAAGACCCATAAGAAATAGATGCTTCAATTTCATGGAATAACCCCCAATTTTTCCCTAAAATCCTATCTGTAATTAGTCTATCATAGGGGGTTGGCGTGTCAAAAGCCCCCTATTTAGAGGGACTTATTGAACCCTGAGCTGAACGTGAGGGGGGTTTTTCTCGTCGAGAATAAGGAGTGAACCTGGCAATGGGCGCTGATCGACCACCAGGCATTCCTGGCAGGTATGATGAGGACCTTGGGCTGGCTGGTGGGTGATAGCAGGTTTGATGCCATGCCGGTCAAGAAACTCAGCCACCTCGCCGATGGGGCGGCCAATAAAGTTGGGCCAGAGTACCGATTGCTGTTGGCCAGCAGAAATATAGAGGGTAATCATATTCTGGTCAATTGGCTGGTTAGGGGCGGGAATTTGGGCAAAGCAGTGGGTGTGGGGATGATTGTTTTTGAACTCGTAGACGCGATATTTGAGGCCTAATTTCTTAAGGCTAGTCCGTAGGTCGCCTATCGATTGGCCTATGCAGAGGGGGGCCCCCATAATGGCAGGTTGTTTCGATACGACGAGGAACACTGATTGGCGAGGTTTGATGCCATTCCCGGCAGAGGGATTTTGGCTAATAATGGTCCCATGGGGAAGATCGGGGTCTTCCTTCTGGCTCAAAATGCGGGCATTGAGATCCACATTAGAAAGGATGGTCACTGCTTGGTGAATATCAGTACCAACAAGGGCGGGAGTGGGAATTGAATCTTTTTGAAGGAGGGTGCGGACTGCCATATAGCCACTGCCGAATGCTAAAAAAGGGATGATCCAGAAGAGTTTATATAGTTGCATTGATCGGCATCTAACCTAGGGGTGACGGGATATGCAGTTAGTCTTATATAGTAGTCATAGGAATTGACTGCGTTGATTGCACCCGGTGAATGAATGATAAGCCGGCTTCTGTGTGACCTGTCTGCTGGTGCAGCTAAAACAGATCATGACAACCATTTATCTATGCGGCATACCCGCATGTTTATATGGCACGAACGACCAAACATGCCTATTTTGCCTTGCTCCCGGTGAGGTTTACCCTATGCGTGCATTGCTGCATGCGTACGTGCGCTCTTACCGCACATTTTCACCCTGACCCCATGTTTCCATGCGGCGGTTATTTTCTGTGGCACTTTCTGTGAGCGGTTTTTAAATGCGCTCCCCTGAGTTGGATTGCTCCTCCGCAGGCACCGTGTTCATGTGGAGGCCGGACTTTCCTCTCATAGAGTGACTCGCAAGGAGTTACCTACAAGCGATTGTCTTGTTCACTCAACGTATTGAATTTCAAAGAGCCAATTCCTATTATCATTAGATTAACACAGAGAGCGCCAATTGTGTAGAGGATTGGGGGAAGGGTCCAGGTCCATAGGGCGGTGACGCTCACACAGATGAGTATCGCTGCCGCTAAAAGAAGGACTGGAAAAGCTCTGCCGCCATCAAGTCGCTGCTTGGCATAATGAAGGCCAATAATGATGGGGGGCATATAGATGAGGGGCAGCCAACTGGTTCCGGTAAAAAATAAAGATTCGGCGCAGAGCAGCAAGGTGAGAAAAATAATTTTTAAAAAATTTTCATGTGTAACCATGTTCAAAATAGCGCACATTAGTACGCAATATAGAAATTGTTTTTCGAAAAAAATTTGCATTGAAATATCAATTACGAACGCAAAAATTGCCGCGAAGATAAAAAAGCCGATAGTAACGCCGCTTTTTTTAATTTTCATAAATTTACTCCTATTATTTCTATATTATTATCACGATTATTTTGTTTTTTAGTAACAGAAAAATTTAGATAATGGAAAGTTGACACGCGAACATAATTCGCTAGAATTGTCGCTGACGTGTGGTCAAAAATATATTTGTTTTACAGGAGTTCCGATTATGATGAAACGTCTATTAACTATAGCGTTGTTGTTCTCAGTGTTTGCAGCAAACTCAGCGTTGGCAGTAGAGTGGTCTTCGTTCAAAAGCTACGATGACAAAGTTAAAGAATTGAAAGACCAAGCTCTAACTGATGCGAAAGCAGAATTAGCTGCAGCGCAAGAAGCGTTCGATGCATTGGAAGACGCAAAAGAAGCTAACAAAGGCGCGGCGAGCAATGATGCGACTAAAGCAACATTAGCAGCAGCTCAAACAGCATTCGATGCAGCAGTTGCAAAATTGGATGCACGTTTCCCATCAATGCTTTGCAAAATCGAAGGCTTTGTAACATGGCCAGCACGCAAAGCTGGTGAGTTGCTCCAAAACAAATGGGGTGCTCGCGTTGCAACAGCAGCTGGTGCTGCCATTGTAGCGTACTGCGTGTGGGACTTTGTGAACGACAATGCTGATGATGAAGCAGACGATATGCGCACTTGGGCATAAGCTCGATTCATAAGAAAAATGAAAGACCGCTCGAAAGAGCGGTCTTTTTTTGTGTATACTTATCTCCATGCGCAATTATCTTTATTCACTTATCATTCTTGTATTCTTAGCGAGTGCAGTTGCATGCGGTGCATTATTTGCACTTTTTCACCATGCATTGATCGATTTTGCATCGCTCGAACAGTATCGCCCCGGAACGCCGTCGGTGTTGCTTGATGATGCGGGCAATGAATGGGCGCGCTTTGAATTGGATAAAAGAAAACCTATCGAACTTGATTCTCTACCACAGCATTTGATTGATGCCTTTATTGCTGCCGAAGATTGGCAATTTTTTTCCCATCCAGGAATTTCATGCAAAGGCATTGTCCGATCGCTTTTGATCAATGTATATCATGGACGGCGTGTGCAGGGTGCAAGCACTATCACTCAGCAATTAGTGAAACTACTTTTCTTTGATGCGCGCAAAACATTTTCCCGAAAAATTAAAGAGCAACTCTATGCGCTCATTATCGAGCGACAATTTACCAAGCAGCAAATTTTGCAGGCATATTTGAATCACATCTATTTTGGGTGTGGTATTTATGGCGTTGAAGCAGCGAGCCAGCGCTTCTGGAACAAATCCGCAGCGCAACTGACCGTCGATGAATCGGCGATGCTTGCCGCGGTTGTCAAATCACCGGGCCTTTATTGTCCGCTGTTGTGTCCGCTATCTGGTGAGCGGCGGCGGAATGTGGTGCTCAACTCAATGCACAAGTGTGGATTTATTTCTCGCGAGACCTATGGCGAGGCAAAAAAAACAGCGCTCACTTTGATTGATGCTGATCGTGATCAATGCGCACCGCATCTGAAAGAAACATTGCGGCAATTGTTGGAGGAACGTTTTGGCAGCGATCAATTATATCGCAGTGGTTTGGTGATTCAAACAACGATCAATGTGCATGCGCAAAAAGAGGCAGAAAAAATTTTCAATGCGCAGTGTATTAAGTTGCGCACAAAATTAGTCCCCGATATTGATGGCGGCTTGGTTGCGATGGAGAGCAACACCGGAGAAATCAAAGCGATGGTTGGCGGTTTTGATTTTGTGACATCAAAATTCAATCGTGCTTTGCAAGCGCGGCGCCAAATTGGTTCAACGATCAAACCATTGATCTATGTGGCGGCATTGCAGCAAGGAAAAAGTTTTGCCGATACGATGATTGATGAGCCGTTTGAATTGGTCGAACCGAATGGCACTATCTGGCGCCCAAAGAATTATAACAATCGCTTTACTGGGCAAGAGACGCTCGCCTATGCATTATCACATTCGAATAATATTGTGACGATCAAATTGTTGTTGGAAATTGGTGCAGCGCCGGTAATCGAGCTTGCGAAAAGATCCCATCTTTCAGGACCGTTCCATTCTTATCCATCGCTTGCATTGGGCACTATTGATGCCACACTTTTTGAATTAGCGGGGATGTTCAATTTGTTTGCCAATAATGGTACGTATGTAGAACCACACTTTATTCGATGGGTGAAAGATGCATGGGGCACAAAAATCTATAAAAAGGAAGTTGTGCAAGAGCCTGTGATTGATCAGCGTACAGTTTCGCAAGTGACGCAGGTACTCAAGCATGGATTGGAACGGACGAGAAAAAAATCATTTCCGGATAGGTGGATTGCCGGTGAAGGTATTTGCAAAACGGGGACCACGAATGATTCTCGAACCTGTTGGTTCATTGGTTCGACACCAGAACTGACAACGGCTGTTTATATTGGCTGCGATGACAATCGATCGCTTGGTCAGGATGTTTTTCCACTACGCACTGCATTTCCTATTTGGCTTGATTTCAATTGTGCAGTGCCGAGCATAACGCGCCTGCGCTTTACCTATGATCCATCATTGCGTGAATATTGTATGGATGAAACAACAGGTCAACGCGTCTATGATCTTCGTGATCCTGATGCGGTTATGATTTTGGTCTAGTCTGATATTCTCATTCGAATGCGAGAATTTTGTTCCTATCCAGTTCTTCCACTAGTGGCTGGTCCAGTTCATAGCGAACCCGGTATGCAGTGCCATTCTTGATAGGCACATTGAGTATCACACCACCAACTCCATTCTTATTTGGCACGTGCAGGGCGCAATATGATCCGTTGCTTATTTCAATCATGCTATCGCACCATTGGCTGCCTGAACATTCAATATCGGCCAACTCTATTTTTTTTGGTTGTCCGTTTGTGGGAATGGCAAAGCCCCAATTAATACTCGATTTGCAGGTGTGTTTACCCTTGCTCAAGGTGAGGGGCGCTTCATGGATAACGCATTGCACCGCTTTTCCACAATTATTGACGAACCACATAGTGATTGGATCCTCAGCATTGAGGAAGAATGGAAGAATGATTAATGCCAAAACTATTCTTTTCATAGCCAGCTCCTTCTAATTTTTTTATGACTGCAGCGTATAAAGATTGTGTGCTTTGTTCAATCTCCTCTTGGAGTATTACCGTGCACAAGTTTGGATACATAGTTTCAACAGCGCGTGCATTATCAACTTGATGAGAGGTGGTGTGCGCCTCAAGGGGAATCGTGATGAATGGTTTGTTGAAAAAAATTGTTTCATGCAGTGTGCCCGATCCTGCCCGGCAAATAACTAGATTTGCTGCTGCATAGTGACGTGACAAATCATTGGTGAAGGGAAAGACCAGGGCATTTATATTTTGTTTTTTATAAAATTGTTCCCAATTGCGCGTATCATAGGAACCAGTTTGATGAATAATTTGCAGATCTTCTGTGAGTGCAGCATGTTGCTTGAGCATAGTTTGAATTGCACTATTTAAGAAAAATGAACCTTGCGATCCACCCAAAATCAATAGTGTTTTTTTGTTTGGATCAAGGCCTAGGTGTGCGCGGCTTATTTGCGCATCGGGTAGTTCGTTGGTTTCATATTGCACGGGATAGGGTTTGAGAACGCATTTATTGGGAGAGAAATATTTTTGCGCATCAGCAACATTGATCACTACTCTGGAAGCTAGCGGAGCGCACCAAGAAATAGCTTCGCCTGGCACAGCATTGAGTTCCCACAATTCCACTGGAATATTTTGTATCCATGCAGCTAATGCGAGTGGCAATGCAATGAGTCCGCCAGTGCTGATCACTTTTTCAACATTGTGTTTGCGCAGTGTCCAAAAACTTTTCCATGTTGCATGCGCCAATTGCCAGGCCAAACGGGGATAATCAAAAAAACGGCGCGTAGTTGTTAGTGGCAACACAACATGCCTATCAATTGCATCACTATCGCCGATCAGTTTGTGATCAAGTGGTGTATCTGTTGAGAAGAAGAGTGTGTGCGCACATTTTTTTTCTTGTGCTGCAAGGGTCAGGCAGGGAATGATGTGGCCGCCGGAAGTGCCAGCGGCATAGGCTATAGTTTTTGTGTGCATTGCTGCGTCTGTTTTATCATTGTATGAGTTTAATGTATTGTTGCTGTTCTCGCGGACTACAGGCTCCCTCCTTGATGCAGGTCAGTTCTGCGTCCGCTTTTTCGTTCAGTCCAAGTTTTAGATATGTTTTTGCTAAATGTAGATGAATGGTTGCATCATCCGGATTTTCATGTGCCACTGATTCAAGGAGTGCGCGTGCTTTTTCATAGGCATGCTGTTTGTAGAGAACTACTGCTTGGGTATCAATATAATGCGGGTTGTTACTATCTTGTTTTAATGCCAACTCAATTAATAAAGCCGCCTGCTTAAGATCTTTTTCTTCTGTTGCATAATAGTATGCAAGAAGATTGAGTGCTGGTGCAAATTTCGCATCAAGCTCTTTTGCCAGATGCAAATGTTTTTTCATTTCACTGAAATTGCGGTCTTCATATTCTATGACACTTATTTGAAAGAGAACTTTCGCCCGAATGTCATTATTTTCCACAATGCGTTCAGCCTTATTCAAATAAGTTAGTGATTGTGCTTTGTTGTGTGTGCGGGTGTGCATGTCTGCCAAATAAAGAACAACCAATGGGCACTCAGGATGCTTGAGGTGAATGCGTTCGAGCGACGCAATCACTTTTTGGACGGGGATGCCTGCGCGGGGCAAAATGTGCATCACGCGGTACCAAATAGGATCATTGGGATCCTTCTCAATCCATTGCGCAACTAATGCAACTGCCTCATCATATTTTTCCATGGAAGAAAGAATTTGCACTTTGAGCAATTGTCCTTTTGGATCATTCGGATTTTGTTCCAGACATTTATCAATTTGCTCGAGTGATTCTTTGTATTGGCGCCGATTGAGCAAAATCATCGCGCGTTCCATGCAGGGACGATTATAAAGGAGCACTTGTTTGTTGCTTGCTAGCATATTTTGCCGCATCACGAGTTCGATCAGATGTTTTTCGATACGTTTATCTGGCTGGGAGCTGACTTCCAAAAATGCGGTATAGCCTTTGATTGCTTCTTGCAATCTGCCCGCTTGCTCTTCGATTGCGGCCAACAAGAGCCATCCTTGGCTAAAGGTGGGATGCATGCCAAGACTTTTGCGCACACATTCGAGCGCTTCTTGCGGCTTTTCCATTTGGACGTAAATTTGGCTTTTCAAATAGTGGAAAATAAAGTTATTACCGCGGCGTGGCGAACGATTGAGATAATCGTCGATCAAGCTCAATGCGTTTTCTGGTTCTTTTTGCTGCAGATAGGCTTCTGCTGCGCGCATCACGATGTCAGGATTTTGTTGGAATTTTTGGCTCAATTGAATTAAGCGTGTGTTGCCCTCAACGGCTTTGTCTGCTTTTTTGAGTGCGACAGCAAGGATGAGTTGGAGTTGTTGATCATCAGGAAAAAGTTTATCGATTTTAGAGGCAAGTTGCGCAACTTCGGCGAATCGCTGCTCGTTATAGAGAAAATGTGCATAGCCTTGCAGCGAATAGAGAGAGCCGTTATTTTCCAAAATGTCTTGATAGCGAGCAACGGCAGCGCCGCGATTGCCATTGAACTCATTATAGTTTGCCCACAAATAATTGTGCAGATTGTGTGCGTTCACCGCGTTGAGTAGGTTGGCGGTGCATAAGATGGTTATAAGGAGTTGCTTCATGATCTCTCCTGATGGCAGCGGATTAAAAATTGTTTGAGCACGTCGCGTAGCTCAGCATTTTTTATGTTATTGAGGGTCTCTAGCTCTTTGCTTGAAAGTGTAACAGGTTTATTTTTTTTGTGCGGTATTAAGGTTGATTGCGGGATATCTTTAGCTTTAAATGTAACATTTTTGAAACGAATATCTTTTATGCGCGGTTTATCAAGATGTTTATTAATAATATCGCGGAGCATCGGCGAGAGAAGATACAATTCCTGCATCCAGCTTGAATTATTAACGCCCAGCGTTATGCTCGTCTCATCAACATGTTCGAGTGTAACCTTATCATTGAGTGTGCCGATAATCATTGGCCACTTGGCAATGAGATCAAGCTTCCAATCAGATTTGGATACAAATTGTTTTAGAAAGTTTTTTATATGTTGGGTCATAGCAAAGGGCGCTTTGTTTGTTTCTTGTTATTTGTTAGCTTAACATAGCGTTTATGGGATGTATTTGTAAATAAGATGTGTCGTAAATGTTTGGCCAAAAAACAATCGGAGTTGCAGTATGGAAAAAAAATATATTTTGAGTCTTATTCTTTTGATTTCTGCGAGTTCTGTGTTTGCTATGAAGCCAAGTAAACCTAAACCAGGGAAAGAAAAAAAAGAGAAGAAAGACAAGAAAAAAGATACGAGCAAGCGGGCTGCATTCTTAGCGGCGCTTGCTGATGGAACACTTTCTGTTGAAGGAAGTGATGAAACTCATTGTCATCTTTGCTTCCCAGGTTTGAAGGATGACAGACAGTTTGTCGAGCTGAGAAGTCTTGATTCATTTTCTATGGCCGCAGTTAAATCCCTTAGGAAGATGACAACAAAAGATCAACCGGAAAAAACTTTTCGCGGAATTAGCGATGAGCAGCGGTATAGTATTTTCGCGGCATACAAGTATTTTGTATCATACGAAGATTTGCAAGCAATTGGAGATCAGAGATTTGAAGGAGATAGGCTTCCTATTTTTAAAGATCGCCCCGCTGATAAATTAAAAAATGAAATAATTATTAGGCGTCAGGCGCTCCTTAGAGCGATGGAATTGAAGCTTACGTCAAATATAAAAGTTCTTCTTGGACAACCAATGCAGCCATGGACTGAGCCTTTGCATCGTTTGATTCTTGAACAACTTGAGTCTGGAGAGACTAAGAAAGCAGAGTAGAAATTATAACAATTGTGCAATTGAACGCCCGTCATTTCCCGCCAAGGAAATGACGGGCGATTTTTTTGGTCGTTTAAAATGAAACCATTTTTAATTTTGTTGCACATTTGTTAGTTTCCTGGGTGCTGTTATGCAAATACATTGAATAATGAATTTTGCAATTAAAAGGGCATGAGGAGAGCGGGGATGAGAAAATATTTTGTGGGGATATTGCTCTATGGGATATCGCTGCAGGCGATGGATGATGCTTTTTTAATAGCCCTTGCCGATGGTAATTTAACGTGTGTAGACAGCCAGCTTACATTTCCTGATTTGCAAGGAGGAACAGTATGCCTTCCAATAAGTTGTCTTGACACATTTGTTCCTGCAGCACGAAAAAAGCTTGAGCTGGCGAAAACGAAAGAAGAAATACAAAAAAACTTTTCAGACCTCAATGATTATCAAAGATATAGTATGTTGGCAGCTTATATATTTTTTATTGAAAAATCTGATTTAACAGCATTTAATGACCCGAGATTTGAAGCAGATAAATTTCCCGATTTTAGGAATGAGAAAACTGAAGCTGCCAGAAAAATTAATTATGTGCGCGATGGATTAATGAACATTATGGGCAATAACGGTGCTAAGGGGAGTGGAGCCAGGGTAAACGCCAATAGAGAAGCCAATATTAAACTTTTATTTGCTCTGCAAATGCATCCGTGGAACAAACCTTTGCATCATTTGGTTCTTGAAAAGCTTGAGTCTGGAGAGCTTGAACAAGCAGAGTAGCCCATTATAAATAGTGTGTAATTGAATATTCCCGTTATTCTTTTGATCCTTTCAATTTTTTATACTGCTCGAACCGTTTTGCATTTTGTTGCGTATTTGCTAGCTTCCTGGATGGTGCTGATGCAACACTTTGAAAAATGAATTTTGCGATTAAAAAAGATGAGGAGAGAAGATGAAAAAATTGTGTGTGTTGGGAATAGTGCTCTGTGGAGCATCATTGCGGGCGATGGATGATAGCAGAGAAGAAAATATTGCCTTTTTTAGAGCGGTGCCGGCGGGGCAGCTGCGCGTTATTGGCCAACATCAGATTGCTTTTCCGGGATATGAGAATGGCAGACATGTGAAAAGTCCCCAAGAAATTAAGCGGTTGTATGAATGCGGCCTTATCTATAAAGCATCGTGTGAGCGAATGAAAGAATTCAAAATGTCAGAAGAGGACGAAACAGCCAATTGGATTTTGCAAATGTTTAGTGATTTTATTGACGACAAAGATATTGAGCTGCAGGTCTCCATTTTAGATACTGCCGATCCTGATATGGTAAGCCTTTTAGAAAAACCATTCGTAGATAGGATGCACGACAGTTCTAATCCTGTAGCAGTTGAATTTGCTACTATTATCAGTGAACTTAAAGAAAAAAGAAGCTCCTATAAAGCAGGACTTGCATCGGGTGAGCTTGGACAATTGCAGGCGGTACTTGATTTGAAGATTAATCTTTTCGTTAGCCCATTGCGTGCCATTGCCTATGATGCAAAAAATAAAGAAAGTGGTGAGCGGCTCATTCCTGAATCATGGTCATCTTCACCTCAGCTGGCGCAAGAAAAATAGTTGATTATCCTGGTGTTGAATTTGAATAGTAGGCCCCTGTGTGCGCAACCCATTCCATTGTTTCTGGTGGATGGGGAAACTTAACGCTTAGGTGCAGGGTATGTTTTTTAAAATCATCCTGCGTGCTGAGTGCGATTTTGAGTCTTTTTAATTGATTGGCCGTTCGTGTGCGCCATTGCTCTGTGTTTTGCGATCCACGCTTGCATTCGATCACGCGAGAGTTGGTGATAATATCACACTCAAATTCTTCTCCACCATATTGAATGCGGTAATTGAGCGCTTCAACCCGTTCGCCCGTTTTTCCTTCCTCTATCTCAAGCGCTTTTTCAAGTTCATAGATGCGGCCTGCAATATTCTCATACGCGCAACCGACAATAATCGTATGAATTAAATCGATGAATCCTTCCCGCGGATGGAGAGTATAGATTGCGCGGGTAAGCAGTTCGCTGTGCCGGACAATAAATAAGCGCGTCTTTTCAGCGCGCTTGTGTTTACCTTTAATGAGACTGATAAAATGTGAGCCAACATCCTCAGGGGATGCTTTTTGCTCAGCCAGTTCGGTGATTATTTTTTTCACCGCATCTTTTTTGACATTGAGCTTGTGGTAGCCAGTGGAAGGTTTAATTGGAAGCAGCGCACAGAAAAAAATGCACAAGAGGCGATAGAGCTCGGAACTTTCATAACCCATCACAGTCCCCTCCCCGGGATTGTTTTTCTTTCAGACTAGGCTAAGGGGAGGTGGCAAGGCAAGATAACGGGTTCTAAAGGGAATGGTGCAGCTGCAGGAAAAGATTTTTCCAGAATAATTTACTACTGCCCGGCATCGGCAATTCTTTACTTGTTTGATGGAACGTTCTGATTATTTTGTCTGCGCGCGTGATATTCAAGATATTTTTCTGTTGCGCTGCATTTTTATAGCGAGCCATCCAATGATTCAGAAGGGTATCAAATAATTCAACGCTTTCACGTTCACTGATTTTTGATTGATCAATCACCTTCATGAAATCGACGGGCGATTTTTGGCTACCAGCAAAAAATGAAAACAGCGGATGGGATTTATATTCATCATCTTCTTGTGAGAATGATGAAACGATGCAGCGGGATCGTATGGTAGGCAATATTTGCTTGAGCCGTTGTGCGAGCAAAATAAAGTGATACCCAATTGGTGGTTCCTCGATGGGCTTGAGGAGCGCGTTGGCGCATGTCGTGGTTAGAAAATCAACATCATAGAGGATGAAAAAAAATTGTTTCGCAGGATCGAGTTGGAACGCAATTTGCCGAAACAATGGTTCGAGATCGTCGGTGGTATATTGTTTTTCCGGTTTGATCCAGACAATCGCGTGATGCTGCTCATCTCGAATCTGAGTGCAGGTTGCGCAAACATTGCATCCCTGTTGGGCGCACAATTTTTTTTGCAAATACTCTTTCACCAAATCAGAAAGATGTGGTGCGGGGCCTATCCAGAGCTGCGCAGGCGGAATGAAAACGGGAGATGATGGATGAGTTTGGGTGATTTGTGTCATCGAGCCTGTTGTGCGGTTGTGATATGAGCAAGAGCTTCTTGAACTAAAGCCTCAGGGCTTTGGGTACCATCCAATATAATGCCGCCAGATTTATCTGCAAAGATTTCATCAAATCCGATGACAAGTTTTTTGAGAAAATCATCTCGCTCACGTTCAAAGGCGGTCAATTGGCTGCCTCGTTGTGCGATCCGTTTTTTTGATTCCTCAACAGAAATGCGCACATAGAAGGTAATATCCGGTTGCATATTATTCATGGCCCAGGTGTTCACGTTTTTGATTCTATCCACATCAAGGCCGCGTCCATACCCTTGATAGACCACTGATGAATCGGCCATGCGATCGGAGATGATAATAAAATCGTCACGCAATTTTGGAATGATAACATCCTCGAAATGTTGCGCTCGATCTGCGGCAAACAATAAATATTCCGCCTTATGGCAGACGGGAGATGTTTGTGTTTGCAAAATGGTGCGCAGTTCTTTTCCAAGAGCGGTATCGCCAGGTTCTTTGGTCAGCAGCGCTTTGTGGCCAGCCGCAGCCAGCGCACTGTGCAAACTCCGTGCAAGTGTGCTTTTTCCCGAGCCATCGATTCCTTCAATAACGACGAGTAATCCGCGAGTTCTAATGCTCATTGCAGCCCCTGGGTGATTATTGTAGGTATTTATGGTACTAATTATAATGATCTGTTTATGTTTTGTCTTTCGAGCGTGTATGAAAAAAGTTACGATTGAACCAGGATGCATTACCTGTGGCTTGTGTGAGTTTGTAGCGCCCGATGTGTTTGAGGTTACCGATGTTTCGCGCGTCAAAGAAGATGCAGACATCGCAAGAAATCTTGAGGCAATAGAGGAAGCCGTACGATCATGCCCAGTGCAGGTGATTGTCTGTTCAGAACAAAAAAAGAAGTAGGATTATGCAATGGCAAGGATACATGATACGGTGCAGAAAGAGCGGGTTCATTTTGATCGGATGATCGATGAGCTGACTCAAGATGGCAAGTTACTTTATCCAGGATGGTTGCTCTTTCGTGCAGCACAACAATTTCCTGATAAGATTGCGATTATTTTTGGCTCCGAATCGATTACCTATCGTGAGTTATTTGCCAGAGCTTCACTGTTTTCCGATGTCCTGAAAAAACAGGGTGTGATGCGGCGCGATCGCATACTTCTCTTTATAGAAAATTCACCCCATTTTTATATTTCCTATTTTGCTGCATGGCAAATTGGTGCTATCGTGGTCCCGACCAATATTTTTTTGGGCAAGCGTGAATTGACTCACATTATTGAAGATGCAAAACCAAAACTTGTCATAACGCAGGTGGACAAAAAAACGTTGGTCATTCACGACCATATTCTCACGGAAGAGCATTTGCCGCCGTGTCCGAGTGGCTACACTGGCTATACGAAAGACCAACTCGCTCGATTGGATCAAGATGAGCTGTGTGCGCTTCTCTACACTTCGGGAACAACAGGAGTTCCTAAAGGCGTTATGCTGAGTGCAGAAAATATTATCTACAATATGGCGCAGGGTATTTCCCGCATTCCAATTTCCGACAATGAACGGACGCTTGCGTTGCTGCCGCTCTTTCACACGCTGGTGCAAAATACCTGTGTTTGGGCTGCGCTTCTTGTTGGGTGTACCGTGATTCTTATTTCAAAAATTACTCGAAAACATATTTTAGATGGATTGAATCACAAGCCGACAATTTTCCTTGGCGTTCCTGCAATCTATGGGTTGTTGTGTTTGCTCAAAACGGCACCACTTGATTCAGTTAATCTTTTTGTTTCTGGTGGTGATGCATTGCCCGATAAAGTGCGTATTTTTTTTGCAATGCTCTATCGGCGGAAAATTTGCAACGGCTATGGTTTGACCGAGGCTTCACCATTTATCAGTTTAGATATGGATGATGATTTGGCGCCGACCGCCACCGTTGGACGCCCGTTTGTGGGTATCGATGTGCAAATTCGCAGCGAAGATGGCGCGTTGCGCTCTCAAGGGGAAATAGGGCGATTATGGGTGCGGGGCAAGAACGTGATGCTCGGCTACTATAACGCCAAAGAAGAAACTGAAAAAATGATTAAGAATAGTTGGCTCGATACAGGTGACATGGCTTATTTGGACAAACAAGGGCGCATTGTTATCGCGGGTCGGCTCAAAGATTTAATCATCAATAAAGGTTTTAATATCTATCCGCAGGAAATAGAAAATATTTTAACGTCCCATCCGAATGTGATGCGTGCTGCAGTACTGGGCAAAAAAGTTGATTCTGAGGGCGAAGTGCCGGTGGCATTTGTGCAACTGAAAGAACCAGATGATCGTGCGGCAGAAATTTTGGAAGTTTGGTGTGTGCAAAATTTGGCATCCTATAAAATTCCAAAAGAGTTTATTTGTTCGACTGAAGAACTACCAATGACTCCAACGGGCAAAATAGATAAAAAAGCATTACGAATAAAACTCTAATGACGAAGAAAAAAATTCTGCACATCACCAGCTCGCTCAAAATGGGCGGCGCTGAAACGGTGCTCTACACACTCATCACCAATCTCAAAGAATATGATCATGAAGTGATCTATCTGCATGATGGGCCGTTTGTGCAGAAATTGCGCGATGCTCAGATTCCTCTGCACCATGTGCGCGGTTTGGTCAGCAGTTATGATCCGATGTTTTTTCTTCGTGTCATCAAACAAGTTAAGAAAATAAAACCCGATTATATTCATTCATTGTTGTGGCTTGGCAATTGTGCCGCCATTATAGCGGGGCGATTATTATCGATTCCGGTTGTTTCAACCTTTCATAATAATGTTGATCAAAATGGGAATGTGCGAAACAAGATCGATCGGCTACTATTGCCCTACGCGCAAAAACTTGTTGCCGTTTCTGATCAAGTGAAACAGTCGGTTTATCATCAGCATCCACGATTGCGAAAAGATATTGCCGTTATTCGCAACGGCATTTCGTGCGAACGATTGCAGCAAGATTCACACACCGCACAAAAAACGCGGGCAGCGTTGGGCATTCCCGATGGGGCGTTTTTGTTTGGATCAGTTGGACGTTTTGAGGCAGTCAAGCGGTATGATTATTTGATCTCTATTTTTGCAAAGCTCCATGCGCGACACCCCGATACCTATTTACTACTCATTGGCGTGGGATCGCAATCTGACTACCTAAAAAAATGTGCGCAGGAAAGTGGGGCCGGGACGCATATAGTGTTCATCGAAGGGCAACAGGCGATAGGATATTATTCTCTGTTGGATTGCTTCATTCAAAGCACAGCAAAAGAAGGTATTTCGATGGCATTGCTCGAGGCCATGGGATTGGGAATTCCTTGTGTGGTAACAAATGAGGGCAAGAAGCATGAAGTTGTTCTCGATGGGGAAAATGGTTTTGTCGTTGATGCCCATGATGCGCTTGCCTTTGAAAAAGCGCTTGAATCTATCTTGATCAACAACGATCTTGCACGAAAATTTGCATGCAATGGGCGCACGAGAATCTACGAAGATTTTGATCTCAATTTCACACTGAAATCATACGATTCTTTATTCGTGTAGTACCTGCTTTTTGACCCCAAATCAAAATACTTAAAATGTTGCCATGGGCATGTTGGCTAGGTATACTGATAGCGAATCTGATTCAGATAAGTTTGCTCGGTACAAGGTTGGATAACCTCCATTTCCCCTATCCGTGACGTTCTGTCTGGATGGGGGAAAATTGTGTCTAAAACTTTTGCTCAATTCTGGGGCCGAAAATCCGTGAAGAAGCGTTTATTTCCGCATAAAGAAGGCGGACGTTTTTATACATTCAAAGGTGAGAAGCCAGAGTCTCTCGTGCTGGCCACAATTCCTGCCTTCATCCAATCCCTTTTCAATCGGCAGGAACGTATGGCGTGCCGTGTTAAGGAATGGGTTGCGCGCAATAAGCCGCTTCACTCAAGCATTGAACCGGTTATCACCTGGATAGGCCATGCCACCTTTTTGATTCAGTTGGGTGGATTGAATATTTTGACCGATCCTATTTTTGGTAGCCCTTCATTTTTGTATCCCCGTGTGTTGCCACCAGGCATCGAAATGCACGAACTTCCACCAATTGATGTGGTGCTTCTATCGCACAATCATCCCGATCACATGGATTCAACCACCTTGCTTGAGTTGAAAAAAAGAAATCCCAATATGACTGTCTTGGTTCCGAAAGGTGACAAGGCTTGGTTTGATGCTCGCCGCTTCGATAATGTGAAAGAGTGCATGTGGTGGGATCAAGAAATTATTCGTCGCGATGGTGCTACTATCGATGCGATTTTTCTTCCTTCATGCCACTGGTCTCGCCGGGGCATTTTCGATTTGAATAAATCGCTCTGGGGCAGTTGGATGATTCGCTCACAAAATTATGTGGTCTATTTTGCAGGCGACACTGCCTACTACAAACATTTCCGTGAGATTGGTAATGAGTTTCCTAACATTAATGCTGCGCTGATGCCAATTGGTCCATGCGAGCCAGAAAATCATATGCTCCATTTGCACATCAATGCAGAGCAGGCGGGGGAAGGTTTTCTAGAATTAGGTGCTCAGCATTTTATTCCAATGCACTGGGGAACCTTTGCATTTGGCAAAGACTTTTTCTCAATGCCAGTCGAGCGAATGAAAAGCTGGTGGCGCAAGAATGATCATCTGATTGGTCCGAAGTTGCTGCACATTGTTAAAGCCGGTCAGGCGTTGGCGATGCGTACCTTTGAAGAAATCGGACTTCCCCGTTCAGTTCCCGCACAAACCCAACGTTAAGAATTATTTATTTTCTTCGTCTCAACTGATGCGCATCTCTGAATGTGAGAAATAGCATCAGAAGAATGAGCATGATCAAAAAGAAGCGGGATATTGCAGAACTCAGTGCGGCTGGAATTGGCCCAAAGAGGGCGGTGAATGTTAGCCCTACAATTTGGCCACCATCGAAAAACGGGATCGGAAGTAGATTGAAAAAACCAATATTCAGACTCAATATCGCGAGTATCAAAAAAAAGAAACTGGGGCCATAGGAAAGACTTTTTCCTGCTATGGCAATAATGCCGATCGGCCCGACAATCCCAGACGAATTTCCCTCTTCTTGGAATAGATTTTTCAAAGTTTGCTGAATATTTTGTGTGCTCTCTTTCATGCCTCTCAGGCCACTATGAAAAGCCTCTTTAATGTGACCATGAATCTTTCTTGTATTTTTAGCAGGGGAATCTTCAAGGATGGAATCGGTACTGTTCGGAGTCTGATCTCGCTTGTGCGATAGTAATGCAAACACAATAAAAGCGAATAAGAAATTAAAGGCGATGCCCGCAAGCATGATAATGAGTTGATGAAGATAGGGCTGGGCGGCAAGATCGGTTGGCGAAAGAGCAACATAGCCACCAAGTGGAAGTGCCGCTATTTGGAATACTGTTTGACCAATTTTATGTTGCAACAGTGCTGGCCCAAAGCCGATGGAAAATATGGGCGTGCCAACACCGAATGCTTTGCACGCCACAAAATGACCAAATTCATGAACTAGAATAACAAGACTGAGTCCCGCAAGGCCGACAATAATTTGAATGATTTTTTTCATACGAATTGCCCTTTCGCATCACACGATACCATGTGGGGTTTCTGTAGGGCAACAGAAAGAAAAAACTGTTAGTAGAAGTTTTTGGTCAGGTATGCTCGTCCTGAATCGCCAAAAATCATAACAGCAAGATCACCTTCTTTGAGTCGAGGAAGATATGCCTGGACCGCCGCGGCAACCGCACCGCTACTCAGACCAACGAGGAGACCATGTTTGCGCGCAAGTGTTTTGAGCATTGGCAGAGCATCTTCATCAGCCACTTCAAGGAATTCATCGATGATTGAATAGTCCAGGACTGGGGAATCAAAATCAACACCCATGCCTTCAATTTTATACGGCTTTGGATGGCCGCCAGTTGAGCGGTATGAATTGTTTGAGTCAACCGCCAAAACTTTGATATTGGGATTCTTTTCTTTCAAATAGCGTCCCGCACCACTGACCGTTCCTCCCGTTCCTGCTACGGCAAAAAAGTGAGTGATTTTACCCTCAGTTTGCTTCCAGATTTCGGGTCCAAGAGAGTGATAATGAGCATCAGAATTTTCGGTGTTGAAATATTGATTCGGCATAAAAGAGTTGGGAGTTTCTTTATGAATTCGAACCGCTTGGCTGTGATAACTTCTTGGGTCTTCAAGGAGCGATACGGCTGGGCACATCACGGTTGTGGCACCGTAGGCCTGAATGGTTCGTAGTTTTTCTTCGCTGATTTTTTCCGATACCGTAATAATGACCTTGTATCCCTTGATGGCGCCGATCATTGCGGTGGTGATACCCTGATTTCCTGAAGAGGCATCCACTAAAGTACCGCCCGGTTTGAGTTCGCCTCGCTTTTCCGCCTGCTCAATCATATAGCGTGCAGATCGATCTTTTACGCTGCCACCTGGGTTGAGATACTCAGGTTTGGCACATATGATTGCCGGGGTATCAAAGTCTATGGTGATGAGAGGTGTGTTGCCGATAGCATTTAACAAAGTTGTATACATCTAAATCTCCAAATAGTACCTTTCAGAAGCTCTTTAGGCCGAGGATGCGTTCACTATAACGCAATGGGATTGATCTGTCACTACTTTATTGTGATATTTTCTATTTGACAAATTGGATGATTTTGCGACACTCAGAATATGGGGCATTTTCCGAGGGATAAATGGGGATTATAGGGTTATGTTGCGCTCATTTCTTATCAGATTTTCAACTTTTTCTACGTTATTTTTTCTGCTTTTAAGTACTTTCCATGGAACGGTTCATGCGGCAGTGCGTAGAAAGCCAGCGCTCTTTTTTGGTGAACAACTCTACTTGAGTCATGTCACAGGACGTACCTTTGAATATTCACAAGTTTTTCATGTGAAAAGCAGGGCGGAAGTACCTAACAAACAAGATTGGAGCTGTGGCCTTCACGCGCTTTATAATATGTGTGTGATTGAACGCAAGCTTGGGATATCCACTATCGCCGAAGATCTTTTCATTAAACTATGCCAAGAGCACGTGGCTGATCCCGTATCCTATTCTACCTCTCGAGAATTGCTGCAGATTAGCAAGGCACTGAACTTGTCGCCTACCTATTTTTTGGCAGACAATAATTGGTTTATCGAGCCTCATTTTGTGAAGGGCGATTGCTCAACGACTCGCCTTCCCTTGATCGTCCGTTTTGGTGATGCCTATTTTTCAGCACCAATTTGGAAGAATATTAACGATCACCTCGCGCAGCCAGGACCGCAGTGTGTGCATTTTGCATGCAACTTCAGGTTCGCTGGTTCTGAGCCGCATACACTGCTCATGACGGTTGTAAAGACTGGCGAAAATTATCGGGAACTCTACATCTTTGATAACATCAATGAGAGTGAATCACGTAGGATGCAAATAGCCATGCGTGCCTATGCCGGTTATATTTGTCAGAAGGCTTTTATTCCCTAAATCCCTTATACCTTTCTATACAAATTGTGATGGGATTGTACCATCGATTCAGTTTTAAAATCCTCTAGATTTTCATGATGAGTGCGCAAGTAATTGCGCACTTCTTTGTTTTGTGCCACAAGCAACATTTTATCACCTAGACCAGTGATATCTTTTTGTGGTACCAAAAAGCCATTAGTGCCATGCATAATCACATCATGAATGCCACCGGTATTATAGGCGATAACAGGCAGGCCCATCAGGCGTGCCTCCACAACTGAGCAGGGGAGACCTTCCCACAATGAACTGAGTATAAAGGCATCCCAATGTTTCATGATTGGTGCAACTTTATCCTGCCATCCATGTAATATTATTACCGTGTCTAATCCATGATGATTAATCCATTCTTCTATTGCAGTTCGCTGCTCTCCATCGCCAATGATTTCAAGCCGAGCGAGCGGGATCTGCGCATAGACATTTTTGAATGCTTCCAGTAAATCGAAAAGATTTTTTTGTGGCTTGAAGCAGGAAATTGTGCCAAACACAAATGGCCTGTTTTCTTCCTCATTTTCAAATGCGATTGTGCGGGCTGGTGTATAAAATTGTTGCCAGTCGACAGCCGCGCGAATGATAGAATGCTTTTTGGCAAATCGGGGGAAAAGGCGAATACCCATTTTAACATCTGCGGAAGAAACGCAGACAAAGTGCGTTGTGATAAAGCTGGTGAATAATTCAACGAGATAGATAGCCCACCAGATTAAGAGACGTTGATGGTTGTGAAATGCATATCCATGAATGGTATGGATGCGAGTTTTAATACCGGCAAAAAATGCGGCCCAACGTCCCACAATTCCTGCTTTTGTGCTGTGTGTGTGTACGATGGTGTTTGGATATTTGTTTTTTATTTTCCGTAATTCACGGATTAATTGCATAAAGTTTTTTATTTCAAGCCATACCTGCTTGAGCGAGACAGAGCGTTTGAATGATTCGAGCAGAAGGACTTGTGGATTGTCGGAAACTTTTTCTTTCAGAATGCCTTCGTTGCCTGAAATGAGATAGGTATCAATATTTTGTCTTTGTAATCCTTCAAATAAAGAGAGGCACACCTTCTGTGCGCCTCCGAGCTCTAATTTCGTGATTATATAAACAACATGTAAATCTTTTGTGTGCTTCATAAAACTCTACTATATTTTTTTACCGTAAAAATAGAAGTGCAAAAGCTATTATCATCGGATAAATGGCACTTGCCTCGATCAGGCCCTGGGCAAACATGCTTGTTTGCGCAAGAAGTGAGTATGTTTCTGGCGTGTGTGCTATGCGGGTGCCGGCAGCAGCAGCAGTGCGCCCTGAACTGATTCCTGCACCGATTGTACCAAATCCAGCGCAAAGACCAGCTGAAAGAAGGGCGATCCCATCAATCAGATTTTCTTCCGCTAGTGGCGGGACGACAAACAAGAGCATAACACTGATAACAAGTGCAAAAATAATTGGCGTTTCAATAATTGCCTGGCTAATCAGCGTAAAAGAAAAAATTTTGTCATATGCGCGTCTATTAATCCCCAACCCAAGGCACACTGAACGAGCAAACAATCCGAGTCCAATGGCAGGACCAACGCTTCCCAATCCAATGCTGATACCGCTTGCAATCAGACGCAAACAATCGCGCATGGTTGTTACTTCTTGGGCTTGGCTACTGATGATCAGAGAAACGATAAATCCAAAGATCACTGGTGTTTGAATAAGCGAAAGGGTGAGCACCATGAAGCGTAATATTTTTTGCGTGAAGAACGGTTGTCGCGCGACAGTAAAGCATGCAGCGCGAGCTGGCATCGCAGAGACAAGCCCGAGGACAAACCCAGGAATGCTTATCGCAGCAGCAATGCCAATAGTTGAAAGGCTGGCATAGTAGGAGGGAGGAGTGTCCCAATTATTGTAGAGAATTAACATAGAAACAAATGCGCCCATAACAGCGGCAGTTTCTATTAATGCCATGCCAAAGATTGCAACTTTGACGATATCGCTTTTTGCGCTTGGTTGACGATCAATTGCATCGAGTGCCGCGGTGCTTGTCCAACCTTGACCAATACCAACGCCAACGGCAGGAAGGCCAACAGCAAATGCGACGGTAAGATAATGAGCGAGTCCTGTTATTTCGGTCATAGTTTTTTTCTAATTTAGTGACCGCCCTCACCTTGCACGGCAAGGGATAAGTAGGTCAGAGTGAGCATAGTAAAAACGAAGGCTTGTAGGAATCCTTCGAACACGCCAAAAAAAAGTGTAAGAATCAAATTAATTCCAGAAAGTATTCCAAATAATTCGAGCAATAACGATCCTGAAATTGCCTGTTGGATCCATAATTTTGAAATAATGGCGCCACCAAAAATATTACCAAACAATCGGAATGAAATTGATATGACTGATGCCAGTTTGCCAACCACATTAAGCGGCATCATGATGAAAAAAGGTGAAAAATAACTTTTAATGTAGGACCAGAGGCCTTCAGCTTTTATTCCCGCAATTTGTGTGTAGATAAATGCAATGATCCCGAGAGACAATGTTGTGTTCAAATCAGTTGTTGGTTCTTCTGTCCAAGGAATGATCGATATGATATTGCAGAGCAAAATAAAAATAAAAATGCTCGCGATAAAACAAAAATGCGTCATGGAAAAGCTGGTAAATGATTGATTATACAGATCGAGAAAAAAGCGAGTGAATGAAAGATAGAGATAACGAACAATGCCATTTCGTGCGAGGGCCCAGCGAGTTGCCAGAGCGAGCACCAGTATTATTCCTAAAACGATCCACGTGTTAGTGATCGTGTGAACACTGATATTAAAAAAAGGATGTTGCGAATTGAACAGGTATCCTACTGACCACTGTTTATCGGTGATGAGTTCCAGTCCGTTCATGCCGTATAACCTTCATGCTCATTATCACAAGCCAAAATGCTATTAAAAAAGGAGATAGGATCAGTATAGAACTGATCTTTGGCATCCGCAACAGATAGCGGAAAAGGAGCGCGAGAGTGGCAATCCGCATAATAAAAAACAGAAAAGATCGCAGCTGCGCTGATATTTTTGAATTGTGAGATGAAAAAATACTCCCTTGCTGTGATGCAAAGGAGTATCCATATATAATTCCAGCAAGAGCGCTTACGATAATCTGTTCTATCATGATGAGCGTGCCATTAAACTTTTTTAAAGTTTTTTGAGCCCTCTATCGCGCCAATACTCACTGATGATTGCCGAAGAACCTGTTATTACGACAAGACCATGACGTTCATCAACGGTTTTTACTGCAGCATCAAATGCTTCAGTAAATGATTGGGCTGAGCGTGCTTTTATTTTCATGCTTTTAATGTCATTCGTTACCGCTTCAACATTCCAGGACGTAGACGCTTGTCCGCCAGTAGTTTTCTTGGTTGGGCATACAATAACTTGGCCGGATGTTTTTTTGAAAAAATACCGAAGCAGTTTGAGAAAATCTGCTACTGCCAAATCTGGATTGTCGCATCCAAGAATGAGAGTGAGTCCTTTGAGTGGGCGTTGGTAATGGAGCAATCTGATACCAAGAAGTAAATTTTTGAAGGCATCAAGATTCGACGCATTATCCAGCAGAACACTCGGTTTTTCTTTATCGAGTAATTGAAAATGACCGGGGAGTGTGTTGAGCGTTTCTTTCCAAAATTGTTCAACTGTTTTGCGTGGATTCAATTCTGATTCACGTTTTGCTTCGATAGTTGGACGACCGCGTTGGCCTTTGCGCTTTGTTAAAAGACTGCTGTTTGTATCGAAAATGGTTTCTCGCTTCAGAATCTCATTGATATAAATGTAGGCTATTCGTTCAGCTAATGCGGCGCAACGTCCGTGAAGTTGTTCGAATGGATAATTGAGAGGAGCCAATTTGCGAATTGGCATTGCCCAGGTGTCACCAAGTTCTTGTGTGATGCTTTGCATAACTTGCAAGTTGAGTTTGCTCTGATCGGCAGACACGGTGTGTGTGCCCTTTTTGACAATCACCAATGCGCGACGAATGACTGCTTCCTCTGCTTGAGCGGCTGCATTTTCTTCGGTGACACGCGTGATGGCTGCAATTTTTGGAGAGCAAATTGTTGCGGGATGGAATGTGCTCGGTTCTTCGATTTCTATGAGCGCAACATCCACTTTGGTACGTTCAAAATGAAGCAGTGCCATGGTGGTGAGAATATCGAGTGTGTTTGGTGTCACATTCAATGTTTCTGCCATGTTGATTACTTCATTGGCGAGTTCCGCGAAAATTTTATTGTTGATAGTCTCATTGCCAACGGCGAAGCGTTCATTATAGGTCAATAAGTGAGGACTCAAGAAAGTACCAACACTCAGGCCTTCTTGCAGAAAAAGTTTTGTTGCGAAATGTGCGGTCAAACTTTTGCCATTTGTACCGCTGATCAGGATAGTGTTTAATTTTTGTGATAGAGATCCGAATGCTTGATCAAGCTTTTTGATACAAGAAAAGGTTTTATCACTAAGATTTGTTTGCCAATGAGAATCTAGAAAATCGATAATTTCACTGTAGCTGCGCTGTTTTCCAGGAACGACGCGTTCTTTTTGAGATTGCTTCGTTGGATTTATTTGTTCCATTGCTTTCCCCAGGTTTATGATTCGATTTCACGGTCAGGGGCGATTGGCATCTTGCGTGTCAGAAAAATGAGTTGGTTTCACTTTTTTAAACATTTTAAAATAGATGCTTTACGACCCGGATATCAGGCTATATATTTAACCTAAAATGTCAAACAAGCAATTTTTAACTATATAACTAGCATTTATTTACAAAAGAGCAAATCATATGAATGGCAGGCTTTATTGGGATGATTCAAATTCCATACGCACGATTGACAAGTTGTTGGCAGAAGGGAATCTTGTGGCCGGTACGACTGACACGGTTATAGGACTTTTTGCTCCCGCAACTCAACAGGGCCGAGCCTTGCTTGATGCGGCGAAAATAAGAAATGAAAAACCGTATTTGATTTTGGTAGATGATATCAAAAAGGTGTTGCAGTATGTTCACCCCGATCAAAAATCATTAATCGCAAAAATCGGCGATATTTGTTGGCCCGGTCCGGTGACGCTTATTGCAAAGGCGGCGCCGCACATTCCTGGCTATTTTGTCTCAACAGATAATACCGTTGCATTCCGTATTCCGCTCCATCCGGGCATGCAAGCTTTGCTAAAAAAATGTGGACCGCTTTTCTCAACAAGTGCAAATATTTCCGGTGAGCCAATTCCTGAATCAGTGCGGGAAATAAATCCGACTATTTCCAAAGCTGTTTCGGCTATCATTGAAAGCTCTCGGGAAAATTCTAGGAGCGAGCAATTTTATACGGTGCCATCAACCATTATCGATTGCTCACATGATCCTGTGAGAGTTATCCGTGCGGGAAATTTTGACCTGCGATTATTAAATCCTATTCTTGGCTACACTCCACGGTAAAAAGTTTTTTGTTATTACCTTTCTTGTGTCGATACTTATTTTTGTCCTACCTTGAGGACAACGAATATACGTTTTAATGCAAAGGGGGATTAGAATGAAAAAATCAGGTTTTACCCTTATCGAGTTGATGATAGTGGTTGCTATCATTGCATTCCTTGCTGTTATTTCTGTGCCAAGTTTTAACCGCTTTTTGGCAAAGGCAAAACGGGCGGAAGTCTACATGAATCTCCATTCGATTTATACGGCAGAAAAAGCATACTGGGCTGAGCATGGAAGCTATACAACGGTATTAAACGGACCAGGTGGTTTGGGATGGAAGCCAGAAGGGTACAAAGGCGGTGGGAAGAATGAATCTTTCTACTACACTTATGGATTTCCAAATGGCTCTGAAGGACAAAATTATTTCACCGGAAAACTTGAAGCATCAGCTTCACATTTGAGTCCTGCACGTGCGGATAAGAATGGATTTGTGGCGGCAGCGGCAGCTGATATTGATGGCGACGGTGAAATGGATATTATAACGATCGATCAGAATAATAATATTCAGATTCTAAAAGATGATTTGCAGAATTAGTTTTTGATAGATCACAAAAATCATTGCCCCGATAGCAAGGAATGGTCCGAAGGGAATTCGGACCGATTTTTTTTGGCCCATTATGAGCATGAAACCGAGGCCAAAAATAGAACCGGTAATTGATCCAATCATAACGCTAATCCAGATGCCCAATGGGCCGGTAAAGGCACCAATAAAGGCAATCAGGTCAATGTCGCCTTGTCCAATTCCCTCATGTCCACGTATTTTTTTAAAGAGATACGCAAAAAGGAAGAATCCTGCAAAGCTAATGCCAGCACTCAGGAGGCTTGTGATGGGGGTGATAGGCAAGAATTCAAAATAGCTTAATAAAAATCCGATGGGAATCAGGTAGAGGGTGACGAGGCGCGATATGAGCATCGTCTCAAAATCTGAGCGTATGGTCACGATCAGGGCGGAAAAAAAGATAAAGTATGCGATGAAGTTTTTTGTCAGCTCTCCGGAAGGCATGCTTTCATAGAGCAGCCATAGGGATGCCATCGTTGCCAGCTCGATGAGTGGGTAGAGGGGAGAAATGGCGCGATGGCAGGTTCGACATCGACCAAGAAGAAATAAATAGGAAATGAAGGGAATGAGTTCATACCAACGGAGGGTCGTCTTGCAATGAATGCATTTTGACCTAGGGATGATGTTCTCGCCTGAGATGAATCGATACCCCAGAACGTTCAAGAAAGATCCCCAAACGGCAAAAATGGTCACAAGGGTGATGAAAAAGAGAATGACTATAGTCGTCCACTTTCTTTTAATTTATCAATGAGGTCATCAATCTTACGTGATTTTTCCATAGACAAATCATATTTGAAGGTAATGTCCGGCGTGTAGCGGGATTGGAGTGCTGCAGCCAGAACCGAACGAAGGGAGGGTTTATAGAGAATTAAGAGGCCAAGCTTTTCGTCAAAATCGGCTTCGCCTTTTGAGGAGACAAAGAAAATGGTGACTCTGCCCTTATCTGGAGAAAGCTTCACCCTAGTTGGAGTCAGGGTTTTGAATTCTTCTTTCTCGGCAAAAAGACGCATTAAATTGGCAGAGACCTCCCTGAAAAGGAAGGACTCTTTTTGTGCTCTTTTAATATCTTGAGATCGTCGACTTGTCATCGTTACTTAATTAAACCTTGTGAGATCATGCGCATCATGTTCAGTTTAATTGCACGAACCAAGCGTTTGCGACGTTTTTGAGTTTTAGGCTCAAAGTAGACGGTACGCTTCATATCGCGGACAACGCCTTCGCGTTCAATTTTTTTCTTTAGTTGGCGGAGTGCGCGGTCAACATGGCTTGTGACCGATACCTGGATATTTGGCTTTTTCTTTGCCATAGGTTCAATCAACCTTTCGAATTGACTAGTTTTTATTAATGAACTTTTTATTACTTTTTATACAAGCCCTGTTTTAAAGTTTACCTATTTTCCCCCTTTTGTCCAATATGGTTCGTAAGATTGGACAGACATTTGAGGTAATATCGCAATAAAAACGAAAGAATCTGTTGATATTTCCAATAGAAAACTTTTATTATAAGGGTGAAGAGGGTTTTTATTAACTGTTCCCATTAAAGGAGGGATGCATATGATGACTAATAATAATCAAAAGGCGATCGCGATTCTCATAGCTTTCGTGGCCGGCCTTGTTTTCCTCACAGCTTCAAATAAAGCTGCTGAGACACCTCGTGCCAATAATATGGTGACGATTGAGAACAAATCAAGCCGTGTTATGTACGTTGCTTTCTTCAAGGATTCAAGCTTGAGAAAGATCGATGGCGCTATCCACACCGTGGAAAGTAATAGTAATTTGGTGCTTCCAAATTCAGCTAAAAAAAGCACCAGCAGAATTGTTGCTGTAGCAGCAGATCACGCGGATTTGACTAAAGGCAAAGATTCAAAAGCCTTTAAAGTGACGATTAAATCTCAAAACAGTGTTGTTTTGATTAATACGCCATGTTGTGGTCCGACTCAGCAGCCTGTTGTGACTGTTCGGTAAGCGAGTTTAGTACGTTCCGTAGATAGAGAAGAGCACCGTTGTTGATTGGTATGTGTTACGTGAAGAGAACGGTGTCTGCCATACAAAGCCGAGGCCTACGTTTGGCGAAATATCATACGTAAAGCCGATATTGGCGAATTTGGTCTTCCATCGGGAGCGTTCCTCTAAAACTTCTGGAAGAAATGCAGGATCGGGTTTGCACAGTTTAATCCGGTCCTGCTTGTGTTCTTCAATCACATATTGGAACCAGAAAGATAGTCTGTCCAAGAAGTGGTAGGCAAACATTTTTGCTGCAAAATACCAGTTCTGACCCGGTTCGAAACAGACATTTGTGGCGAAGGGAAAGATACCGGTTTGGCATGGATTGTTTGGCACTCTAAAATTGCAAACATCGCGACTGAAGAAATGGGTGATTCCCACCTCCCCGCCAATCTCTATGGATTCAAGAAAATTTAAATCCAATCCAGCTTTGAAAAATACGGCCGGATGACCGTTGTTTCCGAGTGGCAAGCCAAAGAACTCATCAGGGTTGAGGCGGCCAGAAGGAGACACGCTGCCTCCCAAATAAAGATAGGGAATAAAGAGCACATCGGGCCAATCTTGATGGTCAGCATTCATATCATAAATATGGCGCCAATAGAGACTAACTCTCAGTTCTTCAAATTCAGTTTTTTGATAATTATTAAGTTCAAGACCAATCTCTGCTGCGATCGCTTTTAGTTGTTCCATGAGATAGAGTTGAACATCAGCTTGTTGTTCTGGAGTAAAGGTAAAAGGACAGTCAGGTTGAGCAATGCAGGTCAGGTCCATGGGAGTGCAGGTCATTGTTTGCGATAATGAAGCAACACC
>Ga0068860_100000248_pt1 | contig 80612 bp, 71 predicted proteins | sample KBSSwiS32_FD_66597 | JGI IMG/M metagenome (GOLD analysis project Ga0068860, IMG submission 66597) | Switchgrass rhizosphere microbial communities from Kellogg Biological Station, Michigan, USA - KBS Switchgrass S3-2 | ecosystem: Host-associated > Plants > Roots > Rhizosphere > Soil ... | reverse complement strand
GCTGATGGCTTCAGCCAGATCCGAGAGTTTGCGCTTGAGCCACCAGCCGAGCGGGCTGAACCACACAGCGGCGGCATAGACTCCGGCGAGCAGTTGCAGATAAAAGTCGCCCTGACGGATGTGCGAGCGCTCGTGCGCGAGGACGATGCGCAGCTTGTTGCTTTCCCAGGTTTCGTAGTCAGCCGGAAGCACGATGGAGGAGCAGATGGTGACAGGAGATGCAACCCTGGCGCTGCTGCGAATCTTCATCGAGGTTGAGTTGGGTATCTGTGAGTCGACCGTGACACGCCTGGCGGTTTGCAAAAGACGAAGTGCTGCAAAGAGTCCGCAGAAGAGGCGCAGGATCAATATGCCGGCAACGGCGATGTAGAACCAGAGGACTCCGGTCAGTATGGTCTTCGCCGTAATGGCTGGGGCTGCCATCGCAGGAGGCGGAGCGGCTGCTGACAAGTTCACTGTGCTTTGCGGGGCAGGTTCGGAAGTGTCATAGCTGGTCGTATCCGGAAGGCGAGGGTTGGCTTCGGCCTGAGCTGCAGTCTGGCTTTCGGAGTCGCTCACGAAGTCCGTGCTGGTTTCGCTGGGAGACGATGCAGCCTGAGGAGCAGGAAATGTCTCTGAAAGAGGCTTGGGCTGCGGCGATGTCTTGAGCCTCGCCTGCAACTCTTCGAGAAGCGTCTGCGGGTCATCGGGGATGACGACACGCACATTGGCCGGCAGCACGCTCCAATGTGCGGCATAGGGCAGCAGCATGGGCATGCCGAGGGCGGACACCAGCACCAGGCCCCAGGCAGCTTTCTGAGCGAGGACGTTCTTCACGCCGAAGAGGCGCAATCCAACCCAGACGGCAAGGGCCAGTAGAACAGAACGAAGGGCAGCTTCCAGCAACAGAGAGGAGCTCATTCGGCCTCCTTATTCGACTGTCCGGTCGGATTTGGCTTCGCCGCTTGCTTTTGCACTTCAGCAATACGCGCTGCGAGGCGCTGCAGTTCAGCGCGGTCGAGCACTTTGGAGTCGACCATCCCGACCAGAAGCGCCTCCACGGAGCCGTCACAGAACCAGTCAACGATGCGCTTGACGGCACGGCCGGCCACCTTCTGGCGTGACTCGGCTGGTCGATAGATGAAGGTACGGTCTTCGACGGTGTGGGCCAGGTAGCCCTTTTCTTCGAGACGACGCAGAACTGTGCGGACCGTGGAGTCCTTGAGGGGACGGTCCAACTCTTCGCGGACGCGCTCGGCGGTGATGGTGCCAAACCGCCAGATGACGGAAAGGACTTCCCTTTCCAGTTCTCCGAGTTCTGCGGGATCGTGAGTGTTACTCGCCATAGTGTTACAGAATGTAACATAACCTGGAGGTGAGCGCGCAAGAAATATTTTCGAGAAAAATGTGATGGGTCGAGGCTCTAAAGGCGACAGCTCCACGACGGCAGCAGAACTGAATGGAGTCACGTTCGCACACGCATCCATGCTCTGAGTCACATCCGGAGACAGCCAGGGGCAGCTAGATTTCAAGGGAACTTTGGCATTGCAAGCATCGTTTTCTATGACATAGCTGCCATTTTTGAATCGAGGGCTGTCATGCAGTTGTTGCTACAGAATCTTCGTTTTGCTCTACGAAGCCTGGTTAAGGCTCCGGGGTTTTCTTGTGTCGTCATCATCTCCATCGCGTTGGCCTTTGCGGCTAACGCCACAGTCTTCAGTGTTGCCAATGGACTGCTGTGGGGAGTCCTGCCGATCAAGGATTCTCAAAACGTCGTGATGTTCTCAGAGGGGCGTTCGTTTTCATATCCGGATTACCTCGACTACAACGCTCAATCGGGAAACGTCTTCGACGGGGGAGTGACGGCTCACTTTCCGCTGATCCCTGCAAGCCTGGGAGGCAAGGGCACGCCTGAGCGGCTCTGGGGACAAGCAGTCAGCGGCAACTTCTTCCCAATGCTGCAAACGGCGATGACATTGGGCCGGCCGATCTTGCCAGACGATGATCGCGTCCTGGGCAGCGAGCACGTCGTTGTCCTCAGCCACGCATTGTGGAAACGGCGCTTCAATAGCAACAGCGGAATCGTGAATCAGCAAGTGATGCTCAACGGGCATAGCTATACGGTTGTGGGCATCGCGCCTCCCGGCTTTTACGGGCTTGATCGGGGCATTGTCTCGCAGTTCTGGGTGCCCCTGAGCATGACTGAGGAGATCATGCCCGACCTGACCGACATGGCGGGCGGTCGCAAGAACCGGGGCAGCAATTGGCTCATGCTGAATGCGCGGCTTCGTGCCGGAGTGAGCCGTGCCAAAGCCGCCGTGCTGGTCAATGTAATCAAGAAGCGGCTCGACGATACGTATCGGAAGGACGAGAAGAACCATGAGAGGCTCACGCTTCAATCAGCCGGAGCACTGATTGCAGGCTCCATTACGCCGGCATACGCGTTGATGGGCGTCCTGATGGCCGTGGTCGGACTGGTGCTGCTGGTGGCGTGCGCTAATGTCGCGAACCTACTGCTCGCACGCGCCACGGGCAGACAGAAGGAAATCGCGATACGCCTCGCGATGGGTGTGGGGAGGCGAAGACTCGTACAGCAATTGATGATCGAGAGCCTGCTACTGGCGCTGGCCGGAGCGGCAATCGGTTTTGCGTTGGCAGCGGTGGCAGCCCGCGCAATCTCTAATTTCCAATTGCCTCTTCCCTTCCCCATCGTCTTCGATTTCAATGTCGACTTTCGCGTGGCGGCTTTCACTCTTTCGCTCTCTGTCGTCACAGCTCTGCTTTTTGGCCTGGTGCCTGCGTTGCGTGCCTCGAATCCGGACCTTGTCTCATCGCTCAAGGACTCTTCACCGACACTGGGGCGCGAGGGCCGCTCGCGGTTGAGGAACTCGCTGGTTGTCATCCAGGTCGCGCTGTCGATGGTATTGCTCGCGACCGCGGGCCTGTTCCTGCGCAGCCTCGGCAATGCCTCTTCCATCGATATCGGATTCAAGCCAGATAAGGTACTGCTGATGAGCGTGGATCCAAAGCTGCACAACTACTCCAACGAGAAAACTGCAGAATTCCTAAAGCAGCTTCGTGAAAACACCGAGGCTTTGCCTGGGGTGCGATCCGTCAGCTACATGAGCGTGGTGCCACTCAGTATCGGCACCGCGGACTACGACTTTGATGTTCCCGCAACCAAAGACCACGGGGCAAAAAAGGGCAACGCAAACGTCAACAGTGTGGGTGCGCGCTACTTCGAGACGATGAGCATTCCCCTGCTGCGCGGACGCGATTTCAACGTGCAGACTGATAATGAGCACGCCGCAATCATCAATGAAGCGATGGCTGCCGATATGTTTGCCGGACAAGATCCGATCGGTCAGACGTTCAGCGATGAGAAGAAGGCGAAGTACACCGTCATCGGTGTAGCGCGAAATTCGAAGCTGCGTACTATCGGCGAGCAGACCGTCAACTGTGTCTACTTCTTCCTCAACGCGGCTCCGCAGAAGGCCATCAGCTTCTTCGGAATCACGGTACTCGTTAAGACACATGGCGATCCAGAACGGACATCGAGGGCATTGCGAGATCAGATCGCGGCCCTCGACCCGAACATGGCGATCTTCAACTCCGAAACCATGAATGATCACGTTGACAAGGCACTCCTGCTGCCGCGGGTTTCCGCGCTTCTGCTGGGCATCTTCGGCGCGGTGGGGCTGACACTGGCGTCGATCGGGCTGTACGGATTGATGAGCTATTCCGTGCGGCGCAGGACGCGCGAGATCGGCATACGGATGGCACTGGGAGCAAAGCCGCCGGCGGTGCTGCGGATGGTTTTTCGGCACGGCATGATCCTGACGGGGATTGGGCTGGCGATTGGGATTGCGATTTCACTGGTGCTGGGGCGGTTCACGGCGAGCCTGCTGTATGGTACGAGCGGTGCAGATCCGATGACGTTTGTGGTGGTTTCGGCGGTGCTGCTGGGGACTTCGGTTCTGGCGGTCCTGATTCCCGCGGTGCGAGCGGCGCATGTGCAGCCGACGGTGGCGCTGCGGTGTGAGTGAGGCCAGAGTTCAAAGACAAAAACGCCGGGATCTGATCCCGGCGTTTGAATTGAGTCCGAAAGACCCGATTATGCGCGACTGAGGTAGGCGCCTTCGCTGGTGTCGACGCGGATCTTTTCGCCTTCGTTGATGAACGGTGGCACGTAGACCACGAGACCGGTTTCAGTCTTGGCGGGCTTGGTGACGGACGAGGCGGTCGCCGACTTGAGTCCCGGCTCGGTTTCGACAACGGTGAGTTCGACGGAGGTGGGCAAATCGACGCCGACGGGCTGGCCATCAATATAGCTGATCTTGATCTGCAGATTCGGAGTGAGGTACTCGACGGCATCGCCCAGAAGCGAGCTATTGAGCACGGTCTGCTCGAAGTCTTCGGGATTCATGAAGTAGTAGTCATCGCCATCAGCGTAGAGGAACTCCATGGTGACTTCATCGACAGAGACCTTCTCGATTGCGTCGGCAGAGCGGAAGCGGTGCTCGAACATGGCTCCGGACTTGAGATTGCGAAGCTTGGCCTGGATAAAGGCGCGCAAATTGCCCGGGGTGCGATGCTCCACCTTGAAGACACTGTGCAGCGTGTCATTGTGTTTGATGATCATGCCCGGACGCAGTTGGGTGGCGGGAATCGCCATAAAAAGAAAACTCCTTGCTGTACCTGGAAAGTTGGCGATGCTGCGCCTCGCGCGCAGATCCGGCCCACTATTCATTGTAGCTTAGGGGAGATGCTGAAGGTTCCTGGTGACCGGCTCGGGAGAACGCGGAAATGGCTGCCGATCTGCGGGTTGCTGCTGCTGTGCCTGATCTGGGCTGTGGGATGGGTTCGCGCGGATTTTGAGCCGGGAGTATCCGGGCGATGGTCACTTACGCCGCTGATGGCGCAGGCTGTGCTGCTCGGACTATTTGCCTTCGCAGCGAGCTTGGCGGCAGTGGTTCGCCGTGTGAGGTGGCCGGCGAGAGATCTCGGTTGGAAGGCGGCGCTCGTCGGCATCGGACTCTTCGTCGTGCCAGCGGTACTGACTAGCTTCGCCAAAGAGCGTATCGGTGATGGGACCAGGGTCGCGCTGTTTTCGTTGACGCCACTGTTTGCATTCCTCTTTGAGCCGTACCTCGGGATTGGTGCCGGAGAAGCAGTTGAAAACCGCGGCGGCTTTCTGACGGCGATGACTTCGATCGCAGGCACGTTCCTTGTTTTCCCTGTGGAGCTGCCCCGGTCGTATGGAGCGGCAATGGTGATGGTTTGGGTAGTGGGTACGGCAGTTTCGATTGCTGTGGCCAACTGTGCGGGAGTGCGAGTGGCACGACAGAGCGCATCCGTTTTAACGTTCGCGATTGTGGCATCCGGATCGGCAGGACTCGTGCTCGGGATCGTGGGGCTCGCGCTTCGCGATCAAGTCGGCAGCGTGCCGTTTGATGCGTGGGCGATGCCGGATTTGTTCGCGTTGGCGCTGCTGTTTTGGTTGATGGGGCGGATGAGCGCGGTGCAGATGACGACGCGATTTGTGATTGCGCCGCTGATGGCAAATCTGATCAGCCTCGCTCTGATCCGGCCACACGTCGATATTCAGAGTTGGACTGGATTGGTGATGATCGCGGCGGGAGCGGGGTGGATGGTGATTGGGCCAGGGGAGAGCGGTAGGCAGAGCGCTATCACCCTCCGGTCGAGTTGATTGAGATGGGGCACTCCGAACGGATGAAAGCAGGGGTGCAAAATATGCGATCGCATCGCATATTTTGCAGGATCGTTGATTTCAAACGATTTGAGAGGACATACGGGCTCATCGGACCTCCTGACGGAATCAGTGAACCGGAGTGAGTTTTACTGTCTGGCCGGTTCGGGCGGACTCTCGGGCGGCGTCGAGGATCTGGGTGACGATTACGTTTGTGTCGAGGGCGGTGAGGTCCCCTTTAGGGACGATCTGGCCATGCATAACTGCGGCAAGGTAGGAGAGCGAATCGCGCTCGCGGGCTGGCAGTGAGGGAGCGGTATCGGTTCGCTCCTGATTGTCATGCTGGTGGCGCACGCGAACGTCATTGGCGGCGACGGTGATGATGTAGCCAGTTGCGCCATAGACTTCCATGTCTTTACGGCCGAAGGGCCAGTTCCAGGAGGCCTGGATGACGGCCTGGGCGTGGGGGTACTTGAGGATGATGGTGGCGTCGTCGTCGACTTGGGGGTAGATCTCGGGCTTGTCCTGATTGGTAATGGCGGTGACGGATTCGGGTGTTTCGCCGTGCATCAGCCACGTCATAAGGTCCACGCCGTAGCAGCCGAAGTCGTAGAGTGCGCCGGCACCGTTCTGCTGGGGATCGGTGAGCCACTTCAGGAACTCGGGCTGCACGTTGATCTCTTTTGGACCTTCGTGGCCGTCATGGACGACGACACGGCGGATCTCTCCGATGCGGTTGTCGCGAACCTCATCGTAGGCGGCCCGGTTGCTCGCGTACCAGGTGGTTTCGTAGTTCACGAGGACGTGGATCTTTTTCTCGCGGGCGATGCGGCGAATGGCCTTTGCGTCTTCAAGCGAGATGGTCAGGGGCTTCTCGACCATCACGGAGACGCCGTATTGCGCCGCGATTTCGATGGCGGGGCGGTGCTGAGCGATCGAGGTGTACACCAGAACGGCGTCTGGGCGGGCGCGCTCGATCATGCTGGCTTCGGTCTTGTAGAAGATGTCTTCAGGCAGCGAGAACTGCTTGGCGTACTTCGCGCAGAGGTTGGAATCGGCGTCGGCGATGCCAACCAGTTTCACGTCGGAGTGCTTCGGGAGCTGCGAGAGAAAGCCTGCGACATGGCCGTGTTCGAGCCCGACGATGGCGACCTTCAGGGTGGCAGGCTGTTGCGCGGGGATTGAAGTGACGCAGGCGGAAAGCATCAAGAGCGTGTATATCGCGGCGGAGCGGCGAGAAAAGTAAGAGCGCATTTCTGTTGGAGTCCCCCTGAAGAGCCGATTGTACAGATAGGACTGTGACGAGTTGGCGCGCTGAAAGGATCCAAGGTTCGTCACGACAGAGAGAGGACGCACGATCAACCTGTAAACCGATGCTGCTGAAAATCCGTCAATGCGAACATGGGGACGGCACCGACTCGCTTTCAATGTCCTTGCTGTGGATTTCGTACTCTGGATGCGCCGGACATCCTGGCGTTGTGCCCGGTTTGCTGGTGGGAAGACGACGGCCAGGAGGACGGCAACGCACACGACGTTCGGAATACTGTGAACGGCGACTGGAGCCTGGCGGAGGCGCGGATGCACTATTCCGAGTGCGGTGCATCACATCCGCGCTTTGTGCGCTTTGTGCGCAAGCCGGAGGTCCCTGAGCAGTAACGTGGCAACCCCGGTGCAGGGCTAGAAATCCCTGTGATGCACGCGTTTGACCCCTTCCGCAAACCCTCTTACCATTAGCTTGGAGTAAATCCCCCGCCACACGACGCTGTTTCCCATTGGCGACAGCCCGCAGGGCAGTAGATTTGGCGCCTGTCGCGCCCGGAAGGCAAAAACAACTTGAGCACCACTGACACTCTCGAAACCAATGAGCCATCGGGAACACCCGAGGAAACCCACGGCCACGAAGGCCACGATCACGATCACAACCACGAACATAACCACGAACATCAGCATGGCCCGGTTTTAAATCCCGAGGTCACCCGCGAGCTGGTCATCGACGTTCCAGCTGAGGATGTTGATAAGGCTTACCGAACGGTCACGCGCAACTACCAGCGCTATGCCAAGCTGCCTGGCTTCCGTCCAGGCAAGGTGCCGGAGTCGGTGATTAAGCGGAAGTTCGCGACCGAGATTCGGAAAGATGTTATCGATGGTCTACTGCCGGAGCGGTTCAACAAGGACGTAAAGGAACTCGGGATTCGTCCCGTGGGCCAGCCGCAGGTGACGGAGCTGACGATTGAAGAAGGGCAGCCGCTGCATGTGAAGGCGGTCTTTGAGTACATGCCTGAGGTCTCGATCGAGGGTTATGAGCAAGTCGCGGTCGACAAGCCATCGGTTGAGGTGACTGAGGACGAGTTCAGGCACGAGTTGGAACAGCTGCGTGAGTCGCGTGGCACCATTGAGCCGGTGGAAGAAGACCGGCCGCTGACGGACGGCGACTGGGCGCAGATTTCGTACTCGGGGACGATTGCTGATGATTCCGAGGCGGCTCCGATTGCCGGTGAAGACTCGCTGGTCGAAGTTGGTGGCAAGGATACGGTCGATGCATTCACCCAGGTTCTGCGGGGTGCCAAGGCGGGCCAGGAGCTGAAGTCCGAGGTGATCTACCCAGCGGACTACCCCGAAGCCAAGCTGCAGGGCAAGACGGTCGCCTACGACTTGACGGTGAAGGCGATCAAGAAACGAATCCTTCCCGAATTGAACGACGAGTTCGCCAAGGAAATGGGCAATTACGAAAGTTTGGCCCAGTTGGAGAACGCGGTCCGGGAGCACATGGCAAACCGAAAGCGCCGCAGTGTGGAGTCTGAGACCAAGGACCGCCTGTTTGCCGCCCTGGTGGAGAAGTTCCAGTTCCCGGTGCCGGAATCATTGGTTCAAGACCAGATTGAAGCTCGTCTGGAACGGGGTCTTCGAGCGCTGGCAGCGCAGGGAATGAACACGGACCAGATGCGGAAGCTGGACTTTGGGCGCCTGCGGGCTGCGCAGCGAGATTCCGCAGTTGCCGAGGTGAAGGCACAGGTATTGCTCGACCGGATCGCTGAAAAAGAAGGGGTTAGCGTCAGCGATGAGGAGCTGGACCGCGAGTTACATCTGGCTGCCCTTCAGTCACGCGAACCTTATGAGACACTCCACCAGCGTTTGACTGACGATGGCGGGCTGGCTAGAATCCGGGAACAATTGAAAAGGGAAAAAACCGCAAGCTTGCTGTACGAACGACTGCCGGCTTAATCACGTGCCGTATGGACCTTAGCCTGAACCGCGACAGGCTATACGGCCATCAAAAAGAACGGGGCGACTGTGCAGGATTGACCCCGCGAGGATGAATTCCGAATGGCATTGGTTCCCATGGTGGTTGAGCAGACGAGTCGGGGCGAGCGTGCCTATGACATTTATTCCCGTCTGCTGCGCGATAACATCATTTTCCTCGGTACACCGATCGATGACCAGGTGGCCAACCTCATTGTTGCCCAGATGCTGTTTCTCTCAGGCGAAGATCCGGAGAAGGATGTCCAGTTGTACATCAACTCCCCCGGAGGGAGCATTACCGCCGGATTGGCGATTTATGACACAATGCAGTTCATACGGAACAACGTGGTGACATACTGCATTGGTCAGGCGGCCAGCATGGGGGCGTTCCTTCTACTCGCCGGTACCAAGGGGAAGCGGTTTGCGTTGCCAAACTCGCGTATTCTTATCCACCAGCCGTCCATGGGGGGATTGAGCGGTCAGGCGACGGATATCGATATTCACGCACGGGAGATTCTGCGTATCCGCGAGATCACGAACACCCTGATGGCAAAGCACACCGGCCAGCCGTTGGACCGGATCGAACGAGATGTGGAGCGCGATTTCATCATGAACTCGCAACAATCGAAAGAGTACGGCATTATTGACGAAATCATCGACCGGCCCCGCACGTAGAGGCCAGGCAAGCGGAATCAAATTGGTGAGGCCAAGGGGAGTCAAACAATGAAAACGCGCACGGGACCCGAAGAAGCGCTACGGTGTTCGTTCTGCCACAAGTCGCAGGATGCTGTGGCCAAGCTGATCTCGTCGCCCAGCGACTATCCACGGGCATACATCTGCGACGAGTGCGTCGCTGTTTGTAACTCCATCCTTGAAGACGACCGGGGGGATGCCGCGCACCCGGCAACAGCCGCCGGACACCTGCCCAAGCCGCAGGAAGTGAAGAGCTTTCTCGACGACTATGTGATTGGACAGGACCAGACGAAGAAGAAGCTTGCTGTCGCGGTCTACAACCACTACAAGCGCGTGCAGATGAATCGGATGCGCAATAACGAAGTCGAGCTGGCAAAGTCGAACATCCTGCTGATTGGCCCGACCGGTTCAGGCAAGACACTGCTGGCGCACACGCTGGCGAAGATGCTGGACGTTCCCTTCGCAATTGTGGATGCGACGACTCTGACGGAAGCCGGGTACGTCGGCGAGGATGTGGAGAACATCATCCTGAAGCTGCTGCAGGCAGCCGATGGCGATGTGACGAGAGCGCAGCAGGGCATCATTTACATCGACGAGATCGACAAGATCGGCCGTAAAGACGAGAATCCGTCGATTACGCGCGACGTCTCGGGCGAAGGCGTGCAGCAGGCATTGCTGAAGATTCTGGAAGGGACGGTTGCCAATGTGCCGCCGCAAGGCGGACGCAAGCATCCGCACCAGGAATTCACTGCTGTCGATACGACCAACATCCTCTTTATTTGCGGTGGAGCGTTTGTTGGCCTGGAGCGGGTTGTGGGACGGCGCATAGGCAAGAAGGCGCTCGGATTCAGGGCAGTGGATGCAGAAGCAGATGCGGCGACGACACGTTCGCATCGCGACACAGAATTGCTACGCAAGACGGAGCCGCAGGATCTGATCAAGTACGGATTGATTCCTGAGTTCGTAGGTCGTCTGCCTGTGATGGGCATACTGGACGAGTTGGATGAAGCAGCACTGGTGGAGATTCTAACCAAGCCCCGCAATGCGATTGTGAAGCAGTATCAGCGGCTGCTCGAATATGAGAACGTTCGTCTGCACTTCACGCAGGAAGCCATCGGCGGGATCGCCCGCGAGGCTCTCGCGCGTAAGGTTGGCGCTCGCGGATTGCGCATGATTCTGGAAGAACTGATGCTCGACCTGATGTACCACCTGCCTTCGAACAAGAAGGTGCGCGATCTGGAGATCACGAAGGACATGGTGGAGCGGCGCGATCTCTCTCTGTGTCTGCTCGAGAAGGCCGGATAGATCGCTGCAGGTTCTAGTACCGTTCAGTTTTCGTACGGTCAAGGGTCACGTCACATTGTGGATGTGACCTTTGAGTCTTTAGCCGTCCAGACCCTCCTCCGCAGCAGTAAACGGCTGTACAATCCCAACATGACGCGCTAGGCCGGCTGAATCGTGAGGCCTGCTGGCGCGTCTAAGAATCATTGGTATTCATATGACTTCTTCAAAAGACAAGAACGAGCCTCGCAAACTTCCCATGATGCCCATCCGGGACATGGTGATCTTCCCCTACATGATGACGCCGTTTGTGGTGGGCCGACTCTCGAGCGTGCGCGCTCTTGAAGAAGCGCTGAATGGTGACCGCAAGATATTTCTGGCCACGCAGCACGACGCATCGATCGACGAGCCAAAAGCGAAAGAGATTTACCAGGTCGGCTCGATCTGCAACATCGTGCAGAGCGTGAAGATGCCGGACGGCAATATCAAAGTGCTCGTGGAAGGCGTGGAGCGCGCGAAGTCGACCGACGTGAACGACAAGGATGGATTCTTCGTTGCCACGGTTCGCACGGGCAAGACCGACTTCGAGATGACGCCGGCGGTTGAGCAGTTGATGCAGCGCGTGACCGGCTTGTTCGAGCAATACGTGAAGCTGCAGCAGTCGCTCAATTACGAGACCATCATCGCGACGGTGCGGATGGATGAGCCTGCCAAGCTTTCGGACACGATTGCGGCGAACCTGCAAATGGGAATTGAAGAGAAGCAGGAACTGCTGGCAATCTTCGATCCGGCGGCGCGGCTTTCGCGGATTGCCGATGTGCTCGACATTGAGATTGAAAAGCTCGATCTGGATCGCAACATCCAGTCGCGCGTGAAGCGGCAGATGGAGCGGGCACAGAAAGAGTACTACCTCAACGAGAAGATCAAGGCGATTCAGAAGGAACTGGGCCGCGGCGAGAAGAATGAATTCGACGAACTGCGCAAGAAGATAGAGTCCGCGGGCATGCCGAAGGATGTGCTGGAAAAGGCTGTTCAGGAGTTGAAGAAGCTGGAAGCGATGCCTCCGATGTCGGCTGAGTCTACGGTGAGCCGCAACTACATCGATTGGCTGCTGGCGGTGCCGTGGAAGAAGAAGTCGAAGGAGACGCGCTCGATCGACTTCGCCGAGAAGGTTCTGAACGAGGATCACTACGGACTGGAAAAGATCAAGGAGCGCATTCTTGAATTTCTCGCTGTTCGTCAGCTGGTGAAGAACCCGAAGGGATCGATTCTCTGCTTCGTTGGCCCTCCGGGCGTGGGCAAGACTTCGCTGGGCATGTCGATTGCGAAGGCGACAGGACGCAAGTTTGTGCGGCTTTCGCTGGGCGGCGTGCGGGATGAGGCCGAGATCCGCGGGCACCGGCGCACGTACATCGGCGCTCTGCCGGGGCAAATCATTCAGCACATGAAGCGTGCGGGGACAAAGAATCCGGTGTTCCTGCTGGACGAAGTGGACAAGATGGCTTCGGACTTCCGGGGCGATCCGGCATCGGCGCTGCTCGAAGTTCTGGACCCGGAACAGAACACCACGTTCCAGGATCATTACCTCGATGTCGATTACGACCTCTCGCAGGTGCTGTTCGTTGCGACTGCAAATGTGCTGCACACCGTGCCGGCTCCGCTGCAGGACCGCATGGAAGTGTTGCGGCTGCAGGGCTACACAGAGCAGGAAAAGCTAGAAATTGCGAAGCAATACCTGGTGAAGAAGCAGCGCGAGCAGACCGGGTTGAGCGAGAAGAACATCGTCATCGCCGATGATGCCATCCTCGAGATCATACGCAACTACACGCGCGAGGCCGGTGTTCGCAACCTGGAGCGCGAGATCGGCAATGTGTGCCGCAAGGTTGCGCGGCGGGTGGTGAAGAAGGGCGCAAAGCACAAGGAAGAGATCACGGCTGCGAGCATCAGCGAATTTCTCGGTGTGGCGCGCTTCCGCGATTCCGAAGTTCACGAGAAGAGCGAAGTGGGCCTGGTTACCGGCCTGGCATGGACGGAGGTTGGTGGGAGCATCCTGACGACCGAAGTTCAGGTACTCGATGGCAAAGGCAAGCTGACGATCACCGGTCAACTTGGCGATGTGATGCAGGAATCGGCGCAGGCCGCGCTGGCGTACATTCGAGGCAAGGCGCAAGCGCTTGGGCTAAGCCGCGAGTTCTATCGCAACGTCGATCTGCACCTGCACGTGCCTGAGGGCGCGATTCCGAAGGATGGGCCTTCAGCCGGCATCACGATGGCGACGGCGTTAGCCAGTGCACTGGCCAAGATTCCGGTGCGACGCGATATCGCGATGACCGGCGAGATTACGCTCCGTGGGAAGGTTCTGCCGATCGGCGGATTGAAGGAGAAGCTGCTGGCGGCGTTGCGTGCAGGCATTTTTGAAGCGATTCTGCCGCGCTCCAATGAGAAAGACCTCACCGAATTGCCGGACAACATCAAGAACTCGATGAAGCTGCACTTCGTGGATACGATGGATGAGGTGCTGGCACTGGCGCTGGAAAGTCCGCTGCCCGCACCCAAGGCGGAATCTGAAGTGATTTCAGCTGTGCCGCCTCCTACAGACGTGGTGGGTGGGCAGGTCGCACGGCAGTAGAATCAGCTCAGATTGAGAACGGACAAGGGAAGGCTATATGCCTTCCCTTTTGTTTTATCTGGTCTGGATGTCCTGGTAGGCGTGGGCCCAGGCGTTCATAACGTCGTCGAACGTCATGCCGGGCTCCATTTTGCAGTGCGAGAACTTCTCGTCCTGCTTGTCGCACTGGGCGACGCGTTCACCTTTCTCGTTGAAGAGAGTGAGGTTGTCAGAGCCTTTGGAGGCCTGGACGATTGCCGGCCTGGTAACGGGCGGCGCCGCAAACTTGATGGCGCGAACGTCGGGCCCATTGGAGGTAGCGGCGAGCAGACAAATGGCAACAAAAGCGTGCACGTTTGACTCCAGTTAGGTTGTAGCGGTGAGGCCAGTATAGGGCAGGTCTCGTGAATCGCAAGCAGGAATGTCGGGTCATTCGTCACGAATGATTACTTCAGGCATGCGGCCAGGCAGGGTCCGGTATGCTGGGAGCAGTCGATGCGATATCAAACTCAATTTCTTCTTTCGGCACTGGACGCGAAGCAGTTCCCTGAACCGTCAGTACCGGAGGTAGCGTTTTTGGGCCGGTCGAATGTCGGCAAATCGAGCCTGCTAAACGCGCTGGTGGGGGAAAAAGCCGCCAAGGTGTCGTCGACCCCCGGGCGGACGCGCGCTATCAACTTCTTTCAACTCGTCGACGACAAGGAACGGCCGAGGATCGTGCTTTCCGATTTGCCGGGGTATGGATACGCAAAGATTTCAAAATCGATATCGGCGGAGTGGCCCAAGTTCATAGAGCCGTATCTCGGCGAACGCGAAACGCTGAAGCTGTGCGTGTGCCTGGTCGACTCGAATATTCCGCCGCAAGAGAACGATGCCAAGCTACTGGAGTGGTTGCGGCACGTGGGGCGCGACTTTCTCGTGGTGGCGACCAAGACGGATCGGCTGAGCGGCAACCAGCGCACGAAGAACCTGGCTGCAATCAAGCGGGAGTTTGGACTGGACGAGGTGCTGCCGGTATCTGCGAAGACGAACGTAGGGATTAAGGAGCTTTGGAATCGGGTGGCGGCGCTGGAGGATTAGCTGGACGTTTGCTGTGCTGGTTGAAGCTTGAACGCTTCTGGACCACCTTCGGATGCAACCCAGATCATTGCCGCGGTGTTGATGTCTCCGTTTTTGACAGCGATCCGCGATATCTCCACGAAGTGAGCCGCGAATTCGCGATCGGCGCATACGACACGAAGACTCGAGGCGGCTCTGCCCAGATACCGTGGCGAGCGTTCGATCCAGCGGCGATTCCAGACGTCTCCCGGTTGAAGGCACTCTAGAGCAATCGCATCGAATCTGGGAAGCCACTTTGCCGGAAGGGAATCTACGGCCCAGGCCACGGTGGCGGCAGCCTGCATCGGTTCGCCCTGAGTACGCCACACATTGCGAGCAGCCCACACATTGAACTGCTTCTCAAGGGCGTCTGCCCGTTTGAGGTCGGGCAGAACACCGCGTTCGCGCATCTCGCGTTCCATTTCGTCTGTCGATAGGTCGACACAGACTGCAACGGTCGCACGCTTGCGGATTTCGTTCTTAAGGATGCGAAGGGCTTCGTCGAGAGAGTTTACAAAGAAATCGACGATGCTCTCGCGAACAGCTCGTTTTTGATCTGCTGGATCGGCGGTCGCTGTGAGGGTTGCACAGCCCGCTACATTCCCTGCAATCGTGATGGCACGGCCTTCTTCGTCGACTTCGCCCGCATAGAGCAGCTTGCCGCCGAAGCCGGGATCAGGAAGGAGAGCGGTTCCGGCCGCATCGATGAGGCTGCGATAACAGGAATAAGCTCTGAGCACCGGAGATGCAGGATCGAGAGCAGTGATTTCAGGCAGCACGGGACATTATCTTAGTCCTTCCCGCGTTCGAACCAGTTCTTTTCGCGCACAAACATGATGAGTTCGCCGGGAAGCGCGGTGGTTTTGTACTTTTCATTCACTTTGGCGTGGCCGCATCCGTTGGCCATGACCATGCCTTCTGACATGATCTGCGGAACAAGATACCAGACGTCCCCGAAGGTGTTCTTCTGCGCGTCGCAGTTGACGTAGATGTCCATCGAGTTGTCGTAGGCAAGGTGAATTGAAATCTCGTGAACGTCCGAAGGGATGGTCAAATCGGCAGAGCCGTCGTCGTTTTGTTTCACCCAGTCGTTGTGAACCGCCTTGAGATGGTCAGCGCGAACCTGGTATCCGGTGGCCATGATCGGGTGTCCGGTCTTGCCGTCGAAAACCTTGAGCGTAATCGTCTTGGTTTCCTGGCCTAATAGAGTGCCGCACAGCGCAATCAACCACACGAACAGCAAAGAGCCAATCGTCCTTCGAGCCATTTTCCCTCGCAACTACCAAGTGGAGTAAGGCTGTCCGTCGGATCCTGTCTCCTGAGAGCCGGAGTGCACGTCGTCTATTCCCGGGTCGGTCTGATCGAGCGAGTGTAGAGCATCGCTGGTGTCCGTGTTCCAGGTGTCGCGCGCCTTGGTCATTGGATCTTCTGGGATGACCTTCAAGTATCCCTCCTGCACCAAGTCCTCAAGCGACTGGGGAGCCTTTTGCTTGTCCATGGTGTAGGAGTCAATTGCAGATCGCATTACGCGCAGATCTTCCTTCAGGACGGCTTCCCTCGCATTGCGAATGGCGCCGACGAAGCTGGGAATGGCGAGAGTCGTCAGCACGCCGATGATCATCATGACGATCATCAACTCCATCAGCGTGAAGCCGGCTTCGTTTTTCCTGTTGCTGCGCATAGCTGACTCTATTCTCCTACATCTATTGGTGTTTGGCCCCATCTCATCCACCGCAGGTCATTACCTCGGATGAGCCCCTGGCGGCGATTGAAACGGAATCTACCAATCTGAGTATTTCGTTCCGTCCAGGGCCGTCCCGGTGGATTTTGAGTACACATCAAAGACGCTCTGACCGCCGTAGGAATCCGATTTTGGATCGTCCTGCATGGAGTGCAGACCCCATTCAGCTTTCCCGGTCATTGGGTCCGTTGGTATCCGGCGGAGGAACTTCACCTTTTTGCCCTGAATATCAACCCCATTTACCAGCGTTTCCAGGTCGGGAGGATAATTCTGGCTATCCACCTTGGTCTGGATTGCGCCTTTGTCGGCAGCATCTTTGTAGTGGTCGATGCCGTCGCGCATTTCCCAAAGATCGCGCCGCAGTTCGCGTTCCCTATCCCGTTTGACCTTGAATCGCGCAATGGGAATAGCTGCCGAAGCCAGGATCGACAGGATCGCCACGGTGACGATCAGTTCGACCAGCGTGAGGCCGCGCTCCGAATTTCTCCGGGTTCGCCGATGCGCCTTCATGGATTCAAAGCTCCTAGTTCACATTCAGCGTGGCTTGGGAGGTTTGAGCCTGCAATGGTTTGCCGGCACTGTTCATCGCCCCGCCACGTGTGATGCTGAGGTTGGTCGGCCCTGAGGCCTTCGCCTGAAATGTAAGGACGCAGACGACCCCCGCACCGCTCACGCCGGAGGCTCCAGGGGGGCGGGAAACGTTCAGAGTGATGTTCCCGGGGCCATCGTCCCGATGGGCCATTTGGACCACCTGGCCATCGCGGTTCAGCAGATCCCCATCGCCAACGTTCACGAGCGACAGCTTGGCCGGATCGTATTGAACCTGCAGCGGAACCGCCGCCACATCCGTGCCGCCGGTGAGGACCACGGGCACCTGGAAGGAGGTTCCATTGATCACTGAAGCCGGCAGATTGAGCATGAGATTAACGTTCCCAGCCGGTCCGGGTGGAGTTGGAGGCTGAGCTCCGGGAGGTCCGCTCGTGGGTGGAGGGGCCAGGGCAGCATCCTGCGAGCTCTTCATCTGGTTGAGCGCCGCATTCGCTGATCCTTCAGCGCTTGGGCCAGGTACTGAGCCGAAGTTGGGCCGGGTTGCGCCGGAAGGTGTGGGAGTGACTTGCGGCTGTACCGCTGAGGATGTGTGGCGCAGTTCGACGTTCAGGCCGGATCCGGTGTCGATGGGGCGGAGGTTAAGCGGACTCAGCTCCTGCGAGCGCACCACGTGGGGCACGACGAGGAAGACGATCTCGTCGTCCTGCTTGATCTTGTCATGCGAGCCAAACAGGTAGCGGAGGATCGGAATCTGGCTGAGGCCGGGGATACCGCTCCAGTTGTCCTGGATTTGCGTTTCGTTGATGCCGCCCAGAATGTTGGCTTCGCCTTCGCGCAGCCGAATGGTCTGCTCGGCGACGCGCTGGCTGAGGATGGGCTCAGTGACGCCGCTGATGGTGACAGACCCGCTTTGCGCTGTGACCTCGATCTTGATCTTGAGCGTGATGTCGCGGTCGTAGTGCACGGTTGGCGTCACGTCGATATTTACGCCGACGTCCTGGTACTGGAACTGGGTGTTGACCAGCGAACTGACCAATGCGGTGGCGGCGCCAGTCTGGTACGAACCGGTAGCGATCGGAATTTTCGAGCCGATCTTCATGGACGCCTTCTGCTGGTCAGCGGCGCGAATACGCGGGTTCTGCAGGATGTGGGTGTTGTTGTCTGTCAGGAGCGCATTGGCTGTAGCCTGGCCGACGGTCACAGCAAAGTCGTTCGAGCTGAGGTGTGCAAGGTTGTAGAGGGTCAGGTTGTTGTTCGCCGTGGACGGCGTACAGTCGGTGCTGCCGGTGGGACAAGTCGTAGTCGTCGTGTTCGGCGACTGCAGCTGAACGCTGGCGCTCGTAGGCCACGAGATGCCGAGGTTGCGCTCCCAGTTCTTGCTGACCTCGAGAACGCCGATGTCGACGACGACTTCCGGGCGTGCCTTGTCGAGGTCACTGACGAGTTTTTGCGCAAGAAGCAGTTCGTCCGGGGTGGCGCGCATCACGATCGCATTCTGGCTGGCGACACCATAGACCTTGGCATTGGGCAACACGTTGCGGAGCGCAGTCTGAACGTCATTGAGGTCGTTCTGCTGCCAGGCGTTGGAAAGATAGAAGGTCTGGACCGCCTGCTCATCGAGCTCGGCGCGCTTGGAGCGGGTGTTAGCGGCGACAAAGATCGTATTCTGCGTGATTGGGCGCCAGAACGTGCCCGAAAGCGTGCCGACAATTCTGAGTGCATCCATCAGCGACACATTGTTGAGATCGACCTGGATGCGTTTGGAAATGTAGTCGGGATCGAAGAGGACGTTGATGCCGGCTGCCTTGCCGATTGCCTGGTAGACCGTTTTCGAGTCTTCGGTCATGCGCAGCAGGAAGGGCTCGTTGTTCATCGGCTTGAGTTGAGCTGGTGAACCAATCGCCTCCATGTCAGCCTGCGTGGTAGCGCTGACCGACGATCTTCTTGCGGCTTGAGGTTGGTCCGCGTGATTCGCGCGGAGTTTCGCGATTTCCTGTTGAGCCGCTTCATTGCTGGGATCGATTTCCGCAGCGCGAAGGAGTTCAACCAGTGCGGCCTGTTCGTCACCGTTTGCAGCGAGGGTGCGGCCCTTGGTCACGTGCATCGCCGCAGCAGTGAACCGCACACGGTAATACGCGGTGCGATACACCTCGTTTTTGGGCGCCATGGTGTAGGCTTTTTGAAAATTCTGAAATGCGCCGTCGTAGTCTTCACGCGCTTCGGCGTCCTGGCCATTCTTGTAGAAGTTCTTCGGCGACTGCGCAAAGATCTCGGCGGAACTAGCGCATAGAAAGACAAGCACGCCCGCGAACAGAATCCAAAGTCGGGCTTTCGAGCGGAAGGATGCAAGGTGCGCAGGAACAAGGACGCGGCTTTTCATCGGACTCCCAGGCGTTAGAGAAGAATCGGGATCGACTCCGGAAATGGTGGTGGAGGGAGAGGTCCCGTGAACGCTCTGATTAAAACACTTCCCGAACTTGGTGATTACTGCCAAAACGATGCCCCATTCTAGCAAAGCCTCACTGCAATGTGGCAGTTAGGTTGCGATGCTACGATGAAAGTTTAAGGGTATTTCCCCCATGCCGCGCCAGACCAGCCACACTATCGTACCCCGGGACACTTCGGCGCCTCAGAAGCAGGCGAAGCCGCGGGACCCTGTAGCCTCTGGCGAGCGCGACGCTGCCCACAACCGGGTCGCCAGCCACAACTACTTCCTGCTGGAGAAATTCGAGGCGGGAGTGGCCCTGCGCGGCACTGAGGTCAAGTCGATTCGCGAAGGAAAGGCGAATCTGAAGGACTCCTACGGGCTTGTGAAAGATGGCGAAGCCTTTCTGCTGAATATGCATGTCGGACCTTATTCGCACGGTAATATAGCGAACCACGACGAAACTCGTACACGGAAGCTGCTGCTTCATAAGGACGAGGTTCGGCGGCTTATGGCAAAGACGCAGATCAAGGGGCATACGCTCATCCCGACCCGACTTTACTTTAAGAACGGCAGGGTAAAGTGCGAACTGGCGGTGGCCAAGGGCAAGCAGGACTGGGACAAGCGGGAGACCGAGAAGCGGCGGGAGGCGGATCGCGAGGCGCGGTCTGCGATCAATGCCAGTAAGCATCGGATGGGCAAGTAGTCCCCTACAAAGCGCTTTCAGAACTTCTAGAGGAACGGATGCAAACCAAAATCTCGTTTGAGAACCTTGCCGGAATCCAGACTGAACTTCTAGCTGTATTTGCAACCGACACACAAACCGCCAAAGGCCCGGACGCGAAGCCGCAGCCGGTTTTACTCACCAGCGATGAAAAGGTGCGGTCTGCCGCTGCCGCCGTGCTGTCCTCTGGCGAGTACAAGGCAGGGCCGAATGAGACGGTGCTCCTGCATGCGCCTGCTGGGCTTGCGGCGAAACGGCTGTTGATTGTGGGCCTGGGCAAGAAGGCGAAGGCGACTGTGCACTCGGTGCGCAACGCTGCTGGAACGGCAGTCCGCTACACGAAACCGAGAGCGATTCGCGAGCTGACGACTGCTGTTCCTGAATCAGTTGCTGAATCAGGCGTGACGCTGGCAGTTGATGAATGCGCCCGGGCCGTGGCAGAGGGAGCCTTCGTTGGCAACTTTGATGCGGACACCTATCGGAGCGAGCGCAAGGATGTGAGCGTGCAGTCGCTGACGATGGCGGCTCCTACCGGCACAGACGAGACTGCTATTCGGGCGGCGTTCAACGAGGGCGTGGTCATCGGCGAGAGCCAGAACTTTACGCGAACGCTGGTCAATGAGCCGGGCAATAAATTAACCCCGACGGTGCTGGGCCAGCGCGCTGCCGAGATGGCCGCTGAGGTCGGGCTGAAGTCGGAGGTCTACTCGACGGACAAGCTGCACGAGCTGAAGATGGGCGCGTTCTGGAGTGTTTCGCAGGGATCAGCGGAGCCGCCGGCGCTGATTGTTTTGAAATACGAGCCGGAGGGCGTGACGGACGGGCCAGTGCTTGGGCTGGTGGGCAAAGGCATCACGTTCGACACAGGCGGCATCTCCATCAAGCCTGCCGACAACATGGAGAAGATGAAGTACGACATGGCGGGCGGCGCAGCCATGATCGGGGCGATGCGGGCAATTGCGCTGTTGAAGCCGAAGGTGCGCGTGATCGGGATCGTCTGCGCGGCTGAGAATATGCCGGACGGTAAGGCGCAGAAGCCCGGCGATGTGCAGACCGCCATGTCGCTGTCCGCGGACAAGCCGGGGAAGACGATTGAGATTATCAATACGGATGCCGAAGGGCGGCTGGTGCTGGCCGATGGCATTACTTATGCGCGGAGCCTGGGCGCTACGCACCTGATCGATGCGGCTACGCTGACCGGTGCATGCGTTGTTGCGCTGGGGATGATCAATGGCGGGGCGTTCTCAAACGATGACGCCACGTTTGAGAAGTTTCAGACGGCGCTGGCTACGTCTGGGGAAAAATTCTGGCGGATGCCTCTGGCCGATGAGTACTACGACATGATCCGCAGCGATATTGGTGACATCAAGAACACCGGCGGACGCTGGGGTGGCGCGATTACGGCGGCTGAATTCCTTCATGCCTTCGCCGAGGACACGCCGTGGATTCACCTGGACATCGCAGGGCTTGCATGGATCGAGGAGAACAAGCCATACATCGCGAAGGGACCGAGCGGTGTGGGTGTGCGTTCGATCCTGGAGTGGGTGCGGAGCTATGAAGACTAGCTTTTAGCTCTTAGCTTTTAGCTCGATGAGGCTGGCTGTTGTGGCGGGAAAGGGCCGCGATGCCTCTATGACGCTGGGCAGATTCAGTTCCGATTCGCTCATGTGGATGCAGCCATAGCGGCTTGGTTCCGCTTCACAAACGGTGCAATATGGGATCTCCATGCGCCAGGCGCGAGCAGGACCAATGCATGCATCTCCGAAGTGTTCGTCGTGCAGGGACATGTAGGCTCGAACGCGGCGGATCTCTCCTCCACATCGTGTGCAGACGAGATCGCTGGATCCAATTCGGCGGCAGAGCAGACTGAAGAACCCGGAGATCTTCGCCTGCGTTTCGGCCAGGGTCATTCGCCTGGGAGTGTCCATCACTCTATTCCGTCAGGGCCGCACAAAATGCTGCGAGCACTATGAGAAGAGTGTAGCTGTATTCCTGGCTTTTCAAGATGCCTACACCCCGACGATATTGCCGTCGTCATCCACATCGATGGAGATAGCGCGGGGATTGCTCGGCAGGCCCGGCATCAGCATGATATTGCCGGCCATCGCTACGACGAAACCAGCGCCGGCGGAGAGCCTGACATCGTTCACGTTCAGCGTCCAGCCCCTGGGAGCGCCCATACGCTTTGGATCGTCGGTGAGAGAGTACTGCGTTTTGGCGATGCAGACGGGCAGCCTCTCAAAACCCCATTCTCTGTAGCGGTCGAGCTTCGCGCGAGCCCCGTCCGTGAAGACGACGCCGTCAGCCCCGTACACCTGAATGGCCACTTTCAAGATCTTGGTATCGAGCGGATCTTCCAGCGGGTACACGGGCTGGATATCTGGCTGGGGATTGGTCTCGATAGCCGACAGAACTTTGTGCGCCAGATCGATTGCGCCTTCTCCGCCCCGCGCGTATGCCTCGACGAGCGCGCAGGGAACGCTCTGCAATGAGCACTCCGTTGCGACCATTTCAAGTTCTTCCGGCTTGTCTGCCGGGAAGCGGTTGATGGCGACTACGATGGGAACGCCGAAGCTGCGCAGCGTGCGGATGTGGTGGTCGAGATTCGCGAATCCAGCTTCGATCTTTCCTTCGCCCTGCGCGCGCAGGCTCTGCACGCTGACGACCAGGACTGCGGCGGCAGGCTGGATGCCGGAGCAGCGCATCACGATGTCGAAGTACTTCTCTGCCCCGAGGTCGGCTGCGAATCCGCATTCGTTGACAACGTAATCGGCAAGTCGGACTCCCATCTTCTGGGCAACGATGCTGGAGGTGCCGTGGGCGATGTTGCCGAACGGGCCGGTGTGCACCAGGGCCGGCGTGCCCTCGGTGGTCTGAACAAGATTCGGCTTGATGGCCTCGTCGAGCAGAGCGAGCATGGCTCCGGTGGCGCCTAGATCGGCGGCGGTGAGTGGGCGGCCCGATCGCGACGACCCGATAACAATGGCGTCCAGCCGCTGGCGCAGGTTGGCGCGACTTGAAGCGAGCGCCATGATGGCCATGATTTCGGAGGCTGCGGTGATGACGAATCCGGTCTGACGATTGGCGCCGTCGTGCTTGCCGCCGACATCCACTGTGATCCGCCGCAGAGCACGATCATTCATATCCATGGTGCGCGGCCAGGTGATCTGCGCGGGATCGAAATCGAGGGCATTGCCATGGAATAGATGGGCGTCGATCATTGCGGCAAGCAAATTGTGAGCTGCGGTGATGGCGTGAAAGTCGCCATGGAAATGCAGATTGATCTTCTGGCTTGGCTCAACCTGTGAGAGACCTCCGCCGGCCGCGCCGCCTTTCATCCCAAACACAGGACCAAGCGACGGTTCGCGCGAAGTGAGGATGGACTTTTGGCCGATGCGCTCAAGTCCCTGGGTGAGACCGATGGAGACCACTGTCTTGCCCTCTCCGGAGGTGGTTGGAGTGGTCGCCGTGACCATGATCAGCTTGCCGCGAACCGGGAATGCAGGGTTGTCCAGCAGGTCGAGTTTGAGCTTCGCGCCGTATGCGCCGATGGTCTCGTATTCCGCAGGCAACAGCGAGAGCTTGCCGGCGATTTCTTCGATGGGCAGCAGGGTATGTGTATGCAAAACGTTATTTTCCATGGCACCCGGTCCTTTATCCAGCCGGTGAGCACTATATCCAGATGCCCGAAGCCCTGTTTGTGACGCAGACTACAGAGTCATCGACACGCTATTTCTCCAGTATCTGGTGCTGCACTACATAGCCTCAGGGCTTTCGATGCCTAGCATGTCGAGCACGGTAATCAGTTCGCGCATGGTGATGGCGGCGGTGGCCAGGAGGAACATTCGGCGTTCCGGATCTATTTCCGTCAGCACATGATGCTTGTGGTAGAAGTTGTTGAACTCCTGCGCAAGTTGGAACGCGTGCTTTGCCAGGTATGCAGGCTCGGAGGTTGCAATGCACTGATCCAGCACTGCCGAGCGGCGCCCCGCACTCAACCACAACGACCAAATGTCATCCCCGATATCGCCCATGAGGAATGCGCCAGGATCGGAGCCGGCGAATTCGCGCAGCACAGCTTCAGGTGTAATCGATCCCTTACGGAAGATATTGCGCGCGCGAACAACCGCGTATTGGATGTAAGGTCCGGTCTCGCCTTCGAAACTCAGTGCATCTTTGAAGTCGAACGCGATGACTGAATTGCGCGTGAACTTGAGCATGAAGTAGCGCAGAGCGCCGATGGCGATCTGTTCGGCGATGACCTGACGCTCCTGTTCGTCGCGTGAAGTCTGGCGCATGTCGACTTCGGCGCGCGTGGCGGCGATGAGTTTGTCGATCAGGTCGTCGGCCTTGACGCCGAATCCCTTGCGTCCACTCACTTCAATGTAGGAGCGGTCGCGATCTTCTACGGCAACCTCGTAGCCTAGCTCGGCAGCGCACCGTGGCGTGAGGGCGACCATCTCGTAGCCGAAGTGCGTGTAGTTGTCGGCCTGCTTCGTATAGCCCATACCGCGAAGGGCCTGCACCACGTTGGCCTGCGGATCGGACTGGCGCGAATCGATGACGTTGTATATGGCTTGCGCGTCGCCGAAGTGCGGGTGGTCCGGCTCGCCATGTTCGGCGGAGATCCAACACTCGTGGTGAGGGTAGGTAAAGAACTTCTTGTAGCCGAAGTCGCGGCCGAGGAGTCCGAACTTCCAGAGGTGATATGCAATGTCTTTGCCGACGTAGGTAACGGTGCCGTTGGAGCGCACGATGACCTTGGCGTCTTCGTCGACTTCGCCGGGAGCGGGTGGGCCGCCGGTACGCGACATGACCCAGCAGCCTTTGTTCTTGCCTTCGTTCTCGAAGTAAAGGACGCCTTTTTGCTTCAACTGCTCGAAGGCGAGCGTCCAGAAATTGAGGTGCAGGATTTCACTTTCGCGAGGAAGGAAGTCGTACTCGATACCGAGACGCAGCATTGTCTCGAGATGCCGGCGCAGAACCGCAGTCGAGATGAGGTCGGCGACGGCGGCTGTTTCACTTCCGCCCTGCTCAATTTCATGCAGAGTCTGATAGCGCAGCTTTTTCCGTTCTTCGTTTTCGGCCTCGGTCCCGCTGGTGTACCACTGCGAGGTGCGTGCGTAGAGATCCCAGCAGTAGTAGTCGACGCGCTGGAAGTGCAGTTCGAGGTCTTCGATGAGGGTGCGGATTTCGGCCAGCGATTTTTTCTCGAGATAGAGAAATCCGACTACGACGTCGGCAACCTGTACGCCGGTGTTGTCGATGTAGTTCTGAACGGCGACCTGGCGGCCAGCAGCTTTGAGCAGGCGGACGAAGGTGTCGCCCAGGATCGCGTTGCGCAGGTGGCCGATATGCGCGGCTTTGTTGGGATTGATGCTGGTGTGCTCGACAAGCGCGTGGATGTCAGACTTGGCCGGCTGCGAGTCTTCGCCGCTGGTCATCAGTCGGACTGCGACGGTGCGATCGAGGTAGGCATTGATGTAGCCAGCGCCTGCAATTTCAAATGAGGAGAATCCGCGGGGTGTGCCGAGTTCCGCGACGATCTCCTGCGCGATGACCTTGGGGGCTTTGCGCAGCTTGCGGGCGAGTTCGAACGCAATGGGAGTGGCGAGTTCGCCGAACTTCAGATCCGGCGGTGTCTCCAGCGGAATGTTCTCGACACTGAGGTCGTACTTAGCTTTGAGGACTTCGCGCAGATGCGCCTCAAGCCGGATTTTGAGTTCCTGATACACGCGGGAATGCCTCGGAAATCGTTGATTATCAAGCTGATTCTAGCAGATCAACTTCTTGCCGCAGCACCTGGCGCGAACGTCGGTAATGCGACAAAAGGCACGTTCGAAGGCCCAGATATACGCAAAGGTCCAATCTCCGATGCCGCTTTCTGCTTGACCCTGGAATGGATTCCAGGGTTCATACTTCTCGCATGAGCGACAAGCCGAGGGGCTTACGGTCGAGCGAGCTAGCCCGTGCAGCGGGGGTCAGTACCGACACGCTGCGACACTATGAGCGCCTGGGTGTGCTTGCCGAGGCACCGAGGACGCAGGCGGGCTACAGGGTCTATTCGGCAGAGAGCCTCGACCGGGTCAACATGATCCGTCACGCTCTGCGGCTCGGGTTTACGCTCGCGGAGCTTGCCGAGATTCTGCGGGCGAGAGATCGTGGCGGAGTCCCGTGCAGCCGAGTGCTCGGGTTGCTGGAAGGCAAGCTCGACTCGCTGGGAAACCAAATTTCGGAACTGAAAAGCCTGGAGAAGTACATGGAGCAGATCGTGGGTGACTGGCGATCGAGACTCGGGCAGAGCGAGCCTGGGAAGAGAGCTCACCTCCTGCATTCGCTCATGTCGGCCCCGGCACCTGGAGCAACGAAGCAGACCTTGCAAAGGAGAGCAAAGCAACGATGAACATTCTGATACGAGCAGCAATTCCTGTGATTCTTGTGGCGTGGACGCCGCGCGCGTTTTCACAGGCGCCGTCGGCTGCGGAGAGTCATTGTCCCATGCACGCCTCGCACATGGGCGCAGACGCGCATCACGCAGTGGTGGAGAGCCATGGAGACCAGGCGATGGGCTTTCCGCACGACAAGACGACGCATCACTTCCGGCTGGCAGAGGACGGCGGGGCGATTGAGGTGACGGCCGACGATCCGAAAGATTCCGCCAACATCGAGGCAATCCGCACGCACCTGGCGCATATCGCCCAGGTGTTCAGCCAGGGAGACTTCTCTACTCCTATGTTCGTCCACGACAACATCCCGCCTGGCGTTACGACAATGAAGCTGCTGAAGGAGAGGATCCACTTCGGCTATGAACCGGTGGAAGCTGGCGGCCGGGTTTCCGTGAGTTCAGAAGATGCGGTGGCGCGGGCTGCAATTCACGACTTCCTTCGTTTTCAGATCACGGACCACCGGACGGGCGATCCGCTGGAGGTTGCTGTCGCACACTGAAAGACCGTCAGTCTCAATGCCGTAAGATGAAGAGGATGCGGCTTCCGGCGTGGTTTCAGCCTCTTATCCAGAAGCTGCCCTGACTTCATGGCCAAGACCGATCCCAATTCATCGCATTTCTACCTGACAACGCCGATTTACTACGTCAATGCGCGGCCCCACCTTGGTCATGCGTATTCGACGATCGTCTGCGATGCGATTGCTCGGCGGAAGCGGGCCATGGGGATCGATACGTGGTTTCTGACGGGTACCGATGAGCACGGCCAGAAGATCGAGCGCTCGGCGAAGCTGGCTGGACGGACGCCACAGGATTTCGCAGATACGATCGCGGGTGAGTTCAGGGCCTTGTGGGACCGGCTTGGGCTGACCTATGACGACTTCATCAGGACAACTGAGTCGCGACACAAGCGCGGGGTGCAGAAGCTATTCGCTACGCTGCGGGATCGCGGCTTCATCTATAAGGGTTCGTACACCGGTCAATATTGCGTGTCGGATGAGGCCTGGGTGGACGTGCCTCCCGGCGCCCCATGCCCCGATTGCGGACGGATCACGGAGACGGTGAGCGAGGAGAACTACTTTTTCAAGCTGTCGGCGTTTGAGCGCAAACTGCTGGAGTTTTACGAGGAGAATCCCGGCTTCATGCAGCCGGAGTCGACGCGGCGCGAAGTCATCTCGTTCGTGCGTAGCGGTCTGGCAGACGTTTCCATCAGCCGAAGCAGCTTCACCTGGGGAATTCCCGTCCCTGATGATGAGAGCCAGGTAATTTACGTCTGGTTTGACGCGCTAGCCAACTACATCACGGCGCTCGGGTATGGATCGGACGATCCGGCGGACCAGGCGCGGTTTGCGAAGTTCTGGCCCGCTGACATTCACCTGATCGGCAAAGAGATCAGCCGATTTCATTGCGTTTACTGGCCGGCGTTTTTGATGGCGGCTGGGATTCCGGTGCCGCGGTCGGTGAAGGCGAATGGCTGGCTGCTGTTCGATCAGGGCAAGATGTCGAAGTCGCGCGGGAACATCGTACGTGCGGACACGGTGCGCGAAGTTCTTGGAGCTGATGCGCTGCGGTACTTCCTGCTGCGGGAGATTCCATTCGGGCAGGATGGAAATTTCAGCTTCGATGCGCTGGTGCAGCGGTACAACGGCGATCTCGCCAATGGGTACGGCAATCTCGTCAGCCGGGTCGTCAACATGGTGCACAAGTACTTTGGCGGAGTCGTGCCGCAATCAGGCGCCGAGACTCAGGCTGAGACGGCTCTTCGCGATAGCACCACAAGGGCGATTGCGGAGTTTGGACCGCTCTTCGACGAGCTGAACTTCTCCGAGGCTCTGAAGTCGCTGTGGAGTCTGGTTGCGGAGACCGATGGGTATCTGACCGCCAATGCGCCGTGGAAGCGGCCGGCGGATCGCTCCGAGGCGGATCATGCTGCTTTGCAATCGCGCGTTCTGGCGACGGCAGCGGAAGCCATTCGCGTCATCACGGCGCTCGTCTATCCGATACTGCCTGACGCGGCATCCAAGGTGTGGCAGCAGCTCGGGCAAGGCGATATTGCTGACGCTGCGAAACATGCATTTTTAAACAACGTGGCGTGGGGCGGATTGAAGCCTGGAACGAAACTGGGCGAGCCCGCACCCCTCTTCCCTCGCGCTGAAAAGGACGCAGTCACCCGTATGCAGGATCTCGAAGACGAAAACAACAAGAACGCTGTGGAGGCTGCCAGCAAGGAGACCTCGGCACCCCAGGCACCGGCATCGGCTCTGGGAATTAAACCTCAGCCGGGCGCGCCTGCATCCGTGAACCAAGCTCCGGCGTCCACGTCAGTGCAGTCGCCCGCCAGCACGGAAGATGGTCCGGCTGGGACCGCGCCGATGCCCGCCACCCAGGCCCCTGGAAATGCCTCAAAGCCAGTTCCAACTGTGAAGGTCGACAAGGTTCCGCCGGAGCTTGCCAGCAGCCGGCTCGACTCCACTCCGCCAGCGGCACCGGCAAGCAAGCCTCTCGATACGCAGGGGAACAACGAAAACCCTCCGACAGCGCCGACACAGCCGGCGCAGACAAACCACACGGTGATCAGCATCGATGACTTCGCCAAGGTGGAGCTGCGGGTAGCGCAAGTACTGGTGGCGGAGAGAATTCCGAAGGCAGACAAGCTACTGCGGCTCGAGGTCGATCTGGGCTACGAGAAGCGCCAGATTCTGGCCGGAATCGCGGAGTACTACGAGCCCGAGAAACTTATCGGGCGCAAGATCGTGATCGTCGCGAATCTCGCTCCGCGCAAGATGCGCGGGCTCGAATCGAACGGGATGCTGCTGGCGGCATCCTTGCCGCCAGATGGAGCTCCGGTGCTGGCAGGGTTCCTCGAGGACGTGCCGCTGGGGGCGCGGCTGAAGTAATCTCCAGTTTTCAGTCTCCAGGATTTTCAAACTGGTAACGGCTGCACCAAGAAACCAGGGGAGCACCTTGCTTGCTGATTGATTCGCACGCGCATCTCGACAGCCCACGTTATGACGATGACCGCGAAGAGACGCTTCGCCGGGCGGCGGAGGCGGGAGTCGGCGCGGTTCTTTCCATCGGCATTGGAGAAGGGCCGGCCGAAATGCATCGGGCGCTCGAGATTTGCCGGCAGTTCAACGGCAAGCCGGGGATGCCGGAGCTTTATGCGAGCGCTGGCATATACCCACACAACGCGCCCGAGGCCGACGAAACTGCTCTTGCGAAGCTGGACCATCTGCTTGGTCAGCCGGAGGTGATTGCCTGCGGGGAGATCGGGCTCGATTACTATCATGAGGGAGCTCCTCATCCCGTTCAGAAAGAAGGGCTTATTGCACAGCTGTTGATCGCAGCGGCCCGCAAACGGCCTATCCTTATCCACTGCCGGCCGAAAGATGGGATTACGGACGCCTGGGAGGACCTGTTCGAGGTTCTCGAAGAACACTGGGCTTCGACCGGGCTCCGCGGTGTAATGCATTGTTTCGGCGGAGGTTGGGAACAGGCGAAACGCTCGCTCGATCTTGGGTTTCTGATTTCGTTTGCCGGGAATGCTACCTATCCGAAAGCGCAACCTCTTCGCGATGTGGCCGCTCGGGTGCCTCTTGACTGCTTACTTGTCGAAACAGACGCTCCGTGGCTCGCTCCGAACGCGCTACGCGGTAAGCGAAATGAGCCTGCCTACGTAGCTCAAACCGCGCAGATACTGGCGGAACTGCACAACGTGTCTCGAGAAGAGATTGCCGCTGCAACGACCAGAAACTTCAGTCGATTGTTCAATCTTCCGCTCGGCATGGGAAACTGATAGTGTTGCACCGCCCTAAGAGCGTAATGACAGCAACCCAGGCAATTTGAGGAACGGAACCATGGCCCAGGACAATTCATTCGATATCGTCAGCAAGGTCGACATGCAGGAAGTGCGCAACGCCATCGACCAGGCAATGAAAGAGATCCGCCAGCGCTTCGACCTGAAAGATTCCCATTCGGAGATCAATCTCGAAGGCAATGACGCCATCCAGTTGGCCTCTGCGAATGAGTACAAGCTCGAAGCTGTGAAGGAAATCCTCGGCCAGAAGCTGGTGAAGCGTGGTGTGTCGCTCAAGAACCTGACCTACGGAAAAATCGAGCCCGCCGCCGGACAGAGCGTGCGGCAGAAGATCTCGCTGCAGCAGGGGATCCCTACTGAAAAGGCGAAGGAAATTGTGCGTATCGTCAAAGACTCAAAAAAGAAGGTGCAGGCGAGTATTCAAGGCGATACTGTGAGGATATCCGGAAAAGATCGCGACGACCTTCAGGCCATTATCGCAACCCTGCGGGGGCGGGATCTTGGCGTGGAGCTGACGTTCACCAACTACCGCACCAACTGAAGACGCGAGACGACTGCGACCTTGAGCACCCTGGCGATAGCGACGGCGAAAGAGGTTTTCGAGCTGCTGCGGGAAGACCTCGTAGCCATTGAGCAGGAGCTTGGGCGCGACGCCGCCTCCAGCGTCAGCACCATCACCGAAATTGCCGAATACCTACGTGAAGGTGGAGGCAAGCGCATCCGTCCGTCGCTGCTGCTGCTTACGGCGCATCTGCTCGACTACTCCGGTCCAGGCGCGATTCGTCTGGGCGCGGTTGTCGAAATGGTGCATACGGCAACCCTGGTCCACGACGACATCATCGACGGGGCACAGACGCGACGCGGACGGCCTTCGCCAAATACCACGTGGGGCAATGAGAAATGCGTGCTCGCGGGCGACTGGCTGTACATGCAGGCGTTCAAGGTAGCGCTTGAAGAGAAGAATCTCCGCGTGCTCGAGTTGCTCATCGGTCTGACGCAGCAGATGGTTGAAGGTGAACTGCTGCAGATCCAGAAGCTCGGCAAGGCCGTCTCAGAAGCCGAGTACTACGACCTGATCTTCCGAAAGACCGCCTGCCTGTTTTCGACGTCGATGCGTCTCGGTGCCGTGCTTGCGGGGGCCACCGAAGCGCAGGAAGAGAAGCTTGCTGCTTATGGACGCGCCGTGGGGCTTTCGTTCCAGATTGTCGATGATGTTCTCGACCTGACTGCGACCGAAGAAGTGCTGGGCAAGCCGGTCGCCAGCGATCTGCGCGAGGGAAAGACGACTTTGGCCGTCATTCACGCATTCGATCACGGCACGGCGCGCGAGCGGCAGACGATTCAGCGCGTGCTCGACGATCGCAGTTTCGAGTACGTCAGCCGCGAACAGATTCGCGAAATTCTGCGTCGCAATGGATCGGTGGAGTATGCCATGGCGGCGGCGGATCGCTATGCCGAACAGTCGCGCCACGCCCTCGCCGCGTTTACCGACTCGGATTTCAAGCGAGCCCTGTTGTGGGTACCCGATTTCGTGGTCGCACGCGACAAGTAGTCAGTTCACCGCAAAAGATTGCAATCGCGAATTTCACTTCCCCGGAGTCTCGCCTTGCCCGAGAAAGCACCCGATATATGGACGAAGGTCGACAGCTTCTTCACACATGCGCTGATCTCTGCTGACCAGGCCCTTGATGAGGCTATGGCGGCGAACCGTGAAGCCGATCTGCCGGCGATCGATGTCACCCCGCTGCAGGGCAAGTTTCTGGAGCTGATGATTCGCGCAACTGGAGCGCGGCGAGTTCTGGAGCTTGGGACTCTGGGTGGGTACAGCACCATCTGGTTGGCGCGTGCAGCGGGCCCAGGGGGCCAGGTCGTCACGCTGGAACTCGATTCCCATCACGCGGAGATTGCACAACGCAATCTGGACAACGCCGGAGTGGCAGATCGGGTTGAACTGCGCATCGGGCCGGCGTCGGAATCGCTCGCTGCCCTGATCGCCGAAAAATCCCCGCCTTTCGATTTCATCTTCATCGATGCGGACAAGGCGGGCTATCCCGACTACATCCAATTCTCCCTGAAGCTATCGCGACCCGGCACGCTCATCATTGCAGACAATGTGGTGCGTGACGGCAAGGTGATCGATCCGGATAGTCCTGATCCGAACATCCAAGGCGTTCGACAGTTCACAAAACTGGTGGCAGGGGAGCCTCGGCTCACTACCACTGTGCTGCAAACTGTTGGCAGCAAAGGCTACGACGGGTTTGCGATCGCGATTGTCCTGGCCTGACCGCTGGCATTATCTCGACCAGAGCGGCACCTTCCCCAGCGATCACAAAACTCCGCGAAACCGATTCGATGCGTGTATCCTCAGCACGTTCCCCAAATCAACTGGATCGCGTACGATGTCTGGCCTTCCGGTACAAAGGAAACCTGCCAATGCTGATGAATCCTCGACTGGGTAGCCTCGTTCACAAGCTGTTCACATGTCCCTTGATTGTTGCCACCATGTTTTGCAGTGGCGCCGCAAACCGAGCATTCGCAAGTCAGGCACCGGCGCAGGCGACAGCTGCATCGCCGCACGATCTGGCTGACACATGGCAAGGTACGCTGCACGCAGGCCGCGATCTGCGCACGGTAGTGAAGATCACCAAGAATGAGAAAGGTGCTTACGAAGGAAACTTCTACAGCATCGATCAGGGTGGCCAACCGTTGAAGCTTGACTCCGTGACGATGAGCGGTTCCGACGTCAAGATAGAGCTGAAGCTGATCGGCGGCACCTTTGCAGGTAAGCTTAGCGGCGACGGTAAAACCATCGATGGTAATTGGAGCCAGGGTCCGAATCCCCTGCCTCTCGTGTTGACCCGCGCCACCCCTGAGACTGCGTGGGAGATTCCCAAGCCTCCGCCGCCGGTGCCACCTATGGCGGCAGATGCAAACCCAAGCTTCGAAGTCGCCACAATCAAACCGAGCGTTCCGAACCGCCCTGGCAAAGGCTTCGGGTTCCAGGCGGACCGCTTCAGGACAGTCAATACGAACCTGAATGACCTGATTGCATTTGCGTATGGCTTTCATGCCAAGCAGATCATCGGCGCACCCGAGTGGTTTGGAACCGATCTCTTCGATATCGAGGCAAAGCCGGATGCAGAAGGTCGACCCAACCAGAAACAGATGGGCACCATGGTCCAGAAACTGCTTGAGGAGCGCTTCGGATTGAAATTCCATCACGACAAGAAAGAGCTTTCGGTCTATGTCATCTCTGTCGGGACCGGGACACTGAAGATGAGGAAGAGCGAGGCCCCTCCAGGCGAAAACTCCGCTTTCTTCTTCAGACAGCTTGGCGACCTCACTGTACGGAACCAATCGATGGCGGACTTTGCGAAGTGGATGCAGTCTGGCGTGATGGATCGGCCGGTTGTGGATCAAACTGCACTCACGGACAGGTACGACTTCGAGCTGAAATGGACTCCGGACGATTCGCAATTTGGACAGTTTCGCGGAACAGGCGTTACCGTGCAGCCGCCCAAGGATGAGGCCAATGCTCCTCCGGGGCTCTACACCGCAATTCAGGAACAGCTTGGGCTGAAGATGGGCCCAGCCAAGGTTCCGGATGACGTGATCGTGATCGATCACGCCGACAAACCGACCGCGAACTAAACCCCTTCTCGGACTTCTCACGCCCGCTTTGTGACGAGTGGTGTTGACCCAAAACAAACAGGCGTGGTACTTATTACTACACATGTAGGAGACAAGGTGCCAGCAGCCAAATTATCCAAGCTTGAGTTCAAGATCATGGAGACGCTCTGGGCGAAGAGCGAGTGTTCCATCCGTGAGATTCAAGAGTCATTCCTTGAGAAGAAACGACCGGCTTATACCACCATTCAAACCACGGTCTACCGGATGGAGGCCAAAGGCGTCGTGCATCGTCTCAAGAAGGTGGGCAACTTCCACATCTTCGCCCCCGCAATCTCAAGGGACTCCGCACAGCGCCGGCTCATGGATGATCTACTTGCGCTTTTTGGCGGCCGTGCGCAGCCGGTGATGACGCACCTGATCGAATCGGGCAAGCTGTCGCTTGAAGACGTGAAAGAGGCGGAGCGGCTGCTTCGCGATCTCAGCAAGGAGCGTGAATCGTGATGACATCCGAATTATTGACATCCGGCTGGACCGCCACTTTGCTCAATCATCTCTGGCAATCGACGGCCGTTGCGCTCCTCGCATGGCTGCTCACGGTTGCACTTCGCAACAACTCGGCGCGCGTCCGATATGCGATCTGGCTCGTTGCGTCGATCAAGTTTATGTTGCCATTCCAATTGCTGACGTATGTAGGTAGTCGGTGGTCAAGGCCGGTTTCGAGCAACGGCGCACAGATCTATTCGATCGTTGAGGAAGTCACGAGGCCGATCTGGCAGGCGCCCATCGCGGCGTCCCAGGGCGCCTCAACTGGATCGTCGGTTCATTTGCTGTCTCTCGTGCAGACTCTCGTCGGAATCGCCTGGCTCTGCGGATTCATTGTGCTGCTCTCGAAATGGATCTCAGGGTGGAAGAGCGCCTCGCGCATGGTGGCGTCTGCTGAACCAATGAATACCGGGCGCGAGTTCGATGCGCTCCTCCATGCACGAAGCAGCGTCGGCATTGCACAGCCTGTTCGGCTCCTTCTAACTTCAAGCGGAATGGAGCCTGGCATTTTCGGCATCGTGCAACCGGTCCTGCTCTGGCCTGCGGGACTCTCAGACCGTCTTGACGATGCGCAAATCAAAGCCATCATGGCGCACGAGATCGAGCATGTAAGGCGTCGTGACAACCTGACCTCTGCCATCCACGCCCTTGTCGAAGCGCTTTTCTGGTTTCACCCTCTGGTGAGATGGATGAGCACGAGATTAAGCGAAGAACGCGAACGGGCATGCGATGAACGAGTGCTCGAGCAGAACTCGCGCCCGGAGGCGTACGCGGAAGGCATTTTGAAGGTCTGTTCGTTCTGCATGGAACCGGCAACAGCGTGCGTCTCCGGCGTCTCTGGAGCCGACTTGAAGCAGCGGATCTTGCGGATCATGACAAGGCAATCGGGAACTGCGCTGGGCATCGGGCGCAAGTGCCTGCTGTTCGCGGCCGGATTGCTGCTCGTTGCCGCTCCCGTTAGCTACGGAGTTCTGCATGGACAGTCGGCTCCAGCATCGCAAGGTGATTCACAACAGGCCTACGCCTGGACCCCGGATCTGCCGAAGTACGAGGTTGCCAGCATCAAGCCGTCGTCCGAAGAAGACGGCCGAGTCAGGATGATGATGACGCCGAGCGGAACGGAGATGAATGGCGTTCAGCCACAGATGCTGCTTCAGCAGGCATTTGGTGTGGAGCGTGATCGCATCGTTGGCGCTCCGGACTGGGTGAAGTCAAAGCGATACGACATCGAAGCGAAGGTCACGCCCGAAGATGCCCCCCGGCTGGAGAAACTGAAGATGGAGCAGAGGCGCACACTGCTGCTGCCTTTGCTTGAAGAACGTTTCGGCCTGAAATACCACCATGAAACACGCGAGCTTCCCATGTACTCGCTCATTGTCGCAAAGGGTGGTTCGAAGCTGAAAGAATCGACTGCACCCGTTGCTCCGCCTCCCGGCACTCCGGGTCCGCTGGCAGGTCCCGCAGCACCTGATGGAGGGCCAGGAGGTCCGGGCGGTCCTCCGAGAGATCCGGCGGGAAATCGCGGGATGATGAGGATGAGCCCCGGTGGCCTTGAGGCGAACGGAGGCACAACGGCCTTCCTGACCCACGCGCTCTCGAATGTGGTGGGACGAACGGTGGTCGACAAAACGGGACTGACCGGCAATTACGACTACACCCTGAATTGGACGCCCGACGAGGGTTCGATGCCTATGCCGGGCCCCGGCGGAGGTGGTCCGCCTCGAGGCGACGCGCCCATCGATCCGAACGGACCGTCCCTTTTCACCGCGCTCGAGGAACAACTTGGCTTGAAACTGCAGTCGGAAAAGGGCACAGTGGATGTGATCGTGATCGACCACATCGACCAGCCTACAGAAAACTAGCGAGAGGGCATTTCCCCAATTGAGCCGACTGCCCTGTGGTGAGTGGAAAATGAGTGCGCGCAAGATCAGCAGATTTCTGATCGTCGCGATGACCTGTGTATGTGCTTCAATTTCCGCACTCGCGTCGGTCTATTCCGGACAAGTCAATTTCGGCGGTCTTCCTGTTCCCGGTGCGACCGTCACTGCGACGCAAGGCGACAAGAGCGTCAGCGTTACGACGGATGAAGGCGGCGTCTTTCGTTTCGCCGATCTGCCCGATGGCGAGTGGAAGATCGAAGTGAAGATGTTGTGCTTCGAAAACTCTCATGCAGACGTCACCATCGCGCCGCAGATGGCGCCGGGCAAATGGGAATTGAAGCTGCTGCCGATGGCGGAGTTGAAGGCGTTGGCATCGGCTCCGCCGCCAGCTCCTGTGCCAGCGGCTCCAGCGCTCACGGCATCTGCGGAGAAGAAGCCAGACAGTCCCGCTGCTCAGCAGGGTGCGGCCGACATTCCAAAGCCGACGAGCGAGACGAACCCGGACAGCAACGACGGTTTTCTGGTCAACGGCAGCGTGAACAACGCGGCTACTTCGCAGTTCTCACTGAACCAGGCATTCGGCAATCGACGGTTCAATACACGCAGCCTGTATAACGGCGGCTTCCGTTTCACTTTCGACAACTCTGCGCTGGACGCGCGGCAATATTCGCTGAGCGGCTTCTCGACGCCTAAGCCGGTCTACGACCGTTTCACGGCGGGATTTGAGTTCGGCGGCCCAATCAGGATTCCGCACCTGCTGCCGCGGAATGGACCGAACTTTTTTGCCGGTTATCAGTGGACGCGCAACCATACGGCGCTCACCCAATCCGCATTGGTTCCTACGCTAGACGAGCGCGCCGGAAACCTTGCGGGAGCGTCAGGACAGCCTGCGACCATCATCGATCCGAGCACTGGCCAGCCGTTCGCTGACAATCAGGTGCCGGTCAGTCCCCAGGCAGCTGCGTTGCTCAATCTTTACCCGCTCCCGAACGTCACTGGCAATCCGCTGTACAACTTTCAGATTCCGGTTCTCAACAGCAGCCACGAAGATGTTCTTCAGTCGCGCCTGGACAAGACAATCGGACGACGCGACCAGGTGTATGGAACTTTCGATTTCAAGAGCATCCGCGCCGACTCCGTGAATCTCTTCAACTTTGTCGATACGACCGACACGCTCGGACTGAACACGAACATCAACTGGTCGCATCGTCTGAACCCGCATCTCTTTCTCTACGCAGGCTATCACTTCAGCAGGCTGCGGGCGCTGGTGCGACCCGAGTTCGAAAACAAGCAGAACGTCTCCGGGGCGGCCGGCATCGGCGGCAACAACCAGGAACCTGCTAACTGGGGTCCACCTGCACTTAGCTTCAACAGCGGCATCGCTTCCCTGTCCGACGCGCAGAGCGCATTCAATCGCAATCGCACAGATGGTTACTCGGCTTCCATCGGCATGTATCGTGGTCGGCACAACATCACGGTAGGGGGAGACCTGCGCAAGGAGCAGTTCAACGAGTTGTTCCAGCAGGATCCGCGGGGAAGTTTTGATTTTACGGGTGCCGCGACCGGATCAGACATCGCCGACTTTCTGATCGGCGTTCCCGATACGAGTTCCATCGCCTTCGGCAACGCGGACAAATATTTCCGCCAGACCGTTTACGACGCGTACGCGACCGATGACTGGCGCGTGATGCCCATCCTGACCATCAATGCCGGCGCGCGTTACGAGTACGGCGCGCCAATGAAGGAACTGAAAGACCGTCTCGTGAATCTCGATGTGGCTTCCGGTTTCGCGCAGGTAGCACCGGTGCTTGCGTCCGATCCCGAGGGATCAGTGAGCGGTCGCTCTTATCCGCGCTCGCTTGTGCGCCCGGACCGTTCAGGAATTGAACCTCGCATCGGCTTCTCGTGGCGTCCGATCCCGGCATCTACGATCGTGATTCGCGGTGGATATGGCATCTATCACGACACCTCTGTCTATCTCACGCCGATGCTGCTACTCGCGCAGCAGGCACCGCTTTCGAAAAGCCTGAAGCAGCAGAACAGCACCACTTGTCCGTTGACGCTTGGTGACGGATTCAGCCAATGCGGCACGACCACGCCCGACACCTTCGGTATCGATCCGAACTTCCGCATTGGCTACGCGCAAGTGTGGCAGCTCGCCATCCAACGCGATCTACCGTGGGCGCTGCAGATGACTGCAACGTACATGGGTGTGAAGGGCACACACGGCGTTCAGCAATTTCTGCCCAACAGCTATCCAATCGACGGAACGGAGCCGTGTCTGGGCTGTCCTTCCGGCTTCCTCTATGAGACATCGGGCGGAAATTCAACGCGCGAGTCCGGCCAACTTCAGTTGCGCCGCAGGCTGCGGGCGGGTTTCGCAGCTTCGCTGCTCTATACGTATTCGAAGTCGATTGACAACGACGCAGCTCTCGGCGGGCAGGGATTCCAGTCGGGCGCGGCGCAGACTCAGTTCGCGGCAGAACCGGCGCAGATCACGGCATCAAATGCCCAGGTGGCGCAGAACTGGCTTGACCTTAGAGCCGAGCGATCGCTCTCCACCTTCGACCAGCGCCACTTGCTCAATCTTCAGGCGCAGTACACCACAGGCCAGGGCCTTGAAGGAGGAACGCTGCTGGGTGGCTGGCGTGGTCGAGCGCTGAAAGAATGGACCTTGATGACGCAGGTCTCGGTGGGCACCGGTATGCCCGAGACGCCCACATTCCCTGCTGCTGTTCCCGGTACAGGCTGGATCGGTCCCCTACGCCCGGACTTGACTGGAGTTCCTATCTATGGCGGGCAGAATGGCGCGCACCTGAATGCGACCGCCTTCACCGCCCCGGCCGCCGGCGCATGGGGTGATGCAGGACGAAACTCGATTACCGGGCCGAACACCTTCGGTCTCGATGGAGCGATGCAGAGGACGTTCCGACCTAACAAGCATTTTTATCTAGATGCGCGGATCGATGCGAGCAACCTGCTGAATCACCCCGTGTTCAGCCGGTGGAATACCGTTGTGCAGAGCACGCAATTCGGCCTTCCGCAATCGCCCAGCCAGATGCGTAGTCTACAGGTCACGATGCGGGTGAGGTTCTGATGCGCAGACTCGCCACCGCATTACTCACGGTCGCGTTCGCCGCCTCCTCGAACGCACAGCAGATTGGTCAGAATCGTCCCAAGGACGCGCCAGAGAACTACACCCTATCCGTGAAAGTACAGCTTGTTGTTGAGGCCGTGGTCGTCAAAGACAAACAGGGGAATCCGATTCACGGGCTAACGGCCAATGACTTTACTGTGACCGAAGACAACGTGCCGCAGGCGATCAAGTTCTTCGAGCACCAGGACCTCGCTGTGAATGCCAAACCTCTGCCCGAGTCGAAACGCGCCGACGAGGACGTGAGAATCTATAAGCGCCTCGCACGCGAGCGAATCGCCCCGGAAACAACTGAAAACGAGCGTTACAAAAATCGCCGCCTGCTCGCCCTCTATTTCGACATGTCGGCCATGCGCCCTGCCGACCAGATGCGCGCATTGCAGGCGGCCCAGAAATTCATTCGCACCCAGATGACCTCAGTGGATCTGGTTGCGATCATGCGCTACAACGCGGGCTCCGTCGACATCCTGCAGGACTTCACCGCCAATCGCGATCGCCTGCTCAGCATTCTCGAAACCCTGATCGTGGGCGAAGGTCAGGACTCAGCAGAAGAGGTAGATGACGCAAGCGCCTCGGATAACGGCTCTGCCTTCGGCCAGGACGACAGCGAGTTCAACATCTTCAACACGGACCGCCAGCTCGCTGCACTTCAGACTGCGGCGCACATGCTTGGGAATCTTAACGAGAAGAAATCGCTCATTTACTTTGCAGGCGGGCTTCGGCTGAATGGCGTCGACAATCAGGCGCAGCTGCACGCGACCGTCGATGCAGCTATCAAGGCTGGCGTGTCTTTCTGGCCTATCGACGCTCGCGGTCTGGTTGCCGAGGCACCGCTCGGAGATGCAACGCAGGGTTCGCAAGGGAATGCCAGCATCTACACCGGAGCAGCGGCGAACGCGGTAAGCTTCGAATTTAAAATGTCGCAGGATACGATGTATTCTCTCGCGGCTGACACTGGCGGCAAGGCGCTGCTCGATGCCAACGATCTGGATCGCGGAATCGTGCAAGCGCAGGACTCCATTTCGGACTACTACATCCTTGGCTACTACACGACGAACCCCGCCAAGAATGGCCACTTCAGACGCGTCAAGATCGCGCTCAACAATCAGAGCCTGGAAGCGAAGCTCGATTATCGCCAGGGGTATTACGCCGATAAGGAATTCAGCAAGTTTACGGCTGTCGACAAGGAACGTCAGCTTGAAGATGCGCTGATGCTGGACGATCCCATCACGGAGCTGTCGATCGCGATGGAGATCGATCACTTCCAGTTGAATCGCGCCGAGTACTTCGTGCCGATCATTGTGAAGATTCCAGGGCGCGAACTGGCGTTGGCCAAACGCGGCGGCGCGGAGCACACGCTCATCGACTTTGTCGGCGAAATCAAGGACATGGTTGGCGGGACCACCGTGACCAACGTACGCGACTTCGTGAATATCAAGCTGACTGACGCAACTGCCGCAGAATTGGCGCATCGACCCATCGAGTACGACGCGGGATTCACGCTGCTGCCGGGCAGGTACATGATCAAGTTCCTCGCTCGCGATGACGAGACCGGGCGCATCGGTACATTCCAGACCACGTTTGTGATTCCGAATCTGAACAAGGAAGAGAAACGTGTTCCCATCAGTTCGGTGGTTCTGAGCAGCCAGCGCGTAGACATGAAAGACGCAATCTATGACGCTGCGAAGGCCAAGGAACGAGCGAAAGACAATGCCGTCAACCCGCTCGTGCAGGACGGCAAGAAACTGGTGCCGAGCGTCACGCGGGTCTTCGCGCAGAATCGCGACATCTACGTTTACCTCCAGGCCTACAAGCCTTCGGCAAGCTCGCCGGCGACAGGTTCGAGCGCCAATCCTATGGCGGGGGCGACGCCCGATCCGTTGATGGCTTTTGTCACCCTGTATTCGAACGGCAGCGAGGCGTTCAAAACACAACCCATCGCCGTAAATCCCAACGCGACAACGCGCCTGGGAGTTACGCCTTTGAGTTTCAATGTACGAGCGGCAAGTCTCAAACCGGGCCGGTACGATTGCCAGGTCACGGTGCTCGATCCAGTGACGTCAAAGGCAAACTTCTGGCGCGCCCCGATCGTAATTGCACAGTAAGTTCTTCACATCCGCACGTTTTTGGTCGTGTGACCAAAGTCGCTGCCGCTCTCTTTTGCGCCTTGTAATGTGGGCCATAAGAGAAAAGAACGATGGCCACCCAACCTGCAGCACCGGTGCAGTTTCCCAGCAAAAAGCCGTTCATTCGCCGCTTCGGCCGAGACACCTCGCAACGGACCCGCCACATCGTGCAGGGATTGTTCTTGTTGCTGAATGGCTGGATTGGCATTCAGTTTTACCTCTGGGCACGCTATTACGAGCGCGGCGGCGCGGGCTTGACCGTGCCGAGGCCTGCCGGGGTGGAAGGCTGGCTCCCCATCGCCGGTCTGATGAACACGAAGTATCTGCTGATCACTGGCCGTGTCCCAGAGGTTCATCCGGCAGCGATGTACCTGTTCATCGGCTTCATGCTGATAAGCCTTCTGTTGAAGAAGGCATTCTGCTCATGGCTTTGCCCTGTCGGTACGTTCTCTGAATATCTGTGGCGCATCGGGCGGCGATTCTTCGGCCGCAATCTGCGACTTCCTCGGTGGTTCGATATCCCTCTTCGTGGACTGAAATACATCCTTCTGGGACTCTTCGTTGCCGTTATCGGTGTAATGTCGGCCGAGGCACTGGACGGGTTCATGCAAACGCCCTACGGCCTGCTCGTAGACGTGAAGATGATGAACTTCTTCCGGGACATGGGAATTACCGCCGCTGTCGTCATTGCGTTGCTCGTACTACTTTCCATGCTGGTGCAGAACTTCTGGTGCCGTTACTTGTGCCCTTACGGCGCGTTGACGGGACTTGTTTCCTTGCTGAGCCCGGTGAAGATTAGACGCGATGTAGAAGCCTGCATCGATTGCTCCAAATGTTCGAAGGCATGTCCGGCCGGGCTCGCGGTGGACCAGCTTGTGCAGATTCGCACGGTCGAGTGCACCGCATGCATGGCGTGCGTGGCGGTTTGCCCCGCGCAGGATGCACTTCAATTCGCGCTTCCTCCTCGCAAGGCGACGACTGCGGCGGGACGCTGGCAGTTTCGCTCCCTGACCCCTCTCGCAGTCTGTGCGGTGCTTGCTTATCTGTTCTTCGGTGTCGTCCTGTTGGCACGCGCCACTAATCACTGGCAGATGAACATTCCGGAGCAGGTCTACATGCACCTGGTGCCTCGGGTTAATCAGCTCACCCATCCTGGCATGTAGCTGGATCACCGGCACTGACTGGAACAAGGAAAGGCGGATCTTCTCAAAGATCCGCCGCTTTCCTTTGCCAGGTTGTTATTTGCGGCGAGCTCGAAACTCCTCGCCGATCTGCGCGAGGACTGGACCGTCGAGTCCCTCGACTGCGCGGGGGAAGACAAGATTTTCCTCGATGCGGATGTGACCTTCGTAGAGTTCTTTCAGGCGTTCCGTTACCGTGCACAATCTCTGCTCATCTTCCGGAGCCAGCGCTTTGCCTTCGAGCCATGATGCGTAGAACTTCTCGATCGCAGCATGAAGATCGTTTGCTACTCGATGCTCGGTTTCCAACTCGTCAATTTCTTTCAGCGCACTTGCTGTTGTTTTTTCCGCGCGCATGCGCGGGAACAGCGACTCTTCTTCGTCGGCGGTGTGACGCTGCCCGCCAACCCTGAAGTAGTTGAGCGCCGATTTCACCGCGGCGGCTTCCTCTTCCGACAGAGGACGTCCCGGTGCCCGCTCCACCACGAGGCAAAGCACATGCAGGAACTGCTCGATGCGACGGTGACAGTCTTTGAGCATTCCGATAGGATCATCGAATCCCGCGTCCGGCTTTGTGCCTATCTGAACTCCCATGTCATTCCCTTCCTGATCTTAGATGTGTTTGCGGCGCTGCGAGCTACTTCTGCTATTCAAATCTGCAGGTCCGGTAGTACGCAGTGACTAAGGTCTCTTGCTGCTAGAATCCCAGCGTGAGCTCGCCTCGAATTGATCTTGCCCAGGTACTTGCAAAGGCCCCGCTTCTGGCCGATCTTTCCCCGAATGAATTGCAGCTTCTCGCCACCCTGTTTCCGCGCGCTGTGGATATAGAAGACTCGATCGGCGCGCGGCAGCAAGGCTAGCCGGCGGCAAACCATTGCCGCTCCGTTTCAGCCCAGGCGTATGCCACGCCAAGCCATGACTGGCCACTTTCTGGTTCGGGCACATGCGGCAGCACAGCCCAGACGCCGACGAACGCCAAGCCAACGAGATTCGGAAACAGCAGAGGCGCCATGGGCGGCGCGCCGTTGACGAGTTTGTCCCACAGGCTCGCGCCCGGTTCTATCAGGTTCGCCTGCATGTGGAACCAGAACCCAAGGACGCCAACCGCACCCTGCGCGAGCATCACAGCCATGCATAGGTCGAGATAGCGCCGCGTCACAGGCATGACCAGCGGAACAAGAAGGAAGCCCGTGGCAAGCGCGGACGAGATCACCGGTATCCATTCAGTGTGCGCGAAGAACCCGTTGGCGGCGTGATCTGAGAGCGAGAGAACGAAGTTGCCGAAGAACCCGCCGAGGGCCAGCAGGATCACCCACCGCGCCCACTCCGAGGTGCGCACCTCAACCATGCGGTTCACTAGCAGCAGAAAACCGAGGCCGGTGTACGCGAGCGGCGCTGCAAAGGGCGCAGCGTAGGTGAGGCTCTTAAGGGTGCGATCGAGAAAGAAGCGGCTCTCCAGGTGATAGAGCACCCCACCAAGTCCGATGAAGATCGAGAGCCAACCGAGCAGGTAGCCGATGTCGCGCCACGGCGCGAGCAGATTCCAAATCCAGCGCAAAGCAATCACAATCGCCAGCAGCACCGGCGCACAGATTGAAAAGTAGAGTGGGATGTATTCCGGCCACTTCTGGAAGTGATTCACCGAATGCGCGATGTAAATGTCGGCAGCCAGGATCGCCAGATTCATGGTGACAAACAGCTCTACCCACAATTGCGGATCGTGCGCCCAGCTCATCCGCGGGTCGGCAACAACACGGCGGACTGCGGCAAGGACGTTATTTGTGCCCATGCTCTCTCCGCAGCTCGTCTGCCTGGTGCTGCAGTTCGGTGTGCTTCAGTAGCATTTCGTAGTTGCCATGCCACTGAACGAAGTCTGCGCCGCCCATGAATGCCCCATGCTTACTGGTGCGCCCGTCGTAGTGCCAGAGGTTGAAGTAGGTGAAATCGATGGGATGCGAGAAGGGCGGGCCGCTCAGGGCGCCATCCTTGTGCAGCCCGTCCATGATCGCCTTCGCCGCCAGGACTTTCTCATTTGTTCCGGCCAGTACCTGTTCTGCTTGCGCGTACACTCGGTCGATTGCCGCTTGCGTGTGGCATTGGGTGCAGACTTGTTTCATATTGATCTGTGCCTGCAGGTAATTCGGGCGCTTCGTGCTCACCTCGGCAGCGAGATACCAGCTCAATCGATCTGACGGATTGTGCGTAACCTTCAGGCCGTTGATGCCGCTCATGTGGCACGTTGCACAGGTGGGCACAAACATGTCGCGCGTGGTCAGGGTTCGCGGATCGGCATCGAGCTTCAAGAGACTACGCTGCGCCGCGAACATGATGCCGTGTTTCGACTCGTTGTAGATCTCGATCTGGGAGTGATCGGGGCCCATGTGGCACTGCGCGCAGGTGGTTGGCAGGCGCGCCAGTTCAACTGAGCTTGTGTGCCGCGAGTGGCATTCAGTGCAGGTGCCGACCGTGCCATCGCTGTTCGGCTTGCCCACGGCGTGGCATTGCTCGCATCCGGATGTGACAGCCGGATGCCCCTCAGGCACCGTAAGTGGATTCGGAGGCCGCTTCACGCTTCCGGGCTGGTAGGTTTCGGCGAAGTCGACCTGCTCGGGAGTTAGTCCTTGCGTCCCATGCACGGCAGCCCAGCTGGGAACAGCATGCCGGCTTCGCAGATACTCCTGATAAATCGGCTCGTGGCAGCCGCGGCAATTTCCTGCGGTCAGGTGTTTGCTGATCACGAAGCCGTGGTGATCCATCTTCTCCTGGCCCGCAGCAGGCTGGTGGCAATCGAGGCAGTTGACGGCCTTCTTGGCGTGATTCGACATTTCGTATTCGTGAACGACAGAGTATTGGAGGCGCGCGTGGCACTCAGCGCATTTGCCGGAGGCACGGACGAAGTCGGCGGTGGGCTGGTCGGTTTCGACTCTGGGACGAGCGCGGTTGACAAGAAATGCCGCAAGGATCAACGCAAAGGCGCTGACGACCGCAATAAAGACTGAGCGGAAAGACATGCGAGACTCCTGCCCACTTGGGACTTGGGAAAACAGCACACGGAGGTTGAAAATCTCCGTGCAGAACACGAGAACTCTAGCAGGAGGGGCGAGTGCTGCGCATCAGGGCGCCGCGAAACTGATTCGTTGCGAGCCTGCACCCACCTGGATTCGGATTCGTCGAAGAATGCTGCCCGTCTCGCATTGCGAGCGTAGAATTCTGTGCAATGAATCCGCGCATCGAAAGAATCCGCCAGCTTCTGGGAGAGTTGGAGGCTGAGAGCACGACCGCTCCGCGTGGCGACCTCGCCTTCTCGGCCCTTGAACTGCCAGAGATTATTGGCGAGATCGTTGACGACCTGCAACCGATCCTGACGGCTTACGATGCGGCTTTCTACTGGTTCCTGTTTCGCCACTCCATTGCGAAGGACGGTAACCCGCAGATTCGCGTAAGCCGCAGCACCCTGCGCCGGGCCGTGGTGAAGTCCTCCTATACCGATGCCGCCGAAAACATGATCTCGTTCGGCAAAGTGCAGGATACGCTGAGAGCGCTTGAAGAGATTGGCGCAATTCAAAAGCTTGGCGAGCCGAACCGCCAGGGTACGCTCTATCGCGTGCTTATTCCGGATGAGATCGAGGCTTGCCGCAAGTTCCGTGCGGAACGCATGGCTGAAGAGACGGAGCTTTTCCCGTTGTCAGACAACGGGGGGCACAGGAAACGGATGCAGGTGTTCGAGCGGGATGGGTACAGGTGCAGGAAGTGCGAAAAGCAGCTTACGCGCTTCACGGCGACCCTCGACTACGTCCTGTCGCCGGAAGACGGCGGAGATGAAAGCACGGACAACCTTCTAACGACATGCGTGCGGTGCAACACGCAGAGTGATAGACAGGCCTCGTAGTCTGGATCTGGAAATTAGAACAAATGCCGCAGGTCAGTGGGCGTGACGCTCGGGCAAGAGTTTCCGCAGAACTTCCGCATAGTGCTCCGGCAGCGGTTTGCGCTTGAGCTGATCGTCGCAGACCACGTGCACCGTCTCTCCTTCGGCCAGCAGCGTCGGCTCATTGCCGTCTGCCCCTTTCCGCAGGATGCGATACGCGAACTTCAGCACCGATCCACGCAGCATTGCGGGGCGGGTCTCGATCAGAATCTCGTCATCATAGCGGGCGGGCGACCGGTAGCGGCAGGTGGCCTCTACGACTGGCAAAATGCACTCGTGTTCTTTTTCAAGCTGGCTGTAGGCGAGGCCCAGGGAGCGCAGCAGTTCTACGCGGCCGAGTTCAAACCAGACGAGGTAGTTGGCGTAGTAAACAATGCCCATCTGGTCGGTTTCCGCATACCGGACTCGCACCTGGTGGGTTGTCACTGGCATGGCGCGCAAATCTTTCATGCAGTTCTGATCACTGATCCCTGACCACTGATCACTGCTTTTATGGTTTGAGGTGATTGAACATCTGGAGTTTGCTGACGTCGTTGAACATGATGAAGGCGAAGAACGCGACCAGCACCACAAAGGCGGCCTGGTAGATGCGCTCCTTCACGATCATGTTGATGTCGCGGCGCATGATGCTCTCGACAGCCAGCAGCAGGATCAGGCCGCCGTCGAGGATCGGGAACGGCAGCAGGTTCAAGATGCCGAGATTCAGGCTGATGCTCGCTGCCAATCCGAACTTCGCCGACCAATATGGCTCCTTAACGGCCTGGCCAGCCGCGACTGCGATGCCCACCGGCCCCGACAACTGCTTGACTGAGACCTTATGCGTCAGCAACTTTTTCAGGACGTTGACAATGAGCAGCGAACTCGACGCGCAGAAATCTTTCGATTCAGTGACAGCGGCCGAGAAGCTCATCGGCTCGGGGCGCACCGCGAAATCATCCGGAATGGCTCCCTGGAACCCGAGGCGCCAGCCTCCATCCTGCTGATACGGCTGAATGGAAATAGGAGACAAGGTAGCTCCGTTGCGTTCGATGGAAAGCGTTACGGGCTTTCCCTTGTCGACCTCCTGCATATAGTCGACCAAAGGCAGAACGGAGTGGAACGTGTGCCCATCGACGGAGAGGATCTTGTCGCCTTTTTGGAGACCTGCGCGCTGCACTGGCGAATCCGGGCTCACCTGCTCGATCTGGATCGGGCTCTGCGCGTCCTGAATGAAGAGGCCGGCCTTGTCGAGGTCGTAGTGCTGCGGATCGATGTTGGTGGGGAGTTGAACCTGACTCTGGATCGTCGCGCCGTTCCGGTCTACGGTCATGGGAACGGTTTTGCCCTTGTTATCGGCCGCAATCTCGTAAAACTTCTGGTAGTCCGGATTCGAAGTGTTTTCGAACTTCGTAACCACATCGCCGGGCTTCAATCCAGCCTGATCGGCTGCCGAACCGGGTGTGACCCATTCAATCTTTGTGGTGCGGATGTCGGGTACTTCGTGGATAAAGTTGAAATAGATCAGCATCAGCACGAAGGCCAGCACGAAGTTCGACACCGGGCCGGCCACGCCGATCAGCATGCGCTGCCAGCGGGGATGGTTCATGAACGAGCCCGGATCGTAGCCGGCGACGTTCTCGGGGCCGGTGCCCGTCTGGATTCCGTCGGGCGTCTCGCCGGTCATCTTCACGAAGCCACCAAGAGGCAGCAGGCAGACCTTGTAATCGGTGTCGCCATACTTTACGCCGAAGAGGCGCGGGCCAAAGCCGACCGAAAAGGCTTCTACGCGGACCCCGCAGAGCTTGGCGACGAGAAAGTGGCCGAATTCGTGGACCACCACCATCAAGCCAACAAGGACAATGAAAGCTACTGCGGACACAAAGAAATCATGCATAAATGTAACGATTCAAACCCTCTTGGCCCCGCAATTCGATGCGGCGGCAACTCGGACTCAGGCAACCAGCGCGTGAGCCTTTTCTCGCGCTTCCCGGTCCGAGGCCAGCACCTCACCGATGGTGGCTGGATGCGACTCGGGGGTGGACGCAAGCACTTTTTCAATTGTACCCGCTATCCCGGTAAATGGGATTCGGCGGGCCAGGAACGCCTCCACCGCAACTTCGTCGGCTGCATTCAGGGCAATACAGTGAGCGCCGCCCTTCTCTGCCGCCTCATAGGCCAGCCTGAGGCAGGGGAAGCGCTCGAAGTCGGGCTCCTCAAAGTCGAGATGCCGCAAGGCAGCGAGATCGAAGGTCAGATTCGAGGCTGGGCGCTCGGGGTATGCCAAAGCATAGAGGATGGGCAAACGCATGTCGGTCACGGAGATCTGGGCAAGGATCGAACCGTCGACGTACTCGACCAGTGAGTGCACGGTCGACTGGGGATGGATGGTGACCCGCACCTGGCTGGATGGAACGTCGAAAAGACGGCACGCCTCAATAATTTCGAGGCCCTTGTTCAGCATCGTGGCGGAGTCGATGGTGATGCGCCTGCCCATGACCCAGGTGGGGTGCTTCAGGGCCTGCTCCGGGGTGATTGATTCGAAGTCAGAGAGCGGGGTCTTTCGAAACGGCCCGCCTGAGGCCGTGAGCCAGATGAACTTGACTTCGCGGTGGTCTCCGACGCGCATGCATTGATGCACCGCGTTGTGCTCGCTGTCGATGGGAAGGATGGGAACGTTGCGCTCGCGCGCCGCGGCGGTCAGGATCTCTCCGGCCGCAACCATGCATTCTTTGTTGGCAAGTCCCACGGGCTTCCCAGCCAGGATCGCCGCGTTCGTGGCTTCAAGTCCCGCTACTCCTACAATTGCCGAGACCACAAAATCTGCCTCTGGATGAGTGGAGCAGGCGACGGTTCCTTCGCTGCCATGGACGACATGCGTTTCCTTGATTCCAGCCTGGCTCAGACGCTTGCATAGGTTGGCGGCGAGTTCTTCGGTTGCCATCGACACCACTTTGGGCTTCCAGCGGACGGCTTGCGCGAAAGCTTCATCGATGTTGCGGCCGGCAGCGAGTGTCGCTACCTGATAACGATCGGGAAACTGCTCAACGATGGAAAGGGTGCTTTGGCCGATAGAGCCGGTGGAACCGAGAATGGCGAGGCGTTTCAACGTTCAGTTAAGTCCAATTAATGCAACACTAATTCCGCTCTAGAATCGAGTGCGTATGACCTGAGCGTACCACAGCACCGGAGCAGCCAGCAGGAGCGCGTCAATGCGGTCGAGGATACCGCCGTGACCGGGAAGAAGCGTTCCGGAGTCCTTCACACCTGCCGATCTTTTTAGCGCCGACTCGGCCAGATCCCCGACCTGTGCGGCGACGTTGACCACGACGGCAAGTGCGAGCCAGTACCACCACGGCGCATCGGAATACGAGAGCTTCACCGAGTTCCATTGGGCCAGATAGGTGCTCAGAGCCAGCAGGATTCCGGCTACTGCGACTGCTCCCGCGATCGAGCCGATCGCGCCGGCCCATGTCTTGTTGGGGCTGAGATTGGGAGCCAGTTTGCGTTTGCCGAATGCGCGTCCCGCATACATTGCCACCGTGTCGCCGGCCCATACCGTCAGGAAAAGGAAGGCCAGCAGCGAGGGTCCGTTCGTCGCTTCGCGCAGCATGGGAATGGGGATTAGCGTCATACCGAGATAGAAGAGCGCAAATACCGACGAGGTCGCATCTGCCAGCGCTCGCTCTACCGGAGATGCAAATGTGCAATAGACCAGCAGCACGATGCAGAACAGTCCGAAGATCGTTGCGGTTTCATCCGGCCATTGATAATTTCCCGCGAAGAGCAGGCCAATTGTGCCCAGAGTCAGCACCTTCGGAGGCTTGGCTCCTCGTTGCTCGGTCAGCGCCAGAAACTCCCAGGCAGCCAGCATGGCAACGCCAGCTACGACCGCGGCAATCAGCCACATGGGGCCGATAAACACCAGGACCAGCACAAGCGGCGCCAGGATGAGAGCGGTCAGGACTCGTTTCATTCCAGGGTTGAGAATACACTGCCGGGGAACAGCGTCGCGAAGTCCGAAAGTCAAAGGGCTGGCGCAACATGGGCATCCCGCGGCGGATCAACTCGTCGGTCCTGCTTCCCTTAACGCTTCGGCCACTCCCATTTGGGAACGTTGAACAGGGTAGTTCCCGCCAGTACCGTTTTACCAAACGATTTCTCCAGAAGGAGCCGGTTGCAATTCCGGTTTTGTTCCAGCGTCTCGATCAGCCGTGGTGAGTGCGAGACAACGATCAGCTGGGTCCGCTCCGCTGCGCGAGCGATGAGGCGCGCTAAAGCGGGCAGAAGATCCGGATGCAGGCTTGTTTCCGGTTCGTTGAGCACCATCAGTTCCGGAGGTCTAGGCGTCAGTAGAGCTGCCGTCAACAGCAGATATCGCAGAGTGCCGTCAGAAAGCTCAGAGGCTCCAAGCGGCCTGAGCAAGCCGTGCTGCCTGAGCTGCACCTCAAACCGTCCGGACTGGTTGTGAATCTCAACACGGCTTCCCGGGAAAGCATCGTCGATAGTCTGGTTCAGCTCCTCGCGCCCTCCGAAGAGCCGGATGGTTTCCAGCGCTGCCGGAAGGTCCGTTCCATCGTTGTTCAGAACCGGCGTGAAGGTGCCCACTTGCGGGATTCGCACCGGCGAAGCCGCATCGGTCCGGAACCCTTCGTAAAACCGCCAGCCGCGAATGGACTCACGCACCGCCAGCATTTCGGGAGCGCGTTGAGGATCGGCAATTGTCGCCAGCATGCTGTCGGTCGAGCTCAGCTCTTTGGTCAGAAGTTCCGGTTCCTCGTGCTTGGCGGTTTTCGCTGGCGCGATCTGGACAAGGCGGTTGTTGCGGTCCACCAATACAGCTGCTCGCCGGTAGATAGCGCCATGCCAGATGCACTCGCGCTTGATGGCAGGGTCGAGCGGAAAAGCAAGCTGAGCCGGTGGAGGATATCCGAGGTCGATGCAATAGCTGTAGGGGTCGCCGGCGAATCCCAGTTTCAAACTCACCGTCGACTGCCGCGGTGTTCCCTCAACCGCGTGCTCGCCGCGCCGTACGCTCTTCGCAATCGTCTCCGGTCCGGCCCAGAGCGTTGACTGCAGCCCTCCCTCATGCGCCAGAGACGCCGCCACCGTATTCAGTGCCGCATCGCCAAGCAGACGAAGGGCTCGATAAAGGCTCGACTTGCCGGTGCCATTCGCGCCTGTGACGAGATTCAACTGGCCGAGCGGCAGCACAAGATCGCGCAACGACCGATAGCCCGACACTGCGAGCGTGCTGATCATGTCTTAAAAGATTACTTTGTCTTGAATGAGCGACGGAATCAGATATGGGCGTCGCTTGTGGTGATCAGCCCGCGATCTTGACCTGCTCGGAATCTTCTTCCACTTCGCCGACGCTGTCACTAAGGCCGCCGTACCTGCGCTCGCGACGCTGGAAAGCAGCGATGGCTTCGAGCAGATGGATCCCACGGAAATCGGGCCAGAGTCGCTCGGTTACAAAGATTTCGGTATATGCGATCTGCCATAGCAGGAAGTTCGAGATGCGCATCTCTCCTGAAGTCCTGATCAGCAGATCAGGATCGGGCATGTGCGCGGTGTAGAGATGCCGGTGAAGATCTTCTTCCGTGATGCGCTCTGGGGCAATATGCTTCTGCTGCATCTCGCGCGCTAGAGCGCGGCAGGCATCTACCATTTCCGAACGTGCACCGTAGTTGAGCGCCAGGGTCAGCGTCGTTCCGGTGTTGCGCGTCGTCGCCTCCTGTGCCCATTGCATCTTGTCCTGAACCTCGCGGGGGAGTTCGTGCACCCGTCCCACGTAGCGAATGCGCACATTGTTGTCGTTCATCCGCTGCACATTGTTTTCGAGGTAGCTCTTCAGCAACCGCATCAAGAAATTGACTTCAGCTTTGGGCCGGCGCAGGTTGTTCTCGAGCGAAAAGGCGTAAAGCGTCAGCCACGGCAGGCCAATGCGCGATGCAGTTTCGGTGACGAGTTGAACGCTCTTTGCGCCTTGCTGGTGGCCGAGGAAGCGCTTCAAGGACCGGTGCCCAGCCCAGCGTCCATTTCCATCCATGATGATGGCCACATGCTCTGGCAGCCGCTCCGGCTTGAGCGTGCTCCAGATGGCGCGCTCGTCCGCGCTCAGCTCATCGATCCGCAGCATGCCAGTTGGATGCAAGGAAAATGCCTCAGTGGAGTTCTTTACGTGTGCGGGCATGGAACCCGTTCCGCAACTTTGTGACAGGCAAGCCGGACGGCTCACAGATCTGGCGCTGCTTGCGACGTCAGCCCCGTCACCCAGGTGTCCGCCAACAAGATTCCCTGGCCAGGGAAATTTTGGGGACACATTCGAGCCTAGCACAACCAGCAAGTCACATACGAACACACGCGGCGCAGATGAATCGATCGTCATCTTCGGTAAAGCGAAGGTGGCCGGGCGACCGAATGAAAGCATCAGTCGCCCGCCCAATGGAGAGACGAAGAGAGATCGTTCTTGCCTACTTAAGCCGTGCGGCGGCGTCCCGTAGCCATGTCGCGCACCGACCCATACAGCAGGGTCCGGTGAAGCGAATCGAGATGCGGCAACATCGCCGCGATCTCCGCCAGGAAGGGATCGCCCATGATCGCGGCAACCTCTTCTTCGCGTCGGCTGCGCGAGTCACGGACTAGCTGGCGCATTTCAACTTCGAGCGCCCCCGCGAGCCGTTCCAGCGAACCGAGCGTCGGAATCGCCTTGCCGTTCTCGATCTTCGAGATGTAGGTGCGAGGCACCTGCATCCGGCTGGCAAGCTGGCGCTGGCTCAGGTGACGCGCCTTGCGAATCTCGCGCACCTGTGCCGCAACCTGCAAACCAGCCTCGGCCGAGGCAGCTGCTGGTGACGGTTGAACAAGTTGTGGGGCTAGGGGTGCCGGCTCCTCAATATCAAGGGGTCTGCGACATTTTCTGCAAAGAGAGTTGGTCGTTCTGTACTGCACCAAACTGCAGAAATCGCAACGCACGACTTCTCGTGTTTCCACGCACAAAAGAGTGGTAGCCATCGTTTAAGTTGCGGAGTGCCAGAGCGAGGTACTCCCGCGATAGATTGCACCGCGATAAGTGCTACTTTCATCCGCTGAACCATAATTGTCAAGTAGAAATTTAGGCGCAAACCGATGAAAGAGGGAGGCAACCCGGAGAAACCCGGAAAAACGCGAACCACACAATGCAACACGTAAAATTCACGACATGAGTGTGGCTGGAAATTTTGACAATCAGCATGGCCGCGAGCAGGCGTGGCAACTGCTCTGCGAATGGACGCAAACCGAGAACCTCCGCAAACACGCCCTGGCGGTGGAGATCTGCGTAAGTGCTTACGGGCAAGCGGAAGCAGACCGGCTCGGCCTCGCGGGAGCTGAACTTGCGAAGTTCCTGGAACTCTACTCCACCACTGCCCTGCTTCATGATTTCGACTACGAGCGTCACCCAAGCGCCGAGGAGCATCCGTTCGTGGGCGTGCGAGAGCTCGAGCGACAGGGCTGGCCGCAGGAGATGCGCACGGCGATCCTCGGGCACGCGCAGTATTCAGGCGTTCCCCGCGTCACGCATCTCGACAAGGTTCTCTTTGCCTGCGATGAACTTGCCGGATTTCTTACCGCCTGCGCGCTGGTGAAGCCAACGAAGAAGATCGCAGAAGTTGAAGTGCCCAGCGTGAGAAAGAAGATGAAGGACAAGCCATTCGCACGCGGTGTCAACCGCGAAGATGTGATCCAGGGAGCGGCCGAGTTGGGCGTCGATCTCGATACACATATAGGCTTTTGCCTCGAAGCTACGAAGAAACGCGCTGAAGAATTAGGGCTTTAGGCCCTGCTCAAGGAGGGCTACAACTCCGACGGCCAATTTTGAATCTCTTTATGTATGAAGAAGACGCTACAGATATCTACACTGCTGCTCGGAACTGCATTGGCCGTTTCACCCTTGATGGCGTTTAGCCAGCAACCCTATCCCGGTGAAGATCACACTGCCAAGCAAGACGCCAAGCGTGCCGGCCACGAAACAAAAGAAGCCGCAAAAGACACCGGCCGCGCCGTCAAGCATGGCACCAAGAAGGCCTACAACTCGACCAAGTACCACACCAAGCGCGGCGCCAAGAGAACGAAGAACGCGGTCAAGGGCGGCGCAGAAGGTGTAAAGGAAGGCGCGAAGGATCCGCAGTAGAGGATTCTTCGCGGGATCACTTCTTCGAGAAGATGATCAGCAGTTCGGGCCCGAAACATACCAAGATCACGACGGCGCCGACGACTGTAGCGAAGACAACCTTCTTTGCTACGCTCAGGGCCTGATCTCGCGCCAGGCCGCGAACGTTAAATTCATCCGGAGCCCGCGGGTTGTACCTGATCGCAATCGAATCACCCTCGATGAGCTGGAATAGAGGCGAGTCCTCCGGAGCTTCAAATTCTCCGGAGTGAGTAACGCCGGAAATATCCAGCCAGGCAATCCGGACGAGTGCAGCAAAATACATAGGCTTAGTCTTCTTGGAACTTGGTCCGCCAAGCATGTCGAGGTCCCGAACGCAGGACTCGATCACGCGTGCCTCGACATCTATCCACTTGTCGTTACCGCGCAGCTTTGCCCAATTCTTCGGTAGCAATCCGAGCCTCCGAGAGCTTCACTTCATCGGATTCTTCGCTCTTAGCTCCGCGACTATCTCCGCCGCAGCCTGCCGAGCGCGATCGCCCTGGTCTGGCGGGAAGCTGATGGCTCCAACGCGTGCATGTCCGCCACCGCCGTAGCGCTCGCAGACCTGCGCCAGATTCACCATCTTCGCGGGATCGGCCTTGGTCCAGGGATTGGACCCCACCGACACCTTGGTCCGGAAGCTCGACTTCGACAAGCCGATGGAGTATGTCGCCTTCGGGTGCAGGTAGTAGGGGATGAACTTGTTGTATCCCTCGACCGGCCGGTCGGTGATATCGAAAAAGATGGTGCCGTCAATCTCTTCGCTGCGCTTGCGGATCAGCTCGATGCCTTCGCGATGCCGCTCGATCAGTGGCGGCAGCAGGTCCGCTACGAACGGCTGAGCAAGCACTTCGCCCAGAGACATCTCGGTTAGCAGCGGAATCAGCTTTGGGATGAATTCCGGGTCTTGTGTCGACTCGATAATCAGAGTCAGCTTCATCGCCGGAGCCGCCATTTCCACCGCGGCCTCCGGGCTCTCATACAGAGCACCATCCACGATGTTGGCCCAATGGATGAGGTCGGCGACAGGCTCGGTGTTGAAGCCGAATTTCGTCGAACCGATATGCGCCAGAAAACTAGTGCACGACGTGTAAGTGGGGTCAAAGAACTTCCGCATGCTGCATGCGGGGTCGCGCTGGCACGCAAGAAAGTGCTCGTGATCCTGCGGAGTCAAAAACGCCGAAAGGTGGTGATCGAACCACCAGGTGATCTTCGGGGACGCTGAGTATTTGAAGTCGACAATCGCGTTCTCGTCCCCGGTAAATTCGTTCTCGTCAAACAATGCGCCTGCCCGGTGTACCAGCCCGTGATAATCGTAGGCGGCGTCGTGCGCAATGCACTCGCGATGGAACCGCGTGAACAGGGATGCGGAACAGGCGCCATCGAAGCACTTATCGTGATAGAAAACTTTGACCCGCAACCGCACCAGCTCCTCTCGTGACCTTTCCGGTAAAGCCGGAAGAGTAAGAATCATACGGGAGGCCCGTTGTGTCAAGGAGCCGCAGCTGAAAATCGGCACGATCTGCACTCCGGGCTGCACTTCGGTTGTTGCGGTTGAGTAGAATGCAACCGACGGGACACATCTCCCGCCGCAAGGAGCAACCATGGAGCCAGAGAACGACACGCAGGCGCCAGAGCCCATGCCTACAGTCGACGTGCCACTCGCGCCCGTCATGATCCAGCCGGAAGGACCAGCGGATCCCTACCGGGGCTTGAAGTGGATCTTCATCGGTCCGCAAGGGCTGCGCGCGGGCTGGTCCTTTCTGATCTTCCTGGTGCTCTTAGGCGGTTTTCTGAAAGGGCTGGGCACGCTGTTCCTCAGCCTGCACCTCATCTCCAGAGACGGGTTCTCTCCGAAGAACGCGCTCTTCGGCGAGCTCTTTCAGGTCGTAGCGCTCGTGGCCGCCGCGGCAATTGTCGCCCTCATCGAGCGACGCACCATCCTCGATTACAATTTGCGAGGTTCGCGGCGCGCGGTTCACTTCTTCAGCGGGTTGATCGTTGGATTTCTTGCCCTCTCCGCGCTGGTAGGTGGACTGGCTGCCGGCCATTGGCTCAGATTCGGCCCGGCCATGCTCAGCGGATCGGCCATCGTCAAATACGCCGTGGTCTGGGGCGCTGTCTTCCTGATGGTGGGCTGTTTTGAAGAAGGCACGATGCGCTGCTATCTCCAATACACCTTCACCCGCGGGCTCAACTTCTGGTTGGCGGCAGGGATCATCGCCTCCCTCTGCGCCCTGCTGCTATTGCGGACGAAAGGTGAGGCAGCATGGGGCGTGTACATCATCGCTCTCCTGGGTTTCGTGCCCTGTCTCCTGCTGCACCTCAATAAGGTTCCCAGTTCAGGATTCTGGCAGGCCGCCTGGCTCACCTCCACTCTCTTCGGCGCTGGACACACCGGCAACGCCGGCGAAAACTGGATTGGCATCTTCGCGGCCGCCTTCATCGGTTTTGTCTTCTGCGTCAGCGTCTGGGTCACCGGATCGGCATGGTGGGCCATTGGCTGCCACGCCGCGTGGGACTGGGCCGAAACCTATTTCTATGGCACTGCCGATAGCGGATTCGTAGCACCCGGTCATCTGTTTTCCACGTCGCCCGCGGGCAATCCGCTGTGGAGCGGCGGCACTGATGGACCGGAAGGCAGCCTGCTGGTTATACCAGTCGTACTGCTCATTCTCGTCTGGCTGCTCATCTTCTATCGCCGGCCCGCGCCCGTGGAGATAGCGGCCTCGCCCGTTCCAGAACAGCTGGCGAGCTGACGGACCATGCGCCTCTGGCTCAATCGCACCGTCGAAGTATCCCTGCGAGAACAACTCATTACGCAGGTGGTGCTCGGCATTCTCTGCAAGGAACTTGCCCCCGGCCAGCGACTGCCCAGTACACGCGACCTCTCCCGACGCTTCGGCATCCACGCCAACACGGCCAGCGCCGCCTACCGGCAGCTTGAAGAGGACGGCTGGGTCGAGATGCGCCACGGCAGCGGCGTCTTTGTTCGGTCGACACGCCCCGAGGCTCCGCTCAGCCAAGAGATGGCCATCGACCAGATGATCGGAGATCTCGCCGCGCGAGCCCGCAAACTGGGCGCATCTGACTCGCTGGTCCAGGCGCGCCTCCGCCGATGGCTCGCGCTCGAACCACCTGCGCGCTGGCTGGTGATTGATCCTGATCCCGAACTCAAACGTATCGTCATCTGCGAAATGGAGGAGAAGCTGTCGCTACCCGTCATCGGATGCGGATTTGAAGACTGCGTGACTCCGGGGATGCTTGATGGATCCATGCCCGCCGTTCTGCCCAGCAAGGCCACAGCAGTTCGCAAGCTGCTGCCCGCAGGCAAGGAGCTGGTCACGCTCCAAATTCATCCGGTCTCGCCGGAGTTGCAGTCCTACCTCCAGCGATACAAGCCCGGGCCCTCCAGCGATCTGATTGGCATTGCCTCGCGATGGGGCGAATTCCAGCGCATCGCGCAGACCATGCTGGTCGCCGCCGGTTTCGCCCCTGAGTGCCTTCTCGTTCGTGACGCGACGAAGCCCGGCTGGAAGCGGGGCCTCGACACTACCGTCGCTGTCGTCTGCGATGCCGCCATCGAGCACGAGTTGCCCGCAGGCTTGCGCGCCATTGTCTTTCGCCTGCTCAGCGAATCGGCTCTCGCCGACCTCCGCAAACGCGAAGAAGCGATTTTGGCTTCGCCCGCTCAATAACACACTTTCGATTCTGTCCTGATCGACGTTCCAGCGAGGATCGGCACTAGCTGACATCGCGGTCCTGACGAGTAATGACTCGTGCCCTGACTCGTTGGTTTCACGGAGGGTATCGGCACGGCGTTATCCTGTTCTTGATCATGCCTCCCTCTCAGCCTGTCGATCAGGAACAAGTTCTTGAGCCGCCGGATCGCGAACCGGACACCCACTCCGTAGCGCACCGTCGCCGCTGGCCGCGGTTGCTGTTGTTCAGCTGCATTTGGCTGCTGGCCACACTCGTTCTCTTGTACGGCATCTTGATCCTCTGGCTTCGCAGCGCGGCCATGAGCGCCCTGCCGCAACTCGACGGCGACCTTCATCTCTCCGCACAGGGTATCCAGGGCCTCTCTGCGCCGGTCACGGTTCGTCGGGACCAGCACGGCGTACCGCATATCGACGCCGCATCGCAAGAGGACATGCTGGTCGCGCAGGGTTATGTCACAGCGCAGGACCGCTTATGGCAGCTGGACGCCTTCCGTCGCAGCGCCAACGGCGAACTCGCCGAAGTGATGGGGCCTTCGCTTTTGCGCCACGACAAGATGCAGCGCTTGCAGCAATTCCGCAATGTCGCGCAGCGGATATACACGAACCTCTCGCCTGAGGACCGCGGACGCCTGGAAGCCTACGCGCGGGGCGTGAATCTCTACATCGCGCAACACCGGGACTCTCTGCCGCCTGAATTTCGGCTTCTGCACTACGAGCCGAAGCCGTGGTCCGGCGTCGACTCCATCTCGATCGGCATGATGATGGTCGATATGCTGGACACGCATTGGTACTCGAAGCTCTCGCGCGAGCGCATTGCCGCCGCGCTGAACAATCCCAAACTCGCATCGGACCTCTACCCTGTCGGCTCGTGGCGCGATCACCCGCCCACCGGTGAACTGCTTGACCTGAGCCAGCCGCATCCTGCACCTACCTCAACCAAGGACGACGATGATGAGCGGACGGTGGCAAGCGTGCTGCCCGCCGCTGATCTCCGGCTGATCAGCGATCTCATCGGGTATCCGGCCGCGGACCATACCTGTCGCGACTGCACGCCCGGATCCAATAATTGGGTCATCTCCGGTGCGCACACTGCGAGCGGAAAGCCGCTGCTCTCGAACGACATGCACCTCGGGCTCAACGAGCCGAATATCTGGTACATGGCCGACCTGCACGCGCCCGGTTTTCACGCGGCCGGCGTCACTCTTCCGGGAATGCCATTTGTTATCGCCGGACACAACGAGCACGTGGCGTGGGGATTTACCGCGCTCTACGGCGATGTGCAGGACCTCTACCTGGAAAAGATCCAGGACGGCAAGTACGAGGGCGACGACGCGCAATGGCATCCGCTCAAGATCGATCACGAAACCATCCACGTTCGCGGACGGAAGGATGTGAACTATGACGTGCGCCTCACAGGTCACGGGCCGCTGATCGATCCTATTTTCACAAAAGACCCACGGCCGATCGCGTTGAAATGGACACTTTACGACTCCGCTCTGAACTCGATCCCGATTTACGAAATCAACACCGCGTCGAACTGGACGGAGTTTACGGCGGCGCTCATGCAATGGTGCTGGCCCACGCAGAACGTCGTCTACAACGACGACCAGGGACATATTGGGTATCACGCCGTGGGACGCATGCCGCTTCGGCCCGGAGGCATCGCCAGCATTCCAATCAGCGACAAGACGCACGAATGGCAAGGCTACATACCATTCGACGATCTCCCCAACGCGTTCGACCCGCCCTCGGGATTTCTCGCCACAGCCAATGCACGCGTAACTTCTGAAAAATCCAGGTATCCTCTCACGAACGAATGGGCGGATCCCTACCGCGCGGAACGCGTATACAAACTTCTGCAAGGTCGCGATCATCTCACGCCCGCCGATATGCTCGCCGTGCAGACCGACATCTACAGTGAGATGGATCAGGAGTTGGCGCATCGCCTCGCTTCTGCGATCGATCACTCCGCCAATGTCGACGACCGGCTTCGCAAGGCCGCCGACCTGCTCCGCAATTGGGATGGCCGCCTCACCACCGACTCAGTTGCCGCCTCCATCGAGGTCAATGCACGCTACACGCTGCGACCGATGCTTCTTGAACCAAAGCTTGGCAAAGACCTCGCAGCGAGCTATCGATGGTCCGAGTCGAACTTTGCTGAAGAAGAGATCGTGATGCACGCCAGCCCTGAGTGGCTCCCGGCACAGTACAAGGACTGGGACGCCTTCCTTGCCGCAGCCGTTCGCCGCGCCCTCAAGGACGGGAACGCTCCCTCCGACCTGAGCAAATGGACTTATGGCAGCTGGCACTTCGTCGAGATCGAGCATCCGCTCTCCGGCTTCCTTCCGCTCATCGGCCGCAGGGCGGGAACGGGCAAGCAACCGCTCAGCGGAGACACGCTTACAGTGAAGCAGGTCGGAGAGAGCTTCGGCCCATCGCAGCGCTTCACGATGGACTGGAGCAATATCGACGGCTCGACAGAAACCATCTCCCTGGGTGAAAGCGGCAATCCCTACAGCCCCTACTATCGCGATCAGTGGAACGACTACTACAACGGCCGCACCTTTGCGCTGCCGTTCTCGCCAGCCGCTGTTAGCGCCAACGCGCAACACACGCTTCGCCTGCTGCCATGAAGAAGCAGGGATCAGAGAACAGGGATCAGGGGTCCGGCCCCGACCATCCAGGGTCTGGGAGCGATGGCGATGGTCGAAAGCTCGTTCGGCGATTCGCCGGCCCGCTCATCATCTGTCTCGCCGCCTTCATCGCCACAACGCCCGATCTCATAAGGGGCAACTCGTGCGGCCACGACTTCGATTTCCATCTCGCGTCGTGGATTGACGCGCAGGCTGCATGGCAACAGGGCGTTTTCTATCCGCACTGGGCGCCGAGCCCGAACTGGGGAGCAGGCGAGCCGCGCTTCGTCTTCTATCCGCCGCTCACGTGGATGCTTGGAGCGGCATTCGGAACGATTTTCCCGTGGAAGGGTGTCCAGCTCGCGATCATCTGTTGCTTCCTTGCACTGACTGGGCTGGCAACGCGCGGCCTTGCGCGCCATCTTGCCCTGAGCGAAGGGCCGGCAACGCTTGCGGGATGCATCGCACTCTTCTCTGGCTATTCGATGTTTACCGCCTACGAGCGCTCAGCGTTCGGTGAACTCTCAGGGGGCTTCTGGATTCCTCTGATTCTGTTGCTGCTGCTTAGAGATCCCAACCCGCAGGCTCCCACGTTTCGCCGGGCATTCGACGGTTCTATCGTCCCGCTCGCGCTTGTCGTTGCAGGCGCATGGCTCTGCAATGCTCCGCTGGGTGTGATGGCAAGCTATCTGCTCGCCGCCGTCGCGCTCGGCGTGTCACTTATCCGCCGCTCGTGGGCGCCGGTTTTTCGGGGCGCTGCGGGCGCGGCGTTGGGCATTGGACTTTCAGCCCTCTATCTCGTGCCCGCAGCGATCGAGCAGCGCTGGGTGCAGATACGACAGGCTGTCGACGATCCTGGGCTGGCAATCGAAAACAGCTTTCTCTTTGCGCGTCATGCTGACCCGAATCTCGAACTTCATGACATCGAACTCCTGCGCGCATCCATCATCGCTGTGTTCATGCTCGGCATCGCGTTTCTTGCCCTGTTTGTTGCGTGGCGGCGCGGCAAGCTCCCCAGAGATCGCGCGCTATGGATCCCGCTCGCCCTCATCCCTGCCGTCATCCTGTTTCTTCAGTTCCCTGTTTCGCTGCCAATCTGGAATGCCTTGCCCAAGCTGCGTTTCCTGCAATTTCCGTGGCGTTGGCTCGTCGCGCTCGAGGCTCCGATGGCGATCTTCTTTGCCTCCGCTTTCTGGCCCGCGCGACGATTGCTTCGCAACGCTGTGGTTGCATCCTGCACCTTGTTTTTTATCGGGATCACGACTGCTTCCCTTTTCTTGTTCCACCAGGGTTGTGATGCGGAGGATCGCGTCTCAGGAATGTTGAAGGCTTATCGAAGTGGACAGGGATTTGAAGGGGTCGATGAGTATGCTCCGCCTCGCGCCGACAACACACTGGTTGCAATCGGGCTTCCCGACGCGTGCCTGTCGACAAACGCGAACACCGTTCTCGCAGCGGCCTCGTCAGACGGCACCATCCCCGAGTGGGATCCAGCCAACGGTCATTGCGACGTAGCATACGCCTGGATTCGGAACAACGGGCAGATCCGCACAGAGCATCGACATCTCCTCGCCAACATTCCCCATGCCGGCTTCCTCATCCTGCACCTGCGCGAATACGCAGCCTGGCAGGTTCGCGTGAACGGAAGCCTTCTTGCCTTTGCGGCCGATCCAGTCCTCTCTCCATTGCCACATCGCGATGATGGCTTGATGGCCGTGCCCGTTCCGCAGGGACATGTTGACCTCGCAATTGACTGGGCTGTCACCCGAGATGTGATCATTGGCCGCTGGCTCAGTGCCATTTCTCTCATTCTTCTTGCCGGACTTTGCATTGCAGAGCGGCGGATCTCAACGCAGTCAGATCCCCTGAAAACGTCAGAGCGTTAGAAATCCGCAACTCAGTTATCATGTAAATAGCATGCCGACGGATGTGAAATCCCTGATCCAGGAGGGCGCTGATCTCACGGATCGCGCGCTTGAAGCACTGATCCCCTCCGCCGACACAGTACCCGCCTCAATTCACGGCGCTATGCGGCACAGTGTTTTTGCCGGTGGAAAGCGTCTTCGTCCCGTGCTCGCCATGCAGGCTGCCGCGACGATCTCCGGCTCCGTTCCCGCAGGCATCGAGCGACTCGGTGCAGCAATCGAGATGCTGCATACTTACTCGCTCATTCACGACGATCTGCCGGCACTCGACAACGATGATCTGCGCCGAGGGAAGCCGACCTGCCACGTCGCCTTTGGTGAAGCGATTGCAATTCTCGCGGGTGATGCACTCCAGACCCGCGCTTTCGAAATTCTCGCAGGCCTCGACACACCACCCGCTGCGACGGTTCAAATCATCGGCCTCATTGCCAACGCAATCGGCACCGTGGACGGCATGATCGGCGGTCAGGTGCTCGACATCGAAAGCGAGCACCAGAAGCCCAGTCCAGAGCTCGTTGAAGCGATCCATCGCGCCAAGACGGGCGCGCTTATTCGTGTCAGCGTGGTTGCAGGCGGCGTCTACGCCGGAGCCACGCCTGACGACGTTGCCCGCCTCGACACCTTTGGCCGCAAGGCCGGGCTGGCTTTCCAGATTGTCGACGATGTTCTCGACATGACTGTCGACTCCGCGCACCTCGGCAAGACAGCCGGCAAAGACCTCGCCACCGAGAAGGCTACGTGGCCCGCAGTCTACGGCATCGAGCAGAGCCAGCGCGACGCCGCCGCCCTCATCGAAGAAGCGTTTGCGGCGCTCGTCCCTTACGGCTCCCGCGCCGACGGGCTTAAAGCTGTCGCCCGCTACCTGGTGGATCGAAAAAACTAACCGGACATCTAATTAAGCACAGGGGACTGCAGGCCGCGAGCCGCGGTACCCACTGAGGGCTCGACGACAGTCCTGCCCGGGAGTATCAAATGCTTCGCAAGCTGTTAAAGTCAAAGATTCACCGGGCCACCGTGACGAAATCGGACTTGAACTATGAAGGCAGCATTGCGGTCGACGCAAAGCTACTGGAGGCAGCCGATATTCAGCCCTTTGAGGCAGTTCATGTGTGGAATGTAACGAACGGCAGCCGGCTGCAAACCTATGCCTTGCCCGTGGACCGCGGCGGAGGTGAGATCTGCCTCAACGGAGCGGCAGCGCGTCTTGCGCAGGCGGGCGACCTGGTGATCATCGCGAGCTTCGCCTGGCTTGACGAAAAGGAAGCCGTTGTCGCAAAGCCGAAACTGGTGTTCGTGGACGCGAAGAACCAGATTGCCGAGGTAAAGTCGTAAGCAGCAGGCCGGCAATTAATGTTGAGTGAAGATCAAATTCTCAATGCTCTCCGGGACTGCTTTGATCCCGAGGTGAAGCTGAATCTCGTCGATCTTGGCCTGATTTACGCGATTGAAACCGGACCCGATCCCGAATCGACTCCAGCCTGGCCGCGCCAGTGGGTCAAGGTCACAATGACCCTGACCACTGAGTACTGCCCGGCTTCAGGGCTGATCATCGAGCAGATACACAATCGCCTTGCAACCATTTCGGATATCAGCAAAGTGGATGTGAACCTCGTCTGGGAACCCAAGTGGACTCCCCATCGGATCAGCGAAGTTGGCCGCAAGCAACTAGGGATTTGATCAGGGGTCGAAATCAAGCCAACCCCCGCCCTTGCGTCACACCGGGATCGTCGTATCCTGATCCCGCGAAATCACACGCCGAATTGATTCGCCCTTTTCCGCGACATCTTCCATGACGTCGCGCACCTGCTCAAACATCGACTGCGCGCGATCCACGTACCCGGGGAGTGCTTCCCACCAGCGCTTCAGCGTCTCCTCATGCTCCAACAGCGCCAGCGCCGTCCCCGAGGCCGCCAAGACCAGCCCGGCACGCTTTTGTCCCGTCAGCAGGAGCAATCCACCCGCCACCAGCGACCCGCATGCCGCAACTCGCACCCAATCGTTCGTTTCGCTTCGCTCAGTCATCCTTGACGCACGGCTCTCCGGGTTCGGAAAAGAGGCGATATTCATGAAATCTCCTTGGTTGCTCAGATGCAGGGCCTACGCGCCGGGAAGCCAGAGGATCACGGTAGGCTGTCCTGGCTCAGTCCAGATCGAAGTCACGCAACGGCTTGCCCGCCGGAGCGTCCTTTGCTTTTTTCAGCGCCTCGGCAAACTTCTTGTCAAAAAGATCTTCCTTGTTCTTCTCTGCGTCCACCGACTGACGGAAGATCGACTCCTTGCGTTCATCATGCTCTCGCATGGCCTTGGCGGCGGTCTCAAGGTCCTCGAACATCCGCTTGCGCGGCGCCGAGGTGTGGCTGATGACAAGCCCGCTATTCGCGTCCACCAAAATCATTGCCCCGCAGTCGGGACAGGCAACCTGGAATGTGTCTGGCTTCGAGTTACCCATAACAGAGGGTATTTTAGGCTCTCTCCCTCCCACAGCCAAGCCGCCCCTTTCTCCCCGACTCGGGGTAAGAGCGGTTTACCCTCCAACTCACTGATTCGTTGGGTTGCCGCGTACGTGCAGAATCACTCGCCGGTATGATGTCAGGCGGGGCGATCCCTCATCCGTGACGGCAAGAATGATGTGCGCAACACCATCCCCTTTGCAGGGAATCATCGGCAGCCAGAACGGTCTGCACGTCGCATCGGCCTGCACCGTCACCTGCGCCGTGTCCGCTCCAGTCAAAGTCACCGCCGCCAGGTTTCCATCCGCGAGCCCGGCCTCGGCGTAGTGGAACCAGTGATAGTGAATAGGCTGGCCATCCGGATCGCTGCTCTGCCCCGCGTCCAGAGTGATCGACTGGCCAACCCGCACGTCCATTTCGATCGGCTTCGTATCGCCCTTGCCATTCACGATCGCCACGGGATTGTGATTCGCATGTTTGAAGTCGGCCACCGTCCACGCCATCCGCGCGGCAAAGTCGTTCTGGAACGCCTCGCGCCACCGCCAGATTGTCGCCTGATCAGACGTGTGAACTTTGCCGTCTGCGCCTGGGACCGTATCGCGCGAATCGACTCGCTTGAACTGGTCTCCGCCCTGCGTCCAGATCGAATGCGGTTCGCCAAAGGGTTGCCGGTAGATGTAGCGGCCGCCCCATCCGCCCCAATCCGGCCGACGGTAAGCATTCAGCCCGTTGTCGATGAGGCCCAGAAATGACGGTGTATCGCCTTCCATGATGAACATGAACTTCGGATATTTCTTTCCGAGCGGGCCTTTGCTCCGGATATTCTCGTCGAGCCATTCGTTCGTAACCGTGGTCGCGTCCGCGCCGTCGCCGTTGCGGTAGTACCTGTCTCCACTGATTCCCGTCCACGTGGCCGGAGCATACTCACCGCTCGTTGGCGTCGATGGGGAGACGACATAGAACAGATCAGGAAACTCCTTGCGAATCCACGGGCCAGCATCGTCCTGATCGCTGATCGAGTACACTCGCAGCTTCGCAAACAGCTTAGCCAAGTCATCGGGCGAATGCGCGGCCTTCAAATCCATCAGCGCCTGTGCCAGCGTGTTCGCGCCGCCCCAGATGCACACCCACAGCGGCCGTGCATCCTCGCGCTCCAGCGCGGCCACAATCGCTTTCGATCCGTCCGACGACTTCCCGGCGCCCACCGCTGCCATTCCATACGCGCTCTGGCCGGTGTGGACCTTGCCGCTTAGATCTGCCGCCTCGGGCCAACCCTTCACGTGCTGCAGCAGATTGGGCCGGACCTTGCCATAGGCGTCGATCAAGTCGCGCATGGTCTCGGGATGCGTCTTGGTCCGCTGCCACGTCGACGTTGTCGCGACCATGGCCTCGATGTCGAACTCATTCGAGTACATCAGCAGCCGCACAAAGGACATCTGGTCGTCGGGTTCGTTGCCGATATCGCTGATTACCACCATCCGTGGCTTTCCGCTGAAGTCATCAACATGGGTCGGCGGAATCGGCTGCGCTGTCATGTTCAAGGCGCCCAGAAGAGCTGCGGCCCAAAGAACCCTCATCAGTTGTTCTCCAATACTGCAATGCTGCACGGTTCGTCACAATCATATGCGCCGCCAACAACTCTTCTACTATTTCTGTGTCACAGCCTTGCAGGATGGCCTTCCGCCAAGCTGAGCCGTTCATTATCACAAAAGACATTCGGGGTGATCTCAAGATGCGTCGCCTTCCCTTTCGGCTGATCACAGCCTTTCTGCTCTCTGCTTGTTTATGCAATGCGCAAACGAAGCCTCTTGCTGCTGAAGCGCTGCCGACCGCCGAATCGGTAATGGCCCGCGTCTCCGCCAACCAGGACGCCTCCGAGGCTGAGCGTAGCCACTACGTGTACGTGCAGCACGCGAAGATGTCCTCACGGAAAGGCAAAACGATCCTGTGCGAAGAGATCACCGACTACCGTTTCACCCCATCTGCAGGCGAGACTCACGAGCAATTGCTCAAAGTCGACGGCCGCATGCTCAAGAACAAGAAGTACGTCACCTACGACAAGCTGCTGCCCAACGATGACAACAAGCCTAAAAGTGCCGAGAGCGATCAGAGCAAGGAGAAAGACGCAAAGGCTGCAGACTCGGACAAGGCCAAAGAGCCAAAAGCCGACGATAAGAAAGACAAGAAAAAGGATAAAGACCCAGTCTTCGATCCGGACAGCGACGAGACCATCGACCGCGATCTTGTCGAAAACATGCGCAAAAACCTGATCCACGACAAGTCAAAGGATGGTATCAACGCCCGGCTCTTCCCGCTCACATCCAAGAACCAGGCAGACTACATTTTCCGGATGATCGGGCGCGAACGCCTCAATGGCCGCGACGTCTTCCACATTACCTTTCGCCCGAAAAAGAAGGATGATTTCGGCTGGAGCGGCGAGGCGTACATCGACACGACCGCCTATCAGCCCGTCCTGGTCACGACCGCGATGGCGCGCAAGATTCCGTTCGCGGTTCGAACGCTCCTCGGCACCAACGTGCCCGGCCTTGGCTTCACGGTGACCTACGCGCCGCAGGCAGATGGGGTCTGGTTCCCCGTCACGTTTTCGACAGAATTCAAAATCCACGTCCTCTACTTTTTCCATCGCCAGATCTTTCTGAACGCTGAGAACCGCGAGTTCGAAAAGACGCATGTGACGTCACGAATTGTTGGGGATGCGATTGCTGTTGATCCCGATTCCCATCAGCCGCAATAGCACAAAATGCACGAAGGCCCTGCTCTCTCGAACAGGGCCTTCTTCGTTCGTCCGCTCTGCGGGTGCGGAATCCCCTGTTACTTCTCCTGTGCGGTCGCCAGCTTGGCTTCGGCTTCAGCGATGCGGTGGAGCGCTTCAGCGTATTTCTCTTCGCTGTCGCCGGCTTCCTGCCACTCTTTCTGGCCGCGATCGAGCTGCTGCTGCGCCCGCTGTACATCGATCTCCTCGGGCTTCAGCGCGTCGTTTGCCAGAATAGTCACGCGGTCGGGCAGAACCTCAACGAATCCCCAGCTCACGTTGTACACCTGGTCGCCGCCGTCGCGTCCGCCATGGAGCCGCACGTCACCCGCACCTAACTCGGCCATCAGTGGAGCGTGCCCGTAGAGCACCTCCATGTAGCCGTTCTTGGCCGGAAGCTCGACAGCATCTGCGCAGGTGTCAAACAAAACGCGCTCCGGCGACACCAGCCGGACACGCAGCGACTTCGATTCGTCAGCCATGAACTAGCCTTTAGCTCCCAGCTCTTAGCTCCTAGCTGGTGGCTAGAAGCTAGAAGCTGCTTTATGCCGTTTGCTTCAACTTCTCGGCGGTTTCCAGCACTTCCTCGATGCCGCCCTTCATGTAGAAGGCCTGCTCGGGAACGCTGTCGTGCTTGCCTTCGATGATTTCCTTGAAGCTCCGCACCGTGTCCGCGATCTTCACATACGCACCCGGAATACCGGTGAACTGCTCAGCAACGTGGAACGGCTGCGAAAGGAACTTCTGCACCTTGCGTGCGCGAGCCACAGTGAGCTTGTCTTCTTCCGAGAGCTCGTCGATACCCAGAATGGCGATGATGTCCTGGAGGTCTTTGTAACGCTGGAGAATTCTCTTCACGCCCTGCGCGACGTTATAGTGCTCGTCGCCCACAATACGCGCCGAGAGAATGCGGGATGTGGAAGCCAGCGGATCGACAGCTGGGTAGATGCCCAGTTCCGAAAGCGGACGGCTTAACACCGTCGTCGCATCGAGGTGCGCAAACGTCGTTGCCGGTGCCGGATCAGTCAGGTCATCGGCAGGAACGTACACGGCCTGCACTGAGGTTACTGAACCCTTGTTTGTCGAGGTGATGCGCTCCTGCAGTTCGCCCATCTCCGTCGCCAGGTTCGGCTGGTATCCCACGGCAGAGGGCATACGGCCCAGCAGAGTGGATACTTCAGAACCAGCCTGTGTGAACCGGAAAATGTTGTCGATGAAGAGCAGCGTGTCGGATCCTTCAACGTCGCGGAAGTACTCCGCAACGGTGAGGCCGGTCAGTGCCACGCGCAGACGTGCTCCGGGCGGCTCGGTCATCTGGCCGTACACCAGCGCGCACTTCGACTCCTGCCACTTGCCCGGTTTGATCACGCCCGACTCGGTCATTTCCGTCCACAGGTCATTGCCTTCACGGGTGCGCTCGCCCACGCCCGCAAACACCGAGTAGCCGCCGTGGTTCTTTGCAACGTTGTTGATGAGTTCCATGATGACGACGGTCTTGCCCACACCCGCGCCACCGAACAGACCGATCTTGCCGCCCTTCAAGAAGGGCTGGATCAGGTCGATCACCTTGATGCCCGTCTCGAACATCTCCTCGTGCGTCGACTGCTCGTCAAACAACGGCGCCGGCCTGTGAATCGGCATGCGCTGCTTCTCGCCGACAGGACCGAGTTCGTCGACAGGCTCGCCGATCACGTTGATCACGCGACCCAGCGTCTCCTTACCCACGGGAACACGGATCGGGCCGCCCATATCGATCGCCTTCATCCCGCGCACCATGCCGTCGGTCGCTTCCATCGCGACGGTGCGCACGCGGCCCTCTCCCAGGTGCTGCTGCACCTCGAGAACCACGTTGATGGGTGTCGGCACATTGAAGCCATCGCTGGTTACACGCAGCGCCTGGTAGATCGGCGGCATCGTCGCCTCTTCAAACTGCACGTCCACCGCGGGACCGGAAATCTGAATCACCTTGCCAATGTTTTCTGCCATTCTCTTTGCCTTCTCAAGTTCAATCTTGGGTGCCCCATCCAAGCCGCGCTTTTTGGCTTGGGTGGGAGGAGCTACACAGCCGCCGCTCCCGAAACAATTTCAATAATTTCCTTGGTGATCGCCGCCTGCCGCACGCGATTCATCTCCAGCGTGTAGGAGTCGATCATGTCCGATGCGTTGTTGGTCGCCGAATCCATCGCTGTCATTCGCGCAGCATGTTCGGCGGCTACTGACTCCGTCATCGCGTGATACAGCATTGCTGAAACATACTGCGGCAGCAGGCCGTTGAACAGCTCTTCGGCTGGCTGCTCGTAGATATAGTCCACGTTGGCGGTGCCGAACTTTTTCGATTCTTCGTCGGCCTCTTCGGTGTCCGCCTCTTCCAGCGTGATGCCCGCGCTCAAGGCCGCATGAGCTGCGCGCTCCCGCTGTTCCTGTGTCTGTTCTTCGGCTTCGGCGATCTGCCGTTTCCCGATCTCCAGGATCGGAAGCAGCCGCTCGACAACGAGACGCTGAGAGATCACCGACTTGAATTCGTTGTAGACGATATAGGCTGCGTCGATCTCCTCGTGCACGTAGCGCGAGATGATGTTCTGAGCAAGTTCGAAGACGCGGCTTGCTTCGAGCTTCAGCAACATCCCGGGATGATCACCCGTGATCTCTACCTTGCCCTTGCGTTCGTTGCGAACCTGACGCTTGACGCCGTTTTCGTCGGTCTGTTCCGTGTAGGTTGCAGTGGGAAATCTCCGCCGCAGCAGATCGCGCCCCTTGCGCCCGATCGCTTCAACGTCGATTTCGCGGTCGGGATTGCCGGTGATGAACTGAAACGCAGTCTTCGTGATATTCGCGTTGAAGGCGCCCGCAAAGCCCTTGTCGCCGCTGATGACGACAATCAGTACCCGCTTCTCCGGTCGCGTGGCGAATAGGGGATGCCGCAGGTTGCCAGTCTCTTCGTCGAAGATGTCCACGCGTCGCGTCAGCGACTCCAGCACGCTGGTGATCATCTTGGCGTAAGGCCGCGCTGCCAGTGCCCGTTCCTGGGCGCGACGCAGCTTCGCCGCCGAGACCATCTTCATGGCCTTGGTGATCTGCCGCGTGTTCTTCACGCTGCGTATGCGTCGCCGTAGATCCAGTACGTTTGCCATAAATAAGCCGCTAGCTCCTAGCCATTAGCTTCCAGCTCCTCAGATTTCTAGCTAACAGCTAGAAGCTCGTAGCTAGAAGCTGCCCTTACGCCTTCGCTGTCTGAAGCTCCGCCAGGAAGTTTGCCTTGTATTCCTTCATGGCCGTGTGCAGCCGGTTGCGAACATCGTCGTCCAGCTGCTTCTTCTTGGTCATGTCATCCATCAACGCCGTCTGTGCGCTCGCGAAATACTTGTGCATGCCGTCCTCGAAAGCCCGGATGTCGGCAACATCCACATCATCCAGATAGCCTTGCGTGCCGGCGAAGAGGATTGTGACTTGCTGCTGCCATGTGAGCGGATGGAACTGCGGCTGCTTCAAGAGCTCCGTCAATCTCTGGCCGCGGTTCAGCTGCTTCTGCGTGAGCGGATCAAGGTCGGAACCGAATTGCGCAAATGCCGCCAGTTCGCGATATTGCGCCAGGTCGAGCTTCAGGGTGGAACCGACTTGCTTCACCGCTTTGATGGCGGCCGAGAATCCTACGCGCGAAACCGAGAGTCCCACGTTCACCGCGGGACGCACGCCCGAGTTGAAGAGGTCGGTTTCAAGAAAGATCTGACCGTCCGTAATCGAAATCACGTTCGTCGGGATGTACGCCGAAACGTCGCCGGCCTGCGTTTCGATCACAGGCAGTGCCGTCAGCGACCCACCGCCACGCTTGTCGCTCAGCTTCGACGACCGCTCCAGCAGGCGCGAGTGGAGATAGAAGACGTCACCCGGATACGCTTCGCGGCCCGGTGGACGCCGCAGCAGCAGCGAGATCTCTCGGTAGGCCATCGCGTGTTTCGAAAGATCGTCGTACATCACCAGCGCGTGCTTGCCGTTGTCGCGGAAGTACTCACCGATCGCGGTCGCTGCGTAGGGAGCGAGATACAGCATCGGTGCAGGCTCCGAAGCGGAAGCAGCCACGATAATGGTGTGCCCCATGGCTCCAGCTTCCGTCAGCGTCTGCACAACCTGGGCAATGGACGAACGCTTCTGGCCGATCGCACAGTAGATACAAATGAGATTATTCTTGGCGTTGTTGATGATCGTGTCGAGCAGCACGGCAGTCTTGCCGGTCTGGCGATCGCCGATGATCAGTTCGCGCTGTCCGCGGCCGATCGGAATCATGGCGTCGATGGCTTTCAGACCAGTCGCCATCGGCTCGCGAACGCCCTGGCGGTCGATGATGCCCGGCGCGAGGCGCTCGACGGGGTTCGTCTGGGTCGTCGCGAGGGGGCCCTTGTCGTCAATTGGCGCGCCCAGCGCGTTCACTACGCGCCCGATCATCGCATCGCCCACCGGAACAGACAGAATTTTCCCGGTGCGCTTCACCTCGTCGCCTTCGCGAATTTCGGTGTAGTCGCCCAGCACTACGGCGCCCACCTGGTCCTCTTCGAGCGACAGAGCCAGTCCGGCAATGCCATGGGGAAAAGCCAGCAGTTCGCCCGCCATGACCTTATCGAGTCCGTGCAGGCGCGCAATGCCGTCACCCAGCGAGGTGATCGTTCCGACTTCGTCCACCTGGACCTTCGAGTCGTAGTTCGCGATCTGTTCGCGCAGTAGTTGAGTAATCTCGTCTGCTTTGATCTGAGCCATTCAGCGCACAGTGATCAGTGGACAGTGGCCGCCTGAAACCGCCACCCCGCCTTTCTGATCTCTGCCTCCCTTATCGATCCGAAAATCGTTCAAATTCTGATTGGACACTGATCACTGACCATTGTCCGCTATTGCGGGCCTCAGCCCGCAATCAACGCTTCTTTTAACCTATCCAGCCGCCCGCGAACCGACCCATCCCACACCGTTGATCCGATCCGCACCACGGTACCGCCAATGATCCCCGGATCAAGCTTGAACGTCGGCTCGATACGCGCGCCGGCAAGCTTGCTTACTCCGGCCACCAGTTCCGCCCGCTCGCCTTCATTCAACTGCCGGGCGGTTACAATCTCTGCCTGCCGGATACCAAGCCGCTCCTGCATTTCGGCGCGCCACGCCGCGGCAACTTCGTGCACCTCGCCTATGCGATCGTTGTTGATCAGCACCGCAATCAGGTTTCGCAACTCGCGCTGCAGACCCATCTTCGCGTTCAGCTTGTCGAGAATCGCGACCTTCTGCGCGGCCGGAACCGCCGGATTGATGAACAGTTCCCGCAGTTCTTTGCTTCCGTCCCATGTCGCCAAAAAATCAGCGAATTGCTGGTCAAGCGCCGCCGCGTCCAGCCTCGCTGAAGCTACAACATCGGCGAATGCCCGGGCGTACCGTGCTGCAAATGCTGCGGCCATCAGCCTCTACCTCCGCCGTCTATTCCGTCGCGACCCGCCTCGTTCACGAACTGCGCAATGAGGGCTCGATCCGTCTCCGGCGTAAGCATCAGTTGCCTGGCCGCCTGGTCAATGGCCAGGTCCGCTGCGAAGTGACGCAGCGAGCGCTTTGCCTGCGCCGCCGCCACGTTGATCTCAGCCTCCGCCGACGCAACGATCCGGGTGCGTTCTTCTTCCAGTGCCGCCTTGCCGCGCTGCTCGTCCTGCGCAATCTGCTCTTCGACTTCGGAGCGGAACTTCGCAATTTCGTTATCAAGACTGGCCAGCTTCGCCTCCACCGCGGTCAGTCGCCGGTTGGCGTCCTGAGTCGTCTTGCGGGCGGTCTCCATGTCGACCTGAATCTTCTGGGAGCGCTTGCGCAGCAGCCGCGGCATGATCCGAATCAGCGGAATCATGATGCCCAAAACCACGACGCTGACGTTGAAGATCTCGAAGGTCCGTGCGGCCGTCTCTACATCCACGTGCATCAGCTTCGCGAGCGACTGCACGATTGGCGCGTGCCGGTACTGATCGTTGTTTTCCTCTTCAGCCTTTCCAGCCGCTGTGCGCGGCGGATTCTTGGCTTCCTCCGCGGGCGATTCGATCGAAGGTTGTGCTGCAGGTTCGGAGTTCTGCGCGATCACTGTCCGCGGACACGCCGAGAACAGCGTCAATAAGCAGAGCAATGCTGCTCCGAAATGCCGGAATTCAACTCGGAAGCGAATCGAAGTAAGTCTCAACGGGAACCCCCGGCAGCCAGCGGAAGCACCGCTCGAACCACCTGATTGGCCAGTTCGCCTGCGGATCCCTGAATCGCCTGCCGTGCGAGGTCCGTTTCTGCGTCGATCTCTGTGCGGGCATGGCCCACCTTCGTTCCAGCAGCCTTCCGCGTCTCATCGAGAGCCGCCTCGCGCTCGGCATTCCGCTGCTTGGCCCGTTGCTCCCGCATCTTGAAAATCTCGGCCCGCGCCAGTCTCAGCTTGTCGGCGTACTCGGCCGCCTTCGCTTCAGCATCAGCAATTGCCTTATGCGCATTCTCCACGGCGCCTTCCGTGCGCGCGCGGCGCTCCGCCAGCACCCGATTCAGCGGACCTTGTACGAGAAGTTGATAGGCCGCGACCAGCACCACAAAGAGCAGAATTGTGGGAACCGCACCGATCAGGAGCGCACCGACTTGTTGAACTATATCTTCCATGCTTTGTTTTCGATTAACTCAGGCAGACAGAGTCTTTCCGGAGAGGTAGAACACCTTTTTTTATCAGGGGCAAACCCCACCGGTCAACGCCGTACGGCGTCATGTGGGAGGGTCTTGTGACTGCTGTCACGAATCGGGAATACGCTTCCAGAAAAGGCTTGCTTTCCCGCGAAACAGGCCTAAACTAAAAATACCACCTAGACCCGGTTCAGGGTCCAGCGGGCAGTCGGTTTTGGGAATCTTCCACTCCCATTACCGACCGGCCCGCCTCTAATTTTTTGGGGCACTTTCGGTGGCAGCTTCCCAACCTCACATCCCCGGCGCACTCTCAATAATTCTCCTTCATCTTTTGCGGACTACATCAGTCGCTCCGTTCCCTCAGGACGCTGATCTCGTGCAACGCTGACTCCTGCGCAGCGCATCAGAAGGCAAAGAAAAAGCGAAGGAGGAAACATGTCACGCTCTGCCATCTCCGATAGTTCCGAACGAACTCATGACCCCGATGCTCTTCGCAACGCAGAACAACGCGCTGACAACGCTGAGCGCCGGGTCGAGCAGCTCGAAGAGCGTCTCGAAGCCCTGGGGAACTCGCGATCGATGCAGCAAACGCACAACAGCGCCAGCTGCACTCACGAAACTGCCGACGCACCCGAATCCACAGATGAAAACGAAGCCCTCACAGCACTCCGCAACGAGCCGATGATGGATCACCTGCTCAAAGCGCTTGACTCTGGACAGGACATCGGCCACTACGGACGACTGGTTTTCGCCATGGTAGGCCACCATTTCCTGCCGGAGGACGTCATGCTCCAATGGCTAGCGAAGGATCCCGGAACAAACCCTGAAGAGGCCGCAGCCCTGCTCCGCCAGGTGGAGGGGCGCGACTATAGTCCTCCCCGCCGTGAACGGATTCTTGCCTGGCAGTCGCAGCAGGAGTTTCCTATCCTCCCCAACGCCGACGATCCCGATTGCGGCAATGTCTACCGAAACCTCAAGTTCCCCCAGAAGGTTTACGAGCACATTCAGGAGTACCAGGAAGAAAAAGTTCAGGCGCAGGATCACGGGGTCGAAGCCGCAGATTCCAGATAATCTGCGGCTGTTATCGGTCGCGGCATCCGTTTAAATCCGATCATGCTTGCGTGAATTCTCCGGCGAGACCGCATCTTGCCGCCTCGATTCGCGTCTACGTTTCTGTACGACGTGTCCGGAAGTCAGACCGCCGGGCGCTACATAGATGGGCTCAACCTTGAAGGATCGAGTTCCTATACAGAATCGGAGGATTCAATAACCTATATGCAACCCAAACTTCTAACATTGGCCCTTGGCGGCCTGCTCACCCTCGGCAGCACGTGCGCCGTCCTCGCCCAGGACACCCCTCCCCCACCGCCCGATCAAAATCAGGCTGGACCACCGGCTCAAGGCATGGGCCGTCGCGGCATGCGGATGGATCCCGACCGCCAGCTTGAGCGGCTCACCCGCGAACTTAACCTGACCACGGATCAGCAGGCGCAAATCAAGCCGCTTCTCGTCGAGCGTCAGCAGAAGATGCAGGCTCTCTTCCAGGACCAGTCTGCTGCTCCTGAGGATCGCCGCACGCAGGGCCGAACCATCATGGAAGGCACCAATAATTCCATCAAGGCAGTGCTCAACGACGATCAGAAGCAGAAGTTCGAAGCCATGCAGGAACGCATGCGCCGGAATCGTCCTGACGGAGGCCCGGGAGGTGCAGCGCCTCCTCCGCCACCGGACGGATCAGCTCCTCAACCCCAGAACTAAGGCCAAAGCGAAGCGCCAGAGCCCCCTCAGGTCCTGGCGCTTTCGTTTCTTCAATCACTCCAAACGAGAACCTACCGCTTCGACGCCTTCTCAATGAACCCCGCCAGATCATCTCTCAGTTGTTTCAGCGCATCGACATTCAGATAGATCATGTGCCCCGATGGGTAGTACCCGAATTGCACGTTCCCCCGAAGATCTGGTTCCAGGTTCATGTGATACAGATCGTATTCCGTGAGGAAGAACGGAGTAGCGAGATCGAAGTACCCGTTCGCCGAGAACACCTTCAGATGCGGATTCTTTCGAATAGCCGCACCTAGATCTCCGGCCACATACGGCGCCAATTGCTCTCCGCCGGGGCCCGGACCTCCGCTGGGCGGCTTATGTTTCCAGTCCCACTGCCCGATTGACCCTGCGCTTACCTTGTACGATTCCGTGCTGTCATATTTCAGCTCGCGCTCCAGGTAGTCATGAATCGCCGCAACATAGGCCCCTGTGATGCCTGTATCTGACGCGTCGTAGCTGGGATTCTCTCCGGCCGCATCCAGGTCGATTCCCTCGAAGCGCATGTCATAGCGGCCCAGGGTTCGGCGATCGCCACGCATCACTTCCTTACGGAACCTCGTCGGCGAGACCCGCAAGTTCGCTTCCTTGATGTACTGCTCACTTAGACCCGTCAGCCGGCTCATCTCTTTGGCAACGGAATCGAGTTGCGCTGCAGGCAGCCGGTCGCCCTGAAACAACGCCTGAACATAGGGGCCCGAAGCGAAATCTCGAGCTTGCTCGACCCATGTCGATACATCCGGAGGCTTGTTCTGAACCTTGTTGAAGTACCATGCAGCCGCCGCATAGCTCGGCACGTTGCCGATGTAGATCATGTCGTACCCGGGCGAGCGGATGGCGTAGTTCAAAATTGACGAGATGAGCACGATTCCATTCAACTGAATGCCATCATTTGCCAGCAGGTCCGATAATCCCGCCGACCGCGTAGTTCCATACGATTCGCCAATCAAAAACTTCGGCGAGTTCCACCTCTGGTTCACGGATATATAGCGTCCGATAAAGCGATCGAACGCCTTCAGGTCCTGATCCACTCCGGTGAAATCCTTCGCCAGCCCTTTTCCAACCGCACGCGAATACCCAGTCAGCGGCGCGTCAACGAACACCAGGTCCGTCTTATCCAACAGCGAGTACTGGTTTGGGATGAGCTTGAAGGGCGGTCCAGATGTCGGATTTGGGCTGTCCGTCTCGATCCGCACCGGCGAGAACGATCCCATATGCAACCACAAAGTTGCAGCTCCTGGACCGCCGTTATAGAGGAAACTCACTGGCCGCATCGAGGAATCCGTGCCATCAAGCGTGTAGGCGACGTAGAACATGCTGCCGTAAGGCTTGTCCTCTTCGTCGCGGATCAGCAGGATTCCCGCGGTCGCCGTATACTTAAGCGACTTCCCGCCCATCGACAACTCATGATGCGTGACTGAGTTCTTCTCCGGCGGTACCGGCGCTTCCTTTGCGTCCTTCTGCTCTTCTCCGGTGGGATGCGATTGCTGAGCCTGTGCCGTCTGCTGCGCAGGCGGGTGTTCCTGCGCGGCCACCGGCATGCCACAAGTTGAACTAAGTCCAAGGATCACCGTGTGGACAGCCAATCGTTTTACGACATCCATGCGCAATGCCTCCCAAGATGACTGCATCTTAATCTACGCATGGCTTCCAGCCTCCCTCATCCCGCATCAAAGCTACCGTGCGCTTCCTCTCTGCTTTGCGCAAACACTTCAGATACCCCGACCCGCTCGGCGAATAGGCAGCTCCATGAGTCACTCCGCAAGTTCCAGACGATTTCCAATCTACCTTCCTGCGTCTCTCCTTTTCGTTGCGGTCATGATCAGCTCCTGTGGAGGAAGTGTATCTATATCCTCGAACCCTCCTTCCTCGCCAACCCCGACTCCGACGCCAACACCTACCGGCATGCCAACGAGCCAGCATGTGGTGCTGGTGATGGAAGAAAACCAGAGCTACCTGACCGTTGCCGGAAACATGAACGCGTGGCCGCATCTCAATGCTCTGATCAAAACCGGCGCGCTGGCCAACAACTACTTCGCGGATGCGCACCCTTCCATCCCGAATTACTTTATGCTCACAACCGGACAAACCCTGACGTTCGATGACAGTTCAACGAAGGTCTGGGACGTGGATAACATTGCCCGTCGCATGCTCTCGGCGAAGATGAGTTTCAAGGTCTACGCGGAAGGGATCAAGCAGGGATATGTCGGCGGAAACACCGGGTTATACGTGATCCGCCATAACCCGTTCGCGATGTTGTCCGACGTGGCTTCCAACACCCAGATCGCCAATCAGGTCATCCAGCCTTTCTCTCAGTTCACCACTGACGCCGCAAACAAGACGCTGCCAGCCTTCTCCTTCGTTGTGCCGGACGTCAACGACGACGCCCACAGCAGCACTCCGCAGGCCGCTGACAATTGGCTTCAGTCGAACGTCATTGGGCCCCTCGCCGCCAATCCCGCATTTCAGCCCGGGGGCGATGGCCTGCTCATCGTACTCTTCGATGAATCAGTAGATTTCGACATTGTCAACGGCGGCGGCCGGGTTGCCTGTGTCTTCTGGGGGCCCATCGTCAAAGCCGGATATACCCAGAGCACGAAGAATGCTTACGAGCACCAGAACATGCTGCGCACCGTAATGGAAGTGCTTAGCCTATCCAGCCCTCCCGGGGCCGCAGCATCTGCTGCCGACATGAGCGAGTTCTTCAACCTCAAATGAGGTACGCGCACTCCGGCATAGGGAACGACTGGAACAGCGCGGCTTCCTGGCCCTTGCTCCTCCAGCTCCTGTTTCTTCCGCCCCCTGTTCCCTGTCTTCCGGCCATCCCGGCCGGTCGTCAACTCATCCCAAACCTCTGCAGACCAGCACCCGTCAGATGTAGCATTCGGTTGGCTAGATACCGTTCGATGGAGTTTCTGTGAAACACGCTTTTGGTCTTCTCGTCGCGCCAACTCTCGTGAGCACAATCTTTCTTCTTACACTTCCATCACATTCTGAGGATCTCCCTCAGCACGGCCCTGCCATCGCCCCCTCCTATATGGCGAACTCCGTACGACCCGGTGATGAGTTCTACCTTTACGCCAACGGCACGTGGGAAAAGAACACCCAGATGCGACCGGACCGCGCGTTCGAGAGCCCTGCCTCTGATATCTATGACCAGCACGAGCAGAAGCTGCAGGACCTGATTCTGGAAGCGGCCAAGGCGCAGGATGCCGTTTCCCGCCGCATCGCCGATCTGTACCACTCCTACATGGACGAAGCCGCTATCGAAGCCGCTGGAATGAAGCCTCTACGGCCGCACCTTCAGGCCATTGCCGCGATCAACGACAAGCACCAGTTGGCTCGTGCCATGGGCGAGACTCTTCGCGCCGATGTCGACGCGCTCAACAATACCAACTATCACACCGACAACCTGTTCGGTCTGTGGGTAGCGCCAGGCTTCGACGACTCCGAACATTACCACGCCTATCTGATGCAAGGTGGCATCGTCCTTCCCGATCGCGAATACTACCTCTCCGACAGCGATTCGATGCGCGCGATCCGCACCACTTACGAACAGCATGTCTCAAGCATCCTCAAGCTAGCCGGTTTCGACGATCCTGATAAACGCGCTGCGCGTATCGTCGCGCTTGAGCGCGCCATCGCACAGACGCACTGGTCCCTCGCCGACGACAACGACGTCCACAAGGCCAATAACATCTGGAAGCCT
>Ga0068860_100000237_pt1 | contig 84631 bp, 72 predicted proteins | sample KBSSwiS32_FD_66597 | JGI IMG/M metagenome (GOLD analysis project Ga0068860, IMG submission 66597) | Switchgrass rhizosphere microbial communities from Kellogg Biological Station, Michigan, USA - KBS Switchgrass S3-2 | ecosystem: Host-associated > Plants > Roots > Rhizosphere > Soil ... | reverse complement strand
CGACGTCCTCGGCGATGATCAGCAGCGGCTTGCCGGACTGCATGACCTTCTCGAGCAGCGGGAGCAGGTCCTTGACGCTCGAGACCTTCTGGTTGGCGACGAGGATGTAGGGGTCCTCGAGCACGGTCTCCATGCGCTCGGGGTCGGTGACGAAGTAGGCCGAGATGTAGCCCTTGTCGAACCGCATGCCCTCGGTGAGCTCGAGGTCGAGGCCGAAGGTGTTCGACTCCTCGACCGTGATGACGCCTTCCTTGCCGACCTTGTCCATCGCCTCGGCGATGATGTCGCCGACGGTCGGGTCGGCGGCGGAGATCGACGCGGTCGCGGCGATCTGCTCCTTGGTCTCGATCTCGGTGGCCATGCTGAGCAGCTGCTCGGACACGGCGGAGACGGCGGCCTCGATGCCGCGCTTGAGGCCCATCGGGTTCGCGCCGGCGGCGACGTTGCGCAGCCCCTCGCGGACCATGGCCTGGGCGAGCACCGTCGCGGTGGTGGTCCCGTCACCGGCGACGTCGTCGGTCTTCTTCGCGACCTCCTTGACGAGCTCGGCGCCGATCTTCTCGTAGGGGTCCTCGAGCTCGATCTCCTTGGCGATGCTCACACCGTCGTTGGTGATCGTGGGGGCGCCCCACTTCTTCTCGAGCACGACGTTGCGGCCCTTGGGACCGAGGGTGACCTTGACGGCGTCGGCGAGGGTGTTCATGCCCCGCTCCAGACCCCGTCGGGCCTCCTCGTTGAAAGCAATCAGCTTAGGCATGACTGGTGCTGTTCCTCACGCTTGAAAGGTTCAGGTGGCTGTCACTCTCATGGCGAGAGTGCCAGCGTCATGTTTAGCACTCGACCCCTGCGAGTGCAAGCAGAGTTCGCCCTCAGCCGACGAGGGCCGAGGCGGCCAGCGCGACCACGGCTGCGCAGCCGACGACGATCAGCAGCCCACCCCGGTCCGCCCGGTGCCTCCACCCCCAGCCGACGGCCACCGCGGCCAGGACCAGCCCGCCCACGACGAACTCGCCCCCATGGGCGTTGGTGCCCCACGTCGTCCCGACGGCGACGGCGAGCAGCCAGGCCAGCGGGTGCCGCGTCGGCGGCCGCCCGACCAGCGTGGAGGCGAGCGCCGCGGTGATGACCGCGACACCGACGTACCAGACCCAGTGCCCGACCTGCTCGTCCCACAGGTGCGCGGTCGGCGACGGGTCAACGTTGCCGACCGAGTTCGCCGAGAGGTGCACGCCGTGCCCGGTGGTGTAGAGCCACGAGCCGACGGCGAACCACAGGTACGTCGCGCGCGACACGCTCGCCGAGAGCAGCGCCCCCAAGGCCGGCAGCAGCACCACGAACGGCACCAGCAGGTCGAGCCAGTCGGTCACTCGGGTGCCGCGGCCGGCGTCACCCAGCCCGTGTGGCAGCGAGCCGAGGTGGTGGCACAGCGAGTAGGAGATGGCCGTCACCACCAGGGGTACGTCGCGGCGCGGCACGCGCACATGATGCCGGGTGCCTCCCCGATCGCGACTCGGCCACGGCGGCGGTGACCCCTCAACCGGCGAGCTGCCTCGAGGGGTTGAGCAGCCACCGCCGCTCGGGCGTGCCGGCAAGGACACGCGGGGTGGCGGTGGGTCCTCACCCGGTCTCGGCGTGCAAGGCGTTGAGAGGTCACCGCCACCTGGGCCGGGGAGCGCCCCCAGTTTCCGACGGGTCAGCGTCAGGAGCTCTCGCGCACGACCAGGCGGGTCGCGAGCAGCCGGGGCGCGGTGGGCTCGTCGGGGTGGCGCATCGCCTCCAGCAGCAGGGCGACCATCTCGCGGCCCATCTGCTCCGGCGACTGGTGCACGGTCGTGAGCGGCGGGTGCGTCGACTGGGCCAGCGGCGCGTCGTCGAAGCCGACGACGGCCACGTCGCGCGGCACCTCCCGACCGGCCTCGCGGAGCACCCGGAGCGCGCCAGCCGCCATCGGGTCGTTGGCAGCGAAGACAGCGTCCAGGTCTGGGCACCGCGAGAGGAGAACGCGCATCGCGGTCTCGCCGCTGCTCTGGCTGAAGTCGCCGTGCACCACCAGGTCCTCGTCGGCCTCGAGGCCAGCCGCGGCGAGACCCGCGAGGTAGCCCTGGTGGCGGGTCCGGCCCACGACCATGTCGACGGGGCCGGTGATGGTCGCGATCCGCTTGCGGCGCCGGTGCACGAGGTGGTCGACCGCGAGCCGGGCGCCGAGGACGTTGTCGACGTCGACGTAGGGGCCCTGCTGGTTCTCGATCGCCCGGCCGCCGAGGACCACGGGCAGGCCGCGGAGCCGGATCCGGTCGGGCAGGGTGTCGTCGTCGTGGAGCGAGAGCAGGAGCACGCCGTCGACGTGCTGGCGGCTCAGGTAGTCGTCGAGCCGGCCGTGGCGTTGCGTGGTGTGCGCGAGCAGCAGGACCAGCTGCAGCCCCGCATCGCTGAGCGCGGTGCCGATCCCCCGCACGACCCCGGCGAAGAACGGCTCGCCGAAGACCCGCTCCTCCGACTCGGCGATCACCAGCGCCACCGCGTCGGTGCGCTGGGTGACCAGGGTCCGGGCGGCCCGGTTGGGCACGTAGCCGAGCTCAGCGATAGCGCCCTCCACGGCCTGGCGCGCCTTCTCCGAGACCTTGCTGCTGCCGTTGATGACCCGGGACGCCGTACCTCGGCCCACACCGGCAGCGGCAGCCACTTCTTCGAGGGTCGGCCGGGTGCGCGGCTGCCGCGTCATTGCGTCAGTATCCCGTCTGGTCGCGACCGGCGGGCCCGGTCTGTCGAGGGGCCCGGACCCGCCGGTCGAGTAGGAGGTGCCGGCCGGGGCCGGGAGCGCGGTGGGAGCGCTCCCAACATCTTGGCCAGCGCCCCCGCCGCTGTCAAGGGTCGGGGCTGTCACAGGGCGAAGCTGGCCACGTCGTAGCTGCCGCGGATCCTGGACACCACAGCGAAGTCGTGGGTCCCCACCCGCCAGGCGACCAGCAGCGGGTGGCTCTGGCGCGACTCGTAGACAACCGTCTCGTCGCCGAGCCAGCCGGCCACCGGGCAGCACTCCTTGTATCTGCTGTCGGTTCCGTTGCCGGCCAGCCAGGTGAACGCGAGGATCTTCTGCTGGTCACCCCTCCCGACGACCAGGAACTCCGGGTCGGCCAGGTCCGTGCCCGGATCTCGTACGGGAAGTGGGACACCCATCCCCCAGCTGGTCGCGTCGCCGTGGACGTCGCCGTAGTGCTGGGCCGTCGAAGGGTCGAACTCCGGCAGCACCATCGGCGACCCGGCGACCGTCCCAGTCGACCACTGCCCCGTGGCGATCGTGAAGATCGCCTGCTGGTGGATGTCCTGGTTGAACACGAGCCTCGTGCCGTCATGGGTCAGCATCCAGGTGCTGGTCGGGAAGTAGGAGTAGCCGTTCGGCTTGACCACCTTGTGCAGGCGGGAGACATCGACGGTGCGCAGCTCGCCTGCAGGGCCCACGAGCACCACCGACCGACCGCGCGCGAAGGCAGCCACCGCGCGGTCGAGCTCACCGGCCACGTAGGGCTGGGCGACGGCGAGGTCGATGTCGGTGGGAAGCGGTGAGTCGATTGCAGGCAGGTCCTGTTCCTCGTGCTGGTCCGGGCTCCACCACACCGGCACGCCCTGGTAGGTCGCGTCCGGAGCGGTGTTCGGCCGCTCGGAGCCGTCCGTGATGCCCTGGCCGGGCGGCGGCTGGGGAGGGGTGGAGCCGAGGACGGCGATGCCGGCTGACACGCCGACGGTCGCGGCGACCAGGCCGGCGGCGGCGCCGAGCCGGTGCCGGCGGCGTACGACGCGGGCCGCCTGCCAGGCGCGGCCGGAGTAGTCGGCCATGGTCTCGTCGGCGACCCGCTCGCGCAGCAGCTCGCGCAGTCGTTCCTGGGTCATGTCACGTCCTCCAACAGCTCGGCCAGCTCCGGCGCGGCGTCGCGCAACCGCGCCAGGGCGGCATGGGTCTGGCTCTTGACGGTGCCGGTGCTGACGCCCAGCGCGGTGGCGGTGTCGCGCTCGCTGAGGTCGTCGTAGAACCGGAGCACGATCGTCGCCCGCTGGCGCGGGGTCAGCTGGGCGAGTGCCCGGTCGATCAGCAGCCGGCGGTCGACGACCGCTCCCGGCCCGGCCGACGTTTCGTCGTGGCCGTCGAGCCGCACCTCACGCCGGTGCTTGCGCCACCAGGAGATGTTGGCCCGCACCATCACCTGCCGGGCATAGGCGTCGGGGTGCTGGTCGCGCAGCCGCGACCAGCGAACGGCGACCTTGGTGAGCGCGTCCTGGACCAGGTCCTCGGCGCGGTGGTGGTCACCGCACAGCAGCACCGCAGTGCGCAGCAGCGCCCGCTGCCGCTCGCTCGCCCAGCGGGTGAACGACGCGGCGGCGTCCGGGTCCGTCACATGCCTAGAACGTCTCGGCCGCGCAAAAGGTTGGTGACCGCATGGGCGAACGCCTCGGCCGGCGCCGGATCGACGTCGAGGTAGAGGCCGGGCTCGATCAGCTCCAGCTCCCCGAGCACCCAGGCCTGCTGCCAGCGCATCAGGTCGACCCGGGCGTAGACAGGAGGGCAGCCGAAGAGCTCACCGACGTGCGCGACCGCCCGCTCGGCCAGCGCGGCGCGCTCGGGGTCGAGGCGAGCGGGGACCGAGCTGCCGCCGTACTCCTCGTGCACGCGCACCTCGTCGCCGCCGGGGAGCTTGTCGACCTGCGAGACCGCCCGGCCCGCGAGCACGAAGACCGAGCTCTCGCCCACGGTCCGGACCGACTCCACCAGTGGCTGAACCACCCAGGGTCCGTCGCCCAGCCGCTGCGCGTCGTGGGGTCCGTCGACCACGACGAGCCCCACGCCGCTCGCCCCGACCCGGGGCTTGACCACACATCGTCCCCAGCGGCCCGTGAAGGCGCCGAGCTCGGCTCGGTCGGCGAGGAGCGCAGTCGGCACGTGCGGCAGGTCCAGGTCGACGAGGTAGGCCTTGTTGGCGTTCCACGCGAACACCTCCGCCCCGTTGAGCAGGAGCGTCCGCGACTCGACGCGGCGTGCCCAGGCGAGGAACTCCTCGACTCGCCGGTGGTAGTCCCATGTCGACCGCACCGCGACCAGCTCGGCCGCCGACCAGTCGACCGACGGGTCGTCCCGGACGACCCAGGCCGGCTCCACCCCGCACGCTCGCAGCGCCGCGGTCAGCAGCCCTGCCCCGGGCTCGCCGGCCGGCAGGCCCGCGCTCGTCGCCAGAAAGATCCGAGGCAGCTGTCGAAATCTCTGGGGCCCGTCCGTCATCGCGGTGACAGCATGACAAACGACGAGAGGAAGACCATGACCGAGTACGTCGTCCTGCTCCCCGGTGACGAGTCCCAGTGGGAGCAGACCCCGCAGGCCGACAAGGAGGCCATGTACGCCGTCCACCGCCAGTTCGCCCAGGCGCTCGAGGAGCGCGGCCACAAGGTGACCGGCGGCAGCGAGCTGGCCAGCTCGCGGGAGGCCAAGGTGCTGCGCACCGACGCCGAGGGCAACCACACCATCACCGACGGCCCCTACGCCGAGACCGTCGAGCAGCTGACCGGCTTCTACATCGTCGAGTCCGAGGACCTCGACGACCTGCTCGAGGTCTGCAAGATCCTCGGCCGGGCAGAAGGCGCCATCGAGGTCCGGGCGGCGGTGGGCGGCTCGGCCTCGTGAGGTTCCTGGTCCTGATGGCCGAGGAGGACCACTTCGACCGGTGGGAGGCCGCCACGCACGAGGAGCAGCAGGCCTTCTTCGACGGGCTGGCGGCGTTCACGGCCGCGGTCCGCGAGCGCGGCGCGGTGCTGGCGGGCGAGGCGCTCTCGCGACCGGAGCAAGCGGTGACCGTGCGCGGCGAGTCCATCACGGCGGGCCCCTACGCCGAGACCGTCGAACAGGTCGGCGGGTTCTACCTCGTCGACCTGCCGAGCCGGGACGACGCGGTCGACGCCGCCCGGCTGCTGCGGGTGCCGTCGGTCGAGGTCCGCCCGATCCTCGAGGTCCAGGGCTGAGCCCCGCGGAGGCGCTCGCCACGGCGCTGCGCGACGAGTGGGGCCGGCTGCTGGCCCTGCTCGTCGCGCGCTACCGCCGGCTCGACCTCGCCGAGGACGGGCTGGCCGACGCCTTCGAGGCGGCCGCCCGGTCCTGGCCCAGCGACGGTCCGCCCGCCAACCCCGGGGCCTGGCTGCTCGTCGCGGCCCGCCGCCGGATCACCGACCGCCTGCGCGCCGAGGCGGTCGCCAACCGCAAGCTCCCGTTGCTCGCCGTGGAGGCGACGCTGACCGAGGAGGCACAGCGCACCATGGCCGACCCCGGCGAGCCGGGTGGGGTCGCCGACGAGCGGCTCCGGCTGGTGCTGCTCTGCGCCCATCCGGCACTGGCGCGTGAGGCTGCCGCCGCGCTGACCCTGCGGCTGGTCCTGGGCGTCTCGACCGAGGACCTGGCTCGGCTGTTCCTGGTGCGCACCTCGACCATGGCCGCCCGGCTGACCCGAGCCCGACAACGGCTGGCCGGCGAGTCGTTCGCCGTCCCGACCGGCGCGGCGCTGGCCGATCGGGTCCAGGTCGTCGCCGAGGTCGCCTACCTCGCGTTCACCGCCGGCTACGCGCCCGGCTCCGGAGCGGACGTGCTGCGGGCCGACGTGGCGGGCGAGGCGATCCGGTTGGTCCGGGTGCTGCGCGAGGTCATCCCCGACCCGGAGCCGGAGGTGGACGCGCTGCTCGCGCTGATGCTCCTGCAGCACTCGCGCCGCCAGGCCCGCGTGGCGGACGGTCGCCTGGTGCTACTGCCCGACCAGGACCGGCGGCGCTGGGTCGGCACCGAGATCGCCGAGGCGGTGGAGCTGCTCACCCCGCTCGCGCACGCCGCGCCCGCGCCGTACCTCCTCCAGGCGCTGATCGCGGCCGAGCACGCGATCGCGCCGTTCGCCTCGGAGACCGACTGGTCACGGATCGTCGCCCGCTACGACGAGCTGTTGCTGCTCGCCCCGTCACCGGTGGTCCGGGTCAACCGCGCCGTCGCGGTCGGAGAGGCCGACGGACCCCTCGCGGGGCTGGCCGCCCTCGAGGGGCTGACCGACGACGAGCTGCCCGGGCACCGGCTCCCCGCCGCCCGCGCGGAGCTGCTGGCGCGGGCCGGACGCCCCGGACCGGCGCGGGCGGCGTACGCCACGGCGATCGAACGCTGCGGCAACGAGGCCGAGCGGGCGCACCTGGAGGAGCGGCGCGCCGCCCTCCCAAAGGGCTGACACCTCCGGCATCCGGGGGACAATGCTGGTATGCACCTGTTCGCCGCCTTGGTGCCGCCGCGCGAGGTTCTCGACGACGTCATCGACCGGGTGGCGCGCGTGGAGCCGGCGCGGATGCCGGTCGAGGACACCGGACCCCCCGGTCGTCACGCCGCGTGGGCCGGCCGGAAGTTCGGCCGGCGCAAGGTCGCCCAGGCGGTGGCCACCCTGCCCAGCGGCCCGTGGCTCGACCTCCTCTCGCCGTTGCGGATGAACATCCCGATCGCCAAGTTCGGCCACGTCGCGCTCGTCGACGCCAACCGGCTGATCGCCACCCTCGAGGATCAGGCCGCGACCTGGCAGACGCCTCGGCTGCACCTGCACGGGGGGACGATGCTGGAGCCCCCGGGCGATGACGGGGCCTGGGCCAACCTCTGCGGCGACGTCGACGCGCTGCACGCGATCAAGGCCGGGGTGATCCGGGCCGCCCAGGGGCTGCAGCTGTTCGTGGACCGGCGGGTGTTCCGACCGCACCTGCGGGTCGGCAGGATCAACGACCGGACGACCGAGGCCTACCTCGAGGCGCTTCTCGCCGACCTCGACGACTACGACGGGCCAGCCTGGTGGCAGTCGACCATCTCGCTGCTGGTCCCCGCCGAGCACGGACCCACCGGCCCGGCGTTCAAGGTCCATCGCGACATCAGGCTCGGCCCGCAGGTCGTGCACTGAACGGGCGCCCCGTCGGGGGGCGTCCCTCAGAGTGCGATCGGTGTCAGCCGGTCCTCTGGCCCGATGGGCTCCGGCCCGTCGGCCTCCCGGTTGTCGCGCAGGACGTCGAGCAGCGCGTCCAGCGGCATCGGCCGATGCAGCAGGTAGCCCTGCACGTACGGTGCCCCCACCTGGTCGCGCACGGCGGCCAGCTGCGCCTCCCGCTCGACGCCCTCGACCACGACGTCGAGGTCCAGGGCCTCCGCCATCACGGTGACGGCGCGCAGCACGGCAAGGGCGCGCTCGTCGGTGTCGATGTGCTCGGCGAGGGCGGCATCGGTCTTCACCACGTGCACCGGCAGGTGGCGCAGGTAGCTGATCGAGGAGAAGCCGACACCGAAGTCGTCGACCGCGAAGCGCACACCGAGGTCTGCGATGGTCCGCATCACCTCCAGCGCGGCGTCCTCGGCGATCTCCTGCCGCTCGGTGATCTCCAGGACCAGGCTGGTCTTGCCCGTCGCCCGGACGGCGCTCCTGACGGAGCGGACGAACCCGGGCTCCAGCAGCTGCCGGGCGGAGATGTTGACGCTGATCGAGAGCGGGTCCTGCGCCGCCTCCCGCATGGCGCGGGCGTCGGCGCCGACGATGTCGAGGACCAGCTCGCCCAGCGGCCCGACCAACCCCGTCTCCTCCGCGATGCGGACGAAGAAGTCGGCGGGGATGTCACTGCCGTTGAGCCGCCAGCGGACGAGCGCCTCGACGCCGGCGATGCGCCCGGTCTGCACCTCGACCACGGGCTGGTAGACGACCCGCAGCTGACGCCGCGCGATGGCCTCGCGCAGCTCGTCGGCGAGCTCGAGCCGCTCCATCCGCGCGCGGCCGATGGAAGGCTCGTAGGCCACGGACTGGGCCTTGCCACGGCCCTTCGCCTCGTACATGGCCAGGTCGGCGTGGCGCAGCAGGGTGTCGCCGGTCTCGCTGCCGTCGCCGTAGGCGATGCCGATCGACGCCGCCAGCGGGACGTTGTGGCCCGCGACCTCGGCGCCGGCCGCCAGCGAGACCAGGATCCGGTCGGCGATCTCGACGACCTCGCCCACCGTGACGTCCTCGAGCAGCACGGCGAACTCGTCGCCGCCCAGGCGAGCGACCGTGTCGGTGTCGCGGGTGTTCTCGACGAGCCGTTCGCCGACCTCGATCAGCACCGCGTCACCGGCGGCATGGCCGAAGAGATCGTTGACGGGCTTGAAGGAGTCGAGGTCGACGAAGAGCAGCGCCACCACGACGCCGCGGCGCCGGGCGCGATGCAGGGCCTGCGCCACCCGGTCGAGCAGGATGCCGCGGTTGGGCAGGTCGGTCAGCGGGTCGTGGCGTGCGTAGTGCACCATCTCGTCGGTGAGCTGCAGCCGGGCGAACGCCTCGGCGCAGATGACGGCGAGGGCGTCGAGGGCGTGCTGGTCGGCGCCGACGGTCGAGCGGGCTCGGTCACGGGCGGGCGCGATGACCCAGAGCGCGTCCTTGCCGCGGCGCACCTGCGCGCCGATCTCGTGCTCGGTCGGCGGGGTGCCACGCACCTCGACGTCTCGCAGCCGGATCAGCCGGCGCGCGTCGACCAGGAGGCCGTCGATCATCGCGCTCGGCTCGTGCAGCGACTGGACCCGCACCGCCGCCTCGAACAGCACGCTGAGCCGGCGGGCGTTCTCCCGGCCGTGGACGATCGCGCGGGTGTTGATCAGCAGCGTGACGAGCGGGACCAGGAGCAGGAGGAAGACCCACCAGGGGTTGGTGCGCAGCACGATGGCGCCGAGGTAGCCGAGCAGGTCGAAGGGCACGAAGCACGCCACCGCCAGCCAGGTGTTGGCCTGGACCAGGTGGCCGCCGACCGGGGTCTCGGAGTCGATCGCGACCGAGATGGCCGACAGCACGTAGTCGGTGAAGAAGTACGTCGTGGCCGCGATCACCACCGCCAGGAGCTCGCGCGGCGTACCGGCCGACGCGCCGCGCACCAGCTGCAGGGCACCGGCGGCGACGGCACCGGCCGCGATGCCGACGCCGATGTTGAACACCACCGCCGACAGCCTCTTCCCCGAGGCGGCCTGGGTCGCGAGGACACCCACGGCCCAGATGGCCAGCGCCGGGCGCACGTCGAGGGTGCAGGCGAGGAAGATCAGCACGATCGAGTCGAAGCCGATCTCGATACCGCCGTCCTCGTTGTCGAGGACCATCGGGAACCGGGCGACCACCACGACCAGGGGGATGCCGAGAACGGCCGCCGTCGCGACCTTCCAGTCGCCGGCCAGCGCCGCCGGAGTCGCCCAGGCGAGCAGGGCGAACCCCAGCACGCACAAGGCCATGCCGAACGGCCAGCTGCGCACGTCGCGCAGCTTGGTCCGGTGGGTCGTCATCTGGTCCCTCCGCCCGCTCCCTCAGTCAGACAAGTATCAAGTGGCAAGGGGGCCGAGCGTCGGGGAATGGAAAGACCCGTGACCAGCACTTTCGGGGCGCCGGTGGCCGAAGGGGACCGCCTCCTCGAGCCCCAGCGCGGCGAGCAGCGAGGGCAGCAGTGCCTTCGCGGTCCGCTTGTAGCCGGCGGCGCTGGGGTGGAACCGGTCGAGGCTGAACATCTCGTCGGGAAAGGTGATGAAGAACGGCCCCACGACGTGGGCCAGGGACACGGCGTGCGCGCCGGCGGCGACGGCAGCGGCCTCCTGGGCCAGCGCCAGCTGCCGGGAGGCCCGGGAGCCGAGGGTGCGCAGTGGCTGCGGCACGGGCCGCAGCGCGCCGAGGTCGGGGCAGGTGCCCACGACGACCTCCGCGCCGCGGGCGCGCAGGGCGGCGATCGCCGCTTCGAGATGGCGCACCGACTCCGAGACCGGCACCCGGTGGGTGACGTCGTTGCCGCCGACCACGATCACGGCCAGGTCGGGCCGGTACGACGCGGGAAGGGTGGCGAGCTGGTCGGCCAGCATCGAGGACTCGGCCCCGACCCGGGCGACGGTCCGCAGCCGCACGGCCCGGCGGGTCGCCTTGGCGAGTCGGGTCGCCAGCCGGGCGCCCAGGGTCTCCTTGGGCAGCTCGGCGCCGAGGCCCGCCGCGATCGAGTCACCCACGAGCAGCAGGTCCAGCGGGTCGCCGTACTTCTTCTTGTACTTCTTGTCCGCGTCCAGCGCCACCTCGCCGAGCGGCTTGCCGATCAGCCGGCGCGCGACCGCTGCCTGGCGGCTCAGCAGCAGCCGGCCCGCCAGCACGAAGCCGGCCACGGCGGCCGCGGAGACAGCAGCGGTACGACGCACCCGACAGTTGTGACAGGTGAGAGTGAACGACCGGCCAACCGCGAGCAACCGCCGTGAGCCGCGGCCAGCCTCCTCCCGCCGCAAGCAGGGAGGGAACGAAGCGACCGGTCTTGCGCAGCTGACAAGCGCGACGCTTTCCGGTCGCTGAGACGGTCAACACGGTCCTGTTTACCCCCGCGAGCTTCGGCCTCAGTCCGCGGCGACGCTCGCTGCGCTCGCATCGAAGTTCGCTCGCTGATGCTCGCTCCTTCTATGTCGCCGCGGCCATGAGGCCGATCGCGGGGCGCGCGGCTTCGCCGCGAAAGACCGGGTCGCTTCGCTCCCATCCAGTGGCTGGCGACCGGGTCACGTAGCGCACCCACCTGAACTCAGTCATCGGCCAGTGGATGGGAGCGAAGCGACCCGGTCTTTCCGAGCGCAGCGAGGCGCCCGGCGATCGGCCTGGTGGCCCCGACGACAGCCCCGGAGCGAGCGTCAGCGAGCGACCGGGGCTGTAGCGAGCGAAGCTCGCGTCGTCGGGGACATCCAGGCCGAAGCTCGCCGGGGTATCAAGCCGGCCGAAGCTCGCCGGGGTAGAAAGTCAGCCCCCCGCGACGGCCGGGATCACCGAGATCTGGGTGCCGTCCGGCGTCGCCGTCTCGAGGTTGTCGAGGAAGCGGACGTCGTCGTTGCCGACGTAGACGTTGACGAAGCGACGCAGCTCGCCGTTGTCGTCGAGGATCCGGCCCTTGATCCCCGCAAAGCTGGCCTCGAGGTCGTCGAGGACCTCCGCGAGGGTGCCCCCCTCGGCCGTCACCTCCGACTCGCCTCCGGTGTAGGTGCGCAGGATGGTGGGGATGCGGACGTGGGCGGTCACTGGTGCGGTCTCCTCTGGTCAGGCGATGCCGGCCGCGGTGAACGCGGCGTACGTCGGCTCGATGGTCGCAGCCGGCCCGACGCTGCCGGCCACGGCGTCCAGCGTCTTGAGGCCGTGGCCGGTGTTGATCACGACGGTCTCCAGCTCGGGGTCGAGCTGACCGGTCTCGACCAGCTTCTTCAGCACCCCCACCGTGGTCCCGCCGGCGGTCTCGGTGAAGATGCCCTCGGTGCGCGCGAGCAGCACGATGCCCGCGCGTACCTCGTCGTCGGTGATGTCCTCGACGGCGCCGCCGGTCTGGCGGCAGATGTCGAGGACGTAGATGCCGTCGGCAGGGTTGCCGATGGCCAGGCTCTTGGCGATCGTGTCGGGCTTGACCGGCCGGATCGCGTCGACGCCGGCCTTGTAGGCCACCGAGACCGGCGAGCAGCCGGCCGCCTGCGCGCCGTAGACGCGGTAGGGCTTGTCGTCGACCAGGCCGAGCTTGATCAGCTCCTGGAAGGCCTTGTGCACCTTGGTGAGCTGCGAGCCGGAGGCGACGGGGATGACGATCTGGTCGGGCAGCCGCCAGCCGAGCTGCTCGGCGATCTCATAGCCCAAGGTCTTGGACCCCTCGGCGTAGTAGGGGCGGACATTGACGTTGACGAACGCCCAGCCCTCCTCCTCGCCGGCGATCTCGGAGGCGAGCTTGTTGACGTCGTCGTAGTTGCCGTTGACGGCGACCAGCTGCTCGGTGAAGACCGCGGAGTTGACCTGCTTGGGCTGCTCGAGGTTGCTCGGGATGAAGACCACGGTCTTGATGCCGGCGCGGGCACCCGCGGCAGCGACCGCGTTGGCGAGGTTGCCGGTGCTCGGACAGGCGAACACCTTGGCGTCGAGCTCGCGGGCCGCGCTGAGCGCACAGGCGACGACCCGGTCCTTGAAGGAGTTGGTGGGGTTGGTCGAGTCGTCCTTCACCCACAGGTTGGTGATCCCCAGCTCGCGGCCGAGGTTGTGCGCCTTGAGCAGCCTGGTGAACCCGGGCTCGGTGTTGGGGCTCTGCTCGATGTCGGTCGGCACGGGCAGCAGGGCCTTGTAGCGCCAGATGTTGCGCGGGCCGGCCTCGATCTCCTCCCTGGTCACCTGGGGGAACTCGTAGGCGATCTCCAACGGGCCGAAGCACTCGGGACAGGCGTAGAACGGCCCGAGCTCGACCTGGTGGCCGCACTCGCGGCACGACAGGGCCTTGGCGTGACCGAAGGCTCCCTCGCGCAGCGGCTTCTTCTGGGTCTTCGTCTCGGCGACAGCGGTGCTCATGTGATCTCCTCATCTTTCCGGGCGTGAGCCGCTCCGGACGGAATTGGCACCAGGTCCGCGCCGATGTCGCTGACGCGGCGGTTGCCGGGACTTCGCAGGGCCGTTTCCCTCAGTCCCTCTGGATGATGAGGACCACTGTACGGGCTCGCGTCTCAGCATGTGTACCGAAGTCCCACATTCTGGTCGCGACGTCGGGATAGCCCCCGACGTTCCCAACAGCTCGCGGGCGGCGAGCCGGTGAGGAACGTCGGGGACCATCGGTCCGGCGGCGTCAGGCGGCCGCGGTGGCCTCGTCTTCCACCTGGGCCTGCGCCGCCGGGGTCAGCGCGCCGCGGACGACGTCGAGCACGTCGCCCACGATGTGCACGGTCAGCGCCTCGCGCACCTCGGTCGGCACGTCGTCGAGGTCGGGCTCGTTGCGCAGCGGCACGAACACCTCGGTCAGTCCGGCGCGCTGGGCGGCGAGCAGCTTCTGCTTCAGCCCGCCGATCGGGAGCACCCGGCCGTTGAGCGTGACCTCACCGGTCATGCCGACCTCGGAGCGGACGGGGCGGCCGGTCGCGAGCGAGGTGAGCGCGGTGACCATGGTGATGCCCGCGGAGGGGCCGTCCTTCGGCGTCGCGCCGGCGGGCACGTGCACGTGGATGGCCTTGTCCTCGAAGAACGACCGCTCCACACCCAGCTCGACTGCGTGTGCCTTGACGAAGGACAGCGCGATCTGAGCCGACTCCTTCATGACGTCGCCCAGCTGGCCGGTCAGGGTGAGACCCGCCGTTCCGTCGTGGGCGCTCGCCTCGATGAACAACACGTCGCCTCCGAGACCGGTGACCGCGAGGCCGGTGGCCACGCCGGGGACCGCCGTACGCTCGGCCGACTCCGGGGTGAACCGGGGCCGCCCAAGCAGCTCCTTGAGGTCGGGCTCGTCGATCGCCAGGTGGTCGGTCTCGCCGACCGCGATCTTGGTCGCGGCCTTGCGCAGCGCCTTGGCGAGCAGCCGCTCCATCTGACGCACGCCCGCCTCGCGGGTGTAGTTGGCGGCCAGCTCGCGCAGGGCGGCATCGGAGATCGAGACCTCCTCCGGCGTCAGCGCGGCCCGCTCCAGCTGCCGCGGTAGCAGGAAGTCGCGGGCGATGGCGACCTTGTCGTCCTCGGTGTAGCCATCGAGGGTGACCAGCTCCATCCGGTCCAGCAGCGCCGAGGGGATCTGCTCGACCACGTTGGCAGTGGCGATGAACAGCACGTCGGACAGGTCCAGGTCGAGCTCGAGGTAGTGGTCGCGGAACGTGTGGTTCTGCGCCGGGTCCAGCACCTCGAGCAGCGCCGCCGCCGGGTCGCCCCGGTAGTCGGAGCCGATCTTGTCGACCTCGTCGAGCAGCACGACCGGGTTCATCGAGCCGGCCTCCTTGATGGCCCGCACGATCCGGCCGGGCAGCGCCCCGACGTAGGTGCGCCGGTGGCCACGGATCTCGGCCTCGTCGCGTACGCCGCCGAGGGCGACCCGCACGAACTTCCGCCCCATCGCCCGGGCCACGGACTCACCGAGCGAGGTCTTGCCGACACCGGGAGGGCCGGCCAGCAGGATCACGGCGCCGGAGCCCCGGCCACCGATCACCTGGAGGCCGCGCTCGGCGCGACGGGCACGGACGGCGAGGTACTCGACGATCCGCTCCTTGACCTCGTCGAGGCCGTGGTGGTCGGCATCGAGCTGGGCCCGGGCACCGGCGACGTCGTTGACGTCATCGGTCGTCACGGACCAGGGCAGCTCCAGCACGGTGTCGAGCCAGGTGCGGATCCAGGCCGCCTCGGGGTTCTGCTCGCTCGACCGCTCGAGCTTGTCGACCTCCTTGAGCAGCGCGGCGCGCACGTCGTCAGGGACCTCGGCAGCCTCCACGCGCGCCCGGTAGTCCTCGCTGCCCTCGGGCTCGCCCTCGCCGAGCTCCTTGCGGATCGCGGCGAGCTGCTGGCGCAGCAGGAACTCGCGCTGGGACTTCTCCATCCCCTCGCGCACGTCCTCGCCGATCTTGTCGGCGATCTCGGCCTCGGCGAGGTGGTCGCGGGTCCAGACGATGAGGGTCTCGAGCCGGGTCTCGACGTCGGGCTCCTCCAGGAGCTCGCGCTTCTGCTCGTCGGAGAGGTACGGCGCCCAGCCGGCGGCGTCCGCGATCAGGCTCGGGTCGGTCATCTGGTGGACCTGGTCGATGATCTGCCACGCCTCCCTCCGCTGCAGCACGGCGACGACCAGCCGCTTGTAGTCCTCGGCGAGCTCTCGGGCGTGGTCGCTCACGGTCTCCTCAACCGGCTCGACCTCGACCCACAGGGCCGCCCCGGGTCCGGTGACGCCACTGCCGATGCGGGCGCGACGGCCGGCCCGCAGCACGGCTCCGGCGCCGCCGCCCATCATCCGGCCCACGCGCTCGACGGTCGCCACCACGCCGTAGGAGGCGTAGCGGTCCTCGAGGCGCGGCGCGAGCAGCAGCTCGCTGCCGGAGCTGGCGCGGGCGGCGTCGACCGCCGCCTGGGCGGCCTCGTCGAGCGGGATCGGCACGACCATGCCTGGCAGGACCACCAGGTCGGACAAGAAGAGCACCGGGAGCGAGGGTTGAGTCATACCGGCTCAACTTCCGGTGGTGAGCCTCTGTTCCGGCGTTCGTTGTGGGCGAACACCATCCTGATCGCGTCCCGTCGCCGGCTCCTGCGCCAGCTCGGGTCGGGCCAGGTGGTAGCCCTGCCCGAGGTGTACGCCGAGCCGGCGCAGCCGCTCGAGCTGCTCCTCGGACTCGATGCCCTCGGCACAGACCTGGGCGCGGCGGCGCGTCGACCAGGCGAGCACCGACTCGAGCAGCGCCCGGTGGCGGACCGAGTCGAGGTCGTGCACGATTGACATGTCGATCTTGACGAACTCGGGCTGGAGCAGCTCGAGGCGATCCATGTCGGAGTAGCCGGTCCCCCAGTCGTCGACCGCGACCATCGCGCCGCGCTCCCGGTAGTCGCGCAGCGCGGCCTGGACGTCACCGAGAACCTGCGGGTCGACCGGGGTGTGCGTGTGCTCGGTGACCTCGAGCACGATGCCGTTCAGGTCCCCGGCCAGCGAGGTCCGGATCCAGGGCGAGGGCAGGGAGGCGATGTCCACGTTGACCGCCAGCAGCAGACCCGGCAGGGCGACGCGCCGGGCCGCTCCGATCGCGGTCGCCTCGAGCTCGGCCAGCCGGCCGAGCTCGCGCGCCTGCTCGAAGACCTCGAGGGTGTCGTGGCCGCTGAACCGGCTCAGTGCCTCGACCGCGACGATGTCGCCGGTGTCCAGCATGACGATCGGCTGCAGTGCGATGCGCGGCTTGGGCAGCACCATGCCCGCGGGCACGTGCGGCGCGAGGCAGACCCGGTTGCGGCCGGTTCGCTTGGCCTCGTAGAGGGCGCGGTCCGCTGCGGCGAACGCCACTCCCGGCTCGGTCCCGGGCTGCCAGGTCGCCACCCCGGCCGAGAACGTCTGTCCGCGGGGCGTGCTCGCGAGCAGCTCGAGCACGCGGGCGCGGGCCGAGCTCGCGTCGTGGTCGGGCAGCAGGAGGGCGAACTCCTCGCCCCCGACCCGGGCCAGCACCTCGTCGGTGCTGAGGTGCTCGACCCAGGCGGCCGCGGCCTCCTTGAGCAGCAGGTCTCCGGCCGGGTGGCCGTGCACGTCGTTGTAGGCCTTGAAGTTGTCCAGGTCGAGCACGGCCAGGGACAGCGGGCGGTCCTGGTCCTCGGCCGCCCGGCAGGCCCGGGACAGCTGGTGGTCCCAGCTGCGGCGGTTGGGGACGCCGGTGAGCGCGTCGGACCGGGCGAGGGCGGACAGCTGCACCGCCTGAGCGCGGACCACGGTGAGCAGGCCCGCCATGCGGACCAGCACCATGACGGAGAGCACCACCGAGCCGGCCAGGATGATGGGCCACTCCGAGACGTCGCCGTCCAGCCCGTCGCCCAGCAGAGCGAGCGGAGGGAGCAGGAGCCCACCGGTGAGCAGCACCAGCCGTTTGCTCGGGTCCGAGACGTCGTCGAGGCCGGGCGCCGGTTCCGCGAGGTCGTGGACCGAGCGGTCCCACGTCGAGCCGGCGATCAGGATGTAGCCGGCGAACCAGACCAGGTCGTTCGCGAGCTGGGACTCGACGCTCCCGGTCACGATCGTGGTCGTCGTGTAGTAGACGTCGCCGGCGAGGATGAGCCCGAGCGCGCAGATCAGCAGTCGGAACGCCGTCGTCCGTGCGCTCGGCGTGGCCCAGAGGCGCACCATGATCGCCAGCAGCAGGATGTCCGCGGCCGGGTAGAACGTGCTGGTCGCCTTGCCGAGCGCCGTCAGGCTCGAGTCCGAGGCGACCGGCGCGACCACGAAGACACCTGCGACCACCGCCGTCCCGGTCGCGAGGATCGTGGCGTCGAGCAGCGCGGCGAGGTCGCCGTTGACCCGCCGGCGCACCATCACCACCAGACCGGCGGCCATGAGCCCGTAGGCGACGAGGTACGCGGCGTCCGCCGGCGCCGGGTAGGCGGTGACGCCCCACGCGCTCTGCAGCGAGAAGAGCGCGTCGCCGACCACCCAGCCGAGGAAACCGGCGATGACGAGCCGCCAACCGAGCCGCCGACGCGGCGCATGACGGTGCAGCCCCACGAAGGCCGTGACCACGCATGCCAGCCCGAGTACGGCGAACGCTGCGTCGCGCAGCGGCCCCGACGGCAGCAGGACGTATCCACCCGCCGCAGCGGCCAGCGGCACCATGACGGTCACGGGGCGTACGGAGGTAGGCACCCCCCCATGGTCGGTAGCCCGGGCCGCTCGCGTGGGCGAACGGCCGAACTTGGCACGGATGACTGGTGCGGTCGAGTCCTGGCCCCGATGCCGGCGAGCGGCTCCGGGGCGACGGAGGTCAGGAGCCGAGGGCGACATCCCGGGTCGGTTGCTCAGCGCAGACGCCGCGGCGCCAGGACTGCCGCCAGCCGTGGGGGCACGGTGTCGCGAGGCAGCTCGAGCAGCTCCTCGGGGGGCATCGGGCGACCGAAGAAGTGGCCCTGACCGAGATGGATGCCCAGGTCACAGACCTGCCGCCAGGTCTCCTCCGTCTCGACGCCCTCCGCGCAGACCATGGCGCCTACGGTCTCCGCCCAACCGGTGACGAGGCGGATGCCGGCCCGCACGTGCTCGGCGTCCAGCGACGCCAGCCGCGAGAGGTCGACCTTGACGATGTCGGGCCGCAGCGTGACGAACCGGTCGATGTTCGAGAACCCCGGACCCCAGTCGTCGACCGCGACCGTGGCTCCGCGCGCCCGATAGTCACGCAGCAGGGCCGTCACGTCGTGCACCTGGGCCCCGGGATGCTCGGTGATCTCGAGCACCACGCCCTCGAGGTTCCCGCCCAGGGCGCGCTGCACCTGGACGCTGCCGAGCGCCTCCAGGCTGACGTTGACAGCGACCCAGAGACCTTCGGGTCGGTTCGTGATCGCATAGCTGATCGCGACCGCCTCGAGGGTGGGTCCGCTGCCCACGCTCGCCGCGGTGTCGAACACCGACTGTGCGTCCTCTCCGGCGAACCTGCTGAGCGCCTCGACGCCCACGGGCCGGGTGGTCTTGAGGTCGACGATCGGCTGCCACAGCATCGTCGGCCGCGGCAGCAGCGTCCGGCTCGTCGGCCGCGGCGCGACGTGCACCTGGTTGCGTCCGGCGCGCTTGGCCTCGGTCGCGAACTGGCTGGCGATCGCCACCACCGTGTCCGGCTCGCTCAGGGGATCCCAGGTGGCAATCCCAGCAGAGACCGTCAGCCCGGCCGGCGTGGCGGTCCGCAAGGTCTCGAGCAGCGGCCGCACGTCGTCGGCCCACACGCCGGGACACAGCAGGGCGAACTCGTCCCCGCCGTAGCGCGCGAGCATCTGGCCGGGCCCGAGCCGGCTGGTCCAGGCTGCGGCGGCCTCACGGAGCAGCCGGTCGCCGGCCTGGTGGCCGTGGGACCGGTTGAACGTCTCGAGGTGGTCGAGGTCGAGCAGGGCCACGGTGAGCGGCGCGTTGAGCTTGCGCGCGCTCGCGGCCGCGCGCCCGAGCTCGAAGTCCCAGGTCGTTCGGTTGGCGATGCCGGTGAGCGCGTCGGTCCGCGCCAGCGCCGCGAGCCGGAGCCGGAGCCGCTGCCCGCGCTCGAGCAGCCCCCCCAGGCGCGCCGAAACCAGCAGCACGATCGCAAGCGAGCCGACCGCGACCACGGGCCAGTCGAGGCGGTGGCCGCTCCACCGTCCCTCGACGAGCAGCACCACCGGGGGCAGGGTCAGCCCCAGCGCCACGGCGAGCAGTCGCCGGCGGGTCGGGACGACCTCGATGTCGCCGGGTGCGGGCTCGGGCGGCTCCGGGACCGGTGCGACCCGGGCCGCCCCCACGAGCAGCACATAGGCGGCCAGCCAGGCGACAGCCTCGACGACGGCGGAGCCGGTGGGCGGGTGCACGACCGTGCGGTAGTCGTGCAGGGCGTCGCCGAGGACGCTCAGCAGCACGGCCCCGCTCAGCAGCCAGGACGCGGCGGACTGCGCGGCGGGTCCCAGCCACAGCCTCGCCAGGAGGCCGAGGACCAGGACGTCGGCCAGCGGGTAGGCGCCCTGGGTCAGCGTCTGGCTCACGGACAGGCCCGGGTCGCGCACGATCGGCGCCACCACGAACACCACGGCCGCGACCGCCAGCCCGAAGGCCAGGATGCTTGCGTCGAGGAGCGGCAGCGTGTCCCACCGGCCGCGGCGGCGCCGCACCATCAGGGCGAGGCCGGCCGCGAGGACGGCGTACGCCGCGAGCCGGACCGCGTCGGTCGCGGCCGTGCCGACCGTCAGGATGCCGTGGGCGTCGAGCGTGGCGAGCCCGCGACCCACCAGCCAGCCGGCGTAGCCGCCGAGCACCAGCAGCCAGCCGCGGCCGCGCGCCGACCCTTGCCGGGCCAACGCCCGGGCCGCGACGCCGACGGCGACCAGCGCGATCGCCAGGTAGCCGAGGTCGCGCACCAGCCCGGAGGGCAGCAGCGGGTACGCCGCGACAGCCACCCCCAACGGCACCATCGCGCGGACAGGTCGGCGCAGCGCGAACATTCAGAAATCGTCCCGGGTTTGTCCCCGTCGCGCCGGACATTGCCCGATCTCGTGCTCGGGCAGGTCGCGGCGGGTCCGGGTCAGGCGCGCAGGGCGGCTGCGTCCGCGGTGAGCTGGCGCAGCAGCCCGAGGACGCCCTCGGGCCCGTGCACGAGGACGTCCGACAGCGGCACGAGGGCGCTCTCCTCGTCGGAAGCCGAGCAGACCAGCAGGGTCGGCAGGCCGTCCTTGGCCAGGCCCGCGACGGCCTCGAAGGCCTCGACATCACCGAGGTCGTCGCCGACGAACGCGAAGCCGCCCGCGTGCAGCTCCTCGACGAGCCGCTCGACGACCACCCCCTTGTGCACCCCCGGCGACCGGACCTCGATCACCTGCTTGCCCGGCTCGACGACGAGGTCGTGCCGGGAGGCGAGCTCGCGCAGGGCGGGGAGCAGCGCGTCGTAGCTGGCCTCGGGGTCGGCGAGCCGGCGGGTGTGGACGGCGACGGCCAGCCCCTTCTCCTCCAGGTGCGCGTCGGCGGCCCCCAGCCGGCGGAGCAGGCGGGGCAGGTCCGCGATGAACGAGGCGAGCCCGTGCGGAGGTCGCGGCCCGATGACCCGGCGGTTGGTGGAGCTCCAGCGCTCGTTGCCGTACTGGCCGAAGAGGTAGAGCTCCTTGCCGGCGTCACCGATCGCGTTGCCCACCGCCTCGAGCCCGCCCAGGTCGAGCGCCTGCCGGGCCGGGCGGCCGGTGACCACGGCGATCGCCAGCACCTGGGCCGCCAGCTCGACCAGGACCTCACCGGCGTCGGGATGGATGTGTGCCTGTTCCGGGTCGTCGACGATCGGCGCCAGGGTTCCGTCGAAGTCCAGCCCGACGACCGTCTCGGCCGCGGCTCGGACCAGGGCGGCGTAGCGCTGCTCGCCCTCGGCCGAGGTGAACTCCATGTGCTAACCCCAGCACACGGCGAGCGGCACCGCCCGCGGGCCCCCGGGAACGGCGTGAGGACAGGTGGTCGACAACTAGTCCAGCGGGCCGGTGAGGATCACGGTCAGGCGGTCGAGCCGCATCGGGTCGACCGCCGGGGCGGTCCGCTGGATGCCCAGGTCGAGCGCGAGCAGCTTGCCCGCCCGCTCGAGCCGCGGGGGGTAGTAGACCGTGGACGCCGGGATGGTGCCGTACCAGTTGTCGGAGCCGACGACCTGCCAGCCGATCTGGGTCGCCTTCGCGGCGACCTGCCCGGCGAGTCCGGTGACGTTGGAGTTGTTGAAGACCACGACGTAGATCTTCGAGCGGTCGACCTGGGGCTTCGGCGGCATGCTGGGCTTGGTCGACGTCGGCGGGGGGGTCGGGGTCGGGGTGGCCTCCGGCTGGGCGACCGTGCTGATCTGCTTGTCCTCGGGCGCGGTGTCGCGGGTGATCACGAAGGCGACCGCCGCCATGGCGACGGCGACCACGCTGAGGATCACCACCGGCGAGGGGAAGACCACGCCGCGCTGGTCGCGCCGCCGACGGCTCATCGGCTCAGATCTCGAAGCCGAGCCGGCGGGCGGACCGCTGCCGCTGGCGGGCGGCGCGGAGCCGGCGCAGCCGCCGGACCAGGAGCGGGTCGGACTCGAGCGCCTCGGGCCGGTCGATGAGCGCGTTGAGGACCTGGTAGTAGCGGGTCGACGACATGTCGAACTTCTCGCGGACCGCGGTCTCCTTGGCCCCGGCGTACTTCCACCAGTGCCGCTCGAACTCGAGGATCTCGCGATCGCGGTCGCTGAGGACGGACTCCTGCGCCTGTCCCGCGTCGGGGCGTCCGACGTTCGCCGCGTCCATGCGGTCATGGTAGGCGACGAATCACATCAGTGTCATTCAACGCCGTCGGCGTGGTGCGGGGGGATCCGGCGAGCCTGGGTTGACGCCGCCGCCAGACTTCTCCGCATGCCGACCAGATGGGGGATCCTCGGTCCCGGACGCATCGCCCGCTCCTTCGCACAGGACCTCCGGCTGGTGCCGGACGCCGAGCTGGCGGCGGTCGGGTCCCGCTCGCACGAGCGGGCCGCGGCGTTCGCGCGGGAGCACGGGTTCGCGGCGGCGTACGGCTCCTACGAGGAGCTGCTGGCCGACCGCGACGTCGACGCGGTCTACGTCGCCTCGCCCCACGCGCTGCACGCCGAGCAGGTCACGGCCGCCCTCGAGGCGGGCAAGCACGTGCTGTGCGAGAAGCCGCTGACGCTACGGGCCGCGGACGCTGAGCGGCTCTTCGCGCTGGCGCTCGAGCGGGAGCGGCTGCTGATGGAAGGGATGTGGACCGCCTGCCACCCGGTCATCCTGGCCGTGCGCGACGGCATCCGCGACCACGCCTTCGGTGCCCCGCGCCACCTGCACGCCGAGATGGGCTTCGTCGCCGACCTGCCGCCCGAGGACCGCCTGCTCGACGTGGCGCTCGGGGCCGGGGCGCTGCTCGACATGGGCGTCTACCCGCTGACCCTCGCGCACCTGTTCCTCGGGGAGGCGCACGGGCTGACCGCCACCGCGTCGCTGTCGGCGTCCGGCTACGACCTCGACATCGCGATCGTGGGCCGCTACCCGGGCGGCGCCCTCGCCACGATGACCGCCTCGCTGACCTCGTGGTCGGCCCATCGCGCGGAGCTCGCGACCGACCGCGGCAGGCTGGTGCTGGAGGAGTTCTTCCACCCGCGCTCGGCGTCCTTCACGCCCATGACCGACGACGGCGACGCCGAGCCGCAGACCGTCACGGGCCGCGAGCCGGTGCTCGGCCGTGGCTTCAGCCACGAGGCGATCGAGTTCCAGCGCTGCCTGGCCGAGGGGCTGCTCGAGAGCCCGCTGGTCCCCCACGCCCAGACCCTGACGATCCTGCGGCAGATGGACGCCCTGCGCGCCCAGGTCGGCGTCCACTACGCCGGCGACTGAGCCGGGTCGTCAGCCCGCCTGCAGGAACCGGACGACGGCCAGGACCCGCCGGTGCTGGGCGTCGTCGGGCAGCAGCCCGAGCTTGGCGAAGATCCGCTGGGTGTGCTTCTCGACGGCTCCCTCGGTGACCACGAGCCCTGCCGCGATCGCGGCGTTGGAGCGGCCCTCGGCCATCAGCCCCAGCACCTCCCGCTCGCGGGGGGTGAGCCCCTCGAGCGGGTCGCGGCGCCGGTTCATCAGCTGGGCCACCACCTGCGGGTCGAGCACGGTGCCGCCCTCGGCCACGGTCTCCACGGCCAGCAGGAAGTCGTCCAGGTCGCTGACCCGGTCCTTGAGCAGGTAACCCACGCCGCCGTCACCCGAGGCGAGCAGGTCGTCGGCGTAGGAGACCTCGACGTATTGCGAGAGCACCATGATCCGCGCGGCCGGCCAGGCCGCGCGCACCTCGACGGAGGCGCGCAGCCCCTCGTCGGTGTGGCTCGGCGGCATCCGGACGTCGACGACGCCCACGTCGGGTCGTTCCTCGAGCATCGACGCCACGAACGCCGGACCGTCGCCGACGGCGGCGACCACCTCGTGGCCCGCCTCCGCGAGCAGGAGCTGGAGCCCCTCGCGCAGGAGCAGGGAGTCGTCCGCGACGACGATCCTCACCGCGGCCCCAGGGGTAGCCAGGCGGAGACGACGGTCGGACCGCCCTCGGGCGAGGTGACCTCGAGCCGCCCGTCCGCCGCGAGCACGCGCTGCTGGAGACCGACCAGCCCAGTCCCCTTGGCCGGGTGAGCGCCACCCACGCCGTCGTCCTCGACCCGCACCTCCACGCCACCGTTCTCCACCCAGACCCCGACCGAGGCGCGGGTCGCGCCGCTGTGCTTGGCGATGTTGGTGAGCGCCTCCGCCACGACGAAGTAGACGGCCGTCTCGAGGTGGGGCGGCAGGTCGTCGGGCACGTCCACGGTCGCCTCGACCGGGACCTCACTGCGCACGGTCAGCTCGCCGAGCGCGGAGGTCAGGCCCCGGTCGACCAGCAGCGGCGGTGCGATGCCACGCGAGAGGGAACGCAGCTCGTCGACGGTCTCGCGCGCCTGCAGCAGCGCGGCGTCGATGGTCTCCGACGCTCGCGCCGGGTCCTCGGCCAGCTGGCGCCGCGCGCGGCCGAGGTCCATGGTCAGCCGGACCAGCCGCTGCTGCGGCCCGTCGTGGATGTCGCGCTCGAGCCGGCGAAGCGACGCCGCCTCCGCGGCACGGGCCGCGTCGCGCCCACCCTCGACCCGGCGTACCTCCTGCTGGAGCTCGGCTCGGCTGCTGAGCAGGACGTGCGCGAGGCTGCCGTGCAGGGCGGCGGAGAACCGCACCACGAGCGGCAGGGTGAGCAGGGCGACCGCACCCAGCACGAGGTTGAGCACGATCTCGGGGTGCCGGCCCTCGCCGAAGCCGAGCAGCTCGGCAAGGGTCGTGTTGTCGTGCGGGTCGTAGGGGATCCACCGCTGCCAGAACCAGTAGGACAGCCCGCCCACAGCGGCCGCCCACCAGGCCAGGGTGAGGGCGAAGGCGATGCTCCCGGTGACGAGCCCGACCAGGCACCAGACGACGTCGAGCCAGGACTGCGCGTCGCGAAGCGGCAGTAGCGCCTTGCGCCAGAAGCTGTCCTCGGGCTGGGGGCACACATAGGCCGGGGTCTCGGCCGGCTTGCCGAGCATGCCGCGCAGCCGGATCCGCTCGAACCGGGCGAAGCCGCGCGCCACCATCACCGCGACCCAGAGCAGGAGCACCCCGCCGACCAGCACCGCGAGTCCGATCCCCAGCGCGAGATCGGTGATGACGACGATGAAGGCGGGCAGGGCGAGGAAGAACGCCGAGAGCGCGTAGCCGGACTCCAGCACGAACCGGCGCACGCCGCGGGGGCGGCTCGGCTCGCGCCACGCGGGCGCCCGGAGGGAGGTGTCGGTCATCGGCAGGGTGAGGGGGTCCGTCATGGCTCCATGCTCGGCGCGCAGGGGCCTCGGCCACGATCCTGCCAGCCCGACAGCCGGTGTCGGGCCAGCCCGACCCCCGGTTGGCGGCGTACTCCCCCGGGGGGTGGAGTACGCCGCCTCGCGGATGCCTAGGGTGGAGCTGTGGGCCACGACCTGGTGATCGTCGCGAACCGGCTGCCGGTGGACCGCGTCGAGCTGCCCGACGGCACCGCCACGTGGCGGCCGTCGCCCGGCGGCCTCGTGACCGCCATCGAGCCCGTGCTGCGGACCAACGACGGGGTCTGGATGGGTTGGCCCGGCGGCACCGAGCAGGACCTCGAGCCGTTCGAGGACGGCGGCCTCGCGCTGCACCCGATGTCGATGACCGCAGAGGAGATCGAGGGCCACTACGAGGGCTTCTCCAACGGCACCCTGTGGCCGCTCTACCACGACCTGGTCGCCAAGCCCGAGTTCCACCGCGAGTGGTGGGACTCCTACGTCGAGGTCAACGAGCGGTTCGCGGCCCAGGCGGCCGAGCTGGCCAACGAGGGCGCCCGGGTCTGGGTGCACGACTACCAGATGCAGCTGGTGCCGCAGCTCCTGCGCCAGCTCCGGCCGGACCTGCACATCGGCTTCTTCCTGCACATCCCGTTCCCGCCGGCCGAGCTGTTCCAGCAGCTGCCGTGGCGCCGACAGCTGCTCGAGGGACTGCTCGGCGCCGACCTGGTCGGCTTCCAGATGCCCGGCGGCGCGGCCAACTTCGTGCGGCTGGTCCGGCAGCGAGTCGGCCACAAGACCCACCGCGACCTGGTCTACCTACCCGACGGCCGCACGGTCCGCGCCGCGGCGTTCCCGATCTCGATCGACGTCGCCGGCTTCGAGGCGATGGCGCAGACGCCCGAGGTGACCGCACGCGCCAAGGAGATCCGCGGCGCCCTGGGCGAGCCGCGCAAGATCTTCCTCGGCGTCGACCGGCTCGACTACACCAAGGGCATCTACGCGCGGCTCCGCGCCTACGCCGAGCTCCTGGAGGACGGCGAGTTCGACGTCGACGACGCGGTCTTCGTGCAGGTCGCCGTGCCGTCGCGGGAGCAGGTGGAGGAATACAAGATCCTGCGCGACGAGATCGACCGCCTCGTCGGCCGGATCAACGGCGACCTCGGCCGGATCGGCCGGCCGGCGATCAGCTACCTGCACTCCTCCTACCCGCGCGAGGAGATGTCCGCGCTCTACCGGGCCGCGGACATCATGGTCGTCACGCCGTACCGCGACGGCATGAACCTGGTCGCCAAGGAGTACGTCGCCTCGCAGTACGACGACGCCGGCGCGCTGGTGCTCTCGGAGTTCGCGGGGGCCGCCGCCGAGCTCCGGCAGGCGTGGCTGGTCAACCCCTACGACATCAACGGCATGAAGTCCGCCCTCCTCGAGGCATACCGGGCCGACGAGAAGGAGCTCACCCGGCGGATGCGGGCCCTGCGCAAGACCGTCTCGAGCCACGACGTGGCAGCCTGGGCGGCCAGCTTCATGGAGGCGCTCGCCGAGGTTCGCGACGCGCACGGCAAGCCGGTGCGGCCCGCGCGCGCCGACTGACGACCCGCCGCTCGAAAGTCAGGCCGTGGGCGGCTGCTCCGGCTCCGGCAGCAGGCCCGCCATGATTCCGATCAGCTCCTCGCGCAGCGCCGCGCCGAGCTCGCCCCACCCGGGCTCGTAGCCGTAGACGGCGCGGATCCCCTCGCTGCTCCGCACTCCGTCGACCAGGTCGACGTCGTCAGGCCCGATCAGAGCGGGGTGGCAGACGCCGACCGCCTCGGAGACCTTGAGCAGGTCGCGGCGCAGCGCCACGACGTAGTTGTGCAGCCGCACCGACTTCGAGTCGGGATCCAGGCCGCGCATCAGCCTGGGGTCCTGGGTCGCGACACCCGTGGGGCACCGGTCTGTGTGGCACCGCTGGGCCTGGATGCACCCGAGCGCGAACATCGCCTCCCTCGCCACCTGGACGCCGTCCACGCCGAGCGCGAAGGCCACGACGGCGTTCTCGGGCAGGCCCAGCTTCCCGCCTCCGAGGAAGACCACGTCGTCGGTGAGCCCCGCCAGTGCGAACCGGCTGTAGACCTGCGCGAAGCCCACCCGGAACGGGAACGCCACCGAGTCGGTGAACACCAGCGGCGCCGCCCCGGTGCCGCCCTCGCCCCCGTCGACGTTGACGAAGTCGACGCCGCGCCCCCCGGAGCCGCGCAGCCCCGCCATCTGCTCGACCAGCTTGTCCCAGAACTCGAGGTTGCCGACCGCGGACTTGATGCCGACCGGGAGTCCGGTCTCACTGGCGAGCAGCTCCACGAAGTCGAGCATCGAGTCGGTGTCGTGGAAGACCTGGTGTCGGCTGGGCGAGGCGCAGTCCTGACCCGGCGCGATGCCTCGGATCTCGGCGATCTCCCGGCTGACCTTGGCCGCCGGGAGCATCCCGCCCAGCCCCGGCTTGGCGCCCTGGGAGAGCTTCACCTCGATGGCGCGGACCGGTGCCGACGCCACCAGGTCCTTGAGCCGGGCCAGGTCGAAGCGGCCCTGAGCGTCGCGACAGCCGAAGTAGGAGGTGCCGATCTGGAAGATCAGCTCGCCGCCGTTGCGGTGGTAGGGCGCCAGCCCACCCTCGCCGGTGTTCTGCAGGCACCCGGCCGCGAGCGCACCGCGGTTGAGCGCCTCGACGGCGTTGCGGGACAGTGCCCCGAAGCTCATCCCCGAGATGTTCACCACCGACGCCGGGCGGAACGCCTTGGGACGGCCCCGGGCCGCGCCGAGCACCTTGGCCATCGGCAGTGGCACGCTCTCACCGGCATGCCGGCCGGTCAGCGCGCCAGGACCGGTGAAGGTCCGGTGCTTGATGATCGGGTAGCCCTCGGCGTTCTCCACGTTGTTGTCGGTGCCGAAGCCGAAGTAGTTGTTCTCGCCCTTGGCCGAGGCGTAGACCCAGGTGCGCTGGTCCCGGCTGAACGGCCGCTCCTCGTCGTTCGAGGTCACGATGTACTGGCGCAGCTCGGGTCCGAACCGCTCGAGGGTGAACCGCAGGTGCCCGATGACCGGGAAGTTGCGCAGGATCGCGTGCTTCTTCTGCACCACGTCGTACGCGGCGACCGCGCCGAGCGCCGCCGCGGCGCCGGCCGCCACCCGGGTCCACCTCATGGTGCCGATTGTCCAGCGTCCGAGCCGCTGACCGTCGCTCCCCGCGCGGGCGGCGGGCGGCTACGGTTCCCCCATGGATCTAGTGCCCAAGCCGGACCAGGTGGTCGCGGCGGCCAGCAACGTGGCGCACAAGGTCCTCTACGGGGGACTCGCCGACCTGCGCCCGATGCCGCGCACCCTCATCGACGAGGGTGAGCTGCGCGAGGTCTACCACTACCGTCCGGCGGCCACCGCCCGCCAGCACGGCGACCCGGTGCTGCTCGTGACACCGCTGGCCGCCCCCGCGCTCTGCTTCGACCTGCGGCGGGGCTGCTCCCTGGTCGAGCACTTCGTCGAGGCCGGCCGGCCGACCTACCTCGTGGAGTACGGCGAGGTGTCGTTCCGCAACCGGGCGCTCGGCATCGAGCACTGGGTCGAGCAGGTGGTGCCGACCGCCATCGAGGAGGTCAGCAGGCACGCGGGTGGCCGCCCGGTGCACCTGGTCGGCTGGAGCCTGGGCGGGATCTTCGCGCTGCTGGCGGCCGCGGACCGACTCGACCTGCCGATCGCGTCGGTGACAGTGGTCGGCTCGCCTGTCGACGTCAGCCAGGTGCCGCTGGTCGCGCCGCTGCGGCCGCTGCTCACCATCACCGAGGGCCGGGTGCTGACGCCGGTCTACCAGCTGCTGGGCGGAGCGCCGAAGCCGCTGGTGCGCTGGGCCTTCCAGCTCTCGTCGTTCCAGAAGCTGATCACCAAGCCGCTTGCGGTTGCGGCCCGGCTCGACGACGCGGACTTCCTGGCCCAGATCGAGGCGGTCGACCGGTTCACCGCCAACATGATCGCCTACCCGGGCCGCAGCTTCGGGCAGCTCTACCACCGCTTCGTGCGCAGCAACGTGCTCAACACCGGCCGGTTCGAGCTCGAGGACCGCACCATCGACCTGGCCGCGATCACCGCACCCGTGCTGGTCTTCGCCGGCGCCACCGACGGCATCGCGCCGGTGAACGCCGTCAAGGCCGTCGTCCCACTGCTCACCGGCTCCGTCGACGTCCGGTTCGAGATCGTCCCCGGCGGCCACCTCGGCATGCTCACCGGCCGCGCCGCCCGCGGCACGACGTGGCGGGTGCTGGACGAGTGGGTCGGTGAGTGGTCGACACCGGAGCAGAAGCCGCCGGTCAGGAAGGCACCGGCGAAGAAGGCCGCGGCCACGAAGGTGGCCGCGACGAAGTCGGCCGCGAAGAAGGCGACTACCAAGAAGACCCCGGCAAAGAAGACCCCGGCAAAGAAGACCCCGGCAAAGAAGACCCCGACGAAGAAGGCCGCCGAGCAGTCAGCCGGCCCCGACGCGATCGGCGCGAACCCGAGCCGCCGCTACGGCTCCGCGAGCTCCCGCAGCCTGGCTCGCTGACCGAGCCCCGGCAAGGAACAGGAGTAGGGCCGACGTGCATCTCAGCTTCCGGGACCCAGGCACACCCGCAGTCCGCACCCACAGGTTGCCGTTCGAGGACCGCGGTGAGGTCCGATGATGCGCACCCCGATGCTGCATCCACAGCTGCTGGCGGCGCTGGCCGGCGCCGGTCACGGTTCGAAGGTGCTGATCGCCGATGCGAACTACCCGGCCGCCACCGCGCGCGGTCCTCGCGCGGCCGTTGTGCACCTCAACCTGGTCCCCGGGGTCGTGGACGCCGTGACCGTGCTCCGCGCTGTGTGCGACGCCGTCCCCGTGGAGGAGGCCCGGGTGATGTCCCCGAACGTCGAGGGCCCCTACGCCATGGACCACGACCCAGCGATCTGGGAGGAGTTCCGCGACGTCCTGCGCCTGGCCGGAGGTCCTGGCGAGCTCGGCCAGGTCGAGCGGATGGCCTTCTACGATGCGGCCTCGGACAGCGACGTCGCGGTGACCGTCGTGAGTGGTGAGACACGGCTCTACGCGAACCTGTTGCTCCGCATCGGTGTGGTGCGGCCGCAGGGCGAGGAGAGGACGGAGGGATCCTGATGGCGCCGACGAATCCGGTCCGCGACCGGTTCGTGCTCGGCGGCGCCCAGTTCGGCGGACTCCATGACGCCCTCACCGACGAGGAGACCCAGGAGACCCTCGACCGGGCATGGGATGCCGGCGTGCGCCACTTCGACACGGCTCCGCACTACGGTGCGGGGCTCTCCGAGCGCCGCCTCGGAGCCTTCTTGGCGACCAAACCCCGCGAGGAGTTCGTGCTCTCCACCAAGGTCGGCCGGTTGCTGGTGCCCACCGACGAGGACACCGAGGGTGCCGAGGGATTCTTCGGCGGGGACAGGAACAGACGCGTCCCGGACTACAGCGCGGACGGTGTGCTCCGCTCGGTCGAGGACAGCCTGGGGCGGCTCGGCCTCGATCGCGTGGACACGCTTTACGTGCACGACCCGGACGACCATCTCGACGAGGCGGTCTCCGAAGCGATCCCGGCGCTGGTCAGGTTGAGGGAGGAAGGGGTCGTCCACCACGTCGGCGCCGGCATGAACTTCACCGAGCCGTTGCTCCGCATCGTCACCGAGACAGACGTCGACCAGGTCATGGTGGCCGGTCGCTACAGCCTGCTCGACCGGAGCGCCGAGGCGCTGCTGCTGCCCCGATGCCTCGAGCGGGGGGTGCGCGTGGTGGCGGTCGGCGTCTACAACTCCGGACTCCTCGCGGATCCGGTGGCCGGGGCCACCTACGACTACACCGAGGCGCCCGCCGAGCTCCTCGACCGGGCGCGCGCGGTGCAGCGCGCCTGCGCGGCGTACGACGTGCCGCTGCGGGCGGCCGCGCTCCAGTTCCCGTTGCGCCACGAGGCCGTCACCCAGGTCGGTGTCGGTTGCCGCGGCGCTGCCCAGGTCGACGACAACCTGGCGATGTTCACCGTTGACGTCCCGGAGGAGCTCTGGGACGAGCTGAGACCGGGAGACGGGTGATGAGCGACGACATCGATGGCGTGCTCCGGGCTCGCCGTCCCCATGCACCAACCTGGGCCGAGGCGCCGACGGACCTCAGGAGTCCGCTGGGTGCTCGGCCAGCCACGCCGCCCGCGCGCGCTTGCCGGCGCGGGCCAGCCATGCGTCCTGCACGACCTCGCTCAGCTCCTCGTAGGAGAGCTCGCCCACCCGCGACCCGCGGAGCAGTACCGACGGGTGCCCGTCGAAGTGCGGCGTGCTGAAGAACGGCGTCGACTCGTCGAGCACCAGCGCCGCCTTCTCCTCCTCCGACCCGACCCAGAACACGATCACGTCGTCGTAGCGCTCCCCCGTCTCCGGGTCGACGGCGTCGGGGCGCGGCGTCCGGAAGAAGACGAAGCTGCGGCCGCCGACCTGGTAGACGGCGCGGTCGCGCTCGGGGTAGCGCGTGGCTCCGGGCATCGCGCCGGCCAGGGCGTGGACGTCGTCGACGCTCGCGCGGCGGGACACGCGCCAAGCCTAGGCGTTCGGCGCGCTTATATGACAAGGCGACCTTGAGGGAGTACCGTCAAGGTGTTCCTACGAGGCCGACCGGCCTCGTTGGTTGTGATTTCGGGCCCGGCCCCTGCCCCCTGAGCGGCGGGTGGCCCATGAGTTCGACCGAGCCGACGCGCTTGTTCGGGGTCGTCAGGTGATCGGCGTCGCGTGGACCCGGTTCGCAGCCTTCCGCGATCCCGTGCTGCCGACCCTCAGGCCGGATCCCTGCCTGGAGCGGTGCGCGATGTGCGCAGCCGGCCTGACCGGACAGCAGCACACCCATCTGGTCGCCAAGGAGACCGCGGCGTGCGTCTGTGTCTGTCACGCGTGCTACCACGTCTTCTTCGTCGTGACGAACGGCCACTCCCACCGCCACGCCGACGACTCGCGCTACTACTACTTCCGGGTCTTCCGCGCCGGCGTCGAGGAGGAGCCGCTGAACCTTCCGACCGGGCTCACGTTCGTGTTCCGCACTCCCCACGAGAACCGGCTGGTGACGTGGTCCCCGACGCCGGGCGGAGCGATCGAGATGACGCTGCCGGACACGACCTGGACGAAGCTGCTCGAGGCCAACCCGGGGGTGGGCACGATGCGGCCGCTGCGCGACGCGCTGCTGCTGCGCCACACTCCTCCGGCCGACGACGCGTGCCTGTTGCTTCCGAGTGACGTGTGCTTCGACCTGATCCGGACCGTCACGACGGGCTGCCACAACACCCTCACCCGCCTCCAGCAGCTCAACGCCGCGATGGAGGACCTGTGGGCCCGGGCGACAGCGACGGCGCGCCCGGCGCCACGGCACCTGGAGGCACCACGGGGTTGACTCCCGGGTCAGCCCGGAGACGTCGCGTCCGAGGCGGGGTCGATGAGGATCTTGGCGTGCCGCTCGGGGTCGCCGAGCGCCTCGAAGGCGGCGGCCACTCCGTCCAGCCCGACGGTCCCGGTCACCAGCGCCGAGGCGTCGACCTTGCCATCGGCCAGGGCGTGCAGCGTGTCGCGGAACTCCAGCGGGGTGTAGCAGAGCACGAACCGCAGGTCGAGCTCCTTGTTGATGGCCATCGACGGCCGGAAGGTGTCGCCGCCCATGCACACGCCGACGACGACCACCCGCGAGGCCATCGGTGCGGCCGAGACGACGGACTCGATCATCCCGGGCACGCCGACGCACTCGAACACGACCGGTCCCGACGGGGTGGCCGCGCCGACCGCGTCGGCCACGCGAAAGACGTGCTGCCAGCCCGGCACCCGGCGCAGCCGGTCCATCGAGCCGACCGCGAACCGGAACAGGTCCGGCGCGGAGGTCACGTGCTTGGCGTCGGCGACGGCGTACGGCGACTGCTCGGTCGGGTCGACCACGACGTCGGCACCACACCGCTCGGCCAGCGCCCGCCGCCCGGCCGAGAGGTCGGAGGCGACGATGGTGCGTACGCCGCGCGCCTTGAGCCAGCAGATCACCGCGAGACCGACCGGGCCGCAGCCGAGCACGATCGCGACGTCGCGGCGCGAGATGTCGGCCGCGTTCACCGCGTGCAGCGCCACGGCCATCGGCTCGGTCAGCACCGCGACCTCGGGCGCGAGCCCGTTGGGCACCACGAACGACATCGCCTGCTCGACCAGCACTCGCTCGGCATAGCCACCCGGGGCGAGCGGCGAGAGCCCGATCGGGTGCGCGTCGCGGCCGTGCCGGACCAGCGGGAACGAGACGATGTGCGCGCCCTCGCGGAACTCGCGCCGCGCGCCACGGCCGCGCTCGCGCACGCTGCCGACGAACTCGTGGCCCAGCACCGTGGACGAGGAGGTGCGCATGAACGCGTCGTAGTCGAGCTCCTCCATCACCTCGGCGAGGCCATCGCAGTGCTGGCGCGCGTGCAGGTCCGAGCCGCAGATCCCGCAGCGCAGCACGTCGAGGACCAGCTGGCCCTTGGCGGGCGTGGAGTCGGGCAGCTCGACCACCGACAGCTTCGTGTGCTCGCACGCGACCGCTCTCATCGGGCTCCCCTCATCGGATCGGCGTCAGCGGGCCGACGCCGACTCCTCGAACGCGCGGACCGACTCCAGTGTGTAGGAGCCGGCGTCGGTGCCGAGGCCCTGGGCGACCTGGGCGGCGGTCGCGCAGCCCAGCCGAGCCGCCTCACGGACGTCGGCGCCCAGCGAGAGGCCACGCAAGAAGCCGGCCGAGAACGCGTCGCCGCAGCCCGTGGTGTCGACCACCTCGACGTCGTAGGCCGGCACCTCGACCACGTCGTCGGCGGTGACGACCAGCGCGCCCTTCGCGCCCTGGGTCACCGCGACGCAGCCCACGCCGCGCGCCAGCAGCGCCCGGGCACCGTCCTCCAACGAGGCTGCGCCCGTGAAGCCGAGCACCTGCTCGTCGTTGGGCAGCAGATAGTCGGCGTGCGGCAGCGCGTCCGCGACCCAGGCCAGCATGTCGGGGTCGCCGGGCGCGAGGATGTCGAGCGAGGTGGTGGCCCCGGCCTCGCGCGCCGCGGCGAGCAGCCGACCGGCCGCCTCACCGCCGAGGAACTCCGGCCCGCCGAGGTGCACGAAGTCGAACCCGTCCAGGGGCGGCAGGTCCTCGAGCGTGAAGGCGCCGTTGGCGCCGATGCAGTGCCACGCCGGACGGTCGCCGTTGGGGCGGACCGGGATCACCGACGCCGAGGTCTGCTGGTCGCCCTTGCGCACCAGCCCCGACGTGTCGACCCCTTCGGCTCCCAGCAGCGCGAGGAGCGTGTCGCCGATCGGGTCGGTCCCGACCGCGCCGTACGACGACACCTCGGCGCCGAGCCGCGACAAGACCACCGCCGTGCCTCCGGCGGTGCCGGCCGGCGACATCCGGATCGTGGAGACGAGCTGGCCCTCGGAACGATCGGGGATCGACTCGATGCCGATCACGTGGGTGTCGAGGACGTGCACCCCGACGGTGGCCACCTTCATGGGTTCTCCTGTGTGTCGGTCGTCTCCGGCCCGAGTCCGGCGGGCGTGGCGTAGCGCTCGAGGTAGGCGGTCACCAGCACGATCCCCTCCTCGACCAGGTCGGCATCCCCCTCGTCGTCGTGCTCGAAGGCGAGCTGGAAGATCCGGTCGCCGACCTCCACCGCCAGCCGGGCTCGCGCCGGGGTCAGCTCCTCGCGGACCAGCCCGGCGCCGACGGCGTAGTCGCGTAGCGAGGCCGCGATCCGCTCGTTGTGCTCACTGCCGAACCGGTGCACCGCCACGTTGGTGCGGCCGCGCAGGTAGATCTCCACGAAGGAGCGGCGCCGGTGGTAGACGCGGACGAAGGCGGCCATCGTGGCGCGCACCACCGACGCCACGGTCGGCCCCTCGAGGGCGGCGATCGCCTCGGCCACCTCGGCGTCCATCTCGTCCATGTCGCGCTGCGCCAGGGCGATGAGCACCGACTCCTTGTCCGCGAAGTACTGGTAGAGCGTCGCGACCGGAACGCCGGCTGCGGTTGCGATCTCACGGGTGGTCAGCGCCTCGACGCCGTCCTCGACCACGATCCGCGCGGCGGCGTCGAGGACCTTGGCCACCCGCCGCCGGCTGCGCTCCTGGGTCGGCACCCGCCGAGGGGCGCCGGCCGCGGACGTGGGGTCCGCCACGGACCGTGCCATCGACATGCCGGCCAGTGTAGGCTACGAATCCGAACCTGAGCCATATTCAGGTTTTCCGAGCGCGTCTCGAAACCCACACAGGAGCCCTCGATGACCGACCACCCTCCCCTCTCCCGCCGCGGCCTGCTCGGTGGCGCCACGGCCGCCACGGCGCTCCTCGGCACCGGCGCCCTCACCGCTGACTCCGAGGCGGCCGTCCTGGGCGCGACCAGGCAAGGCGCCCTGCCGGCGAAGGTCGACGTCGTCGTCGTCGGTGCCGGGATCGCCGGCCTGGTCGCCGCTCGTGAGGTCGCCCGGCAGGGTCGCTCGGTGCTGGTCGTCGAGGCGCGCAAGCGCGTTGGTGGCCGGGTGCTCAACCACCACCTCACCGCGAGCAAGCACGGCCCGCAGGTCATCGAGTCCGGCGGCGCCTTCATCGGCCCGACCCAGAACCACATCGCCGCCCTGGCGCAGGAGCTCGGCATCCCGACCTTCCTGGAGTACAACACCGGCAACAGCGTCTACGTCTCCTCGCTGCTCGGCCGGCTGGAGTATCCCGGCACGGTGCCGCCGGACCCGACGATCCTGGCCGACGCGGCGGTGCTGCTGCACCAGATCGACTCCTTCGCCGCCGAGATCGACGTGGCGGCGCCGTGGGACCACCCGCGCGCGCACGAGTGGGACTCGGTCAGCCTCGGCCAGTGGATCCACGCCAACGCCGTCAACGGCAGCGGCGTCGAGAACCTCTTCGCCTGCTGGACCCAGCCGGGCTTCGGCGCCGACCCGAGCGAGCTCTCGTTACTCTTCACGCTTTGGTACGTCGCGTGCTCGGGTGACGAGCAGAACAAGGGCACGTTCTCCCGCAACTCCGACACCGCGAACGGCGCCCAGGAGCGCCGGTTCGTCGGGGGGTCGCAGCGGGTGCCCCTCAAGCTGGCCAAGCAGCTCGGCGACGCGGTCGCACTCCGCGCCCCGGTGCACCGGATCCTGCAGAAGCACGGCGAGGTGCACGTGCGCACCGGCCGCGGCACCGTGGTCGCGAAGCGAGTGATCGTCGCCGCGCCACCCCCGACGGTCCTCGACCTGGGCTTCCACCCCGGCCTCCCCGCCGACCGCCGCGCGCTGCTCACCTCGCTGCGCATGGGTCAGCTGATGAAGTGCGACGCGATCTACGACACGCCGTTCTGGCGCGCCAAGGGCCTGACCGGGTTCGGGGTGAGCGACCACGGAGCCGCCCGTGCGGTGTTCGACAACACGCCCCCGTCGGGCGGGCCGGGCGTGCTGCTCGCGTTCGTCGGCGGCTCGACGTGGCGCACCTACGGCACCATGGCGAAGGACCAGCGTCGGGCCGCGGTGCTGCAGGGCTTCGCGGAGCTGTTCGGGGAGCAGGCCCTCCATCCCGTCGACTACGTCGAGCACGACTGGACCCAGGAGCGGTGGACCCGCGGCGGGCCCACGGCGCTGCACGCCCCGGGCACGCTGGTCCCCTACGGCGCCTCGATCCGGCGCCCGCTCGGCCGGGTGCACTGGGCCGGCACCGAGACCGCGACGTACTGGTCCGGCTACATGGACGGCGCGGTCAGCTCGGGCCAGCGGGCCGCCGCCGAGGTCCTGGCCACGCTCCGATGAGACGCGTGGTCGCGCTCCTCGCGCTCCTGCTGGCGGCCCCGGTGGTCGCGGTGGTCCCGACGGTCCCGGCCGGCGCGGTCGACGGGCACTGGACGACCAGTGTGTTCGCCCCGGTGCCCGAGCCGGGCTTCCCGGCGTACGCCTTCGTGCACCGCAACGGTCGCGTGTACGCCGGCAGCTACCAGGACCCGCAGGGCACAGGGGTGCCCTCACAGGTCTTCGAGTGGTCCGCCGACGGGACGCTGCTGCACGCGTGGCCGGTTCCCGGGCAGGTGCTCGGCGCCGAGCACGGCGTGCAGGTGGCGAACCAGACGCGTGGCGGCCGGCTCGTCGTCCTGGAGACCTCCACCTCGACGGTCCGCACGCTCAACGTCCGCACCGGCCACTGGCGGACGGTCGCCACCCTGCCCGGCGCGACGCCCAACTACGCCACGTGGGGTCCGGGTGGGGCGCTCTACGTCACCGACTACGCCCACGGCCAGCTGTGGAAGGTCTCGCGCCGAGGTACGGCGCGGCCGTGGTTCACCTCGACGGCGCTCGACGGCCAGGTCGGGTTCGGCACCACGGGCATCGTCTACCGCGAGGCCAGCCGCGATCTGCTGATCACCCAGCAGACCGCACCCGACGGTCTGGGCCAGGGCCACCTCTACCGACTGCCGATCCAGCAGGGGGGTCACCCCGGCGCCCTGCAGACCCTGTGGACCTCGCAGCCCGGCGACCTGCCCGACGGCTTCGGGGTCGGGAGGTCCGGCCACGTCTACGTCGCGCTGGCCGGCCTGCAGGCGCAGCTGGTCGAGCTCGACGCCGACGGCACCGAGCTGGACCGCTTCCCCGACCTGCCGCTGACCGGCGACAACGGATCGCCGATCCCCTTCGACACTCCGTGCAGCGCGACGTTCCTCGGCACTCGGCTGCTGGTCGCGAACCAGTCCGCGGTCGCCGGGGACCCAGCACACCAGGCGATCCTGGCGGTCGACGTCGGCGAGACCGGCCTGCCGCCGTACCTGCCGAAGCGAGCGCGGCTGGGTCGGTAGGTTGGCGCCGTGTCAGCGCTGGCCGGGCTCGTCGAGAAGGGGCTGATGGCTCCCGACTGGGCCGCCGCGCTGGCCCCGGTGGACGACCGGATCGGCCGGATGGGCGAGTACCTGCGCCTGGAGCTGGCCGCCGGCCACGGCTACCTGCCCGCCGGCAACCGGGTGTTCCGGGCGTTCCAGCGGCCGCTGGCCGACGTCCGGGTGCTCATCGTCGGCCAGGACCCCTATCCGACCCCGGGCCACCCGATCGGGCTCAGCTTCGCGGTGGAGAAGGACGTCTGGCCGCTGCCGAGGAGCCTGGTCAACATCTATCTCGAGCTGCGCAACGACCTCGGTATCGTGCCACCGCGGCACGGCGACCTGACCGGCTGGGCCGACCAGGGCGTGATGCTCCTCAACCGCGTCCTCACCGTCCGTCCCGGAGCGTCGGCCTCCCACCGGGGCCGAGGCTGGGAGGAGGTCACGGAGTGCGCGATCTCGGCCCTGGTCGGACGCGGCGGGCCGTGCGCGGCGATCCTGTGGGGTCGCGACGCGCAGTCGCTCAAGCCGATGCTCGGCTCGGTGCCGTGGGTCGAGTCGGTGCACCCCTCACCGCTCTCTGCTAGCCGCGGCTTCTTCGGGTCGCGGCCCTTCTCCCGGGTCAACCGGCTGCTCGAGGAACAGGGCGCCGAGCCCGTCGACTGGGCACTGCCCGACCTCGCCTGAGCCGGTCGGTTGGTCCCGCTGGGACGGGACCATCGGCCCGGGCGCCCGCGGCGTTCGCGCACCTAGCCTCACGAGGTGAGCAGTCTGCGCCGGATCAGGCTGGCGCTGGTGGCGCTGGTCGGCGTCACCGTGCTCGGGACCGTCGGCTACCTGCTCCTCGGGTTCACCCTGCTGGAGGCGGTCTACCAGACGGTCACGACCGTCACGACCGTCGGCTTCCGCGAGGTGCGGCCGCTGGGTACGGGCGGGCAGCTGTTCACGATCGCGCTGATCCTGCTCGGGGTCGGCACGGCGCTCTACACCCTCGGCGTCCTCATGGAAGCCGTGATCGAGGGCCACCTCAGCCATCACATCGAGAGGCGTCGGATGGATGCCAGGATCGCCGCCCTGCGCGGCCACGTCGTCATCTGCGGCTACGGGCGCGTCGGCGCGTCGACCGCGGAGTTCCTGCACGCGGGCGGTCACCGGCTCGTCGTCGTCGATGCGGACGCGGAGCGGCTCGCCGACCTCGACCCGGACCTGCCCTACCTGGTCGGCGACGTCAACGACGACGCCGTCCTTCGCGCCGCCGGCATCGAGCGTGCTCGGGCGGTCGTCATCGCCCTCGACACGGACGCGGAGACCGTCTACGCCACCCTCTCGGCGCGGGCCATGTGCCCGGACCTGGTGATCGTGGCCCGGGCCCGCACGACCGACTCCAAGCACAAGCTCCACCTCGCCGGCGCCACCCGGGCGGTGAACCCGCAACGGATCGGCGGCCGCCGGCTCGCGGCGTTCGCGCTGCAGCCCGACGTCGCGGAGTTCATCGACGTCGTGATGCACGACGACGCCCTGGATTGGCGGGTCCAGCAGCTCGCCGTCGCGGCCGGTTCCGAGCTGGCCGGACGGACGGTCGCCGAGATGGCCATCCCGGAGCGCACCGGCGCGCTGCTGCTCGCCGTACGCCGCGCGCCGGACGCGCAGCTCGAGCCCAACCCTCCGGGCGAGCTGCGCACGCCCGCGGGCGCGGTGCTCATCGCGCTGGGCAGCCAGGAGCAGCTAGCGTTGCTGACCGACCTCGCGTCGTAGGTGCGGCCACCGGCCTCGATGGAATAAAGTTGAATGTCAAACCATTGAGGTGGACATGGACAGCACCGCTTCCCGCATGCCGGCGCTCTACATCGGTCATGGCGCGCCGCCGCTGCTCGACGACCCGGTCTGGTCGGGGCAGCTGGCCGCCTGGGCCCAGGACCTCCCGCGGCCGACCGCGATCCTGATCGTGAGCGCCCACTGGGAGTCGGCGCCGGTGATGCTGAGCGCGGACGGCGCGCCGCTGGTCTACGACTTCGGCGGCTTCGACGAGAAGTACTACCGGATGACCTACGAGACCCCGCCCGCCACCGCACTGGCGCAGCGCGTCGCCGCGATGATGCCGAGCACCGAGCCGGTCCACCAGCACGCCAGCCGCGGCCTCGACCACGGCGCGTGGGTGCCGCTGCGGATCATGTATCCCGCGGGCGACATCCCGGTGCTCCAGCTCTCGCTGCCGACCCAGGACCCGGACCGGCTGATGGAGCTCGGCCGCAGGCTGCGGCCGCTGCGCGACGAGGGCGTGCTGATCATCGGCTCGGGCTTCCTGACCCACGGGCTGCCGTTCCTCAAGGAGTTCCGCATCGACGCCGAGGCACCCGGCTGGTCGACCGACTTCGACGCCTGGGCCGGCGAGGCCCTGGCCCGCGGCGACGTCGATGCGCTGGCGTCGTACCGGTCGCAGGCGCCCGGCATGCCCTACGCGCACCCGACCGTCGAGCACTACACGCCGCTGTTCGTCACCCTCGGCGCGGCCACCGACCCGGAGATCCCCGGCGACCAGGTCATCGACGGCTTCTGGATGGGGCTGTCCAAGCGGAGCCTGCAGGTCGCCTGAGCGGCCGCGGCGCTCCACTCAGGCCGCGCTCCCAGCAGCTGTAACTAACCGTTCGTTGTTCTTCCATGCGGTTATAACCGCATAGCAGAGGTCGCAACGGTTAGTTACAGCCGCCGGCCGAGCCACGCGACCCACCCGGGCCTCGGCTGGCCAGCGGTTCTCCACAGATCTGCTCCAGGGTCGGTGTCAGAGCAGCGAGCGGGGCAGAACACATCTCGTGATGAACCACGAGCTCCGCGCAGTGATGGGCGCCAACCACGGCCTGCTCACCTGGGCCCAGGCCCGCGACGGTGGCCTCACCTCGACCCAGCTCCGACACCTCGTCCGGATCGGAGCCCTGGTCCCGCTACGCCGCGGCGTCTACGTCGACGGCGAGCTGTGGCGGTCCTTGGATCCCTACCGCGAGCAGCCGCGGCTGCGCACCCGCGCCGCGATCGCGTGCCTCAACCGTGGCTTCGTCGTCAGCCACGACTCCGCGGCGTACGAGCTCGGCCTGGAGATCCTCGCGCCACCCGAACCTCACACCCACATCACTCGGCGCGGATCGACGACCGCGTGGACGCGCTACGACGTCAAGCACCACTACGCCCGCTTCCGCCCCGAGCAGGTCGTGAAGGTCGATGGGCTGGAGGTCCTCGAGCTGGCGCGGACCGCCGTCGACATCGCGCGCGAGAACGGGGAGCCCTACGGCGAGATCGCCTGCGACTCTGCTCTTCGCCTCGGAGTCACCAAGGACCAACTGCGGGAGGCCCACGCACCAATGACCAACTGGCCCCAGATCGTGCGGACCAGGAGGGCGGTGGAGTTCGCTCGGGTCGGTGCGCAGACGGTGATCGAGACCTTGGGCCGGATGCTGGTCGAGGAGCTCGGGATCGGCGCCACCGACCTGCAGTTCCCTCTGCGGGTCGCGGACGGCCGTGTGCTCTGGGGCGACATCCGGGTCGGGTGCCACGTGTTCGAGACGCACGGGAAGATCAAGTTCCTGACGCCGGCCGAGGGCGGTGTCGCGACCGAGCGGCCGAGCGAGATCGCCTGGAAGGCCCAGAAGCGCGACCGTGAGTTCCACCGTGAAGGTCTCGGCACCTCGCACATCTACTGGGAGGACTGCTGGCCGCCTCGGCGCGCAGCCGCGATGGTCCGGCTACGCGAGGAGTACGAAGAGACCGTCCGGCAGTTCGGTGAGCGCCTGCCCGAGCGACTCGCGCGTCAGGCTCGCGAGATCCGCGGTCAGCGCGGCGCCTGAGCCGGGCCGGCGGACTTCGCTGTAACTAACCGTTCGTTGCTCTTCCATGCGGTTATAACCGCATGGAAGAAGTCGCAACGGTTAGTTACAAGCGACGCTGGCTAGGCAGATGCCACCGAGCCGGTCAGCGGATGCGGGTCTTCCGCATCATCTTCAGCCCGGACAGCATCCCCTTCACGTACTTGTCGTAGTCCTGGCCCGGGCGCGCGCCCATCACCTGCTTCTTGAGCACCGCGAGGTTCTGGACGTCGGTGTACTTCAGCAGCCCCTGGTCGCCGTGGCGGGCGCCGACGCCGGACTGCTTCACACCGCCCGACGGCGTGCCCTTGGAGGCGAACGCCGTGGCGAGGATGTCGTTGATGTTCACGTTGCCGGACTCGATCCGGCGGCCGACCGCGCAGGCGGCGTCGACGTCGCCGCCCCAGACCGAGGCGTTGAGGCCGTAGTCGGTGTCGTTGGCGAGCGCGATGGCCTCGTCCACGGTCGAGTAGCGGTGCAGCGCGACCACCGGGCCGAAGGTCTCGGTGACGCCGGCGAGCATCTCCTTCGTGACACCCTCGAGGATGGTCGGCTCGAAGAACGCCGGCCCCAGGTCGGGTCGCGGCCGACCGCCGGTCAGGACCGTGGCGCCCTTCGCGACCGCGTCGTCGACGTGCGACTTGACCCGCTCCATGTGGTCGGGCGAGACCAGCGAGCCGACATCGGGGCCGAAGTCGTACGACGCGCCGAGCTTCAGCGCCTCGGTGGCCGCGACGAGCCGGTCGCGGATCTCGTCGTACTTCGAGGCGGGCAGGTACATCCGCTCGATGTGCATGCAGATCTGGCCGGTGTTGCCGAAGGCGCCGAACATGGCGCCCTGGACGACCTCGTCGAGGTTGGCGTCCTCGAGCACGATCATCGGGTTCTTGCCGCCGAGCTCGAGGCAGGCACCGATCAGGTTGCGCCCCGCGCGCTCGCCGATGACCCGGCCGGTCGCGGTCGAGCCGGTGAACATGACGTAGTTGGCGTTGTCGATGAGCGCCGGGCCGACATCGGGCCCCTCACCGCAGACGACCTGGAAGAGGCCGCGAGGCAGCCCGACCTCCTCGAGCAGCTGCACGCCGTAGAGCGGCGAGAGTGCGGTCTTGTTGTCGGGCTTGAGCACGATCCCGTTGCCGGCCATCAGGGCCGAGATCGAGTCGGAGATGCCGGTCGCGAACGGGAAGTTCCACGGCGCGATGATCCCGATGATCCCCTTGGGCTGCCGGATCTCGGTCGAGGTGGACAGCAGCGGCACGGGGCCGCCGCGCTTGACCGACTTGAGCAGGTGCGGCGCCCGCTTGAGGTAGTGGCTCATCACCATCACCGGGTCGCAGGTCTCCTCGATCGCCATCCGCCGGTTCTTGCCCGACTCGGCCTGGATCAGGTCGGTCGTGGTGACGGCGTTGTCGATGAAGAGCGTGTGCGCCCGCTTGAAGACCGCGAGCCGCTCCTTGAGCGGCCGCGCCGCCCACTCCTTCTGCACCTCACGGGCCTTGACGTACGCCGCGACGACGTCCTCCGGCGTCGACTGCGGCAGCTCGACCAGCAGCTCGCCGGTGTAGACCTCGGTGAGCTTCCAGGAGCCGCCGCTGCTGCTGGGGACGCGCGCCACCAGCCGTTCGAGGAACGCGTCGGTCAGGGACGCAGGTCGCTGCAGGGACATGTCAGTTCCTCCCGAGCACGATGCTCGCGCCCATCTCGCCGATCATGATCGCGGGTGCGTTGGTGTTGCCGCCGGTGATCGACGGCATGATCGAGGCGTCGCAGACGCGCAGCCCCTCGACACCCCGGACCTTGAGGTCGGGGCCGACCACGGCGAGCTCGTCGACGCCCATCCGGCAGGTGCCGACGCCGTGGTAGACCGACGTGGCCCGGTTGAGGATCGCGTCGCGCAGGGCCTGGCCCGTGAGCTCCTCGCCCGGGTGCGTCTCGGCCTTGATCGAGCCCTTGAACGCCGAGCCGGCGAAGATCTCGCGCACGATCTCGGAGCCCTCGGCTAGGACCTCGAGGTCGGAGGGGTCGGAGAGGTACTGGAAGTCGATCAGCGGCGGGGCCGTCGGGTCCTTGGACGCCAGTCGCAGCGTGCCGCGGCTCTTGGGGTAGATCAGGGTGCTGAGCACCGTGAGCGAGGTGCGCTTGTCGACGTCGTGCCGGATGGGCTCGTCCTGGTTGGGCGAGACGTAGGCCCAGGGCAGCAGGTGCAGCTGCAGGTCCGGGATCGCTCCCGCCTGCGAGGTCTTGAGGAAGGCGAGCACCTCGAAGACGGAGTTCGCCATGAACGTGGTGCCCGGCCTGAGCAGCTCGCGCGCGACGCCGCGGGCGAAGTACGGCGCGGTCCCCTTGTTCTTGCTCGCGCTGCACTGGAACGTCAGCGCGTGGAACATGTGGTCGTGCAGGTTGTCCCCGACCGGGAGGTCGGCGACGACGTCGATGCCGTGGTCCTTGAGGTGCTGGGCGTGGCCGATCCCCGACAGCATGAGCAGCTGCGCCGAGCCGACGAAGCCGGCGGAGAGGATGACCTCCTTGCCGGCCCGGATCGTACGGACCGCGCCCCCACCCTTCTTGCTGATGTCCTGGACCCCGATCCCGACCGCGCGCCCGTTCTCGATGATGACCTTGCGGGTGAGGGTCTCCGACTGCAGCTGCAGGGTCCTCGGCGCGAGGTTGTGGATGTAGCCGCGGGAGGCGCTGTAGCGCAGGCCGCCGGCGGCGTTCTGCTGCATCCGGGCCACGCCCTCCTGCGACTCGCCGTTGTAGTCGTCGATGACCTGGCAGCCGGTGACGTCGGCGGTGGCCTGCAGGAACTGGAGCGAGCCCTCCTGCGGCCGCTTGTTGATGGTGACCTTGATCGGGCCGCCCGCGCCGCGGAAGGCGTCCTCGCCGCCCTCGTAGTCCTCCATCCGCTTGTACGCCGCGTTGACGCTGTCGGCGTCCCAGCCGACGTTGCCCTCGGCGGCCCACTCGTCGAAGTTGGCGCGGTTGCCGCGCACATAGACCATGCCGTTGATCGAGCTCGACCCGCCGACCACCTTGCCCCGCGGCACCGGCATCTTGCGGTCGAGGATGTGCTTCTGCGGCACCGAGTAGAAGCCCCAGTCGACGGTGCGCTTGATCTCGGGGACCGAGTGCATCGGGCCGATCATGCCGGGCTTCTTGACCAGGAACTTCTCGTCGGTCTTGCCGGCCTCGACCACGATCACGCTGGCGCCCGACTGGGCCAGCCGCCCCGCGATCGCCGCCCCCGAGGAGCCCGAGCCCACCACCACGTAGTCCGCCTCGTCGGCGTACGCAGCCTTGTTCGCCATGGCGAGAACTGTAACCTGTTCTAGTTTGCGCCGGTAGGTGGTCCGTCGCGGTCCCCGGATATCCGGTGACCCCGTCACTTCTGTACCGAGATCTCACCGCAGAAGCGACAGGGTCGGTGCAGAAGTACGGCTGCCAGCACAATGCAGACGTGAAGATCATGTCGATCCAGTCCTCGGTCGCCTACGGGCACGTCGGGAACTCGGCGGCGGTCTTCCCCCTCCAGCGGCTCGGTCACGACGTGTGGCCGGTGCTGACCGTGCACTTCTCCAACCACACCGGCTACGGCGCGTGGCGTGGCCCGCTGCTCGACCCGGCCGATGTCCGCGAGGTGATCGCCGGGATCGGCGACCGCGGGGTGCTCGGCGAGTGCGACGCCGTGCTGTCCGGCTACCAGGGCGACCCGGCGGTCGGCGCGGTGATCCTCGAGGCCGTCGAGCTGGTGAAGGCGGCCAACCCCGGCGCGGTCTACTGCTGCGACCCGGTGATGGGCGACGTCGGCCGAGGGATGTTCGTGCGCCCGGGGATCCCGGAGTTCCTCCGCGACACGGTGCTGCCCCAGGCCGACATCCTCACGCCCAACCACTTCGAGCTCGACTTCCTCGCCGGCCGTACGACGACGACGCTGGCGGAGGTGCTTGACGCCGTCGACGACATCCGCGCCCGCGGCCCGCGCGACGTGCTGGTGACCTCGGTGCTGCACGACGAAGTCCCATCGGACTCACTCGAGGTCGTCGCCGTGTCAGACGCAGGCGCCTGGGCGGTCACCACTCCCCTGCTCCCGATCTCTCCCAACGGCTGCGGCGACGTCACCGCCGCGCTCTACCTGGCGCACCTCACCACCACCGGCTCGCCGGCGCGCGCCCTCGAGCGCACCACCGCCTCGGTGTTCGCCGTCCTCGAGGCGACGCTCGCGGCCGGGACCCGGGAGATCCAGCTGGTGGCGGCCCAGGACGCCATCGCCGACCCGCCCGCGACCTTCACCGCCCGGCAGCTGCGGTAGCCCGGTGATCCACCTCCCGGTCGTCCTCGACCTCGCCGGCACCTTCGTCTTCGCCGTCTCCGGAGCCCTGGTCGCCGTCCGGGCCCGGCTCGACCTCTTCGGGACGCTGGTGCTGGCGGGCGCGACCGGCCTCGGGGGCGGGCTGCTCCGCGACGTACTCCTCGGCGATGTGCCGCCCCCCGGGCTCGTCGAGTGGAAGTTCCTGGCGGCCGCGGCGCTGGCCGGCGTCGCGACGTTCCTCTGGCACCCGATCGTGGCGCGCTGGGAGAACCTCATCCTTACCCTCGACGCCGCCGGGCTGGCGCTGTTCTGCGTGACCGGGGCGCTCAAGGCGTCCGACGCGGGGCTCGACCTGGTCCCCGCCGCGCTGCTCGGCATGATCACCGGCGTGGGCGGCGGCATCGCGCGCGACGTCCTCGCGAACCGCGTCCCGGTGGTCCTGCAGGGCGGCTGGTACGCCACGCCCGCGCTCGTCGGTGCGGCGTGGGCGGCGTTCGCCCACGGTCAGGGCTGGCCGACCGCGGCGGTGCTACTCCCCGGGATCGCCGCCTGCTTCACCTGGCGTGCCCTGGCCCTGCACCGCGACTGGTCGCCGCGGCCGGCTCGTGGGATCGGCTGAGCGGCGCTCAGCCGAAGCTGACCACGTGCACCGTGAGAGTCCCGCTGAAGGCACTCCCGAAGTTGCACAGCCGGGTCGTCGCCTGGCCCGTGGCGGTCACCTGCAACGGACCGAACATGAGGTCCGACGTGCTGGGACCGACGAGGCTGAGGAACGCGCTCTGACCGGTCTCCAGACCGACGACCTGGAGGTTGAGACCCCCACAGCTCGCGGCCCCCACACTGACGGAGATGGGTCCGGTGACGTCGGCACCCTTGATGTCCGCCAAGGTCACCGACTCGTCCTGCACCGCCGCACCGCTGACCGAGCTGGGCTGGAGCGTCACGGTCCCCACGCTGCCGTTGGCCAGGTCGACAGCCTTCACCTGGCCGTCCTTGATCTCTGACGACCGGACTGCCCGGTCGCGGATCTGCTTCGCGCCGACAGAGTCTCGAGGCAGCTCCACGGCGGCGTACGCGGTGCCGCTCAGGGCGACGATGAGGGCGAGGGTGCCCACCACGTCCGCGTAACGGGGTCGACGAACGAGCTGAACCATGGGGTGCCTCCTGGTCGTGGTGTCGTGGAGCTCGCGCTAGATGATGTCGCTGATGGTGATCTTGTCGTAGGCGTCCGGCAACGGGTCGCTCGAGGTGCAGTCGACGGTGACCGTCGTGTCCTTGGGGATCTTGTTCACGCCGTCGCCCGCGGTGCAGAACGCCGTGGCGACGACCTCGCTCGCGTTCAGCAGGTCGATCTTCACGTCCAGCCGGTCGGCCTTGCCTCGGTGGTTGGTCATCTTCAGGCCGTCGATCTGCCAGGTCCCGCTCACCGGCTCGCTGGTGATCTTCCAGCCCGCGCCGTAGTCGAAGCCGTTGACCTCGAACGCCTGGCCCTCGGTGATCGTGAGGGGGTTGTTGGGGCCGCCGAGACTGTCGTCGTTGACCGCGTCGTTGACCTTGTTGCCGACCACGGCCACGACCGCGATGCAGCCGCCCACGAAGACCACGAACAGCACCGCGAAGACGATCAGGATGTTGCGCGCGGTGTGGCTCTTCTTGACCGGCTCGGTCAGGTAGGGCTGGGGCTGACCATAGGTGGGCTGACCGTAGGCGGGCTGGGCATAGCCCGGCTGGGCGTACCCGGGCTGCGCGTAGCCCGGCTGGACCGGCTGCTGGGCCTGCTCCGAGCCGAGCGGCCGGAAGTTGTCGCTCCAGCCGTTGCCGTCCCACCACCGCTCCTGGTTGCCCTGCGGGTACCAGCCTGCGGGCGGGTTGGTCTGGGTCATCGTCGTGCCTTTCGTCCGAGCGGGTTCTCCCGGGTTCGACGCGCAGCGTGGCACACCGGCTGCACCCGCGTCAGTAGCCCGTTCGGCGGGTTCCTCGGCCCCGATTCGTCTGCGCCCGCCCCGCGTGGGCTCCAGGTCAGCGCGCAGACGAATCGACGGCGCGGGCCAGGGCTCGGGCGCGCTGCGAGGTGAAGACCTGCTCGAGGGCGATGGGTACGCCGTCGGGGCCGGCGAGCGGCACCCGCCAGTTGGGGTACTCGTCGGTCGTGCCGGGCTGGTTCTGCGTACGCCGGTCGCCCACGGCGTCGGTCAGCGCGACACAGAGCAGCCGGGCCGGGGTCAGCGCGAGGTAGCGGTGCAGCCCGCGGACGATCGCCTCGACCTCGTCGCTCTCGACCAGCCCCCGGCCGCGGACCTCCTCAAGCCAGCGGTCCACCTGGGCCCGCGCCGCGGCGAGCTCCTCGTCGAGGTCGCCCTCGAGGATGCCGAGCCGGTGCTGGAGCCGGACCTGGTCACCGGCGAGGTAGCCGGCGGTCGGCGGGAAGTCGTGGGTCGTGACCGAGGCCAGGCTCCACTCCCGCCAGCGCTCGGCCGGCCGCGGGCCGCCTTGGTCGTCGTACTCGAACCACAGCACTGAGGTCCCGAGCACGCCGCGCGAGGAGAGGTAGTCGCGGGTCTCCGGCGGCACCACGCCGAGGTCCTCGCCGACGACCACCGCGCCGGCCCGGTGTGCCTCCAGGGCGAGCACGCCGATCATCGCCTCGTGGTCGTAGCGCACGTAGGTGCCCCGGTCGGGCGGGCCACCCACCGGGATCCACCAGAGCCGGAACAGCCCCAGGATGTGATCGACCCGCACCCCGCCCGCGTGCCGCAGCACCGCGCCGATCAGGTCGCGGAACGGCTGGTAGCCGAGCTCGGCGAGCCGGTCGGGGCGCCACGGTGGCTGGCTCCAGTCCTGGCCGAGCTGGTTGTAGGGGTCGGGCGGAGCGCCGACCTGGACGCCCTGCGCGTAGACGTCCTGCAGCCGCCATGCGTCCGCGCCGCCCGGGTGTACGCCGACCGCGAGATCGTGCATCACCCCGAGCGCCATCCCGGCGCCCTCGGCCTTGGCCTGGGTCTGCTGGAGCTGCTCGTCGAGCACCCACTGCAGCCAGCACTCGAACTCGACCCGGTCGGCGTGCTCCTCGGCGACGGCCCGCACGGCCGGGCCGTCGTGGCGGCGGTAGTGCTCCGGCCAGGTCCGCACGTCGTTGCCGTGGTCCTCGGCGAGCACGTTCCAGGTGGCGAAGTCGCGCAGCGCCTCGCCCTCGCGGCGGCGGTACGCCGCGAAGTCCAGCTCCCGACCGGCGGTGCGGGGCGCGGCGTGCACGATCCGCAGTGCGGCGCGCTTGGCGGTCCAGCTCGCGTCGCGGTCGACGGGGTCCTCGGCGGTGAGCCATGGCCGCAGCTGCGCGCCCACCCGGTCGACCGCGTCCCGCTCGGCCGGCGGCAGGGCGGCGTACTCGGGGATCCGCTCGACGCGCAGGTAGATCGGGTTGAAGAACCGGCGGCTGCTCGGGAGGTACGGCGACGGCTCGAGCGGCGCCAGCGGCTCGGCGGCGTGCAGCGGGTTGACCAGGACGTAGTCGGCGCCGAGCTCGGCAGCCGACCAGACCGCGAGGTCGGTCAGGTCGGTGAGGTCGCCGAGCCCCCAGCTGCCGGCGGAGCGGACGCTGTAGAGCTGGGTGGCGAACCCCCACTGGCGGCGCTTGCGCGCCTGCTCGGGCAGCCCGAGCCACCGCGGTGTGACGACGAGGTGCGCGCTCGCCCCGGTGTCGCCGCTGCGCGCGCGCAGGGTGTGGTAGCCCAGCGGCAGGTCGGCCGGCAGCGCGAACGTCGCCTCGCCGAGCCGGGTGCCGTCGACCTCGCGGGGCTCGACCCAGTGGTCGACCTGGTCGGCCCGGCGCTCGCTGCCGTCCTCGAGCTCGACCCACACCTCGACCGGGTCGCCGTCGACCACGTGGACGGGCACCCAGCGGGTCTCCCCGGCGACCGTGACCACGCTGGGCGGCAGCATCCGCCGCCACGGCTCGTCCACCTTGTGGCGCAGGGCCCGCTCGGGGTCGGTGGTGTCGACGCCCAGGGCGGCGAGGACCGCCTCGATCGTCTCCGCGCTGACCTCGACCCGCTGGCCGCGCCAGTCGTGGTAGTCGGTCATCACGCCGGAGGCCCGCGCGAGCTCGGCGAGCGGGCCGGTCGGGGAGGTCACCGCCCGAGTCTCTCAGGCGAGGTCAGTAGGACTTGCCCTCGGCGTAGCGTTGTCGCCGCGAGTGGCGCCCGTTGCCCTTGTTGCGGCTCTTGAAGGTGGGTAGCTGGGAGTCGCAGTTCGGGCAGACGAGCCTCAGGTTCTCGCGGCGGTTGTTGGTGGAGTCGCCGTCGATGTGATCAAGGACGAAGACCAGCGACCGCCCGTTCCACTCGTGGAAGATCCCGCAGATGGCACATCGACCGCGCTGGTCCCGAATGATGTATTCGCGGATGTAGTGGCCGGCATAAGTTCCGGCAAATGCCTCGCCCGTCGCCAGCCATCGCTTGGTCAGGACGCGCGCACACCCGAGACATTTCCTCATACCGGGCAATGGTGGGCGACCCCACCGACAGAGCCGGTGACAGGAATCGAACCCGCGACGTCCTTCTTACAAGGAAGGCGCTCTACCAACTGAGCTACACCGGCATGCGCCGGACATCGTATGCCGGGGCTCAGCTCATCCCACCGTCGAAGGCCAGGATCGAGCCGGTGATCATCCGCGCGGCCGGCGAGGCCAGGTAGACGATCGACTGGCCGATCTCGGCCGGGCTGATCGCGGGGCCGGGGAGCATCATCATCAGCCGGTCCATCACCCGGGGGTCGAGGTCCGGCGGGAAGATCGTCGCCACGTGCTGGACGAGCGGGGTGTCGACGGTGCCGGGGCAGACCGCGTTGACACGGATGCCCTCGGGGGCGAGCTCGAGGGCGAGCGCCTTGGTGAGCTGGGTGAGCCCGCCCTTGGCGGCGGAGTACGCCGCGGAGTAGCCCTGCGGCTTGTTGCCGGCCACCGAGGAGACGTTGACGATGTTGCCCTTGGCGGCCCGGATGTGGGGCAGCGCGGCCTGGATCAGGAAGAACGGCCCCTTGAGGTCGACGGCCTGCACGCGGTCGTACTCCGCCTCACTGATCTGGTCGAACCGGCCGAACTGGACGATGCCCGCGACGTTGGCCAGCACGTCGATCCGACCGCTGGCGGCGCAGGTCGAGATGGCGGCGTCGACCGCCGCCTTGTCGCCGACGTTGCACTCGACGTAGGTCACGCCCTCGGGCACCGTCGGTGCGATGTCGAGCCCGAAGACGGTGTCGCCCTGGTCGCGGAAGAGCTCGGCGGTCGCGTGGCCGATGCCGGACGCGGCACCGGTGACGACGACGATGCGTGGGTCGGTCACCGGCGCAGACTAGAACCTGTTCTAGTTCCTGGCAAGCGGCCGAGGAAGTTCGAGTAATGTTGAGGTATGACTGCGTTGACCATCGGTCAGCTCGCCGAGCGCTCCGGCGTGGCGACCTCCGCGATCCGGTTCTACGAGAGCCGCGGCCTGATCGCCTCCGAGCGGACCACCGGCAACCAGCGCCGCTACCCCCAGTCGACGCTGCGCCGGGTCGCCTTCATCAAGACCGCCCAGCGGATCGGCCTGACCCTGGAGGAGATCGGCGAAGCGCTCGCGACGCTGCCGGACCGGCGTACGCCGACCAAGGCCGACTGGCACCGGCTCAGCCGCGACTGGCGGCCCCGCCTCGATGACCAGATCCGCCGCATCGAGCTGCTGCGCGACCGGCTCGACGGCTGCATCGGCTGCGGCTGCCTGAGCCTGAAGTCCTGCTCGCTGACCAACCCCGGCGACGACCTAGCCGCGCGCGGTCCCGGCGCGGTGCTGCTCGACCCGGCCCGCCGCCCCTGGTGACGAGGGTGGGGTAGTCCGTCACCTTTGGCTGTTGCCAGCCGCGCAGAAACCCGTCAAAGGTGACGGACTACCCCGACGGCGGCGTTAGCGTGAAGCCCATGGCCTTGCGCATCGTCGCGAGCCGACCGGATCCGGCGATCGTCACGCTGCCGTGGTCGGTCCCGCTCGAGGAGTGGGGGGAGCCCCACGTGATCCCGCTGCCGCGCGGGCTGTCGCGGCACGTCGTGCGCATCGTGCGGCTGCATGACCGGGTCTACGCGGTCAAGGAGACGGTCGAGGAGATCGCGTTCCGCGAGTACCGCCTGCTGCGTGACCTCCAGCGGATGAACCTGCCGGCGGTCGTGCCGCAGGGGGTGGTGACCGGACGGGTCGACGCCGACGGCGAGCCGCTGCCGAGCGCGCTGCTCACCGAGCACCTGCGCTTCTCGCTGCCCTACCGCAGCCTGTTCAGCCACGGGCTGGCCCACGACAGCCTGCCCTCGCTGGTCGACGCGATGGTCGTGCTGCTGGTCCGCCTGCACCTCGCGGACTTCTTCTGGGGCGACGTATCGCTCTCCAACGTGCTGTTCCGGCGCAGCGCGGGCGGGTTCGCGGCCTACCTCGTCGACGCCGAGACCGGGGAGCTCAAGCCCAGCCTGTCGGCGTCGATGCGCGAGTACGACCTGACGATCGCGACGGAGAACATCTTCGGCGAGCTCCTCGACCTGCAGGCGAGCGAGTCGCTCGGGCAGGAGGTGGAGGCTCACGACATCGTCGAGCTGCTGGAGACCCGGTACCACGCGTTGTGGAACGAGCTGACCGCCGAGGAGGAGTTCTCGGCCTCGGAGATGTGGCGGCTCGAGCAGCGCGTCGAGCGGCTCAACGACCTCGGCTTCGACGTCGACGAGCTCGACATCGTCACCGACTTCGACGGCGACACGGTCCGGATCCAGCCCAAGGTCGTCGAGGCGGGACACCACCAGCGCGAGCTGCAGGCGCTGACCGGGCTGCACGTCGAGGACGCCCAGGCCCGGCGGCTGCTCAACGACATCGCGTCGTACACGACCTCGCACAACCTCGGCCGCGAGGACCGGCACCTGGTCGCGAACCGGTGGCTGGAGCAGGTCTACGAGCCGGTGATGGCGATGATCCCCCCGGACGCCTCGGGCAAGCTCGAGCCCGCCGAGGTCTTCCACGAGGTGCTGGCGCACCGCTGGTACCTCGCCGAACGCGCCGGCCACGACATCGACACCTTCGACGCCGCCGCGGACTACATCGCGACGGTGCTCAAGAACAAGCCCGACGAGGCGATCACCTCCGCGCCCGCCGCCGTCACCGACGACGCCTGAGCTACGGCTTGCAGACCCGGCAGGCGATCAGGTCCTGCTGGTGCTCGCCGACCGGGCGCAGGTCCTCGCGGTGGGCGATCAGGGCGCAGTCGCGGCGGTGCATCGTGGTCCCGTCGCCGGCGGTCACCGGGATCGCCGAGACGTCGACCCCCTGGTCGCTGAGGGCGGCGGACCGGGAGGTGACGTCGGCCAGCACGAGCAGGGTGTCCGCGAGGCGCCGGGACGCCTCGCGGTTGTCCTCGGCGATCCGCGCGAGCCACGAGCCGAAGTAGAGGAAGCCGCCGACGAAGGTGAGCGCCAGGCCGCCGAAGCCGCCGGAGATCATGTAGGACTGCTGGTCGTAGCCGAACGGCGTGTTGGCGACGCCGTACCAGCCCAGGATGACCACGACCAGGCCCAGTGGCAGGAACGACGCGCCCACCCAGAACAGCACGGTCTGGAACAGCCGGGAGTTGTCGTTCTTCAACGGCGCGGCACCGCTGCCGCTGCGTCCCGCCTTGGGCAGGGCGGTCCCGGCGCCGAGGCGGGAGCCACTGGCGGGCGGCTGGGTCGAGGTGGACATCGCAGTCATCTCACTGCACCTTTCGCAGGTCGGGGAGGCCGGACTCGAGGCCGTGGGGACAGGCGCCGCCGGCACCGAGGACGAGTGCGCCGAGCCGGCGGACGTAGCTCCCGGCGAGCAGGGCGCCACCGAGGCCCGCGAACAGCAGCATCCCGGGGATCGAGAACAGCGGAGGCAGGCCGGGGCTGGAGGAGACCGGGCTGACGGCCTCGGTCGAGGAGGTGTCGGTGCCGCTGGGGGCGGTTCCGGCGGCGGGCAGGGCGGCCGAACCGCCGCCGAGACCGGTTCCGGCGCCACCGCCCGTCGCCCCACCGCTGGTCGTGCCACCCGACGGGCTCGCGCTCGGCTCGGCGCCCGGGTCGTTGTCGGGCACCGTCTCGGGGATCGACGGCGGCTGCACCGTGTCGACGGCCGTCGTCGTGTAGCCGAGGTGGAGGACGATCTTCGGAGAGAGGTTCCCGATGGCGCCGAGCAGGCTCTTCAGCGGCGCCGCATCCGGCGGGAACGGGATCTGGTCGAGGATCGGGCCGAGGTTGATCTGGGACAGGACCGGCCTGAGGGTCTTGAGGTCGATCGTCACGATCAGCCCCTCGACCGTGCCCGAGGCCTTGTCGCCGTCGGCCTTGTAGACCGGCTTCGGCAGCTGCACGGAGATGCCCAGAGCCGCGAGCGCCGCAGTCGGGTCGTCCGGCAGGCCGGGGATCGGGCTGGGGGTCCCCTGGGCGACATAGCCCTCGGGGCCGATGCCGAAGGTCTGACCGGCGATCGTCATGGTGCCGTAGTCGGCCCGCCCCTGGGACGTGCCCGTCGTGCCGTCGCTGCTGGAGACGACCGTGGAGGTGAGCCCGGACATCGTCACGATGCCGCCGAGCAGCCGGACGTCGCCCAGCGCGGTGCGGGAGGTCGCGGTGACCTTGGCGCCGTCGGAGACCGACTGGGTGTCGGCGACGTAGCCGTTGACGTCGGCGAGCAGCGCCAGCGCGGTGGGCAGCTGGCACACGTCGGTGTCGGCCGGATCGGTGGTCTCGGACGAGCTGCCGTCGCCGGACTTGGAGAAGTGGGCCGACCCGGAGCCGCGGTGCTGGCTCGCCGAGGTGCGGCCGAGACCGAGGACGCCGAGGATGTCGGAGAGGTTGCCGAGCAGCGGGAGACCGTCGAGACCGGGCAGTCCCGAACCGCCGCCGTCCGACGGGTCGCCGGAGTCGTCGCCCGCGCCGTCGCCGGCGTTGCAGTCGTTGGAGAACCCCACGGTCGCCCGTGCCTGGCCCTGCCCCGACGTCGTCGTCATCGAGGTGCCGGGGAACGGCGAGTTCTTCTGCTTGGTGGTCTCGGAGGGGTACTGCGAGTTCACCTGGACCGGGTAGCCGTGCTCGACCAGCTGCTCCGGAAGCCCGAGCTGCTCGAAGAAGACCTTCAGCCCCTCCCCGACGCCGTCGCCGGGCCACATGAAGCTGGCCCGGCCGCTGGTGCCGGCCGAGTTGGCCTTGACCTTGGTGTAGCCGAAGTCGAACTCCCCCTGCGGGACGGTCGGCATCGGGATGGTCGGCTCGAAGATCTCGATCTTGACCGGCGTCGCGACACCGGTGCTGCTGTAGCCGCTGTAGGCACCGCTGCTCGCGGTCGTGCTCGTGGTCGTGCTCGTCGTCGGGGACGGGCTCGGCGAGGACGTGGGCGAGGAGGTGGGCGACGCACTCGGGGAGGCGCTCGGGGACGGGGACGACGTCTCGTCCGCGTACGACGGGCCGACGGTGAACGACAGCGAGCCGGCCGCCAGTCCGGCCGCCACCATCGGGATGAGTGTTCGTTTCATGCTGCCCCTCCGAGGATGACGTCGGACATGGTCTCGAGGATCTCGGCGGGCTCGCCGGTGGCGACCACCCGGCCGTGGCTCATCACCGCGGCGTAGTCGGCGACGCGGAGCGCCGTGCGCGCGAACTGCTCGATGCACAGGATGGAGACGCCGCTCGATGCGATCTGCGACACGGTCTCGTAGAGCTCGTCGACGATGAGCGGGGCCAGCCCCATCGAGAGCTCGTCGAGGATGAGCAGCGCCGGATCGGAGGCCAGGGCCCGCGACATGGCGAGCATCTGCTGCTCGCCGCCCGACATCGTGCCGGCCAGCTGCGCGCGACGCTCGTAGAGCCGCGGGAAGTAGGAGAACGCCGTGTCGAGGACGGCGGGCGCCGAGACCCCGGCGTACGACATCAGCCGCAGGTTCTCCTCGACGCTCAGGTTGGGGAAGACCGAGCGTCCCTCGGGCACCGTGCAGAGCCCGACCCGGGCCAGCTCCTCGGGCCGCACGTCGCGGACGTTGACCCCGCCGAGGTGGACGTCGCCCGAGGTCGGCTTCTTCTGGCCACAGATGATCTTGGTCAGCGTCGACTTGCCTGCGCCGTTGGGGCCGAGCAGGGCCATGACCGCGCCCTTGGGGATCGTCAGGTCGACGCCGCGGAGCACCTCGATCCGGCCGTACGCCGCGTGCACGTCGCACGCCTCGAGGATGGGAACGCTCATGCGTCTGCCCCCGCGACAGCCGGGATGGTCTGGGTCGCCTCGACCGGCTGCAGATCGGTGCGGGTCTCGTCGTCGACGACCGCCGCGTGGGCGCCGCCCTCGTCGGAGTAGCCGAGGTAGGCCTGCTGCACCTTGGGGTCGCCCCGCACCTCGGCGGGCGTGCCGCTCGCGATCACCTCGCCGAAGTCGAGGACGTGGATCTGGTCGCACACCGACATCACCAGGCTCATGTCGTGCTCGACCATCAGCACCCCCCGGCCCTCAGCCGCGAGATCGCGGAGCAGCTCACCGAAGGTCTCGGTCTCGGACTCGTCCTGCCCCGAGGACGGCTCGTCGAGCAGCAGCAGCTGCGGGTCGCCGGCCAGGCAGCGGGCCAGCTCGAGCAGCCGGGCCACGCCGGTCGGGATCGAGTCGGCCCGCTCGTCGGCGTACGCCGAGATGCCGACCCGCTCGAGGAGCCCGTCGACGTCGCCGCGGGCCGGCCGGACCAGGCCCAGCAGCCCGGCGTGGATGTCGTGGGCCACCCGGACGTTGTCGCGGACCGTGAGCGAGCCGAACGCCTCCAGCCGCTGGAAGGTCCGGCCCATGCCGCGCTTGGCCCTGCGGTGCACCGGCGTGTGCGAGACGTTGCGGCCGTTGAACCGCACCCTGCCGCGGGTCGGCTTCTGCAGCCCGCTGATGACGTTGAAGCAGGTCGTCTTGCCGGCGCCGTTGGGGCCGATCAGGCCGGTGACCCGGCCGGACTCGGCCACGAACGACGCGTGGTTGACGGCGGTCACGCCACCGAACTGGACGACGACGTCGTCGACCATCAGGAGCGGGTCAGTGCGCATGGGCGGGCACCCCCTCGTCGACGTGCTCGGTGAAGGTCTCCTCGGCCGGGTCGCGCTGGCCCGGACCGGGCAGCGAGGGCAGGTTGGCGCGGATCGTCGGGCCGACCCGGTCCTGGACCCAGCGGCCGAGCTTGAAGAGCTGGCTCGCCAGGCCGTTGGGGTCCTTGGCGAGCATGACCGCGCCGACGGCGAGCACGATGAACAGCAGCCCCGCGACCGAGGGGTGTTCACTGCGCAGCACCGGCAGCTCCATCAGCGCCACCCCGCCGAGCACCGCACCGCTGACCGAGGTGACGCCGAACACCGTGGCGCACAGGAGCAGCAGCAGGCTGTTGAAGTAGATGAAGTCGCCCGCGCCGATGTTCTGCCGCAGCCCGGCGTAGAGAGCGCCGGCCAGCCCCGCGATGCCCGCGGACAGGGCGAACAGCCCGACGCGGAACCAGCGCAGGTCCAGGCCGAGGGTCCCGCAGGCGGCCGGGCTGTCGCGGGTGGCGATCAGCAGCCGGCCGACCACGCCGCGGCGCAGCAGCAGCACGGCCCAGGCCATCGCGACCAGGAACACCGCCATCAGGAAGACGTAGCCGCCGGTGGAGCTGACCGAGTGGCCGAGCAGCGAGAGCCGGCCGGCCGGGAGCAGCCCGTTGTAGCCGAAGGCCCAGTCGGCCTGGAAGACGACCTTGTCCATGATGGAGGCGAAGGCGAGCGTGGCGAGCGCGAGGTAGAGCCCGGTGAGACGCAGCACCGGGAGCGCGACCAGGCCCCCGACGGCGGCCGAGACGAGCACCGCGACCAGCAGGCCGTAGAGGTTCGGCTCGTCGAGCTTGGCGTAGGTCAGCGCACCGACCCCGGCGAAGGTGAGCTGGGCCAGCGAGACGTGCCCGCCGTAGCCGGTCAGCAGCACCAGGGAGAGCATCACGATCGCGAACGTCGCCGCGGTGCCGACCAGCAGCAGGTTGGCCTCGCCCATCGCACCGGCCAGCAGCGCGACGAACAGCAGCAGCCCGACGCTCCAGCCCAGCGTACGGGGCAGTGCGGGCAGCGGCGCGGACACGATGCCCTTGACCTGCCCGACCCGCAGCTGGGTCTGCGGCAGCGCGACCACGACGACGAAGAGGAACAGCGCCGGGAGCACGTGCTGGAGCTGGGCCAGCGCCCCGTCGAGATGCACGTAGCCCGGGAAGTACGACGAGAGCAGTCCCAGCCCCATGGCACCGACGAAGGTCAGCGGCAGGTTCGTGAGCCGGCCCAGGGTGGCGGCGGCGTAGGCGTTGATGACCAGCAGCGTCAGCTGGTAGTAGTCCAGGCCGACCGTCGAGACCAGCAGGATCCCGCCCAGCCCCGCGAGGGAGACGCCGATCATCCACGCCAGCGTCGCGACCTGGTCGGGCCGGCCGCCGAAGAGCCGGAGCAGCTCGGGGTTGTCGACCGAGGCGCGCATGGCCGTGCCGATGCGGGTCTTGGTCAGCAGCGCGAACAGTCCCGCCGCGACCAGGACCGAAGCGACGATCGTGATGACCTGGTGGGCGGTGATGGACACGTCGCCGAGGCTGAACGTGGTGCCGGCGAAGAAGGGGAGGACGGTCCGGGACTCCTCGGGGTAGACCTGCTGGGCCAGCCCGATCGCACCGACCAGCAGCGCCACGGTGACGACCAGGGAGACGCTGGCCTGGACGTCCCCCAGCCCGCGGGCGACGAACCGGGCGATGAACCAGCCGATGGCCGGGGCCACGACGAACAGCACCAGGAGCAGCGCGAGCGGGGTGGGCATGCCCTGGCGGACGCTGAAGTCCCAGAAGACGAAGGACAGGACCATCCCGAGCGCGCCGTGGGCGATGTTGAAGACCCGAGTCGTCGCGTAGGTGAGCACCAGGCCGCTGGCGGCGATGGAGTACGCCGCCCCGGTGAACAACCCGAAGAGGGTGTAGGCGATGAACGAGCTCATGGTCGCGGTCCTAGCCCTGGGTGGTGCCGGCGCAGGTGTATTTGGTGCCGTCGACCGGCGACCAGGTTCCGTTGCTGAGCTGGATGAACCGCCAGCAGTCGCCGGTGCGTTTGGACCCGACGTGCTGGGGGGCGGTCATGCCGTTGGCCGTCCAGTTGTCGGTCTTGCGGAGCGAGTCGATGAGCGTGGCCCGGCTGAGGTTGCCGCCCAGGGCGACCGCCTTCTCCACGAACAGCCGCGCTGCCGACCACGAGAACACGCCGAAGAAGGTCGGGTCGGCCCCGGGGCTGACCTGCTGCAGCCAGCTCACATAGAGCTGCATCTCCTTGTTGGTGCTGGCCTCCTCGAACGGCACGAAGTTGAGGAAGACGACCGTCCCGTCGACCGCGGAGCCGCCGGTCTCGACGAAGCTGGGCAGGTAGTCGGTGGGGTCGCGGAGGTAGAGCTCCGGCTTGTAGCCGACCGACTGCATGGCCTGGGCCAGCCGAGCGGACTGCTGCGAGGCGCCGACGAAGAAGACCACCTTGACGCCCTTGTCCTTGAGCGACTGGGCGTACGGCGCGTAGTTGAACTCCGCGACGTCGATGCCCTGCACGACGTCGAAGTGCAGCCCCTGCTTGGTCATCGCGTTGGCCTCGGCCGGCCCGTTCTCCGCCGCGGCGCCGGCGTTGAGGTAGAACAGCGCGGCGTGCGCGACGGCGTCGGGGTAGTTCTTCTTCACGAACTCACCCGGAGCGTTCTCCCACTCGCCGGTGTTGACCGACTGCGCGGGGAAGCAGGTGGTGCAGGCGTTGCGCTCCTTGGTGACCGCGGCCGAGCGGATGTCGGGTAGCCCGCACGACTGGGCGGTCGCCGCGCCACCGGAGTCGAAGGCGGACATCGAGCCAACCATCGCGAAGGTCTCGTCGCACCCCTTGGCGTAGTTCTGCTGGTCGGCGCCGGCGTCGGTGCGGCTGTCGTAGGTGACCAGGTTGAGCTTGCGGCCGCAGATGTCGCTGGTGGAGTTGAAGTAGGCGACGTAGGCCTTCACGGCGTCCTGGCTCGACTCGAACAGGCCGGGCACCGGCCCGGAGATGTCCGAGGCGTTGCCGATGGTGATCTCGGAGTCGGTGACGCCCGGGCCGTTCTTGAAGCCGTCGCAGCTGACGCCGCCAGCGTTGCCGCCGTCGGCGCTGTTGTCGCCGCCGCCCGTGCCGCCGCTGCCCCCGCTGCCCCCGCCCGAGGAGCCGCTGCCCCCACCGGCGCCGCTGGCGCTGCCGCCCGTGGTGCCGCTGCCGGAGGTGCCGCCACCGGTGGTGGTCCCGACGTCCGCGGTCGTTCCGGTGCCCGTGGTGGTGCCGCCGGCCGTCGTCGTGTCGCCGGTGGTCGTCGTGTCGGCGCCGCCGGCCCCGGTGCCGGGGACGACCTCGCCGTTCTGGGCCGTGCCGCCGCTGCCCCCGGTGGCCTTCGCCACGTCGCCGGGGTCGAGCTGGGACCCGCACGCGGCCAGAACGAGGGCAAGCGCCACGGCGCCGCCGGCGCACAGGGTGCGGGCAACGCGAGAGCGCGCAGCAAGACGGGGCACGGGGTCCTCCCAGGCGCAGAACTAGAACACGTATCAGTCCCGTCAACGAGCGCTGGGAGCAAAGGTGACGCGGGCCACACCGTTGAACGTTGAACGGGTTTCTGGGTACGGCTCGAACGCGGGCTGCGCGCTGCCCACCGGGCTAGCTGCCGGCGGTCGGGGCAAGGGTGACGTAGGGACCGACCGTGAACACGCCCGTGGTGTCGAGGGTGACCGGCTGCACGCCGACCGGGTGCCCGTCGCGGTAGGTGAGGAGCGTGATCCCCGCCGGCCGGCGGACCGCGGCGCCGAGCGCGATGGCGTACGCCGCGCCGCCGGTGGTGCCGGTCGTGTAGCTGTAGCCGACCGCGCCGTTGCCGCCGATGACCTCGGTCGGGCCGCTCTGCACGTGCAGGTGGCCACCGACGACCAGGTCGGCGCAGCCGCGGGACAGCGCGGCGTCGCCCATGTTGGCGTCGTGGACCAGGATCGTGGTGATGCGGTGACCCTCGTCATCGGCCTTGCAGGCCGCGTCGGCGAGCCGGTCGCCCACCTCGTCGAAGGTCAGCCCGCTCTCGTCGCGCCAGCTCCCCAGCCCGCTGGAGCGGGGGTCGCCGACCCCGAGCAGCCGGGTGCCGGCCGGCCCGCCGACCGCGTCTCCGTCCAGCATCGTCCAGCCGTGGTCGGCGAGGTAGCTGCCGACGAAGGGGCCGTGGTCGTGGTTGCCGGTGACGGCCCACCGGCTGTCGGCGTACGGCCCGTCGTCGAAGGCCGCGTCGAGGGAGTCCAGGGAGAACGCCTCCCACGTGCTGCCGGTCGAGGTGTCGTCGCCCGCGTCGAAGACCGCCTCGGCGCCCGCCGCGTCGCCGACCGCCCGGGCGACCCGGTCCATGCCGATGTTGTCGTGCCGGTCGGCGACCAGCAGCACGACGGTCTCGCCTTCCTCGGGCTGGCGCAGGTCGAGGTGGGCCGCGGCCTCCGCGGCGTCGCGGTAGAAGGTCTTGCCGGCCTGGTAGGTGCCGACGGCGCTCTCGATCAGCCGCCGGGTCTGGCTCGTCGTCACGTCACCGCGCACCTCGACCTTGTCGAGCTCGGCGGGGATAGGGACGTCGGGACCGAGGAACTTCGCGAGCGGCTCCCAGCCCTCCTCCTGGTCGAGCCGCTCCTCGTGGCGCGCCCAGGGCTGGGCCACCAGCACGCCGACCAGCCCCAGCGTGCCGACCACCGCGACCGCCCGCCGGCTGAGCAGCTGGCCATACAGCGCGCGACGTCGGTCGCGGCCGACCAGGACCCAGACCACGATCGGCACCACCGCCAGCGCCCCACCTCTGACCGCGGAGTCGACCACCATGTCCGCGATCTGCTCGGCCACGCGCGCCCTGGGCCCGTCCGGCTGGCTCGCGATCAGGGCGTAGCGGTCGACCAGGTCGGCGGTGCTCGGCGCGTCGGTCTTGCCGAGCGTGACCGCGACGCCGATCCGGCTGCCGGAGGGGACCCGGACGTCGGGCAGCACCGGGCCGGTCAGCAGCATCACGTGCCCGGACAGGTTGGGCCGGATGGTGGCGTCGTGGCTCGCCAGCGTGGTGCTGCGGCTGCTGTGCAGGAACAGGTAGCTCGCCAGCAGCACGGTGAGCACCGACCAGGTCAGCGCGTAGCCGACGCTGACGACGATCCGCCGGCGGACCCGGTCGGGCACGGCGTCGTCCTAGCCGCGCGCCTGCGCCACGGCGTACAGCGCGACCGAGGCGGCGACCCCGGCGTTGAGGGACTCGACCTGGTTGGCCATCGGGATCGATACCAGCTGGTCGCAGGTCTCGGCGACGAGCCGGGAGAGCCCGTCGCCCTCGGAGCCGACCACGAGGACCAGCGGCCCGTCGGACAGGTCGAGGTCGGGCAGCGAGACGTCACCGTCGGCGGCCAGGCCGACGACCATGCAGCCGGCCTCCTGGTAGCTCTTCAGCGCACGCACCAGGTTGACGGTCTGCGCGACCGGGATCCGGGCGGCCGCACCGGCACTGGTCTTCCAGGCCGAGGCGGTCATGCCCGCCGCGCGCCGCTCGGGGATGACGACGCCGTGGGCGCCGAACGCCGCGGCGCTGCGTACGGCGGCGCCCAGGTTGCGGGGGTCGGTCACCTGGTCGAGCGCGACGATCAGCGGGGCCTCCCCCAGCTCCGCGGCTCGCTCGAGGAGGTCGTCGGCGTGGGCGTAGTCGTAGGCCGGAATGCGCGCCGCCAGCCCCTGGTGCACCGCACCGGAGGTCATCCGGTCGAGCTCGCCCTTGGTCACCTCGAGCAGGCTGATCCCCCGCTCGGCGACCAGCCGGAACGCCTCGCGCAGCCGCCCGTCGCGCTCGGCACCTTCGGCGACGTAGACGCCGTTGACGGGCACGCCCTCGCGCAGCGTCTCGACCACGGAGTTGCGCCCGGCCACCCACTCGGCGTCGCCGCTGGCGCGGCGCTTGGGCCGTGCCTTGGCGACCTTCGCCGCCTTCTTCTGCGCGGCCTTGTGCGCCTGGTGGTAGGGCCGGTCCTTGGCCTTCGGGGTCGGCCCCCGCCCCTCGAGGCCGCGCTTGACCCGGCCGCCCGAGCCCGCCGTCGGCTTCTTGGCGGTCTTGCGGATCGAGCCCTTGCGTTGGCTGTTGCCCGGCATCAGGAAAGGCTCCACTTCGGTCCGGAGGGGGTGTCCTCGACCTCGATGCCGGCGGCCTTGATCCGGTCGCGGATCGCGTCGGCGGTGGCGAAGTCCTTGGCCGCGCGCGCGGACTGGCGCTGCTCGAGCAGCCCGGCGACGAGGACATCGACCGCGCCGGTGAGCTTCTCGTCCTGGCCACCGCCGCTGCTCGGCCAGGCCGGGTCGTCGGGGTCGAGGCCGAGCACGTCGAGCATCGCCCGCACCTGCCCCGCGGTCGCGCTCGCGTCCTCGCCGGCCGCGAGCTGGCGGTTGCCCTCGCGAACGGTGTCGTAGAGGACCGCGACCGCGGCCGGCGTACCGAGGTCGTCGTCCATCGCCGCCGCGAACGCCTCGGGCACCTCGCCGGGCGCGCCGGCGCCGGCGCGGTCGAGGAAGTTCTCGATCCGCTGGAAGCCGGCAGCTGCCTCCTCGAGCGCCTCGAAGCTGAACTCCACGTGGCTGCGGTAGTGCGCGGCGACCAGGTAGTAGCGCAGCTCGATCCCGCGCACCCGCTTGAGCACCTCGGGGATGAGCAGGCTGTTGCCGAGCGACTTGCTCATCTTCTCGCCGGCGGTGGTGATCCAGGCGTTGTGCATCCAGTACGACGCGAACGGGTGCCCGGCCGCGCGCGACTGGGCCTGCTCGTTCTCGTGGTGGGGGAAGCGCAGGTCGACGCCGCCGCCGTGGATGTCGAAGGCCGTGCCGAGGTACTTGCCTGCCATCGCCGAGCACTCGATGTGCCAGCCCGGTCGTCCCGGTCCCCACGGGCTCGGCCACGCAGCGGTCTCCGGCTCCGACTCCTTCTTCCAGCCCTTCCAGAGGGCGAAGTCGCGCGGGTCGTGCTTGCGCTGTGCAATTTCTTGGGGAGTCGCGTCCTCGGCCGCCTCCATGTCGTCGATCTTCTGGTGGGTCAGCTCGCCGTACGCCGGCCAGGAGCGGACGTCGAAGTAGACGTCGCCCGAGCCGTCCGGCGCGGCGTACGCGTGACCCTTCTCGATCAGCTGCCCGATCAGCTCGAGCATCTCCGGCACATGACCGGTCGCCGCCGGCTCGTAGGTCGGCGGCGCGACGTTGAGCGCCTCGTAGGCCCGGTCGAGCTCGCGCTTCATGGCGTAGGCGAGGTTGTACCAGGGCCGCCCCTGCTCGGCCGCCTTCGCGAGGATCTTGTCGTCGATGTCGGTGGTGTTGCGGATGAACGTCACCTCGTAGCCCCGGTGGCGCAGCCAGCGCTGGAGGACGTCGAAGTTCACCGCGCTCCGCACGTGCCCGACGTGCGGCTCCGACTGCACCGTCAGCCCGCAGACGTAGAGACCCGCCTTCCCCTCCTCGAGGGGCACGAAGTCACGGACCTCGCGGGTCTGGGTGTCGTAGAGCCTGAGCACCTACCGATTCTAGAGAGGCCAGCCCGGCTTGGCCGATTCGCCAACAGTCCGAGCGCGCCCCCCGAAGCTCACGTGGTGGATCCGCAATGGGAGCGGAGGGAGCGCAGCGACCCGGTCTTTGCGAGCGGAGCGAGCGCGCCCCGCGATCGGCCCCGATGGCCACGACGGACCGGCGAAGCCCCGCGAAGCGGCCGAGCGAAGCGAGGTGTGCGTCGTGGACTCGGGGTCGGAACTCGCGGGGGTAAACAGCCAGCAAGCTGTCCGTCGTGGGCTGGGGCCGAAGCTTGCCCGGGGTAAACAACCGGGCCGAAACTCGCGGGGGTATCAGTCAGGCAGCTCGGCCACGTTGCCGAAGAAGTCGTCGATCTGCCTGACGACCGCGGTGAAGTGGTCGAAGTCGACCGGCTTGGAGACGTGGACCGAGGCGTGCAGGTCGTAGCTCTTCGCGACGTCCTCCTGGGCCTGCGAGGTGGTCAGCACGACCACCGGGATCCGGCGCAGCTGCGGGTCCTGCTTGACCTCGGCCAGCACCTCGTGACCCGACTTCTTGGGCAGGTTGAGGTCGAGCAGGATCAGGTCGGGCCGGGTCGCGTCGGCGTAGCCGTCGAGCTGGCGCAGGTAGGAGAGCGCCTCGTCGCCGTCGTTGACGACGTGCAGGTCGGTCGAGAGCCGACCCGCGGCCAGCGCCTCGCGGGCGATCAGGACGTCGCCCGGGTCGTCCTCGACGAGGAGGACAGAGAGCGCCTGGTCAGGTCGCAGCGCGTAGCGCGGGTTCATCGTCGTCCACCGTCTCGAGGGGAGCCTGCGTCAGAGGCAGGGTGAGTTGGAACCTAGCACCCGGATCGGCCTTCTCGGCCAGCCAGATCCGGCCGCGGTGGAAGTCGATGATCTTGCGACACAGGGCGAGGCCGATCCCGGTCCCGCCGTACTGGTCGCGCAGGTGGAGCCTCTGGAAGATGGTGAAGATGCGGTCGCCGTACTTCGGGTCGATCCCGATCCCGTTGTCGTCGACGGTGAGCAGGATGTTGTCGCCCTTCTGCTGGGCGCTGACGCGGATCTTCAGTGGCCGGTCCGGGTCGCGGTACTTGACCGCGTTGCCGACGAGGTTCTGCAGGAGCGCTGCCAGCAGGGTCGGGTCGCCGGGGACGGTCGGCAGGTTCTCGTGCTCGATGACGGCGTCAGCCTGCGCGATGGGCTCCTCGAGGTTGGTGATCGCGCGCGCCAGCGCCCGGCCGAGGTCTACCGGGACGAACCGCTCAGTGGAGCGGCCGACCCTCGAGAAGTCGAGGAGGTCGTTGATCAGCGCCTGCATCCGCTTGGCGCCGTCGACCATGAAGGAGATGTACTGCCGCGCCTTGTCGTCGAGCTGGTCGGCGTACTGGCGCTCGAGCAGCTGGCAGAAGTTCGTCACCTTGCGCAACGGCTCGGAGAGGTCGTGCGAGGCGACGTAGGCGAACTGCTCCAGGTCGGCGTTGGAGCGCGCGAGCTCGGCGCTGCGCTGCTGGATGCGCACGCGCGCCCGCTCGATCCGCTCGATCTGCGACGCGAGGGTCTCGCGCATCAGGTCGACGTCCGCGGCGAGGTTCTGGATCTCGAGGGGGCCGTCCTGGGTGATCGCGAGCTCGAGGTCGCCGTCGGCGACCTTCCGGGTCTGTGCCATCAGCCCGCTCATCGGGGCCAGCACCTGGCGGCGCAGCCCGCGGCCGAGCAGCAGGCCGGTGACCACCAGCACGACGGCGCCGAACGCGATCACCGACCACACGAATGTGAACGCCCGCTCCCGCTGCCGGGTGACCGCATCCCGCTTGTCGTCGATGCCGTTGGTCAGCCGGTTGGACGCCATCCGGACGTCGTCGAACAGCTCCCTCGCCTTGGGGGCTGCGGCGGCCTGGACGACCGAGTCGTCGCCGGCGCGCACCTGAGCGATGATCGGCTCCGCGACCGTCGTACGCCACACGTCGATGGCGTCGTCGAGCGCGTGCAGCTTGTCCAGCAGGTCTGGGTAGTTGAGCAGGTACTTGCGCAGCGTGCTCTGGGCCGAGCCGCCGAGCAGCTCGGCGAGGTTGTAAGGCTCGAGGAAGACCTCGTCCTTGCCGATCGCATAGCCGCGGACACCGGTCTCCTGGTTGACCATCGCGGTCAGCGTGTTCTGGCTGATCTGGAAGGCCGGGTCCCACTGGTCGACCAGCTCGTCACCGGCGGACTTCGCCTGGTTGATGAAGTAGACGACCGAGACGATCAGGACCATCAGCAGCAACAGCACCGCGACGATGGCCCGGGTGACCCGTTCGCGCAGGCTCCAGGAGACCCGTTCGGTCACGACGTCGGCTCCTCAGCTCCCCCGCCCCCGACGACGCTCCCGTCCACGCCGTCTCCCACGCGGAGCACGACCAGGGCGGTGTCGTCGGTGGCCCGCAGCGGCGCCCGCGCGAGGATCGTCTCCAGCAGGTCGTCGAGCTCGTCACCCAGCGCGAGTGCCTCGGAGGTGATCTCCAGCAGCTCGTCGAGACCGACGCTCGTCAGGCTGTCGAGCTGGCGGTAGGCGTCGAGCAGCCCGTCGGTGTAGAGGATCAGGGCCGAGCCGGGCGCGAGCCTGCTCCGGGTGACCGGCCAGTCCGGCGACGGGTGTTCGTCACGGACCCCGAGGGGCGGCCCGAACGAGACGTCGAGATAGCTGGCGGAGCCGTCGAGGCAGAGCAGGGGCGGCGGATGGCCCGCGACCCGAACGCTGAACCCGAGGTCGCGGTCCAAGGTCGCGTCACAGACGGTGACGAAGATGCCGCCGGGGCTCTCGGCCTCGAGCAGGCGCGAGAGCGCCACCAGGATCTCGTCGTCGGGAACGTCGGCGAGCACCAGGGCCCGCCACGCGACCCGCAGGTGTACGCCGAGTGCGGCCTCGTCCGGACCGTGGCCCATCACGTCGCCGATGACCGCCCGGACCCGCCCGTCGGGCATCTCGACCACGTCGTAGAAGTCGCCGCCCAGCACCGCACGCGCTCGACCGGGACGGTAGTGGCTGGCGCAGCGGACGAAGTCGGTGCGCAGCAGCGGCTTCGGCAGCAGCCCCCGCTCGAGCCGGGAGTTCTCCGCGGCCAGAAGCCGCTCCTCGCGCAGCTGCACCTCGGTCAGCTGGGTCTGGCGCCGCTGGACGGCGTAGCGGATCGTCCGGTCCAGGAGCTCGGGAGTGATGTCGTCCTTGACCAGGTAGTCCTGCGCACCCGCCGCGACCGCGTCGACGCCGATCCGGTCGTGGCGGCCGGTGAGCACGATGACCGGCGTGGCCGTCGCCTCCGCCACGACCGTGTGCAGCGCGGACAGCCCCACCGCGTCGGGGAGGCCGAGGTCGAGGAGCACGCAGGACGGCTTCTCGAGCAGCGCCTCGACGCCCTCGGCAACCGTCCGGCACCAGGTCACGTCCTCGTCGGCCAGCCCGGCCTCGCGCAGGCACTCGCGCACCAGGAACGCATCACCTTCGTCGTCCTCGACGAGCAGAACGCCCGACAGGCTCTGGGTCATGCGCGGACTCCCTCTAGCAGCGCCCTCCCTGGCGGGTGCCGGCCAGGTCGCAGCGTACGCGGGAACGAGCGCGAGTCGAGGGAAAAGTGGACAAGCGATCCTGTGACAGGAGTGGCTGGACTGGCTGGAGTGACCTAACCTCGGGGGATGTCCCGCCCTCTCCTCCGCACCCTGCCCTGCCTCCTGGGGCTCATCGCGTGGATGCTGGTGGCCGTGCCCTCGTCACCCGCCACCGGGCTCTCCGGCGCGACACGGGCGTCAGCCCGGCAGGTGAGCTTCACCCGCTTCGAGGGCGGCTCGACGCTGCGGGCGGGCACCAGGTCGGGGGTGCGCGTCCGGCACGGCGCGCTGGTGCTCAAGGACGCCGCCAAGCACCGCGGTTACCGAGGCACCACCTACGACGTCGGGTCGTGGACCTCCGGAGTCGTCTCGCCCGGCTTCGACTTCACCCAGCTGGTCGCCTCCTGGTCGGCCATGACGCCCGGCAACAGCTGGGTCGAGGTGCGCGTGAAGGTGGCCGGCGGCCGCTGGCTCGTCCTCGGGCGTTGGGCCTCGTCGGACCGGCACGTGCGGCGTACGTCGGTGCCGGGTCAGTCCGACGCGACCGGGCGCGTCGACGTCGACACCTGGAAGGCGAGCTCTGCTGCCGCGTCCTACCAGCTGCAGGTGCGGCTGATGCGCCGGGCCGGCGCCACGACGGCGTCGCCGTCGGTGTCGTTCGTCGGCGCGGTGGCCTCGCGGCTCCCCTCGGGGGTGCCCGCGGTCTCGACCCCGGGAGTCGGCGCGGGCGTCGTCCTCGACGTCCCCGCGTACTCGCAGATGGTGCACCGCGGCGAGTTCTCCCAGTACGGCGGTGGCGGCGAGGCCTGGTGCTCCCCGACCTCGACCGCGATGGTGCTCGGCTACTACGGCCGGTTGCCGGCCCCCTCGGCGTACGCCTGGGTGGGATCGCGCACCGACCCCTGGGTCGACGAGGTCGCTCGGCGCACCTATGACGCGGCCTACGAGGGCACCGGCAACTGGCCGTTCAACACGGCCTACGCCGCATCCCGTGGGCTCTCCGCCCTCGTCACCCGGCTGCGCTCTCTCACCGAGGCCGAACAGCTGGTCGCGGCCGGCATCCCGGTGATCGCGTCGGTGTCCTTCTCCGCCGGCGGCCTCGACGGCGCCCCGATCTCCTCCACCGCCGGCCACCTGCTGGTGATCGTCGGCTTCACCGCCACCGGCGACGTGGTCGTCAACGACCCCGCCGCCTCGACCGCGGGCGGGGTGCGCCGTACCTACGACCGCGCCCAGTTCGAGGCCGCCTGGCTGGGCGGCTCCAGCGGCACCGCCTACGTCATCCACGACGACGCCCACCCGCTGCCCACCTCGCCCGGCAACTGGTGACCGCCGCCGGGGTCGCTGGTTGAGGAGGTCGCGCAGCGACCATCTCGAAACCTGGCACGTCGGTGCTGGGACCGGCCCGCGGACTTGGAGCGGTTGCGGCAACCCGACAAGCGCCTCCCCAAGACCGGCGGCCTCAACGCCACCGTCGTGGTCACCATGCAGCTCGACACCCTGATGGGCGGGCTGGAAGGCAGCCCACCTCGACACCGGCACCGCGATCTCCCCCGGCCTGGCCAGGCGGCTGGCCTGTGAGGCCGAGATCATCCCCGCCGTCCTCGGCGGCCAATCCCAAGTCCTCGACCTGGGCCGCAAGAAGCGCTACGCCACCGAGGCCCAACGCATCGCCAAGACCATCGAGACCGGCGGCCGCTGCGAAGTCCAGGACTGCGACCAGCCCGCCGGCCACATCCACCACGAAACCCGCTGGGCCGACGGCGGACGCACCGACCTGGCCGACCTCATCGCCATCTGGCCCTGGCAGCACCCGAGCCCACGACCAGAACTACGACATGAAGAAGCTGCCCACCGGCAAGTACACCTTCCACCGACGCACGTGAGGGCGGATCGAGGATCGTGGGGAACCATGGCCCGGTGGCCGCAGCTGACGAGGCGCTGAGCGTCTGGCGCGCCGCTCGCGTCGCCGAGGGCAAGACTCCTGACCGCGACCGCATCGAGCGCGTCCGCGTGAAGCTCGCCGATGCCGAGGCGCGGCTGGTCGTGGCCGAGCGCGACGGTCGCGTCGTCGGTGTGGTCCTTGCCGAGCCGTTCCGCGAGGACGACGGCGCGGGGCGGCGCGTGTTCGGTCGCGGTCACGTGACGATGGTGTTCGTGCACCCCGACTTCCAGGGGCGCGGCGTCGGACGTGAGCTGATGGAGCTCGCCATCGCGGAGCTGCCGTGGCCATGCCTGAGCCTGTGGACGCGGGACGGGAACACGCGGGCGCAACGGTTGTACGCCGCCGTGGGCTTCGTCCCGACCATGGACTCGGGCCGAACCCCCCACGGCGACCGCATCACGCGATGGCAGCTCGGACCCGCCCCGGAAGCGAACCACCCCACGTAGTGGAGCGTCGTACGTCAGACGCCGTAGCCGCCGTCGACGTCCAGCTTCTGACCCGAGATGAAGCCGGCCCGGTCCGAGGCGAGGAAGCAGACCGCCTCGGCGACGTCGGTGGCGTTTCCGAACCGGCGGAGCGGGATGTTGCGGCGCGCCACGGCCAGTGCCTCCTCCGACAACTCGCCGGAGGAGATCAGCCGCGCGGCCATCCCGTCGGTCAGCATGCCGGGGCCCACGGCGTTGACGCGGACCCCGAACCGGCCCTCCTCCGCGGCCAGCGCGCGCACGATCGCCTCCACGGCACCCTTGGGCCCCGAGGAGAGCCCGTCGCGGACGGGGTAGCGGGCGGTCGCGGCGGTGGTGACGGCCACGACCGATCCCTCGGCGGCCCTTAGGTGCGGCAGGGCGGCGTGCACGACGTTGAAGAAGCCGGCGGCGTCCTGGCCGAGCTGGTCGGCGAACGCCGCGGGGTCGACCGACGAGAGGTGCTGCATCGGAACGTGCGGTCCGGCCGCGTGCACCAGGGTGTGCAGGCCGCCGTAGGCCTCGGCGACCGCGGCGACGACCGCCGCGCACTCGGCCGGGTCGGTCACGTCGAGGGCGTACGCCGAGGCATGGACGCCCCACGAGCGCGCGGCGTCCACCGCCCCATCGGCGGCGTCGGCGTTCGAGCGGTAGGTGAGCGCCACCGACGCGCCCCGCGAGGCGAGCATCCGGACCACCGCGAGCCCCAGGCCGCCGCTGCCGCCGACCACCAGGGCACAGCCGGGCCGCGAGCCGAAGTCCGTCACGGGTCCGATCATGACGCAGGCAGGACCCGGGGCCCAGGACCCAAGGGCTCAGGTCTCAGGTGCAGGTGAAGTCCGAGGAGTGCCAGCCGGTGGCGCCGTTGGGGATCACGTCGTGCTCGACGCCGGTCTGCACCTGGCCGGTCTTGTCGATCGCCCGGACCCGCACGGTGTGGTCGCCCTTCTCGACGTCGGCGGTCCCCTGCCACTGCACCCAGGTGTCGTCGTTGTCGGGCAGCGCGGCGATCTCGCCGGTGGTCCAGCCCCCGCCGTCGACCGAGAACTCCACACCCTCGATCCCGGTGTGCTGGGCCCAGGCGACACCGCCGAACGCGACCGAGCCGGCCGGCACCTTCGCGCCCGAGCGCGGGACGTCGATCCGCGAGGCGATCTTCACCGGGCCCTGCTCGCTCCAGCCCCGGTCGGTCCAGTACGCCGAGATCTTGTCGAACCGGGTGACCTCCATGTCCACGACCCACTTGCAGGCGGAGACGTAGCCATAGAGCCCGGGCACGATGGTCCGCACCGGGAAGCCGTGCTCGAGGGGCAGCGGGCTCCCGTTCATCGCCACGGCGAGCATGGCGTTGCGGTCGTCGGTCAGGACCGAGAGCGGGGTACCGCAGTTCCAGCCGTCGTCTGAGGTCTGGAGCACAGCGTCGGCACCCGGGTGCGGCCCGGCCAGCGCCAGCAGGTCGGCCAGCCGGACGCCGCTCCACCACGCGTTGCCGACCAGATCGCCGCCGACCGGGTTGGAGACGCAGTTGATGGTGATCCAGGCCTCGGTGAACTGGCGCTTGACCAGGTCGGCGTAGGTCAGCACCAGCTCGCGGTCGACCTCGCCGTGGATGCGCAGCGTCCAGTTCTTGGGCTCGATCGCCGGCACGACGATCGAGGTGTCGATGCGGTAGAAGCTCGAGTTCGAGGTCTGCCAGGGCGTGATCCCGGCCAGCCCGGTGCGCGCGGCCGCCGGCACCCGCGGCCCGGTGACCTGGGTCAGGCGCAGCAGCCGCCGCGACTCCTCGACGTGACGGCGCCCCCGGCCGACCGCGCGGCCGGTGGCCCCGAGGACCGCCGCACCCGCAGCGAAGATGCCGGTCCTGACCAGGAACCCCCGGCGGGTGTGGTCACCGGGCGGCACCGGCTCGAGCACGTCCACCTCGTGAGGGGTCGGCACGTGGTGGACCGCGACGTCGAGCCGGCGCAGCGGCTCGGTCAGCATCGACAGCGCGACCAGCCAGGTCACGAAGCCGACGGCCACCGGCACCAGGTCGACGTTGCTCGCGCCGCGCTGCTGGGAGACCGCCACGACCCCGACGGCGCTCAGCACGCCGTAGACGATGACGGGCGCCCACCAGCTGCGCCTGGCGAGCCGTCCGGCCCACGCGAAGACCAGGGCCAGGACGACGAAGATCCCGAGCACCAGCAGCGGCTTGTCGAGCCGGCCGACCTGCTCGATGAGGTAGTGCGCCAGCCACCCCGGCGTGAGCCGGATGACCAGGTTGGCGACCGCGATGACCGGCGACTCCTTGAGGGTCATCGCCATCGCGACGAAGTAGCTGGTGCCGAGCCCGGCGGCCCCGGCGGCGAGGCCGGCGAGAGACCAGGCCCCGCGGAACGTCCTCACGCTGCGATTGTCTCCCACATGCGGGCATTCGTTACGGCCCAGCGGCCGGACGGGGCATGATGCGGCGGGTGAGCGAGCCGGGCAGCGAGGCAGTCCTTCCTCGGGTGGGTCTGGGCGTCGACGTGCACCGCTTCGCCAGCGGAGACGCCCGCGGCGAGCGGCCGCTGCGGCTGGCCGGGCTGACCTGGCCGGAGGAGCCGCGGGGGCTCGAGGGCCACTCCGACGCGGACGTCGCCGCGCACGCCATCTGTGACGCGCTGCTGTCGGCGTCCGGCCTCGGCGACCTCGGCTCGAACTTCGGTACGGCGCAGCCGGAGTGGGCCGGTGCGTCCGGCAGCGCCCTGCTCGAGGAGACGGCCCGCCGGGTGCGGGCGGCAGGGTTCCGGATCGGCAACGCCGCTGTCCAGGTGGTCGGCAACCGGCCACGGCTGGGTCCGCGCCGCCAGGAGGCGGAGGGCGTGCTGAGCGCCGCGATCGGCGCTCCGGTCTCGGTGAGCGCCACGACCACCGACGGCCTAGGCCTGACCGGCCGCGGCGAGGGCGTGGCGGCGTTGGCCACGGCCCTCGTGATCGCGGTGGCACCCTAAGGCCCTAGAACCTCCCGATCGCGGCGTCGGCGTGGCTGCTGGTCAGCTCAGTCCCCCGAAGCGGTTGAAGGAGTTGTCGAGGATCGGGGTCAGGTCCGCGAAGGCGGACTCGAAGTCCTCCGCCGGAACGTGCTCGATCAGGATGCCGAGGACCGTGCCATCCTGGCGCACCCCGACGTAGATCTGGCCGTGGATGCTGATCGAGCCCTGGTTGTCGACCCACAGCGCCTCGTACTCGATCCCGGCCAGCGACACGACCGAACCGAACGGGTCGAGCGTCTGCACGTCGGAGGTCTGCAGCTGGGTGTAGTTCTCCGCGGGCAGCAGGTTGTCGAGGTTCTGGGTGATGACGTCTCCGGCCGACGTGGACGGGTCGCCGGAGGCGAAGCTGAACGCGAAGGAGAAGTTCCCGTTGTCGTCGCTCTGGAAGACCCGGTTGTCGTCCTGGAAGTCGACATGCCAGTTCGGTGGCACGTAGATGTCGACCTGGGTCGCCGCGATCGTGGTGCCGCAGCCGCCCTCGCAGACGGTGCCGCCACCGTCACTCGGCGTCGGCGCCTCGGAGGCGTCGCTGGGCGAACCGGTGAGCCCACCCGTACCCGGCACCACGCTGCCCACCGAGCTCGGCGACGCCGTCTCGTCCGAGCTCGGCACCCGCGAGGTTAACGGCGAGCGCGCGTTGTGGCCCCGCGGGGAGGAGTTACCCGGGCCACCCAGGGACTGGGAACCGAGCCGGGGGGTGTCGCTGCCGGGCTGGATCACGTGGTCCTTGCCCACCGGCTTCGGGTCGAACACGACCCCGGCGAGCCCACCGAGGGCACCCACCGCGACGGTCGCCGCCGTGATCAGCCCGATCACCTTCAGCCGGCTGCTGTTGAAGTACTCCTGGGAGGACTTCACCGGCCGGATGGTCGGCGGGGTGCTGGGCGGGGTGCTCGGCGTGCTCACGCGTCACCGTCCTTGGCCGGTGCGGCGTCTTCCTCGGCAGGCGGCAGGGCCAGGGTCCCGGGCGGCGCGGCGCCGACCGTGGTCCGCCCCATCGCGGCCTTCGCCTGCTTCGAGCTCGAGCGGACCGAGGTGCCGCAGACGATGCAGAACGACGCGTTGGTCAGCAGCACGTTCTCGCACTCGGGGCAGAAGGTCTCCACGAACGTGGAGCGCTTGTCGTCGGACCCGTCACCCTTGGCGGCCGCCTCGACCGCGGCCTCGAGCAGCGCGACCTGCAGCATCATCCGGATCTTCAGCACCAGCGCCGCGAGGATCGCGAAGCCCCAGATCAGGCCGATCGCGTTGCCGAACGGCAGGTAGGCCATCAGCCGGACCCCGAGCCAGTAGGCAACGTTCGCGCCGACGGCGAGGCCGAAGTTGGCGTAGTAGGCCGGCGTGAACCCGTCGTAGCCCTCTCCCTTTCCGGAGAAGGACGCGACCGCGATCCCGGTCGCGGTGCCGTAGATCAACGACTTGATGACCATCACGTTGAGCACCACGACCAGCCAGGAGGAGATGCCCTGGTCGGTCTGGAAGGTCTGCGAGGTGAAGACCGGCGCGTAGACGACGCAGGTCTCGAACGCGGCGTACGCCGTGCCGGCCGCGACGCCGAAGGTGAGGCCGTCGATCATGTCGTCGAACTGGGGCCGCGCCGCGAGCAGGACCGCGAAGAGGTTCTTGGCGACCTCGGCGATCACCGGCAGCAGCACCGCGAAGATCAATAGGCCGGGGAACGACATCGAGCCGACGCCGCCCCGGGCGCGGCCGCTGCCCGCGATCTGGGCCCACTGGCCGTCGAAGACCCAGTCGAAGAAGAACAGCGAGACCAGGACGGCGAGCGCACCGGTCGCGATGAAGAGCCCGACCACGACAGCCGCCGACGCCTCCTCCCACAGGTTCACGTCGTCGATGTAGACCAGGTAGGTCAACGGAACCAGGAACGCCGCCGCCGCGATCGCGATGGGCAGCAGCCCGAGCGCCGTCGCGCCCAGGATCAGCACCCCGGACAGGATCATCGCCCAGCGGTAGTTGTCGGCCGAGTGGCGTGAGGTGTGGGGCATGACCGTCGAGATCAGCGCGAACTGGGCCACCCCTTCGGCCGACTGCACGGCGTAGGTGGCCGTGCGGTTCGCATCACCCCCGCGCAGCGACGTCCCGCACCGGTAGCAGAAGCTCGCCACCTCCGGGTTGTCGGACGAACACGTAGGACACGCCACGTGGATCACTCCTCAGCTCAGGTCGGGTCCAGCGGAGCTTCGCGTCGCGACGGACGCACCGCTGCGGGCATGCTGTCAGGTCTTGGGCCGCAGGTGGAGCACCCGACGTGATGAATTCGGACTATCTTTCGGCGAGCCCACAAGGGTCATTGACTTGGGCACGACCCGGCCCGGACCATCGGCTAGCCATGAAGAGCGCGCGTGGGTCCCTGCTGCCCGAAACCAGGTCCGTGCTCACGAGGTCCGCTCGACGCTGGTGGCTCATCCCGCTGGTGGTCGCGCTCGGCCTGGTCGCGACCGGCTGCGACACCGGTATCGACGGCATCGACGACGGGCACGGGCCGGCCGGCAAGCCGGTGACCCTCGTCGTCTCCGACAGCTGGGTCCACGACCACCGGGGCGACACCGGCACGGGCGGTGCCGCCGGAGGCTCGGACGTGCAGGGCCGGATCGCCTCGCTGCAGCGGGCGATCGACCAGCTGCGCAGGGAGACGGGCACCGGCTGGACCGCCCGGCAGGACGACGTCACCGGCTATCTCGCGGAGCTGAGCGGCGGGTCCTGGCCGGGTGCGGCGTCGGCGTTCATGGACGCCTACGGACCGGCGCTGTTCGGCGTGGACTCCTCCGCGCTCCGGCTGGGCGAGCCCGACAGCGTGACGATTCCGGGACTGACCTCGACCAAGGCCACCCAGGTCGTCGGCGACGTGCCGGTCCAGGACGGCTCGCTCGTCCTGCTGGAGCGCGACGGCCGGGTCACGGGGGTCCGGGGCCGGGTCTTCCCCGGACTCACGGTCTCGACGGCGCCGACCGTCCCGGCCGAGCAGGCGCAGGCCATCGCCGAGCAGGCCGCCGGCGGGACCGCGCAGGCGACGCCGTCGCTCGTCGTGATGCCCCGAGGAGCCGGCGTGCTCGCCTGGCTGGTCCCGGTGGCCGCGGACGGCGACGGCACCACCCCGCTGGCCGCCGCGAACTACTACATCGACGCCGGGAACGGCGACATCCTCAGCGTCGAGCAGGTCACCGGCGAGGGCCGGGTCGCCCTGCCGTGGGCCGCCTCCGCGGCGGCGTACCTGCACCGCGTGCACCTCGAGGGCTCGCTTCGTCGGGGTAGTCACGGACGTTTGGACGACCGAACCGGGGTACGGACCGGCCAAATGTCCGTGACTACTCCGGCGGACCCGGACCCGGGGTCGGTCGAGGTGACCGGGCCGAACCCGATCGGCGGCACGCTGACCGGGCACGGGGTGCAGACCGGCAAGGGCGTCGCGCTGCTCGACACGACGACGCCCTCGTGGAACCAGGCGACCCGGACCGGAGGCATCTCGACGTACGACGCCTCGAAGGTCACCAACACCGGCCAGCTGCCGGGCAAGCTCGTGGTCAGCCCAGACACCACGATCCGCGACCCCGAGGAGATGGCGGCCCAGGCGCTGAGCCGCGACGTCTACGACTACTACCAGTCGATGGGCCGCAACTCCTGGGACGGCCAGGGCGGCTCGATGGTCTCCTCGGTCCACTACGGGCCCTCGGACTTCTGCAACTCCTTCTTCAGCAGCTCGCTGCGCCAGCCGCAGATGACCTACGGCAACCCGTGCACCACCAGCCAGGGTCGGGCCGAGGTGACCGAGGTCGAGATCGACACCGCCGGCCACGAGATCACCCATGGCGTGACCGCGACCTCGGCGGGGCTGAAGTACACCGGCCAGTCCGGCGCCCTCAACGAGAGCTTCTCCGACTACTTCGGCAACGTCATCGGCAACCGGGTCAAGGGCACCGACAGCGTCGCGATCTTCGAGGGTGGCTGCACCGGCTACACCGAGGAGACCTACTTCTGCATCCGCAACCCCGACGGCAGCCTCTCCCTGCGCTACATGCTCAACGGCAACGACTTCGACGACTACCTGCGCGCGCTCGACCCGGGCTACCGGCTCAAGCTGCTCGGCTTCAGCAGCCAGGACGAGGGCGGGGTCCACTTCAACTCGGCGATCTGGAACAACGCGCTGTGGCAGATCCGCGTCGACCTCGCCAAGATCGACAACATGCCGGGGAACAACTCCCCGCTGGCGCAGGCCTTCGACAAGGTCGTCTACGCCACGCTGACCACCCGGCTGGGCCCGACCGCCGGTTTCCTCGACGCCCGGGCCGCGATCGAGCAGGTGATCATCGACTCCCAGCTCGACCCCGTGGTGCTCCGCACCGCTCGCCAGGTCTTCGACGCCGAGAAGATCTGCGCCGGCTGCCCCGACACGGGTGAGCTGGCGGGCGACACGGTCTCGGCGTCCCCGTCCACCCAGCTGCACCCGGTCGTCAGCCACGACAGCGTCGCCTGGCTCGACGTCAGCGGCGACGGCGACAACTTCGGCTACCTCGCGTCGGCCAAGCTCGGCGGCGCGGGCCCGAGCCTCGGCGGGAGCTCCAACGTCGCCGACGTCGGCTTCGCCGGCGACGCCCTGGTGACGCTGGACCTCAACGGCAACATCAACCGCTACGGCGCCGACGGGTCCGCATCGGTGCTGGACCAGGTGCCGTTCCAGGCCACCCTCGCGGCCGGGCTGGCCGGCTCCGACGACGGCGCCGCCTGGGTCGGCGCCAACGACAAGGTCTTCTACGTCGACCCGCAGGGCCAGCTCAGCCAGACCAAGGTCGCTGGGCTGCAGGGCGACTCCATCATCGGCCTGGGCACCGGCGCGGGCGTGGTCGGCATCGGCACCGACAGCGGCAAGGTGCTGGTCTGGCAGCCAGGCGGCCAGGTCTCGCAGATCGGCCAGCTCCCGGGCGCGGTGATCTCGGTGGCGGCGTACGGCACCAACCTCGTGGCGGTCGACGACCGCGGCCACGCGGAGCTGTTCAACACCGCCGGGCAGAGCTTCCAGCTCAGCGGCAACGCCTCGCCGTTCGGCGTGACCATGAACGGCACCTACGTCGTGTGGGCCGAGCAGAAGGGCGCCCTGACCGCAGGCGTCGCGGGCGGGGACTCGCCGTTCCCCGAGACCGACCTCTACCTGGCCTCGCTGTCCTCGGGGAAGATCTACGACCTGGTCCCCGAGGGCGGCCAGCAGGGCTTCCCGTCGCTGTCGGGCAACCGGCTGGTGTGGCAGGACGCCGCCTTCGGGGGCGACGACGTGCTGACGGCCGAGGTGCCGGACGGGCTGTAGGGATGGGACGAGCCGGTGCGGTCGCGTCCTGGCTGCCCGCGCTGATCGTGGTCGGCGCCGGCCTGACCATGGCCGCCGAGGTGGCGACGCCGCACGACCTGGAGGCCACGACCAGGCAGCTGTTCCCCCTCGACAGCGGCACCACGTGGGTCTACTCCGTCTCCGACCACGGCAAGCCGTCCGGCACGCATACCCGGCAGGTGGTCTCCCGCGGCGAGTTCTTCGCCGCCGGCTCGGTGGTCGAGGGGGCGGCGCGGGTGCGCGACACCTACACCGACTACCCGGGCACCGGGCCCCGTGAGACGACGAGCTGGTTCCACGCCGAGGGCGACCACATCGTGCAGTACGGCGTGGCCACCGGGACGCACCGCTACCTCGGACTCGACCCGCCGGCCAAGGTCTACGAGGTGGCGCACCCCGGGACGGAGTTCGGCTACCACGGCACCTACTCCGACCAGGACTTCCGGTTCACGACCGAGGTGGCCGAGCGCGGGCCGGTGAGCATCGGTGGCCACACCTTCCAGGGCTGCACCCGGACCGTCACGACGATCCCCACCATCGGCGAGGACCCGCCCACCTCGGAGGAGACGGTCGAGGAGTGGACCTGCCCGGGGATCGGGCCGGTCAAGAGCACCGACAGCTATCCGAAAACCGGGTTCGAGAGCTCCGAGGAGCTGGTGGCCTTCCACGGCGTCGGCGGCAACTGGTACGCCGAGGGCCAGCCTCCAGCGGACACGTCCGCGCCGGCGCCGCCGGCGTCCGGTCCCGGCCTCACCGAGCAGCGCACCAACGCGGTCGCGGGACAGCTCGATCCGCACCTCGCCTGGAGCATCACGCGTGACACCCAGATCGTGCTCACCACGGCCGCGGGCGGTTCTGTCCTCGTCACCGGTGACGCGGCCGGCTGGGTGGCTGCCACCGACGTGCGGTCCGGGGCACAGGTCTGGCAGGTCCGGCTCCCCCCGCCGGTTCTGGTGGCGCCCACGGTTGCCGGCGACACGGTCCTCGTCTCGGGCGCGGACCGGCGGCTCTGGGCACTGTCGCTGACCGACGGCGCCGCTCGCTGGGTCCACGACTTCCACGACGTGGTCACCGCCACGCCGTCCGTGGCCGGGTCCACGGTGGTCGTCGCGACCGACGACGGCGCGGTGACAGCGCTGGGCCTCGACGATGGCACCGAGCTGTGGTCGACGACGCTCGCCGATCGGGTGAGCGCGCCGACAGCCGTCGACGACGACCGGGTCTACGCCTGCGACCGGGCCGGCAACCTGACGGGGCTCGACCTCTTCGACGGCAGCACCACGTGGCAGCGGACCGTGTCCGAGGGCGCCCTGACCGGGCCCGCCGTGGTCGGTGGACAGGTCCTCGCCCAGGGTGACGACGCGGTCGTCTACGCGTTCGACGAGAACGACGGAAGCCTGACCTGGGAGAGCCGGTCCCACGGCCAGGCCGACGCGGCGTTCGCCGCCGCCGAGGGCCTGGTGGTGACCGCCGTGGACGACCGCGAGCTCACCGCCTTCGACCTCGGTGACGGCAGCCGCCTGTGGCGTCGGATCGTCCCGGAGTCCTACGTGCCGCCCGTGGTCGTGGGCGACGAGGTCGTCAGCGTGAGCAAGACCGGCCGGGTGACGGTCGTCGATCGCCACGACGGTCGGACCGTCCGGGCCTTCGACCTGCCGAGACCCGTGGCCGACCAGGAGCCGTACGTCACCGAGCCGCTCGGCCTGGTCGACGGCGACCTGGTCATCGCCTCCCGCGGCGAAGGGGCGCTCGCCTACGCGACCCTCTACGGCTATCCCGTCGACGGCCGTCCGGGTGATGGCGTGCTCCTGGACGTGCGACCGCGCCGGATCCCCGCGGTTCCCACCGAGCCGGTCACGCCGCTGCCCGGTGGCGACCTCCTCGTCCCCGGCTACGACAGCGACCTGGTCCGGGTCGATCCGCAGGGCCGTGCGTCGACGCTCGCGCACGACACCGAACGGGTCGCCTCGGGCGGCGTGCTCGCCGACGGGCTCGTCGTCGCCGACGTGGACAACCAGCTGGTGGCGGTGCCCGAGAACGGCGGGCCACCGGTCTGGACGCTGGACACCGGCGACAACTACCTCGGGTCGGTGCCCGTGGTCGCCGACCACACGGTCTACGCCGGGTCCGAGGGCAGCCTGGTCGCCGTCGGTCTTGCGGACGGCGAGCCGCGGTGGTCGGTCCCGGTCGAGAGCGGGCTGCTGCCCGGGCGCCCGCTGGTGCTGAGCGACGGAGACATCGTCTACGGGGTCGGCCTGGCCCGCTACCGCGCGGCCACCGGCGAGACCGTCTGGTCGCATCCCGACCAGGTCGCGGTCGGCCCGCCGATCGAGTCCGGCGGGAGCGTGGTCGCCGGCGTGCAGGCCACCGACGGCACGACCGGGATCGGCTCCTGGGACGCAGCGACCGGCCGACAGCGGTGGTTCGTGGCGGGGGCTCCGGAGTCGTACGTCGGACCCGCGGTCGGCCAGGGGCTCGTCGTCTGGATCGACGGGACGGGGACGGTGCAGGCACTGGACGCCGACACCGGCCGCAGCGTCTGGTCGCTCACGCTCCAGGGCCGGGCCGCCGGTGCGCCCTCGGTCCGGGACGGCCGCGTCTACGTCGCCGTGGCGGGCCCGGACGACGACTGGGACCAGCGCGACTGCCGGGTCGTCGCCCTCGACCTGGCGTCAGGTCACTTCCTCGGCTCGTGGGAGCCGCAGCGCCAGGTCAGCTGGGTGGTCCCGTCGGTGACCCCGAGCCTCGAGGGCGGGTTGCTCGTACCGGTGACCAGCGTCGACTACGAGATCGTGGAGGTGAGCCCGCATGGCTGAGGCCAGACCCGTCGCCGGACGCGTCGACGGCCCCGTTGCAGGCCCCGTCGCGGCGCGGGTCCCCGGTCGGGGACGGGCGGGGCGCGCCGTCGGCGTCGCCCTGGGTCCGCTGTGGGTGACGACGTTCCGCGACCCCGTGCGCGAGGGGCGGCTGCGGTTCCTGGGCCTCACCCGCTCGGAGCGGCAGGTCGCTCGGATCAGCGTGGTCACCCTCGCGGCCCTGCTCGGCTCGGCTGTGCTGGCCGGTGCGTGGCGGCGCGGCGACCTGTTCCCGCTCGACAGCGGCGCCTCGACCCTGTTCGTCCCCGCCGGTGTCCTCGGCATCACGCTGATGGGCTTCCTGGTCGCGTGGCTGGCCCTGACCTGGGGAGGGCTACGGGGCGGCGCGCTGGTCCGGCTCGGTGTCGCGGCGGCGTACCTGCTGCTGAGCTCGACGTTCTCCGTCAACGCCTTCTTCGACATCGGCTCGGGACGCTGGATCCTGGTGCACAGCGAGCTCGTGCTGCGGCTCGGGCTCTGGACGCCCGCCGTCGCGCTCGCGGTGGCAGCGCTGACGACGCGGTGGCCGCGGCTCGACCGCTGGGTCGTGCGCTGCGGCCGGGTGCTGTGCACGGCGGGTGTCGTGGCCCTCTTCGGGGGGATGCTCTGGTCGCACGCCGTGCTCCTCGACCTCGGCCGCGACAGCGTGACGCCGTCCCTGACCTCGGCCGCCCTGCAGAATCTCGACCTGCTCGTCGCGCCGCTGGTGTTCGTGTCCGCGGTGGCCGTCGTCGACTTCGCCCTGGATGTGTCCACCAGCGTGGCCGCGCCGGCCGCCCGGCTGCGCCGCCGCTGGCTGCTGCTGGCCGTGGTGGCGGTGGCCTCGGTCAAGCTGTGGGGCGAGGTGCTGCGGCAGCTCGACTACTGGCGCGCCACGCTCTCCCATCAGCCCCAGGCCGTCGCTCGGGCGGCCCTGTGCGTGGTCCTCCTCGGCGTGCTGGCGCTCGTCGTCACCCGGTTCCGCCGTTCCGAGGACAGCTTGGAGGCGAAGGAGGACCTCACCTTCGGCGGCGCCCTCCTGCTCACCTCGCCGTTCACGATCCAGGGCCTGCTGCTGACCCTCGGCCTGCTGGTCGCGGCCCACACCGGCGACGACGGCGCGCTGGCCTGGGCGACCGACTTCCCGGCCAACTGGCTCAACAGCTGGGGCCTGCTCATCGCATCCGGCTTCGCGGTGGTCGTGGGCATCGTGCTGATGCGGCGCAGCCACGGCGGTCTCGGCGACGAGCTGGGCTCTGGGCTGATCGTGGTCGGCGCCTGGGATGGGGTCGCGTTGGCTCTCACCAACTCCAGCCTCGGGCTGGGCTTCTCCTACCGCTCGGTCGACGTGGTGGTGACCCTCGCGGTGCTGGTGGTGCTCCTCGCCCGGTGGCGCCGCGTGGACCGCTCACTGCTGGTGACCGCCCTGACCGTGCTGGTCTTCTCGTGGCTGGTGACCAGCCAGGGTGACTACATCTCGTTCCTCGGCCGGCTGGTCGGGCTCTCTGCCGTCGTGGTCGTGGTGTTCGGCATCGTGTGGACGCTGCTCAGCGGCTCGAGCTTCACATCGTCGTCGAGCCGGTGGATGCCACAGCCCGCCCGACCGCTGTTGTTCGTCGGCTACATCCTGCTGTCGGTCGTGATCCTGACCTGGAGCGTGACGACGCACTCGGCCACCTCGAGCCTCGACCAGCTCACCGCCTACTACTTCATGGCGATCCCGCTCGCCGCGTGGCTGCTCGGCCGGCGGGTCCTGGACCGTCGAGGCACCGGGTCAGCCGGCGGCGAGGCGCGCGCCCTCCCGGAAGAACTCGGTCACGGCGTCGGCACCACCCAGGGCTGAGAGCGGACGCGCCGCCCCGAATGGCTGGTTCCAGAACTCGCCCTCGCGTGAGGTCCACGGACCGACGTAGGCGTAGGGCTCCGGGACGGCGCCGTCGCCTGGCGAGACGCCGTAGTTGACCTCGTCCTTCGAGATCGCGATGTCGAGGTGCTCGGGCCACAGCACCGGCGTCTCGTCGGGGGCGAACGCCCGCAGTGCCGAGTCTCCGACGGCCAGCGCGTCGACGAGTGCCGCGAGGGCGGCCGGGTCGAGCTCGACGCGGTCGTCGGCACCCACCTCGGCGCGGTCCTTGTAGACGTCGCCGAGCTCTCGCGGCGTGACGCCGGCGGCCGCCGCGATCTCGGCGTAGGTGCCCGAGAGCTGGTGGCGACCGGCCGGGCCCACCAGCTCCGTGCCCTCGAGCCGCAGCTCCGGCGCCGCCACAGTGGCGATGCCACCGGGCACGACGCGCAGCCGGATCGTGCCGCTCTCGGCGTACTGAGGGCCGGCGAGCAGCAGCTCGGCGACGCCGTGCAGGGCGGTGCGGGTCTGGGTCAGGTCCATGCGGACTCCTCTGTCTGTGGGCTCTGTCGGTGAACTGGCATGTAACGCCGTGCGATCGGTTCGGCACTGTGCTGCATCGGTCTCGACCCCGAGCAGGAGCGTTACATGGA